>PPYE01661780.1_pt1 | contig 39159 bp, 38 predicted proteins | sample 1559881 | NCBI WGS metagenome assembly PPYE01 (sample SAMN08240022, study PRJNA423297) | Human gut metagenome, whole genome shotgun sequencing project. | reverse complement strand
TTTGAATTTCCATTCTGCCCAGGAATTATGGGACTTCGAACTCAATTCCTGTTGCACTTAGTTTGACAATTCACTTGTTTTTGAAGAAAATGAAAAAAAGAGATTGACAAGTAGGGAACTATATTGTATAATCTTTTTTGCATTTGACCTGGACAGGACGTGGAGAGATGTCCGAGTGGTTGAAGGAACCGGTCTTGAAAACCGGCGATGTGGAAGCATCCGTGGGTTCGAATCCCACTCTCTCCGCCACACTTTTATAAGGTATGTTCATTCGGCACGCAGAAGTACCCAAGTGGCCGAAGGGGCTCCCCTGCTAAGGGAGTAGGGCGGGAAACCGTCGCGAGGGTTCAAATCCCTCCTTCTGCGCCAACAAGCCGCAAGCGTAATCGCTTGCGGCTTGTTTTTTGTTTATTCAGATATTGTTTGAATCATAACCTGGACGCCAATTCCGCGCTCATCCAGGAACCAGAGATCTCCGGTGAAGCTGCCGTCTGGCTGGGGAGTGAGGGTAGTATAGGTCTGGCCGTCCCGTTCCTCATCCTGACGGATCAGGATGCAGTCTGTACCCTCCGCCAGAGGAAGCTGATAGCTGCCGTCGGTCAGGGCCAGGGCCTCCGCCTCGGTCAGTGTGGTCTGGTTCAGAAGCGTGCCGTTTTCATCCAGCTGGAAAAAGGTACAGGACTCCAATCGGGGGATCTCTTCCATACGCAACTCCACGGAGAGAGCATCTTGTAGAGTGCTGCCGTTGATGGTGGAGGTGTATTTGGTTTCCTGTTTGAGGATAAAGCCGCCGCTACCGTAGGACTGTCCCCGGGTCAGATAGAGAGAGCCGTCCGCCCGCTGATAGACCTGGAAGGCAGTCCAAATGTAATCCTGCTGGCTCAGAGCTGGAGTGGTGGCGGGACCAAAATACAGTTTACCGGAGAGAGAATGGGTGGTCCCGGTATCTGTGATATGGGTGTTATGGACCACCTCCGCCACGTCGCTTTGGAACGCAACCGTGGCGGAATAGGGGTCCTCCGGGTCGGTAGGGGGAAGAAAGTCAAAGAAGAGAGCCTGCCCCTCCAGATCGGTGAAAGCATATCTGCCGTCGCTCTGAAGGCGAGCATTCAGGATCTTAATATTCCCATAAGTCTCCCAGTCGCGGTCAAAATCATAATCCGCAGTGGGCCGGAGGACCATGTAGTATCCCACCCAGCGGTCCCGAGCGGGGGTCTGGGCCTCCGGCCGGGCCAGACTGACCGGTCGGAGCAGCACCAGCAGCAGAACAAGGGCGATCCCTACAGCCGGGATCAGGAACCGTCGGTCAGGGCGTCTCTTTGCCGTCATCATCCTCATCCTCCAATCGTCCATCAAAGCGCAGGATATCCCCCACGTCACAGTTGAGGTAGTAACAGATTTTGTTGATGGTGTGAAAACGTACGCCGTTGGCCTTGCCGGAGCGCAGGATAGACAGGTTGGCCTCGGTGATGCCAACCTTGGCGCACAGCTCCTTGGCAGTCATATGGCGGTCTTTCAGAATTTCGCTCAGATGTACAGTAATGGCCATAGCGGCACCTCAGATAATGGATTGGTTGTCCTCCTGGAGTTCTTTGCCCCGCTGGAGGCAGCGGCACAGCAAGTAAAGAGCGGCGGCCAGCACCAGAGAGGACAGAGGAATATACACCTGAAAATGGGACTGGAGCGGGAACGCCAGGAAGGTAAGCTGAAACAGATTTTTCAAAACGGTGAGCAGGGCGGACCACACCACCAGCTGCCGGCACCAGCGGGCCGTGAGGGCACACCGCTCCACGGCCTCCTGGCTGAACAGACCTTCTTTCAACACGGCGGTGAGAGAGGCTGCCTGGGCCAGTACAAAGGCGGTGAACAGGTCGGCCACCAAAGGCAGGAGCATCAGAATAAACTGGAGGATGAGTCCGGTGGTAACAGCGTCGTTAATACTGTTGGCATCAAAGACCAGCTCATAGCTGGATGGGCTGTTCAGCGACGTCTGGGTGGCCTGGCTGGCAAACTCGCCAATCCGGCTGTACGCCGTTCCAAAGGCCGCCAGCAGGGCGCAGGCCCACAGCAGGATGCGGAGTACCCCAGCCAGCTGGCCGACCTCCTGGCCCTCCAGCCGCCGCAGCACCCGCAGGACCAGCCAGGCTGCCAACAGGGAGAGATAGACGCACAGGGAGACGGAGGGCCATATCTCCGGCAGCTGCGTGGGGAGCAGGGTAGGGTTGACGGAGAAAAACACCATGCAGAAGCCCACACCACAGGCGGGCAGCAGCAGCCAGTCTTCCCATACCAAGGGTCCCCGGTTCTTGGGCAGAACCAGAAGCAGCAGTGGCAGAAGGGTGACCACCAGGGTGATTGCCCAGGCCCCCGTGTTGCCCCAGGGACCGGACAGGGAGAGCTCCCGCAGCCCCTGGCCTGGAGCAGAGAGCAGGTCTGGCAGTCCCTGCGGATCATAGCACGACAGAGCAAGGGCGGTTAGTCCTCCGACCAGAGCGGCGCATAGCAGAATCAGAATATGCTTGCGTGTCATGGTACTCACCTCAAATTATTGTTTTATTATAATTCCACCTTGAGCATAGCAGAATAATTATTGTTTGTCAATAATTATTGAGGCGAGAACGGAAGAAATATGGCGAGCGGCTTTGCACTACGACACCGAATCAACTGCGGGAACAATGGAAAGACCATTGAACCGTTTCCGGATGTAAAAAGGTAATTTGCCATGAAAAATGGCGGCACCCAATGTTGGGTGCCGCCATTTTTTGAGCTTTGTAAGTAGGGGTGGATGTGTTCAAGTCAGGATTCCCAGGTCTCCTGGCTACCGGACTTGACATACTCGTGAGCATTGGTGGCCTCAGCGATATCGTAGTAGGCCCAGTTGTCCTTGTCCACATCGCAGAACTTGCGGAGCTGGTCACCGTGCTCGTCCACATAGTCCTCATCAGCGCTGCGGCCCAGCATCCGGTTGGTGATGACGGTGACCTCGGCGCGGGTGATGGTCTGATAGGGGCGGAAGGTTCCGTCGGTAAAGCCGTTGATCCAGCCGTACTGGATGGAGCCGACTACTACATCATAGAACCAGTCGTACTCGTCCACATCGGAGAAGATGTTCTCGCCTTCGGTGCTCAGATCGCCGAAGCGCATCCCGATGGCGGTGAATTCCGCACGGGTAATGACGCGGGTGGGCTCAAAACGGTCGCCGCCCACGCCCTCCAGGATGCCGATGGAGGCCAGGGTGTTGACTGCGTCAGCGTACCAGGCGTCAGCGGGCACGTCGGAGAAGGTGACGGTCTGGGTTACGTCCTTGTCCAGCAGCAGGTTGTAGAACATCTGAGCGGCCTCAGCGCGGGTCATATTCTGACTGGGACCGAAGCAGCCGTTGGGGAAGCCCTGCAGGTAGGCAAGGTGATCCTTGGTGTTGAGCCAGTCGGACACACCGGTGTCATCGGGAGTGGGAGGCAGCTGGCGGAAGGAGACGGAGATGGTGTGAGCTTCCTTCACATTTTTGAAGGTGTAGCTGTCCACAGCGCCTACGCTCTCGCCGTCCACCAGCACGTCGTCGATCTCGTAGCCCTCGTCGGCCTTCATGGTGAAGGTCTTGCTGCTGCCGCGGGAGACCCGCACGGAGCCGCTGGGGGAGATGGAGCCGCCCTCATCGGCGCTGGCAGTGATGGTGTAGCGGGTAACGCTGAGGATATCGGGTTCTTCCCAAACCAGAGCAAAGGGGGAGAAACCGCCGGAACCGACCTTAAAGACAATGTGAGTATCTGTTTTCTTCAGGATGCTCACTTCAGATACCCTACAGCCTGCAATGTCTCCTGCAACTTCATTGGAGGCCATATCGCGGTGGAGATCCTCAAAGTGAAGCAGCGTAAACTCTGTGTCTTTGTTTGTGCCGGCGGGATAAGGCCAGGAAACGGTAACATCGGCAGAGGCCTTAACCCATGTGTTTCCGTTGTGCCTGTCCACCAGATCCAGATACTTCAGCTCATAATTGCGGATCATTCCTTCCGGAACAGGTTTGTCCAAGGTCTGATCGGCTTTATCCTCAAGCAGCTGAGTGCGATTGGACTCGCTGGAGGTGCTCTCGATGATGTCGTCAAACAGCAGGGCAATGCCAGTGGAATCAGTCACCGACACATTGCTGTCATTGATGGTAAATGTGACGCCATCATCGGCGGTGACTCCGGCTTTGTCGCTGGTGGCAGGCTGGTTCAGGTCTGCATACTCTACCTTGCTGGTCGTGCCTCGGACATTCAGAATGCCGGTATTGGAGATCACGCCGTAAGTCTCCCCGGAGGTGTCTCCATCCTGAACGGCATAGACCTTTCCCTGGTTCACAGTGCCGGGATAGATGCCTATGTTGAAGTGCTTATTGACTTCAAGTCCAACTGTAAATTGGTCGCTGACAATGGCTTTTCCCGTGTCATCGGTGAACAGCAGGCGAACAGGGTCCTGTCCATCCGTGTCTGGAACGATTTTATAAATGTCTGTGGCTGTTTCGTTATACGGGACGACTTTCCAAACCTTTCCGCTGCCTTCTTCTTTAAACCGGATATCGGTGGGGTCCAGGCCTTTCTTGGCATCAATGCGGAAGCCGAATTCCGGCAGGGAGGTGCTGCTGGTGATGGTGCCGTCCTCTGTGACATGGTTGGAGCCCTGCTCACCGCCCATATACACGGTGATATCGGCAGGATTGATGGTGACATAGTATTTGTCCTCGGCCACAAAAGCCAGCGCATAGGAAGTACCCGGCGTCAGAGCGGTCAATGTCACATCAAGGGTCTCACTGTTGACCAGAGGAAGCAGGGTCAGCGTTGCGCCGTCTGCGGGGGTGCCATCGCCCTTCAGCGGGATATAGCCCACGTGCAGGCCGACGCCCTTCTCAACGGAAGAAGGTCTGGGCATGGTGAAGTGCAGAGTGTCCGAGTCAGCTTTAAACCAGAGAGCATTGCCCTCAACGGCCCAGTTGGCCTGACCCTCGCCGGCCTTGACCAGGGTTTCAATTTGGGATTTAGCGGTGCTGGAGGCGGTACCTAGCCAAAGGGAGGGGTAGGCTTCGTCCAGAGTCAGGGTACCAAAGGAGGTGTACACAGTCGTGTTGCCCTGAAGTACGCCGGATTTGATGTAGATGTTTTCGTCGACATCCTCGGCGGATCCGCCGCGGGCATAAATCTGATAGGTCGTTCCGTTGTCAGAAATGGTGCCGCCGTTGAGGCGTACCTTGGATTCACCTGTAACCGTATATTTGAGGCCAGAAGAATTGCCGGAGATGGTGCCGCCGTTCATCACGAATTCGACGCCTTTGAAACCGGATTTGCCGGTTACCTCAACACCAACTCCGTTACCGGAGATAGTGCCGCCGTTCATGGTAAAGAGAGAACCATTGTTGACACGAACGGCAACGCCGCCTCCAAGCAGGCCAGCGCCCTTGGTGCCGGAGATCTCTGCGCCTTCTTCCATAGTGACTTCCGGACGGCCGCCGGACTGGTTGGCAATGTAGAGCACGGTGCCCTTATTGTTTAAGATTTTGCCGCGAATGGTGTACTTGGAGCCGTTGTTGGTGTACAGCACCTGGCCGTCCGTCAAGCCTGCACTGGAAACGCAATCTTGTACAACGCCGGTGGGGCCAATCTCAATGTGGCCGTACCAGGAACGCATGACGGGATTGTTTTCCACCTTTTCCACGGTGCCGTTGACCAGGGCGGTATGCTGATAATCTTTTCCCATATCGTCCATGTAAAGGGCCATGGTTCCTTTGATGTTGGTGATTTTGGCTCCGTTCTGCATATCCAGATCACTGGAATATATACCAACTGCGGAACCTTGATTGGCACTGGTATTAAAGTCCCGGATTTCGCAGGAAGCGGTCAGGGTGATATCCGAATCGCCGCGGCCATGAACCGCCAAGCCTGCGGTGCCCTGCCACATATCAGCGTCTGCTTTGATATTGAAAATATCGCCGCTGATGGTGGCAGAACCGCCGTCCACATAGACAGCACGGCCCATCATATCACAGATTTCCGCACCTTCGTTCATGATCAACTCAGCGCCCTGAAGCCAGACTGCACCGGCTGCACCGGTTTCATCTTTGGGTGGCTTGGAAGAACTCTTTTCTCGATCAGTTACGTTAGGCGCAGTGATTTTGGAACCGGCCAGCATGGTGATATGAGCGTTTGCAGTACCGTAAACAGCTGACATACCGCCATAATTCTTCAGTACTGCGCCATCACCCAAGACGATGTTAACGGCTCGATTTCCTTTGCCGTGGGCAGTAACCATACTGTCCTGAACAAAATCCAAATTGGATTCACTTATGCTGCTTGTATTTGTCTGGGCGAAGTATGTGCCATCATACCCGCCTGCATCGTCCAGAATGATACCGGTCAGAGTCACAGAGGATGCGTTATCGCTGTCCTCGGATGCAACGGTAGTGACCTCGATCATGGCAGAGTTATAATGAGATTGATTGTTATCTGCTCCTTGCACGGAACCACGGGTCAGCGTTACCGGATGCGCCGGATCAACAGATGTAATGGTAAGATGCTTGTCTGTGATTCGGGCAAGTTTGTTGATGGTCAGGTTTGTCATCACATAGATCGTTGCCCCATCCGATGCTGTGTCTACCGCTTTATGCAGTGTAGCGTAGGGGGTTATCCGACTCACCGGTTCCGGTTGTGTCATCACCGTTTTTAGACACATATACCTTCTGCGTCGGTTCGCCGGCGGGCTCATTGACCGGTGCGGGGTCTGCCAAGGTATCTGCTGCCGTGTTGGGTGTGTTTTCTGGCTCCTCAGCCAAAGCTACCACGGGGAAAAGACTCAGCAGCATGGCGCAGGTAAGCACTAAGCTCAGAATATGCCGAGTGATCTGTTTCATCTGCTTTCCCTCCTATGTGAGATGTGTGCGTCTCTATGCACCTGAAATAAAGACGGTGTTGCTTTGCGGTGCGGTTGTTTGGGTATGTTGCCTGCACATACTGGGCAGCCGCACCGTTTTAGTCCGGAACGGGAATAAATAACTGCTTTCCAGGCGTGGCCTAATGAGCATTCCCACCAGACCATGCGGTGAGAACTGGCTGTTACCATCTCAGGCGTCAGGTGGCCATTTAGTGTTGGATGCCACTGAGCTGCCAGCTCAGGATCCACGGTAGCCAGATCATTAAATCCGGCCAGAACCTTTTTTCCGGCGCAATAAGGACAGCCGCTGATTCGAATGGTTCTTGCTCCAATGACAGCCTGATAGGAATGTCCCAGTTCACATTGCCACCAGACCTTACGGTTTGAGTAAGGAGAAACCTGGTGGGGCGTCAACGTTCCGTTCCGTGTGGGATGCCACTGCTTTGCAATCTCCGGGAACAGACTGGCCAAATCATTTTCACCGGGGAGGACCCGTTTCCCGGCGCATATGGGACAGCCGTTTCCAGAGACCCGAGCGGCTACTTCCGCCTGCCAGGTATGTCCCTTGGAACACAACCACCAAACTTTACGATGACTTCCAGGCAGGACCTGCCTGGGAGTCAAAGTACCATTACGCGTAGGATGCCATTGCTGTGCCAACTCTGGATGGACAGTATCCAGGTCGTTTTCTCCTGGCATCAGTGTCCGATTGGCACAGACAGGGCAGTTACAGCCGCTTACTCTGGATTTGATCTGTGCCTGCCACTCGTGTCCCTTTGGGCAAAGCCACCATACTTTGCGGTGGCTGCCGGGAAGGACCTCTGTTGGCAGCAAAGGTTGGTTTTTTACTGGGTGCCACTGACGAACCAGGGCGGGATATTGGGAAGCCAGGTCTGTTTGACCGGGAACAGGCCGGGTGCCGGCGCAGTATGGGCAGCCGGACCCACCGCTGGTACGGGCGGTGGGAGTTGCGGACCATATGTGCCCATGCTCGCAGTGCCACCAGACTTTCCGCTTGCTGCCATAGCTGATCTGATCTGGAGTAACGGCTCCGTTGCGAACGAAATCCCACTGCCTGAGCAGGGCATATGCCCCTGTTCTCATACAATATGCGTGAAGTGTTTCCTGCATATCGACCTCCCCTCTCTGGACAGAATCTATATTCTGTCTGTTCCCGGGGACCCAAGGCTGTAATAGCCTGTCGAAAAACGAAACGATGTTATCTTAAGCCTGTTCCGTAACATCGGGACAGGCTTAAAATGGCATATAAAATAGACGGCAAACACTTGCTTGGGGAATCTAAGATGCCGTTTATGGGACAATTATATTGATTTATGTAAGTCAGACTGGTACAATATAGGAGACGGTGTAGCTATATTGGCCAGTATTTTGTGTTATCTATTTTTCTAACATGACAGAATATAGATTCCGTCCTATTGAACAAGATTTAGCTGCTCCAGCATTCGGGTATGCTCTGCACCGGTAGAGACCAGATAGATTCGAGTGGTTTCAATGGCAGAGTGACCTAAGACATCAGCCAGCTTAACTACATCCTGGCAGACATTGTAAAATGTCCGGGCGAACAGATGCCGCAAATTGTGGGGAAAGACTTTGCTGGCTTCCACGCCTGCTTTTTCGCAAAGTGCTTTCATTTCTGACCAAATTTGCTTTCGGGAAAGAGTACGTCCACTTCTGGTGAGAAACAGCTCACCGGAAGTGATTTTGTTTTTTTGAGCGTATTTTTTCAGCTTTCGGCACAGCTTGCCGGGGATGAGAATGGTGCGGATCTTTCCCTTCAGAAAAACCTCGGCCTTGCTCTGGTGAACGGCATCTAGCGTGATATATTTTACTTCCGAGACTCGGATACCTGTGGCGCAAATAGTTTCAATCAATAAGGCCAACCGTTCATTTCCCTGGCGTACAGCGGCGGCGATTAGCCGACCGTATTCGTACCGGTTCAGCTCACGGTGATCTTCCCGGAACAGCTGCCGCTGTAGCTTAAGATGTTTAACTCTGCAATCCTGCCATCCGCAGTAGGACAGGAAACGGTCCAGTACGGTCAGTTTGCCGTTGATGGTGGAGGGATGGTACTGGTGGGAAAGCAAGTATTCCTTCCACTGTGATACAGCGGTTTTGACACTTGAGCGCCGGAAAGCCAGAGGAAGAATTGCCGCACTTCCCGGAGATATTTTTCTAGTGTGGCGTCGCTGCGTTCTTCCTCACGCAGATATTGTGCAAAGCGGTCAAGTAGTTCGATAGTCATGATTCGGTTAGCCATAATATCCTCCTTTGTTAGACGGTTGTTTTAGTTTTCCTTGTCTTTGGGTAGTTATTCCCAGCAGTCCGAAGTGGGTGGAAAAGAAAGTGTATAAGTTTCTTTGGATTAGAACTATTTATTCTTCTCGGGACGAAATGTGTGTGGTATACTGACCTTGCAAAGGAAATCTATGCCAGATCTTTTTTAAACTGATTGACAGGGAGGAATTATTATGTACTGGAATCGAAAGGATCTCCGGTGTAGGCGGAGAAAACCGACTCAGATTACGGCGGCCCTGACCGCCGGCGTACTGCTGCTCACCTCCACTGGCCTTTTGTCTGGGTGCAGCAGCAAACTACCGGACTCCATGGAGCAAAAGTTCCCCATCTCTGAAGAGGAGCATACCCCCAATACCAATCCCATTCAATCCCTATCCCGCATTCAGCTGCTGAACTTTGCCGGGGCAGAGGAGGCCCAGATAACCCCCTCGGTACCGGCCTATACAGTGGCGCCGGGGCTGACCAATGTGATGAACACGGACCAGTTCTATCTCTCTGATGACGCGGTGAATAAACTGGAGGAGAACCTGTTTGTGGTGACCAATAGCTATGGTCATGAATTTTTTGAGGTGTATGAGAGCAACCGGTACAACCTGGTTCCTAACTTTGTAACCGTGGATTCTATGATGCATACCTATCACCTGTATTTCAGTCTGCTGCTCAGCCGGACGGAAAAGAATTACCTGGCTGACGGTCTGCTTAATCTGAGCAAGGGAATGCTGGAGAGCAGTATGGCACAGTATGATGCCCTTGAGGGCAGCGAATGGGAGGAGGCTGCCCGCCGCAACGTGGCCTTCTTCGCGGTGGCAGCTGTGCTGCAGGACCCGTCGGTCCAGATCCCTGATTACGCTGCTGATCTGGCAGAGGCGGAGGTAGACCGGATCAACGCCGCTGCCGGCATTGATACCTGCGGGATCAGTGAGACTTTTATGGACTACACCCAGTTCATCCCACGGGGATACTACGAGGGCGACCAGGTGCTGGAGCAGTACTTCCGTGCTATGATGTGGTATGGACAGGTGAACTTTGGCCAGAAGGACGAGGACATGAGCCGCAGTGCACTGCTCATGAATCTGGCCATGGCTGACGGCAATCAGTCTGACTGGGAGATGATCTACACAGTCACCTCCTTCTTTGCGGGAGCCAGCGACGATCTGAGCTACTATGACTATAGGCCCGCCATTGAAACGGCTTACGGTGGCCTTCCGGCAGCGGTCGATCTGCCGGGCGGCGACAAGGCTTTTGATGCCTTTGTGAATGCCATTGAGGCAATGGACCCACCGGCCATCAACTCTGTGCCAGTTTGGGACGGAACGGAGGATATCCAGGAGCTGAACAAGGGTTTCCGTTTCATGGGTCAGCGCTTCACCATTGACGCTGCCATCATGCAGAAGCTGGTGTACAGCCAGGTGAAGGAGACAGCTGGCGGAGACAAACGGATGCTGCCCGACGTGCTGGATGTGCCGGCGGCTATGGGCTCTGATTTGGCTCTGGATCTGCTGAGCCAGCAGGGTACTACCCAATATCCGGGCTTTACGGAGAACATGGACCGGCTCCGCAGTACCATTGCTCAGGCTCCGGAGTCCGCATGGAACGCCAGCCTCTACTCCAGCTGGCTGTATACCCTGATGCCTCTGTTGGAGGAAAAGGGGGAGGGGTACCCCTCCTTTATGACCAGCCAGGCCTGGCAGCAAAAGAGCCTGGAGACCTTTGCAGGCAGCTTTACCGAGCTCAAGCATGATACCGTCCTCTATGCCAAGCAGGTCATGGCAGAGATGGGCGGCGATTATATCGAAGAAGTGGATGACCGGGGTTATGTGGAGCCGGAGCCGGAGGTATTCCGCCGGTTCTATCTGCTGGCCCAGCAGACTGCCGAGGGGCTGGACAAGTACGGACTCATCAATGATGAGGATAAGGAGAACCTGTTCCGCCTGGCTCAGCTGGCCAAGCAGCTCCAGACCATCTCGGAAAAGGAACTGCGGAACGAGACCCTGACCGACGAGGAGTATGAGCTGATCCGCACCTATGGCGGCAATCTGGAGCACTTCTGGATCGAGGCGGTCAAGGACAAAGCGGAGAGCGACTACCTGGAGACCCAGGAGATCCCCGCCTCGCTGGTGACCGATATTGCTACCGATCCCAATGGTACGGTGCTGCAAATTGCAAACGCCATGCCTCAGGAGATCGTGGTGGTGGTGCCCGTGGACGGGACCCTGCGGCTGGCCTCCGGTGCAGTGTACGACTTCTATCAATTTACCTGGCCGATGGAGCAGCGCCTGACCGATACCCAGTGGCGGCAGATGATCGGCGAGTGGGTTGGCCCCGACGGCAACTATAACTGGGAGGGCAGAGACAGCTTGGTCAAGCCCACCTGGACAGAAAGCTATCGGAGCAATTCGTGGTGAGACGGGGGCTCCTGGCTGCGCTGGCAGTTGGCGTCTGTCTGCTGGTAATCGGCCTTTGGTGGGCTGCCCGAGAAGACGACCCGCCGGAGTGGGTGGTCTGGCATACAGCTGATCTGGCCGGAGAACCTGCCTGGGGCGAGCCGGAGCGTATTACCCTGGAGAACCGGCGGGTAGCTTTGTGGAGCGGAGATGAAAAGGTCTGGCAGTCGGAACCGGACGAGCCGGTTCAGGATGTGCTTTGGTGTGATATCGACCACGACGGACGGCGGGAACTGATGCTCCTGTGCTGGCGGCAGGGCCGCTATGGGCAGAGCCGTCCTTTCTGGGAGGAGGAGACGGAGGAGCAGGTCTGGTCCCAGCACATCTTCATCTACGACTGGACTGGGGAGACCGCCAAACCCATCTGGATGGCCTCTGACCTTGGGGTGGAGGTGAAGAGCTGGTCCTTTACGCCGGAAAACCGTCTGACCCTGGAGGAGCGATCCGGTCGGGTAAGTGCCTGGGACTGGATCTCCTGGGGACTCAGCACCCTGCCGGAGCGGCCGGAAACAGCAGAGCTTACCGTGGCTGCTCTGGGTGAAAATCTGATCCACCGTCCCATCTATGACTATGGTCTGCGAAAGCTGGACGGCAATTTTGACCACCTGTTTACCGGGGTGGCGGAGGAACTGGCCCGGTATGATGTGACCTGCCTTCATCAGGAGACCATCTATGTGGACCGGCGCCAGGACTACAGCGATTATCCTACCTTTGGTACACCGGTAGAGGTGGGCGAGGCGGTAATTCGTGCCGGCTTCGATATCGTGAGTTGCGCCAGCAACCATGCCCTGGACAAGGGGACCGATGCCATCGATCTGACGGCAAATCTCTATCGGAAGGCCGGGATACTCTATCCCGGTATCCAACCGGTGGAGGATGGCAGCTATCAGCCCTACCAGCTGCTGGAGCGGCAGGGCATCACCTGTGCTGTGCTCAGTTATACTCAGATGACCAATGGCCACGCTCTGCCGGAGGAGGCACCCTATGTGCTCCATACTCTGGAGGATGAGGACCTGGTGCGCCGGGACCTGACAGCTGCGGCAGAGGCGGCGGACTTTGTGCTGGTATTCGTCCATTGGGGCACTGAGTATGCGGCGGAGCCTGACGAGACTCAACGCTACTGGGCGCAGGTTTTTGCCGACTGCGGCGCTGATGTGGTGCTGGGTACCCATCCCCATGTGCTCCAACCTTACGAGTGGGTGACCGGAGCGAGCGGGCAGAGGACGCTGGTGTACTACTCACTGGGAAATTATATCTCGGCCCAGACTGACGAGGCCTGCCGCCGGGGCGGGATGGCCTACTTTACCCTGAATCGGGTGGGAGAGCAGTGCAGTGTCACCGACTGGGGGATGAAAACGGTACTCACCCAACGGGAAAACGGCATCTATACTACCCTTATTGAGCATACATGACCACAAGAAACCGATAAAACAACATCCGGCTTTGACACGAGAGTGTGTCAGGGCTGGATGTTGTTTTTTGTCAACCGGATGGAACAGAAGTACCTTACACAAGCTTTGCAGGAGCTTAACGGGATGTGTATAGATAAACGGAGGGACCGGTGCTAAACTTTCAACTGCGCGATAAAAAATATATTGCACAGACCGCGGAAGTCAAAAGAGGTCCGCAAGGGCAGCAAAGCAAATTGGCAGACGAGTCGGTGTTTCGGCTCGTTTGTTTTTGATTTGTACGCTGTAGTGAACTGGGCAACTGCACCGGTTAGGAACCTGGACCCGGCAGAAGGAGAATGAAGATGAAGCTTAATGTCAAACGATGGGGTTCTCTGGCGCTGTCGCTGCTGATGGCGACGCAGACAGTAGGGATTGCCTCGGCCTTTGCGGCAGAAACGGACCAGTCGCAGCAGCTGGCAATATTGGAGAAGGTAGATAGCCTGACCCTTCAGCCAGGCGAAACAACTGCGGCTATCAACCTGAACTGGTATGCCCCTGCCGGTACGACCAGCGCTCAGGTGAAATTTGGTGATACCGTGGTGGAAGCTGAGGTCAGCCCGCTGACTGCGCCTACCAAGGTGGACGAGAGCAAGTATACCGATACCGGCAAGATCGTCTGCAAGGCAACTGTGGACGGCCTGGTGCCGGGGACCGTCTATACCTATCAAATTTCCAACGACGGCGGTAACACCTGGTCCCAGACCTATACCTATACCACCCCGGAGGAGGACTCCTTTACTTTTGCTTTCACCAGCGACCCCCAGATCAAAGAGAACGGTGGGACTGACGGGGCAGGTTGGGAGCCCTCGGACGGCGCCAACCAGACCGGCTGGGCCAAGATGATGGAGGTGGTGACCGATGCGGGCGCCACCCTGATGGTCTCCGCCGGTGACCAGGTGGAGGATCAGAGCTGGGGCAAGTCCAGCGAATATGAGGCCTTCTTTGCCCCTGAGGAGATGACCTCCATTGCCTACGCCCCCGCCGTTGGCAACCACGACCGCCACTATATGTTTGCTGACCACTTTAACCTGCCCAATGAGATGGGTGTAGCCGAGGACGGGGAAGAGGGTACTTCCAGCCTGCTGGAGCAGGTAAAGACCACCTTCCGGGGCCAGAACTCCGGTACCAGCCAGAGCCACGGAAACTACATCCAGGCTACCGCCGATGAGATTGCCAACCAGAGCGAGAGCAACGGTGTGAAGCCCAACACCGACGGCATCTATGACTTCACCGAGCGGCGGGAGATGGAGACCAAGGGCAACTATTACTATCTCTATAACAATGTGCTCTTTGTTACCCTGAATACCGGTGCTTATCCCGGCGGCAATGACGAGGAGAACGCGGGCAGCGACAGCGTACCCAGTGCCTCTAAAGACAACTCCGAGGCGGAAGCTATGGTAGAAAATTTCCGCCGCACCCTGACCGCTGCCACCGACGAGTATGCCGGCCAGTATGACTGGATCATCGTGACCCACCATAAGTCTACCCAGACTGTGGCCAAACACGCTGCCGACTCTGACATCGAAAATTATGTGGATGCCGGGTTCGAGGCCCTTATGGATGAGTTCAATGTGGACTTTGTTCTGGGTGGCCACGATCATGTTTACTCCCGCAGCTACGTCCTTAAGGACGGCGAGCGCAATGCTGAGGCCCTGGATACCTACTACGATCCTGACGGCACGATCTACCTCACCGGCAACTGCGCTTCCGATATGCAGTACTACACCCCCTTCGAGAAGCTGGACAAGAACAATAACGCAGATTATCCTCTCCTGGCCAACGGGGAGAGCGGCTCTGCCGCCTACCTGGAGGGCAACCTGCCCTACGGCAACCAGGAGTACAACCAGGAGTACAGCCCCAGCTACGCCCTATTTGACGTGGAGGGGAGTACCATCTCGGTGAATGTGTACAACCTGAGCGGAGGCAGCGAGAATCCCGATTCCGAGCTCATCGACCACTTTACCGTCACCAAGAACACCGACGGCGGCGACAAGACCACTGGTGAGGAAAATGGTTCTGTCAGCCTGGACCTGACTAAGGTCGCAGGTTATGAAGCCGGTGAATTCAACGTGGATGGCGGCGTGATGGAGATCGCCTCCTACAACACCGTCACCGGTTGGGCCTATGCTGTCAACGGCCAGTCCGGCCTGCTCACCGCCATCGCCCTCAAGACCCTGGAGGAGAAGGATACCGTGGACCTGCTGGACGGCAACGACATTGACGTGAAGGCCCTGGTGGAGGCCGCGGATGAGAACTTTGCTTACGGCGATATGACCTCTGTGGCCGTCTCCCCCGACGGCAAAGTGCTGGCCACTGCGCTCCAGGCTGAGGGTTATGCCGACAACGGCCGGGTAGCCCTCTTCACCTGCAACGCCGACGGTTCCCTGACCCTTCAGAAGCTGGTCACTGTGGGCGTGCAGCCTGACATGGTGACCTTCGCCGACAACAACACCGTCCTCACTGTCGACGAGGGCGAGCCCCGGCAGAGCTATGGTCAGGATATCGCCGACCCCAAGGGCTCGGTCAGCGTGGTGGACGTGGCTGCCGGCACCGCCACAGTGGTGACCTTTGACGCCTTTGATGCCCAGCGGGACCAGCTGGTGTCCGCCGGTATCGTCCTGAAGAAGGACACCGCTCCCTCCGTGGACCTGGAGCCCGAGTACATCGCTGTCTCCGGCGGCAATGCCTATGTGACACTCCAGGAGGCCAACGCCATCGCTGTGCTGGACCTGACCTCCAAGACCTTTACCGGTATCTACTCCGCCGGTTTTGAGGATTACAGCACCACCCCCGTGGATATCGACAAGAAGGATGGAGTTTACGGCCCCAAGACCTACGAGAGCCTGATGGGCATTCGGATGCCCGACGGCATCGCCGCCTTTGAGAAGGACGGCAAGACCTACCTGCTCACCGCCAACGAGGGCGACAGCCGGGAGTGGGAGGACTACCTCAACGAGGACGAGCGCAACTTCAAGGACGGCGACACCTCTCCTACCGGCGCTATCACCGCCGACAACTCCGGCCTCACCGGCAAGGTGGTCTTCTTTGACAGCTCCGATTACGACGGCCTGAAGGCCGACAAGGATTACCTCTTCGGCGGCCGCTCCTTCACCCTCTATGAGGTCACCGATGCCGGCATCCAGGAGGTCTACACCAGCGGCGACGACTTCGAGTCCCTCACCGCCAAGTATCTGCCTGGCTACTTCAACTGCTCCAACGACAACGCGGAAGTGGATGACCGCTCCGGCAAGAAGGGCCCGGAGGCGGAGAGCGTCACCGTGGGCACCGTGGACGGCAAGATCTATGCCTTCATCGCCCTGGAGCGCACCGGCGGCGTGATGGTCTATGACGTTACCGATCCCGCCAACGTCTCCTATGTGAACTACATCAACTCCCGGGACTTCACCTTCACCGTCCCCGGCTCCCAGGACGACGACAAGTTTGTGACCGGCGGAGACGTAGCCCCCGAGGGCTTCGCTTTCATTCCCGCCGGAAACAGCCCTACGGGGAAGGCCCTGCTGCTGACCACCTGCGAGGTGTCCGGTACTGTGGCGGTATATGAGCTCACTTCCGGCACGGAAGTGCAGCCCCAGCCGGATGATCTGAAAGTTGCCGTGATCTCCGATGACCATCTGTATGATGCTGATGTTCTGGGCAGCACGGGCGCGGCATTTGAGGCATATCTGGCTGCTGACCGCAAGATGCTGGTGGAGAGTGAGGTCATTCTGGATGCGGCTCTGGACAAGATCGCTCAGGGCGATGCCGAGTATCTGCTTATCCCCGGTGACCTGACCAAGGATGGTGAGAAAGTCAACCACGAGCTGCTGGCGGAAAAGCTGGCGGCCTTTGAGGAAGAAACCGGAATCCAGGTCTTTGTCATCAACGGCAACCACGATATCTCCAACGCCAACGCGGTAAAGTTTGTGGATGATGCGACCGAGCAGGTGGATACCATCGACACCGATGATTTCCGCAGCATCTATGCCCAGTTCGGCTATGATGAAGCTGTGGCCCAGGACAACAACTCCCTGTCCTACGCCGTCGATCTGGGCGACGACTACCGCCTCATCGTCATGGACAGCGGCATCTATAACGACGACAAGGAGAATCCCAGCCAGGAGACCGCGGGCGAACTGGACGAGGAGACGCTGGACTGGGTACTGGAGCAGATCCAGGACGCCATCCGGGACGGCCGCCGGCCCATTGGTATGATGCACCATGGCCTGGCGCCCCACACCTCCATTCAGCCCACCATGTTCTCCCAGTATCTGGTGAAGGACTATGAGACCGTAGCCGACACCCTGGCCGATGCCGGCATGAATCTGGTATTTACCGGACACTTCCACTCCCAGGACGTGTCCATGACCACCACCGAGCAGGGCAATGTGCTCTACGACGTGGAGACCGGCTCTCTGGTTACCAGCCCCTGTCCCATCCGGTATGTGACCCTGGGTGAGGAGAAGTTCTCCTACAGCACCGATCATGTTACCGAGGTGGAGGGCATTGATAACTTCCCTGCGTATGCTGGCGAATTCCTGATCAGCGGCATGGAGGGCCTGGTAGAAACCATGCTGCCCGCCGTGCTGATGCAGCAGAATCCTGAACTGACCTATGAGCAGGCAACGGCTCTGGCGCAGCAGCTGGCCAACACCGAGCTGGTTCCTGATAGCGGCATTACCGTCAAGTCTCTGCTGGCTGGCGCCTTTGCAGCCCACTACGCCGGTGATGAAAAAATGGACGAATCCACCGCTCAGATTGTGGCTGGACTGGAGGCACAGAGCGGAGATAATCCGATCTATCAGCTGCTGGTCAGTACGGTGAAGGGGCTGTATACGGACTTTGAGCCTGCTGATTGCGTGGCTGCTGAACTGCCCCTGACCCAGCTGCCGGATTATCCTGATGAGGGCGGCTCCTCCGGCTCTGGTTCCTCTGGCAATAAGACGGAGACCACGACCAATCCTGATGGCTCCACCACTACCACTGTGACCCGGCCGGACGGCTCCATGACCCAGACCACCAAGGCCCCCAATGGTGCATCTTCTGTGGTGACTACGGATAAGAACGGTAAGGTGGAAGCTCAGGTTAAGCTGCCTGCTGCTGTGGTGAATGAGGCCGCTGAGGCTGGCGAGACTGTGGCATTGCCCATGCCGGCGGTTGCTGCAGCCGACGACAGTGCGGATGCAGCTTCCATCACTCTGGATCTGCCCGCTGGCACCACTGCCAAGGTGGAGATTCCTGTGGCCGATGTAACTGCCGGTACCGTGGCTGTGCTGATGAAAGCCGACGGCACCGAGGAAATAATCAAAACCACTTTGACCACCGAAACTGGCGTGGTTGTTACCCTGGCTGACGGTGATACCGTGAAGATCGTAGACAACAGCATGGACTTTACCGATGTACCTGATACCCACTGGGGTGCTGATACCGTGGCTTTTGTTACCAGCCGCCAGCTCTTCCTTGGTACCGGCGAGACCACCTTCAGTCCGGAAGAGCATATGACCCGGGCAATGATCGTTACCGTACTGGCGCGCTATGCCGGTGTGGATACCTCTGACGGGGATAGCTGGTATGAGACCGGTGCTCAGTGGGCCGTGGAGAACGGTGTGTCCGATGGCACTGCTCTGGACAGTGCGCTGTCCCGCGAGCAGCTGATCACCATGCTGTGGCGGTTTGCGGGCAGCCCGGCGGTTGAGGGCGGCTTGAGCGACTATCCTGACAGCACTTCTGTCAGCAGCTGGGCGGCTCAGGCCATGACCTGGGCGGTGGATACCGGTATCATTACCGGTACCGGCTCCGGAATGCTGAATCCTCAGGGCACGGCCACTCGTGTGGAGGTAGCCGCTGTGCTGGCCCGTTTTGTGGAAGCTGTCAACCAATAAGAGAAGCAAAACTCATATAAAAAAACGCAGGCAGCGCTTGAACTGGCGCTGCCTGCGTTTTATATGATTCTGAATTACAAGCGGGCCACTTCAGCTCCGCCTACATAGAATTCTGCCATATCCTCCAGCCTCAGACAGGCCAAACGGCGGTTTGGGGCTTTCAGATTCCCACAGCCGCAGTCGATGTCGATGATCCCATCTCCGTGCCAGATGGACAGGTCTTCATCCGGCTTGCCGGTGAGAAATATGGTGGGCGTATGGCCCACGATACAGATCGTATCTGTATAAGGCGTAACGCTCGCTTTTTCAATCCGGCCCCAGATGCGAGTATCATGATCGTCGCCGGGACAGCCGTGAACCAGGTGGAATTTCTGTCCGGCCACGGTAAGCTCCCAATGATCCGGCAGACCGGACAGGAATCGCAGGATGCGGTTTCTGTCTCGAGGTGTGCGATGATAGAGCAGCTCCCTATAGGTGACCATTCCGCCATTGTCCCTCCACAGCGCCCGGGCACCAAATTCGTTGTGGGGGCCGAGGGTGCTCAGGCACATCTGCTCGTGATTCCCAAGCAGCAGCGTCATATTGGGTGCATCCATGATTTGCGCCAGCAGATCCACACCGGCAGGTCCCCGGTCGATTACATCCCCAATTATGTACAGCTGGTCACTGCTGGAAAAGTTGATTTGCTTCAGCATCTGCTCAAAGAAGTGCAGTTCCCCATGGAGATCTGACATACAATAGGTCACGGATATCCCCCCTGTGCTGAATAGAGTGACTGAATTTTATCACAGTCTGCAAGGAGATACAAACTGCTGTTGGAAAAAGGCCGGCACTGAAAAATCACGGAACCGTGGGCAATTTCCAGCAGCTGGCCATAGCTGCCTTATCTCCTGCCCGTGCCTTCTGTATCAGCGCTTTCTCCATCTGCTTGCTCCTTTATTATGCTTTCAATTTGCTGCCGGCAGTTTGGTGCAGTTCTGACAGCTTCTCCGCATCCCTACGGCAAGAGCAAAAAGAAAAGCACCTGCATTTTGAAGTGAACCCCAAAAGTTAGACAAATATTTGAATTAAGCGACCTGAAGGGTCTGGTATCTGTGTTGAGCAGGTGTCAGGCCCTTCAGTTTTAGCTTGATTCTGCGATTGTTGTAGTAATCAAGGTAGTCAATGAGTTCAGTCTTGAAGTGTTCTAAGGAGTCAAAGTTTTGAAGATATAGAAGCTCAGATTTGAGTAATCCGAAGAAATTCTCCATCACGGCATTATCTAAGCAATTCCCTTTTCGGCTCATGCTCTGACGTATGCCTTTTGATTCCAGCATCCTCTGATACTGCTTGTGTTGGTACTGCCAGCCTTGATCAGAATGCAGGATAAGTCCAGTGCCTTCTGGGATCGTTTCAAAGGCTTTCTCCAGCATAGAGATTGGCAATAGGGACTGCCATCTGTCCAAAACTGCCTGAGCCGCCGGGAATCAACAGCGTTTCTCCCGGCGTTGCCTCCAGTTCCTCTGCAATTGCCTGATAGGCGGTCAAGCCGGTCAGCGGAATAGCAGCAGCAGTATTGAAATCATACCCCTTCGGCATTTTGGCGATTGCGTCCTGCTCTACAGCCACATATTCCGCAAAGGCGCCAATTTTGTTGATCGGTAGGCGGGTATAGACCTGGTCTCCTTTTTGAAAACCTTTAACCTTGCTGCCGACTTGCTCCACAATACCGGAACACTCGTTGCCCAATGTTAGGGGCATCGGATAATTCTGAATCAGTTTTACCTTTCCCGTCAGGATCAAAAGCTCCACCGGATTGACTGCCGCCGCCTTTACCTGAATCAGCACTTCAGAATCTGAAATCTGGGGTTTCGGAATGTTGCTCAAGATTGTATTGATATTTTTAGAGTAGCTTTTGATCTGGACCGCTTTCATGGGAAACCTCTTTCTGCATACAATTTGTTTTTATGAATCTCTCTTGCTTTTTTTCGTGAGAGACGATAAAATATCAGATGTAAATAATAAAATTACATCTCCTTCAGTTTAGCATTTGCGAGTTGTAATGTCAATAGTTACATCAAAACCGAGATGTATTTGATTTTGAAAGGACATCGAGTATCTATGCAGATCAGTATAAAATGTTCTGTTGCCGTTCACTGCCTGATTTTTATCCACGAAGCGAAAGGAATCGCCAAGGTAACCAGTAATCTTCTGTCTGAAAGTACGGGAAGCAATCCTGTCGTGATTCGTAACATTCTCAGCGCTTTGAAAAAAGCTGGGCTTATTACGGTGCCCCGTGGAACTGGCGGTGCGGAGCTGTGCGCCGACCCGTCCCAGATCACCTTGTACCAGATCTATTCCGCACTGGAGCCGGAGGGCGTGACCTCCATCATTGGAATTCATCCTTGTCAGGGAAGACCCTGCCCAGTGGCCCAGAACATCCGTAAGGTACTGCAAACACCGTACCGAAAAATTGAGGATGCAGTTCAAACAACAATGGAAAGCATTACGCTGCAATCCATGATCGATGATTTTCACGGACTTGTTCAGCAAAACGACTTCACTTAAAATCCCATACAACCAAGAACCGCCATGGCAAACTGCCATGGCGGTTCTTGGTTGAGGGCATTTTTATGTTAGTGGATGGAGTTCCCCAGGTCATAGGCTTGCTGGAGCTCCGTTTTTTCGTTGATGTCGCCGACGTCCATATTTCCGCCGGCCAGCACGTGGCCAAGATTTTTCCAACGCAGATGCTCCATCAGATGGTCGTAGTAGAGAACTGCGTCGTCAAATCCATGTCCTTCTGCCGCCATCAGAAGAGCGGAAGCTTTCCCGTTTCCCCGCAGCAGGTTTTGCCCTCCCTCTTCCAGGGCAAACAGGCGATCAAAGGCTGTGCGCAGTTGCCCGCTCAGGGTCCAGTAATACAGCGGGCTAGCAAGAACCACCACGTCGCAGTCCCGGACAGCCGGATAGATCAGGTTCATATCATCCTGCTGGACGCAGGGACAAGCCTGGCTACTGTGCCCACCGAAGCACCCTTTGCAGCCGTGGATTTCCATTTTATCTAAAAAGAACTCGGTGACAGTATGGCCCGCGCGCTCAGTCCCTTGGGTAAAAGCATTCACCAAGGCCGAAGTGTTTCCGTTTCGGCGAGGACTCCCGTTGAGAATGACAATCTTTTTGCCCATGAAAGATTCTCCTTTTGCCTCAGATCTTGTCTGCCAAAGCGGCGGCCTGGGTGCAGCCATCGGTCTTGTTGATGTCGCCTACATTCAGAATGCCGGGTACCAGCACCTCGCCCACCATCTTCCATTTATTCAGGGCTGCGGTGCGTTCCATAGGAATGCGGACACCGTCCAGAATAGTTCTGTCTTCCTCTTCACAGCAGGCGATCAGGGCACACTCTTTTCCGGCGATGTCTTTCCCGCCCACCACCAGAGAGTAGATCCGATCGATTACGGCTTTGATCTGAGCAGGGATGGAGTACCAGTATACCGGCATAGTGAAGACCAGAGCGTTTGCTTCCAGGATGGCCGGGGCGATGGCGTTGAAATCATCGTCAAAGGAACAGGCCTTCCCGGTCTTAAAGCAGGTCTCACAGGCGTGACAGCCGCCGATTTTCATCATAGCCGCGTCAAAGCGGGTAACCGTATGGCCTTTTGCCTGGGCCGCCTCGATAAATGCGTCCGTCATGGCAAAACTATTGCCGTTTTTTCTGGGACTTCCAGTGATGACAACGATCTTTTTGCTCATCATAGATTCCTCCTCAAGGGGTGGGATTGACTTCCCTTGCATTCGATACTACAATTGTATCCGACATAAAACAAAAAACAAGTACGCACATTTAGGTGCAATACTCACCTAAAGGAGAGTGTAAAATGGGAACGCGATGTATTGCCAACGAGTGTCTGGGGACTACAGGATTCAGCTACACGCTTTCTCTCATCAACGGAAAATACAAAATGACCATCCTCTATACCCTGATGGAGTTTGGTGTGGTGCGATTTAATGAGATGAAAAAGTATATCGGCGGAATCTCCTATAAAACCCTGAGTGTTACCTTGAAGGAGTTGGAAGCAGACGGGCTGATCCATCGGGAGGAGTATCCTCAGATTCCCCCGAAGGTGGAGTACAGTCTAACTGAGCGGGGCAAGTCCTTGATTCCTATTCTGGACGGAATGTGTGAGTGGGGTGATCAGAACAGAATATAGTACTATGTATCAATTCTGGCCATGTGATCCCGGCTTATTTGAGTGAAGCGGATCTTTCCAAACTGTTCTCGGCCAGCGGTACTATCTGGAGATGCGCCAGCTAAACGCACCGGCGATGTCCCTGTACAAACGGCATGGATTTTCCGTCACGAGAGAACTTACCGTGCTCAACGACAGCGCCTCGCTGGGGAGCCGACTGCCGGAGCGTGTAGAATATACGAGCTTTTCTTTGACATTCAACCTATGTGTGGGTGTCTGAGAATTTCATCAAGGCATGAAAAGCCTCCTCAAATCCTGTAATACTGTAAACAAAAGAAGGGCACTCCTTACAAAAAGGGGTGCCCTTCAAGTGGTAAAAGTATCATGAGGAAGATCAAATAAAAAGTTTTGTGGCTCGGGGCTTTGAGAAAATGAGAAGGATGCGGCTCGGTAAGAAACGTTGGAAATTGCACTCCATTTAATGTGCAAACAGTTCTCTGGCTCGTGCCATATTGTCCCGGATTTTTACTCCAAAGGGGCAGTTTAGCTCGCACTTGCCGCACATCAGGCAGTCGCCTGCCGTGGCGGAGAGGGACCAGTAGTGCTGTGCTACGGTCTCGGGCACCGTGTCCTGCTGGGCAGCCAGATCCAGAAACTTGGTCACGGCGGCAATGTCGATGTGGGCTGGACAGGGCTGGCAGTGGTTGCAGTACATACACCGGCCAGTCATGTGGATGGTATTTCCGGCGCTGAAGATGTGGGCGTAGTTCCGGTCTGGTATGGGCGTATCATAGTATTTGACGGCTTCCAGCACCTCCTCTACGGTATGGCAGCCCACAATGACTACCTTGACGCCGTTGCGGTCCAGGCAGTATTGGATACACTGGGGGACTGTCATAGCCACGCCGAAGGGGGAACTTTCCGCCTTCAGCAGCGTACCTGCGCCCAAGGGCTTCATGACGGTGATGGCTACCCCTGCCGCCTCACAGGCGGAGTACAGCCTCTGCCGCGCCTCGTCCACCACCAGGTCGTTTTTCTTCATACCCTTGAACTCCATCAGATCATAGATATCCGTCTCAGCGCTCTCCATGTCATAGGCGGGGTTGATGCTGAACATCAACACATCCACTACTCCGCTCTCCACGGCCTTCAGAGCGATGTGGGGGTTGTGGGAGCTCATACCGATGTGGTGGATCACGCCCTTTTCCTTCAATTCCTTGGCGTAGGCCAGCACAGGGCCTTCAAAGACGGTGCGGAAGTCCTCCACGCTGTCCACATAGTGGATCATGCCCACATCGATGTAGTCGGTATGCAGACGCTCCAGAAGGTCCTCAAAGGAACGCATGGTCTTTTCAATATCCCGGGTGCGGGTATATTGCCCGTCCTCAAAGACGGTGCACAGATGACCCTGAATGATAAATTGCTTCCGGTGTCCCTCCAACGCCACCCCCAGGTTGCTGCGGGTGGGGGCCTGGGGCATGAAAATGTCGATGTAGTTGATGCCTTTTTCCTGTGCTGCGTCGATAATGGCGGTGCTCTCCTGAGCGGTCAAACCGTTGAACCACTCGCCGCCCAGGCCAATTTCGCTGATCCGCAGTCCGGTGCGGCCCAATGTCCTGTATTCCATACTGTCCTCCTGTCAGGCTTGTTCTCTTGCAAAATAGTCGAAATCAGGTATACTGACATTATATCGGTTTGAATTTATCAGAACAAGTACGCACAATTTTCTTAGAAAGTGAAAAAAACTTCACTGTGGGGGAGCCCTATGGAAAAGATACAAGTGACCTGCGAAATGGAAGTTACTTTGAAAATGATCGGGGGAAAATGCAAGCCATTGATCCTGGAGCGCTTGATCGAAAAGGGAACGCAGCGTTTCAGCGAGCTGATGCGGGCCATCACCCAGGTTTCCCAACGGACCTTGACCAATCAGCTCCGGGAACTGGAAAATGACGGCCTGATTATGCGCACGGTGTATGCGGAGGTGCCCCCGCGGGTGGAGTATTCCATCACCCAGAAGGGGCGTTCCCTGGAGCAGATCCTGGATCTAATGTGTGAATGGGGCGAGAAGAATATAGATGAGCGGTTTGAGCTCACCAATCCTCAGTGTACAGAGTAGAGGTGTACTATGAGAGGACTGATTCGATGCAGCTGGGCCAATCCCAAGAATCCGCTCTATCTTCAGTACCACGATGAGGAGTGGGGCGTCCCGGTCCACGATGACCACAGGCTGTTTGAGATGTTGGTTCTGGAGAGCTTCCAGGCGGGGCTCTCCTGGGAGTGCATTCTAAATAAACGAGAGGCCTTTCGTGTGGCTTTCGACGGTTTTGACCTGGATACGGTCTGTGAATACGGGGAAGAAAAGATGGAGGCGCTGCAGCAGAACTCCGGCATTGTCCGGAACAAGCGGAAGATCTGCGCCGCCGTGAACAACGCTAGGATCTTCCGGACCATCCAGCAGGAGTGGGGGAGCTTTGACCGATACCTCTGGCATTGGACGGAAAGGGAGACGGTCTGTGAGACAGGCAAGGTCAGCTCGGAACTGTCGGACAAAGTTTCCGGGGATTTGAAGCGCCGGGGTATGAAGTTCGTGGGAACGGTTATCATCTACGCCTACCTGCAGGCGGTAGGGGTCATAAATTCTCATGAAGAAAATTGCTTTTGCAGGCAGTCAAAGAGGGGGAAGCTTTGAATGTACCATATTGAGGAGAAGCTATGAAACAGGACAATATCATCATCCGACGAGAAACCCCGGAAGACTATGCCGCCGTGGAGCATCTGACCCGGGAGGCCTTTTGGAATGTGTACCGCCCCGGCTGCACCGAGCACTATGTGGTCCATGTGTTGCGCCAGGATCGGGACTTTGTACCGGAGCTGGATCTGGTTATGGAACGGGACGGAGAGCTCATCGGCCATGTGCTGTATATGCGGGCCAAGATTGTGGCCGACGATGGCCGAGAGATCCCCATGATGACCTTTGGCCCTATCAGCATCAGCCCCGATCTTCAGCGGAAGGGGCTGGGCAAATATCTGCTGGATTTCTCCATGGAGCGGGCCAGAGAGCTAGGGGTCGGGGCCCTCTGCATCGAGGGCAACATTGACTTCTATGGGAAGTCCGGCTTTGTAGTAGCCGGGACCCGGGGCATCCGTTACCACGGGGAGCCGGAGCAGGAGATCGTTCCCTATGTGTTGCTCAAGGAACTCCAGCACGGCTTTCTGGACAGTGTTACCGGTGTCTACCACACGCCTAAGGGGTATTATGTGGACGAGGCCGCGGCGGAGGAATTTGACAGGAACTTCCCGCCAAAGGAAAAATTGAAGCTGCCAGGGCAGCTGTTTTGAGGGAAGAGCCTCCTCAAATTCTGGGCCACTGTAAGCCAAAAAGAAGGGTACTCCTTATAAAAAAGGGTGCCCTTCAAGTGTTCAAAACAGAAATCCGTCTGTGGTATTTCTGTAGTCAAACAAGAAAACGCCGCAGTAAAAACTGCGGCGTTTTCTTATTTTGGTGGACCTAATCGGGATCGAACCGACGACCTTACGGATGCGAACCGTACGCTCTCCCAAGCGTGAAAGTTATATGAGCCCTAAAGTGGGACAGAAAAATAGCAAAAACAGAAATAAGCAGTCTAAAATTAGAGGAACGGGGTGTATCTTTGTTATATAGGAGGCGTCCAATACCGGAATTTCGGTATCATGGGTGCCTCTTTTTTATGGGCAAATACTTAATTGGTCTCGTAACTCAAGTGGGGGGCACTTGCGCTACACCCTCTACAATAAACATACACCTCAAAGATTTTGCGAACGATTATGACCCAAGGAAAGGAGGGGGGCAGATTGTGTCAGAGATTATTCTATCTGACTATTTTTACGGGGATGAATCAGAACAATTCATCTACTTCCGTATTCCTCGACTGCTGATTACAAGCCCCCGTTTCAAACACCTCTCCACAGACGCAAAACTTCTGTATGGTATGCTGTTAGACCGCATGAGCCTATCTGCTAAAAACAACTGGTACGACGAAGATGGGCGCGTGTATATCTACTATACCGTGGAGGAAATATGCGGAGATATGAATTGCGGCCGGGATAAAGCTATGAAGTTGCTGGCTGAACTGGATACCGGCAAAGGTGTGGGCCTGATTGAGCGTATCAAACAGGGTCAGGGAAAACCCACAAAAATCTATGTCAAGCGATTTACTACCCGTGCTGTCCCACCGCCGGCACCGCCAGAACCAGATTCTTTTATGCCCATTCCAGAGGTCGATTTTTCCGATGTCCAGAAGTCGGAAAAACCGACTTCAAGAGGTCGGCAATCCCGACTTGCAGAGGTCGAAAAATCCGACCCTAACCATACTAATAGAAGTCATCCTGATTTTAGTCATCCTGATCCATCCATCTCCCCCCGCTACCCCCCATACGGTGAGATGGATGGGATAGATCGAAACCAAATCAGAGAGGAGTTGAAAGAAAATATTGACTATGAACACCTTCGCAGCCAATGCCCATACGACGATGTAGAAAGTCTGCTGGAGCTCATGGTGGATGTGGTGAGCAGCACCGCCTCCACAATACGCATTGGAGGGGAGGTATTGCCGCTGGGACCTGTGAAGGAACGGTTCCGGCAATTAGACAGTAGCCATATCGAGTATGTGATTGACTCCCTCAAACAGACCACAACGAAAATCAATAACATTCGGGCCTATCTTCTTACGGTGCTATATAACGCTCCGGTGACGATAGGCCCTTACTACTCCGCCGCAGTGCGGCATGACTTCGGTTAGAAATAAATCTCACCATGAGACGCAAATTTCGACTGAACTCGCATGGATAAGGCTGAAAATCAAGCTCTTTATGGAACTTGATTGTTGGCAAATAAATGAATGGAGGTAATCAGATGGCAAATGAACCCCGCAAACCCCAAATTGTCCCTTTAGCAAAAATCCATGATCTCCCCGGTGTTTTTATCCCCAAAGTCCAGGATAAAGCCTATGGTGGGCTTGTGACCAGCATCCAAGTCAGCGGCGTCAAAGAGGCTGTTATCCTCCGACTGCGCGAGGACGGTGAATACCAACTTGTAGACGGGTATCGCCGCCGCCGAGCCAGCGAGCTGGCAAAGAAGAAGGACATTCCTGCCCTGGTCTACAAAATGACCTTGCAGGAGGCGATTGAGTACCACAAGAAGGTCAAGGGCCAACCGACACTCCCTGTACCGGGCGTACTGGTCAATACTCCCACAGAAACACAGGAACCTCTCAAGGGCGATAAGGCCCCCGGGACGGAGAAAAAGCCCGAGCAGACCGTCCCCGCCGCTCCCGGCAAGAAGGCCGATGAACCGGCTCCCAAGGCAGAGCAGACCGCCCCCAAAGAAGGTAAGTCCCCGGAGGCGGAAAAAAAGCCTGAACAGACTATTCCTGCCGCTCCCGGCAAGAAAACCGATGAACCGGCTCCCAAGGCAGAACAGACCGCCCCCAAGGAGGGCAAGACCCTGGAGGCAGAGAAAAAGTCCGAGGCCGTTGCTAAGGCTGTCGGCATGGCTGCCAAGGGACCCGCTGGCACCCAAATCACCCAGGTGTTTGAGGATCGCCTTTCTCCTCCGGATGATAAGGCACTGAAAAACCTGCCTACCCCTAAAGAGGGCGAATCCTATTTCATCGTGTTACACCCTGGCTATCTGGAAAAATCCAAATTCAATACAGTTTCGGTGGACCAGAACAGCGAGGACTACCGGGAACTGAAAAAATCCATTGAGCTCAACGGCGTCAAGGACCCGGTTCTCACCCGAATCAATCCTGACGGCGGCCTTGAAATCCTGTCTGGCCAGCGCCGCCACATGATCGCGAGGGAATTGAACTATCCGGTCCCTGCCATCATTCAGAAAATTGATGACGCAGACGCAAAGATCCTGGTATCGGATGGAAACCTGCACCGCCCCAAAATCTCCACCTATGACCTCTCCCGGACCCTGCGGATGAAAATGGAGGGCATGAAACAGAAGGCGGGGCGCCGCAAGAAGGGCTTTACTGCCGAGGAACTGAACAGCGATGAAAAGCTGGCAAAGGAAATGGGCATGAGCGTGAGTAAGTTCAATCGAATTATTCGGCTGTCCGAGGCGTCCAAGGAGGTATGCAATCGTGTAGACGATGGCACGCTGCCCCTTTCCGCTGCCTCTGCCCTTTCTTTCCTAAAGCCGGAAAATCAGGATGTGGCGCTCCATCTGACAGACCTGGGCTACAAGCTCCCCACGGAACGAATCGAGTATCTGAAAAAGGTAGAGAAAGCTGGAAAGCTGGACGAGATGACCATGCGGAAGGTGCTGGACGGAGAAAATGTCCTTGAGCCCCCGAAGGTAGTCTCGTTCCCTGGAACGGAAACTCCGCAGCCTGCCAAAGCAGCGCCGCCCTCCAATGTTCCTACCCACGAAATCATTCCACCGGCTCCCACGCCTGGGCCCGAACCCAGCAAGGCGAAAACACCCGTTGAGCCAGCAGGCGTATCCGCAGCCCCGGAACCCGTTGCCACGACGCCTACCACCACACCGCCTACCGCACCGACACCGACTACGACCCCAACACCTCCAGAGAAACCCGCACAGACTCCCGCACAGGAAAAAGACCCGTTCAAGGGGGAGCAGGAACGACCTGAATACACCAAGGTCATTCTTGCCGGAGATCGCCTGCGCAGATATTTCCCTGATGTAAACATGACGCCCCGGCAAATCGAGGAGAGTGTTTATGAGGCCTTGGAGGAACGGCGGCAACGGCTGGAAAAGCAAAAGCAGAAAGAGGCCATTTTGAAAAAGGGCGGCCCGACCAGGTGATGGTATGGAATTTACTGCATTGATCGCCAATTTGGGTAAATATGCCGCAGGTATTGTGGCAGAGACGCCACTTGCATTTCCTACTACCACGGAACAGGTACAAAAGGCGCTGCAAACCATCGGTGTGGATGGCCTGAAATACGAAGAAGTGATTGTAAAGGAGTATTCTATCGGGATTGCTGGTGTTGCGCCTTTGCTGGGGGAATATGCCCATATTGATGAACTGAATTACCTGGCAAAGCGGCTGGAATGTCTTTCACCGGAGGATCTAAAGAAGTTTGCTGCTGCTGTGCGCCACGGAGAATATGTTTGCAGTGTCCAGGACTTAATCAATCTCGCCTATCCCTGTAATCTGGAACAATTCATGTGGCTGCCGGAGGTCAAGACCTACGAGGACTACGGCCGGTATCTGGTGGATACCAAACGGGACTTTTCACTGCCCCGTGGAGCAAGGTTCTATTTTAATTATGAGGAATACGGCGAGACAACGGCAATCAATGAAAATGGCGACCTCACACCCCAGGGGTATATCTGCCATGACAGGTCCCGGTCCTTCCAGGAAATCTATGACGGGAAGGAGATACCACGGGAATATCGAGTGTTTCAATATCCGCTGCAAGCTAAGGTCAAGCGCCGCAACAATCCAAAAGAACGGGATAGTCCCCAAAGCAAGCGCCGTTAGAGGCGCTTTTTTCATACCCATTTCAGATAGGAGTGATGATGTGAATGTTTTAATGGTGGAGCCGGGCATGGCTCCCTATGAGAAAGAACTGAACGGCTTAAAGGAAATGCAGGCCGCTGTCGGAGGGCTGATTACCGTCATTTATCCCTATGAAGAACCTGTTGGTATTGTAGCCAATGATGAAGGAATCCTGCTGAAAATGGAGTTTAACCGCAGTGTGGAGGGCGGCTATGGCGGTATTTTTGGCCCTTTCTTTGTCTGTGGTTTGACGGAGGACAGCTTTTGTTCCCTAACGCCGGAACAAATGGAACGGTACAAGAAGAAGTTTCACCATGCGGAAATCTTGCTGGGGGCGCGGGGCAATGATCTTATCACAATGAAAGTGGAACCCAAACGGAAAAACGGCCCGGATCAAACACCCCCGCGAAAACAGCCATCCCGCTGACTATGGCCCAGACAATCAAGGAGAGGCTGGCTGAACTGACAGACCGGCTTGAAAACGGCATTAGGGAACTGTATGACAGCAACCGCTATGCGGAATATCTTGCTGCCATGTCCAAATTTCATCATTACAGCTTTGGCAATGCGCTGCTGATTTTATTTCAATGTCCAACTGCAAGTCGTGTTGCCGGTTACACCACATGGAAGAAACTGGGGAGACAAGTTAAGCGACATGAAAAAGGTATCCAGATTTTGGCCCCTTGTCCCTATAAACGACAGATTGATTGTGAACAGAAAGACCCGAATACCGGGCAGCCGCTATATGGGCCAGACGGCAAGCCCCTGGTAGAGACCATGTTTGAACCAATCACCCGATTCAAAGTAGCAACAGTTTTCGACATAAGCCAGACAGAAGGACGGGAACTTCCCAATATTGGGGTTTCTGAACTGACTGGCGAGGTAGAGCATTTCACAGAAATCTTTGACCGCTTAACGGAACTATCCCCACTTCCCATTGAACTGGAGGATTTTCCAGGAGCGGCAAAGGGATATGCCAGTTTTCAAGAACAGCGAATCGTCATTCGGCCTGGTATGAGCCAAATGCAGACCATCAAGACACTGGTACATGAAATCGCCCACGCAAAACTTCACGATCCTGCCCACCTATCACCGGAGGAACGAAAACAACGCCGGGAGAAAGAGGTAGAGGCAGAAAGTGTAGCTTATGTAGTGTGCCAACATTTTGGATTGGACACATCCGAATATTCCTTTGGCTATATTGCCGGATGGAGCCGAGGACGAGAACTTACTGAACTGAAAGCATCCCTGGACTGCATCCATTCTACTGCCGGTGAAATCATCAACGCGATCCAACCATCTGAACCATTGCATGAACTGGCAGAAAAAATGCAGAACCCCAAACAGAATCAAGTAAACCACAAGGAAAAGCGCAGCAGAAAATAGTAAGGAGAGTGACCACTATGCAAATCAATTCCCAGGGTGAACGCATGAAGGAAATCGAGATTTTTGGTATCCCCGCTCTGTTTAGCAGCAACCGTATCACCCCCGAGGATGTCTACCCCGGAATGTACCGATATGAACTGCTTTCCAGCAAGGAGGTCCCCGGCAGCCCCCGCCATCTGGCCCAGGACAGCGGGGATGATTTTATGGGAACGGTACTGACTCCCGTTCCCATCCCCATGACCCATGAGGGACAGCGGGAAATCGAGCCGGGTGACCTGTTCCTGGAGATTGAGGCCGGAGAATACACTCCTGCCGAGTTCGAGGAAAAGTATCTCTCACCGGACTACGACCCGGAGGCAGACCGCTATGGGAAATCGGGTTGATGTGCTGATGTTTTTGGCCCAGGTGGTTGAGGAAAACACCACCGGCTACCGCTCCGACTTCCAGTACGATGTAAGGATGTTGACACAGGCTGCCCAGGAAAAGGACATGAGGGATCGGGTGTTTTATTGGATGAGCCGCCCCAGTGGAACATGGTGTGTCAAGGAACGGGAAGTCTTTCTGCAAGGCAGCGGCGCTCACTCCATCTGGACATACTACGCTGACCAACCGGAGGGCATCCGTGCATACCGGGTGACAATCACCGGCATGGAAGGCCGAAAGGTTATGGGACAGGTGATACCGCTGGACTACAAAACTCAGGTGCGCCGGGTCCAGGAGCAAGCCATTCCCGCAACAGCCCTGACGCTTCAATATGAAAGCGGCCATACCATCGTGGTTCCCTATGACGGACACCAAGCGTCACTCAACACGGTCCGCCCCGGTCACGGCACAATCCGCACGGTACAATATGAGCCGGATAATGAGGCAGAGCTTACCCGCATTATTATGGTGGAACACCGCCACCAGACGGGGAAAATCAAAAAGGCTCCCAAGCCAGGCCGCTCCCATCCGGGCAGATAGCAGGCCACGCCCCCAACAGCGCCGCCCCGTGGCGGCGCTGCATTAGCAAGTATGTCATTTGGTAGCACAAATGACCCTTGTTAGGGGGATACCCCCTAAAACCCCATACGAAATCGCGTCTCACCGTGAGACGCAAATCTCAAGGAGGTGATTATGCGAAAGCGAAACCGCCATGTGAGCGTGTGGATGAATGAGGCGGAATACCTGCATTTGAAGGCGGAGGCTAAAAAAGCGGGACTGGGTATAGACCCCTTTATCCGGCTCCTGGTATCCGGTGTCCAGCTCCGCCCTCGTCCGCCTGACAATATTGCCGCATTGATCCGGGAGCTCCACGCCATCGGCAACAATATCAATCAAATTGCTTATTGGGCCAACGCGCAAAAGAGTACCCAGGAGGAGGACCTGCGCCGGGCGGCAGCACTCGCCTATGAGGCAGCCCGTTTGGTGAAGGAGAATTTTTGAATGGCCTATGACAAAATCATCCCCATACGGCAGCGCATGGACAACTGCCTGGGCTATGTGCTCAATGAAAAAAAGAACAGTCTCGACCATGCCCTGACCTATGCGGAGAACCCCGATAAGGCCCACCAGCTTGTGACCGGCATTAACTGTCAGGCTGCCACTGCTTATTCAGAAATGCAGGCTACAAAACGCCGGTGGGACAAAACAGGAGGTATTCTGGGGTATCACATCATCCATTCCTATGCTCCGGGCGAAGTCACACCGGAGGAGGCCCACGCCGCTGGTGTAGAATTTGCCCGCCGCCTGTTGGGAGACAGCTATGAGGCAGTGATCTCCACCCACCTTGACCGGGAGCATCTGCACTGCCACATCGTATTCAACTCCGTTTCTTTTGTAGACGGCAGGAAATACCGCAGTGATTTTCAGAGTTATTTTGGGACCTTGCGGGAAACTTCCAACGCCGTCAGCCGGGACCACGGACTATCCGTGATCGAGGAAACAACAGAACAAGGTAAGCACTATGCGGAGTGGGAGGCGGAGCGGACCGGCAAGGAGACGGTCCGCGGGCTGATCCGCCGGGACATCGACGCTGCTATTCGTGAGAGCTTTACCTTTGAGAGTTTTTTGACTGCTTTACGGAGGCAAGGCTATTCCATTAAATATGGCCCCAATGTCAAGCATACTGCCATTTGTCCACCAGGAGGCCAGAGATTTTTCCGGCTGTCCGGCATGGGAGAACGATATACAGAGGCAGCTATCCGGGAACAACTGGCAGCCATTCGCCGCGGAGACCGAGAGGATCTTCCTGTGCAAATCATCGAGCCACCGAAACGCTATACCATCCGCCGGGGCTACCTTACTCAAATGCCCCGAAAAAAAGTGCGGGGGTTCCGGGCCTTGTATGTTTCCTATCTCTATCTTTTGAACATACGACGACCCAAGAGGAAACAAATCCCCTTTTCCATACGGGCGGAGGTTTCCAAACTACGGCGTTATCAGCGGCAATTCAGATTGTTGCAGGAATATCGCATTGATAACAGCGCACAGTTTTCCATGCTGACGGACGCCCTGCAAGCCCAAATCGACGGTCTGACCGAACAACGAAAAGAACGATACCAGGAGAAACGGGAAGGGCGAGAGGTCACGGCAGAAATTCAGTCCATCAATCAAGAACTGCGCCGGGTCAGGTCCAAACTCAAACTTTGTGAGCAAATCAAAGTGGATATGTCTCATATCCAAACGCAAATGGAGGAATACCAGACCAACATCCGGCGGGAACAGGAGGAGCGCCATCAAAGAAAAAGCCATGCTGCAACTGATAAGGGCCGACCTGATCGGCATTTTGACCCTGTTCGCTGATTACCGTCCACAACTTGACGCTGACAGCCTTGCGCTGGATATTCGGAAATTGGGACGGATGGAGGACAGGGATTATTTATTTCTTGCCCGCCGGGAGAAAAGTTACTTGTTCCCTATATCGGAAGTCTATCTGGCGGAAAGCTACGCATACCTCTGCTGGACTGCATACAGATTGTTTTCTGAACCCAAGGTAGACGCGCTTTATCTTCATATTTCCCATGTAATCAAAGGACGCCCCTTTGGTATCGTCACAGTGCTGGACTATAACACCTCAGCCCAGGATGTGGAGCAGTTTGCCGCAGGCACCCCAGGGGACGCAGCTGCCCATATCCGGCGGATCGCAAAGCACTACCGCACTCACACGACCATCGGCAGTACATTGAACTTTATAGAAAATTTGAGAAAGGCAGGTGAACAACATGGATGTGAGCGGAGAAACCGCTGATCTGGTGGTAAAAGAAAGTATCCAAGCAACCGAAAGCGCCGTCAAGCTGGCCGGAACAGGGCTGAAAAATGTAGCGGCTCTGCTGCTGGCCCTCTCCAAAGAGGACTACAAGGTGGTGGGTAAAACCAGCTCCCGGCGGCTTGCCAGGGACCCATCTCCGGCCGAGGTGGTTCGGGTCAAACAAGAAGATATGGGGAAATTTCAGAAACTTGCCAGGGAGCTGGGTATCCTCTACTTCTTTGCCAGGAAGAAGGGCAGCCAAGGGGAATATGTAAATGTGGTGTCCACACAGAACTACGCCGCCCAGCTGAACGCCGCGCTGGAGGCTCTGGGTTATCCCATTCCCGCAAGGACCCAGGAGGAAACGCCAAAAAAAGCGAACCCCCGCGCTCCACAAGAGAAGTCCTTGAGAGAGCGCGGGATTGGCTCGACACCATCTCCGACGGAGGATGTTGAGCAGCAAAAACCTTCCGTCAAAAAGCGGCTGGAACGGCTGAAAGCCCTATCGGAGCAGACACGCACCGGGCCGGAAAAGGTTCGGGAAAGGACAAGATAACAGGAGGAATCACCAATGAATATCAGCGACCTTATCAAAAACAAATCCGCCCGTGACCAGGCGTGGCTGGAGGAGCGCCGGGCCGAACGCGGCAACCTGTCAGGGATGCGGGACGCGATCCTGGAGGAAATCACCACCGACCCGGCGATGTACCAGAAATACCTGGACTTGCAGGCAAACAATATCAGTTGCAGCGCCGGAAATGTGGCGCTGACCCTGTTCCAGCTGAAAGGGGCCACCAAAATCGGGACCATCAGCTTTTGGCACGAACAGGGGCGCTATGTTCAGGACGAGGCCATGAAAAATGGGGCCAAGGTATTCGTGCCCTCGCGGAACGGGCAGCGCCGTGGCTATCTTATGGGAGACTACTATGATGTGAGCCAGACTACCGGCAGACCCATCAAGGAACCGGCACCTTTGATGGAGAACACTGCCAGAATGGAGGCGGCCCTGGGGGCTCTGATGAATTATTCCCCGGTCCCCATTGTGGAACAGGGAGGTATGCCGACGCCCGCCCGATATGATGAAACACATCTCTGCCTTGCCATTGATCCCAGCTACGGGGAGCTGGAGGTATTTTCGGCCCTGGCTACCGAAATCGGTTATGCCCAGGCCCACGACAAGGGCCGCAACATCGATTTCGACCGGGAGACTTACCGGGTAGACGCCGAGAGCGTCAGCTATATGCTTTGCCGTCGTTTTGGGGTTGACTGCAAGCCGCCCCAGGCCGCGGAGCTGGCCCAGCTCTATGAGGGCTATGAACCGTCTGACCGGGGCGAGGCCCTGGAACATCTCCGCAAAACGACCCGCAATATGGGCGATGGCATTGACCGGGCTATTCAGCCCAGGCAGCAGGAACGGAGCCGCAGACATTTGGGCGCACGATAAGGGGGCGTGTCCCCCTGGGGGAGAGTACGCCGCCGTTCCCCGTCCGTCAAGGCCGGCGATTGCTGACGCAATCGCCGCGAGCCGCCCAGTTTGCGAACTGGACGGGCCTTGACAGACGGCGCCCGGCGCCGTTTTCAGTTACCAAGGGGACCACACCCCAAAAGCCGTCCAAGGACGGCTTTTGCTATTCTGGGGGCTGGTGCGCTCCCATCCGTGGAATTGCGTCTCACCGTGAGACGCAATTCCACTACCCAATACAAAACTGGAGGTTTAAGCCAATGAAGAAACGGAAACAGGGCCTCTTTTTATCTGCCATCCTGATCTTGACGCTGGCCGCTTGTCCCACCGCCGCTCTGGCCGCTGAACCGGAAGAAGGCACAGAACCGGCCCAGACGCCGCCGGTGGTGGAAACAGTTCCCCCCGCCCCATCTGCGGTCTATCCGGCGGAAGTCAATGCCTATGAGGAAAACGGGGCCTACTATCTGGAAAAGGTATATTACCTTTCCAGAGAAGATGATCCTTCTACCATTCCAACCGGAGACTTTGACAGGGAAGGGCGGACATATACCCTTCTGGATATTCTGAAAAACGATCAGACGGAGACAGATACAAAGGAGCATATCGAGGTTATCACGCGGGACATGGACACCAAGGATATGGCCGAGATTATCCAACTTCTGGAGCCAGAGCTGGAAATCACCACCGAGGACGGCTATACCGGCGTTCTGTTCCCGGATTATACCAGTATCCAGGTGGAGGCGGCAGGGTACAAGACCAGCAGCCGCACTGTCTCCGCCACCCGTACCTATCCCAATTTATCCAATGCCGATGTATCGCTGATCCCCAAAACGGTGGAGGACGGCGGACGGACATTGACGCTGGCCGATGTGCAGTGGCAGGAGGCGGCAACCGACCAGATGGATGGTTACGACCTGGCAATCCGTTATAATGCTACTGCTACTTATACCGGCACTGCTACCAGCAAATATGCCACCGGCTACACCGTAACCGCCGACTACAAAGGAGAGATCACCCGGACGGACTGTGATACGGTAATCTACACTGCCATATTTGCGTCTCACGGTGGGACACAAAATGTAGAGGCCACGGAGGCCGGAACCGAGGCGGAATCCAAGGCCGGGTTTGACGCGCGGCTGGTCCTGATCCCGCTGGGTGCTGTGTTCCTGGGCGGGGCCGGATATGGCGGCTGGCGGCTGATGAAATACCTGCGCGACAAGAAACGGGGGTATGTAAAATGAAGAAAACGCTATATTCCATGTGTGCTGCCTTCTGTTTGGCGACAGTTCTCACTGTACCGGCATCCGCGCTGCAATACACAGTCGGCGCGCCGGATGATTACCTGTTTGGACGGCCCACCTCTGATGATACGATCTATGTCACCACGGATGAACCGGCCAACACGGACCGCAGCAAATCCGCGGCGCGTATCCCGCCTGCTTTTGGCAGCCCTACTTCATACACATTGAACGCCGGGGAACTGTTGACGCCCAATCTGGTCAATCAGAACAGCACGACCGGGACGGTGGCTGGTGGCGGCGTAACCGTCATGCCGCCTAATTTCAGTCCCAATACCGGCGGTTCCAGCATCGGGGGCAGCATTTCTACGGGCTACACGGAGGTTACGGACGACCTCTATTATTCCGGCGGTCATTTGGGTACGCTGAAGATCCCTGCTATTGGCCTGACCGTTAAGGTCTACCAGGGAACCGGCAGCAGCACTCTTGCAAAAGGCGCGGGACATTTCTCCGACACCAGCATTTGGGATGGAAATGTTTGCATTGCTGGTCACAACCGGGGTGTCCGGGACGACTTCGGTGACCTGCATACCCTGGAGCCGGGCGATACTGTTACCTGGACTACCAAGCTGGGCATGCGGACTTATGAGGTTGTCAGCGTTGAGAAGGTATTGGAAACGGATACCAGTGATACGGCGGCTACCAGTGACAACCGGATCACCCTTTATACCTGTGTCCGGGATCAGCGTGCCTACCGTTGGATGGTTCAAGCTGTGGAAATTTGAGAGAAAGAATATGTATGAAGCAACTACTTTGCCTGCTCCTGGCCCTGATGCTCACTCTAGGGATGCTGCCCATTGGCACTCTATAAGGTAGACGAAACGTAGAGCCTGTTTTTTGTGAGATACACGATACGTTGATTGAAATTTATTTGGAGGTTGTTATACTTATAAACAACGAGGAGGTGATACGATGGATGCACAGAAATTAGGATTATTTATAGCATCCATTCGGAAAGAAAGGGGGATGACACAGTCAGAGCTTGCTGCAAAACTGTTTGTATCGGATAAAACCATTAGCAAGTGGGAACGAGGGGGTTCACTTAGATAAAGATACCACATCAATCCCACGCTGACTTTTGCTCAACCGATACAGCCGGAGGGCTGGATAA
>PPYE01311279.1_pt1 | contig 39237 bp, 38 predicted proteins | sample 1559881 | NCBI WGS metagenome assembly PPYE01 (sample SAMN08240022, study PRJNA423297) | Human gut metagenome, whole genome shotgun sequencing project. | reverse complement strand
GGGCTTGGCATCCCTACGGCTCTGCAGGTCTTGGGGCTGGTGCCTACGGGGGTTCTTATTCCGTAAGCGATTGCCCTGGCTCGCAAAAAAACGGCGGGCTCCCCTTGCGCAGGACCACGGGAAGCTCGCCGTTTTCGGGAACGGTTCTTTACCGCTTGCGCGGCGGGAACAGCAGCCCCAGCAGACAGCCGCCGACCGAGACGCCCATGCCCGTCAACAGCGGATCGCCGGGCAGTTCGAAAAAATGCCCCGCCGCCACCGCTGCAGGAGCGAGAACGATCGCCGCGAGGATGAACCCGGAACGGATGCGTCCCTTGAGCGCCAGCGCACAGGTCATCGGCGCGAAGACCACGGCGCCGCGCAGCGCCATGGAGAGAAAACCGAAATCGTTCAGCGTCTTGTTGGGAATGACGATCGACAGCACCGCCGCCACGATCAGCACAACGGCGATCGTCAAACGCGTGGCCAGCAGTTCCCCCGCGGGCGTGCACAAACGCGGCCAGAAGCGTTTGTAAATATCCTTGACGAGGATCGTCGCCATCCCCAGCGACAGCCCGGCGCCGCCGCCGATCACCGTGATCAGCAGCGTTCCGAGCACCACGCCGGCCAGAATCGGCGGCAGATGATCCATCGCAAAGGCCGGCATCACGTGCAGCGTGCTGGCCAGCACCGGCAGGTCGGGCACGGCCTGCCCGACGGCGGCCAGCGCCGCCGCTTCGGCCGCCGTGATGTAATGAGCGCGCATGGACAACCCCATCAGCACGCCGGCGATGCCCAGCGGCGGGATCAAAAAGGCGCTCAGCAACACGCCCTTGCGGGCGTCCGAGTCGGTGCGGCCGCTCCATACCGCCTGAGCGTACGTCTGCGTGGAGAGCACCCCGAGCAGCAGCGACACACAGGAACCGAGGTCCTTCATCGTGCCGCGCGCCGTCAAATTCATGAAACGACGGGGAATATCAGCCGCGCCCGTCAAATTCGGCACGTTGTTCGCCGCCTGCTGCACCAAACCCAGCGGCGTGCCACCCAGAAGCGAGGAGAGCGCCGCCGTCAGGCCGTCGAGCCCGCCTTCGGAGCGGAGAACCAGAACCATGCCGCCCATCAGCGAAAGATAGAGCAGAACCACCTTGACCACGCCGCCCATGCCCGCGCCCCAGGCGCCGCCGAAAATCACGTAACAGCACATGACCAGCACCGCCAGCGCCGCCGCCGTTGTCACCGACATGGACGGGAACATCAGCGTGAACAGACCGATGCAGCCCATCACCTGCGACAGCACCGTGATGAAGATCCCCGTCGCGCTCAGCACGGAACCGATGCTTTCCACCGTGCCGCCGTATTCGCCCGAGATAATCTGCAGCTCCGTGACGCAGCCGCTGTTCCGCAGCGCCCTCGCGTATCCCAGCGCCATCAGCAGGCAGCCGAGGCCGGAACCGAGCGTGAACCACCAGGCCGCCAGGCCGTAATGGAAGGCCAGCTGCACAGAGCCCAGCGTCGATTGGCTGCTGACCAGGCTGCCCATCAACGCGCCACAGACCAGCCCTGGTCCGGCCTTGCCTCCTCCGGTGAGAAAATCTTTAGCGTTCTTCACCTTTCTTCCCGAGTACAGCCCCACGCCGATGATCAGCGCCAGGACCAGAACGATTCCGGCGACCGTCAGTCCCGTCATGAAAACCCGCTCCTTTTCTTCGCTGAATATGACACGGAAAATTTATTATACCCCCGCATTCGTTCTCGTAAAGCACAGTTGAAGCGCGCAAAAAAACGACCCATTCCTTCACGGAATGAGCCGCTTTTTTTGTATCCGCAGATTTTAATAATTGTTCGCCCTGATCTGGAAATACGCCTGCGGATGGGCGCAGACGGGGCAGACCTGCGGCGCCTTCTTGCCGACGACGATATGGCCGCAATTGGCGCACTGCCAGACCATGTCGCCGTCGCGGGAAAAGACCAGACCGCCGTTGACGTTGGCGAGAAGCTTGCGGTAACGCTCTTCGTGCTCCTTCTCGATGGCGCCGACCATCTCGAAAAGCTTGGCGATGCGGGTGAAGCCCTCTTCGTGAGCGGTCTTGGCGAAACCGGCGTACATGTCGGTCCATTCGTAGTTCTCGCCGGCCGCGGCGTCTTCGAGGTTTACCGCCGTGGTGGGGACGTCGCCCTCATGAAGCAGCTTGAACCAGATCTTGGCGTGCTCTTTCTCGTTGCCCGCCGTCTCTTCGAAGATCTTGGCGATCTGCTCGTAGCCTTCTTTTTTGGCTTTGCTGGCATAGTAGGTGTACTTGTTGCGCGCCTGCGACTCGCCGGCGAAAGCGGTCTGAAGATTCTTTTCGGTCTGAGTGCCCTTGATGTTTTCCATGATAAAAATCCCCCTTCAGAATCACTGTACGGATTTCCCGCAAAAATCTCTGCCCGTTCCCCCCGGACCTTTATTCAATATAGATTATTCTGATAAAATTTGTCAAGACTAACAGCTTGTTTTTTTCCCTAAAAGGTCTCTTCGGGAAGCAGATAGCGCCACTGTCCCGGCGGCAGCGCCCCCAGGCGCACTGAACCGACGCGCACGCGTTTGAGGGCCAGCACTTCGAGCCCGACGAGAGCGCACATGCGGCGGATCTGACGTTTTTTTCCCTGCTGCAGCACGAAGCGCAATTGATCGTCGTTCTGCCATCGCACCCGAGCGGGCAGAAGCTCTTCGCCGTCGAGGCTGAGGCCGTGATTGAGCAGCGCCAGGCCGCGTTCGCTCAAAGATCCGGCCACGCGCACGAGATACTCCTTTTCCACGGCACTGTCCTCGCCGACGAGGCGCCGCGCCACGCGCCCGTCTTGGGTGAGCACGAGCAGCCCGGTGGAGTTGACGTCGAGCCGACCGGCCGGGACAAGGTTCTGCAGCTGGCGGAGGTCGAAACGCAGCGGCGATTTGTCGCCGCTCCAACAGTTTTCCGGGCGGATCAGCACGCGGGCGGGCCGGTAACCGTCTTCGGCTTGGCCGGAAACGTATCCCAGCGGTTTGTGCAGGAGGATCGTGACGCGGCGGCTCTGATCCCGTTCGGCGACGCGGTTCATTTCGATGCGATCGCGTTCCGTTACTTTCTGCCCGAGCACGGCGGGAACGCCGTTGACGCTGACGAGCCCGCGCGAAATGTATTCGTCGGCTTCACGCCGGGAACAAAGACCAAGCTCTGCCATGCGCTTCGAGAGGCGCATCTCCCCGCGCAAGTTATTCACAAATTATGCACCTCTCTTTGTGGATACATGAACGCCTTTCCCGAGCGAACCGCCCGCAATCAAAAAACGACCGATCGTTTTTCACTCCTCCCTGCGCCCTTCACCCCATCGCGTCCGCGCCGCCGCCTCGAGGCGAGCCAGCGACAACGCCGTATCGGGATCCTTGACGGTCGCTTTCACTCGGTTTAAGGCCTCGTCGACCATTTCCGGCGAGACCTGAAGACGTCGCGACGGAGGAGGCGGCGCTTCACGCTGGCGTTCGAGGCGCGACACGACGGCGCGGACGCCGGGCAGCTCCAAACCTGTCAGCTTTTTCACGCGACGCAGCAGCGTGCCGGCGCTCAATTTGATCATCTGCGCCGCGGCCGGCGACTCGCAGGCGACGATCAGTTCGCCGCGTTCGAGGCGGCTCGGACGGGTCAAAGCGGAGAGCTGCGGGCCGACAATCGTGAGCCATTGGCGTTCCATGTCGGCCAGCTTAAAAGCGATCTGAAAAGCCGACGGCAGATTATGGACGATCACGGAACCGACTGCCCTTGGGGCAGATATCTGATCCTTCGCCATACTCTCGCGCCCCTTTCAAAATAAATAGAGAAAAACCGCACACTTCACAAAACAAGTTCACATCGGCTCTGTTGAAAAATGTTCCACGTGGAACATTGATCCGCCGTGGAACATTATAAAAATTTAAGCCTTTACTCGCAGCGCGCCGCTTCGCGACGGCGGGAACGCTCGCTCAGATAGAGCGCCAGATGCTGAAGATCGGTGGGAGTGACGCCGGAAATGCGGCCGGCCTGCCCCAGCGTCATCGGGCGGACGCGCTCGAGCTTCTCGCGGCTCTCGGCCAGCAGTCCCCGAAGCTCGCCGTAGTCGAAACCGACGGGGATCTTCATGCTTTCCAAGCGGAGCATCTTATCCACCGCAGCCTGCTGGCGGGCGATATAGCCCTGATATTTGACCGCGGTTTCGACATTGGCGGCTTCTTCGCCTTTAAGGCGGCCATCGGGAACGATACGGCAGAGCAGCTCGTAATCCACCTCGGGACGGCGCAGCAGCTCGGCGGCGCTCATGCCGCGCTCCAGCGGCCGCAGTCCTTCTTCCGCCAGCACTGCGTTAGCCGGAGTCGGAGCGACGTGAACCCGTTCCAGCGTTTCGATCTCCTGATCTTCGCGTTCCCAGCGCTCGCAAAGCTGGCGCCACTTTTCATCATCCAAAAGGCCGAGACGACGCCCGATCGGGGCGAGACGACGGTCGGCGTTGTCGTGACGCAGCAGCAGCCGGTGCTCGCACCGGCTTGTGAGCATACGGTACGGTTCGTGGGTGCCCTTGGTGACCAAGTCGTCCACGAGCACGCCGAGATAAGCTTCATGACGCCGCAGCACGAGCGGCTCTTCGCCGCGCATCGACAGCACGGCGTTGACGCCCGCCAGCAGCCCCTGCGAAGCTGCCTCTTCATAGCCCGAGGTGCCGTTGATCTGGCCAGCGCAGAACAGACCGGGAAGGCGTTTCATCTCCAGCGACAGCGAAAGCTGCTGCGGATCGATGGCGTCGTACTCGATGGCGTAGCCGGGACGCAAGATCACGGCGCGTTCGCAGCCCGGCAAAGTGCGAGTCATGGCGATTTGCACGTCGAAAGGCAGACTGGTGGAGAAGTTCTGCACGTAGATCTCGACGCTGCCGCGCGCTACGGGTTCGAGAAAAATAGGGTGGCTGTCCTTCTCGGGGAAAGCCATCACCTTCGACTCGATCGAAGGGCAATAGCGCGGCCCCACGCCGGTGATCTCGCCATGGACGATCGGCGAACGGTCGAGATTGTCCTTGATGATGCGGTGTGTGCGGGCGTTAGTGCGGATCATGCCGCAACTGATCTCGCGGCGGATTTTTTTCTCATCCCAGAAGTCGAAGCCGACGGGATGGGGATCGCCTTCCTGAAGCTCGATGTGGCTCCAGTCGATGCTGTCGCGGTACAGGCGCGGCGTCGTCCCCGTCTTGAGGCGCTGCATGACGATACCCAACTCAGCAATGGATCGGGAAAGTCCGACGGCGGGTTGCTGTCCCATCGGCCCCGAAGCGAAATTCACCAGCCCAACGTGGACGCGCCCGCCCAGATGCGTGCCGGTCGTCAGGATCACGCGCGGTGCTTCGAAGCTCAACTGAAAGCGCGTCTTCACTCCCTTGAGCCGGTCGTTTTCAACCCACAGCGCGTCGACCTGGTCCTGAAAAACCCGTAAATTTGGACAGTTCACCAGCTCCCGCAGATAATAACCGTGGTAATCGTGCAGGTCGCACTGCGCGCGCAGGGCGCGCACGGCCGGCCCCTTCGAAGTGTTGAGCCAGCGCATCATCATCGCGGCAGCGTCGGCGGCCCGGGCCTGGACGCCGCCCAGCGCCGAAATTTCGCGCACCAAATGGCCTTTTGCCGGGCCGCCGATGGAAGGATTGCAGGGCATATGCGCGACGTGATCGACATCCTGCACGATCATCAACGTCCGCGCCCCCATGTGCGCCGCGGCGAGGGCCGCCTCACAGCCGGCATGGCCGCCGCCGACGACGATAACGTCAAAAGTGTTTTCGGGAAAAATTTGCACGGAGGCACCGAAATCCTTACTTGCGGCTGGCGTCCTCGTAGCTGAGCACAGTGTCGTTGCGGGACAGCGAGCGATTCTCGAAAAGAGCGACGGACCGGCGCCCGAACGTGCCGGTGATCCACTGGTAGCCCGAAACCGCGCCGTCAGCGGCGTATTCCGCTTTAGGCGCGCCGTATTTACGAGTCAGCATGGCGTTGAGCTCCGTAAAATTGCGGCTGAAAGCGAGATATTTCTTCTCTTTCTTATTCTTATGCTCGTTTTCGGCGACGTCGGCTCTCTGAGGCGCGGCAGCCGGCAATTGCTCCGCGCGAATAAAGGCGAAGCGGGCCAAAAAAAGACCCCGTTTTGAAAAGCGCAGCAGCAGATGGCCTTCGCGCCCGAAGAAGTTGACTTTGTAAAACGCCTCGTGATAGTTGGGAACGTAGCTGTACTCGCACAGCAGCGCGGCGGCGTTCTGCTCGGTCATGATGCGGTTGGCTTCCGCGACGGACGTGCCGAACTTCACGCCCCAGACGCCGTCGATCGTGTCGTCGATTTCGGCGGCGCCGGCCCCCGCGCCCATCACCGCGGCCAACAAAAGCGCTAAAAGAATTTTCTTCATGTTGAGTTCCTCCCCAAGGAAAAAATAACGGAAAACAATTTTCCGGCGCACATCGATTTTATTCATCAGAATTCGTCAATATCTTCAAACTCGTTTAATCAAGGCGCTGGATCTTTCCCGCCGACACCTGCCAGCGCGTCCCCTGAAAACATGGCAGAGCACTTTCCGCCGTGGCGGCGAAAACCTGCCAGCGACTGTGCTGCAAACATTCCATCAGCACAGTGCGGCCCGCTTCGTCGAGCTCGGAAGCGACTTCGTCAAACAGCAGCACCGGCGACGCGCGACCGCGCCGCTCCACCGCCGAGGCCGCGCCCATCACCAACGCCAGCGCGGCGCGACGGCGCTGGCCGCGGCTGAGAACTTCCGACGCCAGGCGCCCCTCGCAGCCGATGACCAGATCATCACGATGCGGACCGACCAAAGGCAGGCCGGAAGCCCGCTCTCGTTCCGCGAGGATCGCGCAGGAACGGTGAAAATCCTCCAAAAGGTCATCGGCATTGCCGCTTCCGCCCCTTTTTAAGTTCAGGTTGATTTTCCGGGGCAAAAGACCGCGCCATTTTTCCAGATGCTCCCGCAGCGCCGCGATCACTTCGAGACGACATTCCCAGATCCAGGAGGATAAATTGGCCATGGTCTCCTCCGTGACGCGCGTCGAGTGGCCGAGCCCAAGCAGATGACGGCGATGCTGCGTGATCTTGCGGTACTCGGAAAGCTTGTAGGCGTACAGCGGGAAATAAAGCGCGCAAAGCAGGTCGAGAAAGCGTCGGCGCACGGACGGCGCGCCCTCGATCAAGGCCATGTCCGACGGCAAAAACGTCAGCGACGGCACGCAGTTTCTCAGATCGCCCCAACGGCAGAGCTTGCCGTCGAGACGCAGCGAAGCGCGGGCCATGATCACGGCTTCGATTATGGCTTCCCGCTCGCCTGCCGCCTGTGCCGCCAGGGAAGCGCCGCCCTCGGATTGCCATTTCACGGTGTCGGAACATTTCGAACCGCTGAAGGCTCCCCAGCCGGTGACGACGTGGAGAGCCTCGAGTATATTGGTTTTGCCTGCGCCGTTGGCCCCGGTCAGCAGATTCAGCCCCGGCTCCCAGGCGATGAGCGCGTTTTCAAGATTGCGAAAATTGCGGAAGCGCGTCTGTGCGATCCGCATGCCGCCTTAAGACTCCTCGGCCGTCTCAGAGACATCCATGGACTTGAGCTTGATGGGCATGAGCATGTAAACGAAATCCGTGCCGCCCGGGCGCGTGATCATCATCTGCCCCTCGGCGCCGTTGAAAGCCAGCGTCACATCGCTGCCGTGGAACGCCTTGATGCCGGCCATCAAATAGCCGACGTTGAACGCCACCTTGAGCGGCTCGCCGCTGATGGAAGCGTCAACGCTTTCGTTGGCTTCGCCGATCTCGGGAGCGCGACCGCTCAGCTCCATGGCCGCTCCCGGCGACAGCGTCAGGATGACGACGCGGCTGTTGTCGCCGACGACGATGTTGATACGGTCCAGCGCCTGCATGAAGCCGGAGCGGTCCGCCTGCATCTGCGTGGTGCTGGTGTTGCTGAGAATACGTTCGTAGTTTGGAAATTTTGAATCGATACAGCGCACGGAATACTGCACGCCCGGCATGTTGAAGTAGGTTACGGCGCCGTCCTGAAGCACTTCGACCTCCTGGTCGGGGGCAAAACCAGTCAAAATACGCTGATATTCTTCAAGCGATTTCAGCGGCAGCAACATCTCCCGAGCGGAAGACGCCGCATCGGCGTTTTCGATCATGGTCTTCGACAGCGAAAGGCGGCGCCCATCGGTAGCGACGACGCGCAGCTCGCCGCCGGCTATCTGCATCAGGCCGCCGGACAGGTACTTGGGAAAATCTTCGTTCGGCGCCCCGGCGATGCCGCCCTCGGCCAGCACGCGCGAGAGCTCGCCGGCGGAAACGCGGGTAAACTCCTCAGCGGCGCGGGGAGACGGCAGATCGGGAAAATCGCCGACGTTGTAGGTCGTAAAGGAATAATGGCTGCGTCCGGCGCTGATCGTCCCTTTTTCGTTGTCAACCTCGACGGTAAAAGGGCTGGCGACGATCTTCTTGAAAAGTTCGCCGACGACTTTCAACGGCAAAATCGCCTTGCCGGGCTCAAGGACGGTCGCGCCTTCGGCTTTGACGCGGATCGTTGTCTTCAGATCCGTGGAGTTCAGCATCACGCCCGTTTCATCGGCAACGCAAAGAACGCTGGCCAGCGTCGCCATCGTGCTCTTCGTTCCGGTGACTCTTTCGGCCATGGACCAGTATTTCATGAATTCGTTTTGGGTGATTTCGAGTTTCATCTGTGGAGAATCCTCTCTTTCCTTTGACTTATTCTTCGGTTTGAGATTTATAAAAACCGTAAAAGACGTAGTAGGTCCCGTGAATGTTGTGGATAAACGAGAAACTCATTAGAAAAATCTGACGTGGCGCTGTGGAATTTTTTTCGGATAAGCTGTGGAAATTTATCCACAATATACACATTTTTTTGTGATTTTGGAGAATCGAAGCGGTTATCCACCGTTGAACCTCCAGAAAATCCTCTGCTCAATCACAGCTTTTTATCGATGTTTTCCACAATCTTTTTCACACGGGCGTCTTCCTTCATGAGCATCTCGATTTTTTTCAGCGCGTGCAGCACCGTAGTATGATCCTTTTTGCCGAAATCCTTGGCGATTTGCTGTAAGCTGGATTCAGTGTGGATACGGCACATGTACATGGCTACTTGACGGGCCAGCGCCACTTCCGCCGTGCGGCGCTTACTGCAAATATCCTCTGGAGAGAAGCCGAACTCACTGGAGACCACGTCCATGATGCTCTGGAAAGTGAGGAGCCCGCGGCGGCCGCTGCCGATTACGTCTTTGAGCCACTCCTGCGTGTTTTCGATGGTGATCGGTTCCTGCGAGAAGTTGGCGCTGGCGATGACGCGGTTCAAAGCGCCCTCCAGCTCGCGGATGTTGCTGGGAATGTTTTCGGCAAGAAAGCCGATGACGTCGTCGTTGACGGGAATGCGGCGTTGCTCGGCTTTTTTCTTGAGGATGGCGATGCGGGTCTCGTAATCGGGCTGTTGGATGTCGGTCACCAAACCCCATTCAAAGCGGCTGATAATGCGGTCCTCGATGTCGCCAAGCTCCTTGGGCGGTCGGTCGGAACTGAGCACGATCTGCTTGTGCTCGGTATGAAGGTCGTTGAAAGTATGAAAGAACTCGTCCTGTGTGCTTTCCTTACCGGCCAGAAACTGGATGTCGTCGATCAAAAGGATGTCCACGTGACGGTATTTGGCGCGAAACTCCGCGGTGCGGGCGTTTTTGATCGCCGTGATCAGCTCGTTGGTGAACTTCTCGGAGGAGAGGTAAGTGACTTTCGTGTTCCCGTTTTTTCCCTGCGCGTAATTGCCGATGGCGTGCATCAGGTGAGTCTTGCCCAGCCCGACGCCGCCCCAGATGAACAGAGGATTGTACGCCTCTCCGGGACTTTCGGCGACAGCCAGACTGGCGGCGTGAGCGAGACGGTTCGATTTGCCGACGACGAACGAGGTGAAATCGTACTGCCGGTTGAGCCCGTTCGAGCCGATCGGAGAATGCGGCTGGGGAGACGGAAGCGCCTCTTCCGCTCCGACTGGCTTGCTGTCGTAGACCAGGTCGATGCCGCTGCCTTTCCCTTTGCGCTGCATCACGCTTTCCAACGTCGCCAGAAAGCTGTCCTTGACTTTTTTGGCGACAAAGGAATTGCCGGCGTCCAGCACCAGCCGGTCGTCTTCCATACGGAGGGGAGAGCATGATTTAAGCCAGATGTCGACAGTCTGGTTTGGCAGGAGCGGAGCGGCTCCTTCCAGAATTTGCTCCCAGATTTCTTCTGCGTTTTTCATCGTCGAAAGCTCCTACTTTTGTGTTTTACTGTTCCTGAGCTCAAAAATAATCCAGTCTTATTATCCACAATTGGACGAGAGTTGCAAGAGTTGTTCACTATAACTCGATAAGCGAGATTTTTTTGTGGAGAGAAAAAGGAAAAATCTGGTGTATAATCAGGATGATCTCGTTAAAACTTTTTATTATGATAAGTAAAACTTTTCGATCTGGTTCGAAGAATCGGAAGGACTCCGACGTTCCAGTCGTTTTATTTTCGCTCTCGTTTCGTCGATCATTCGCTGGAGGAGGCAGTTGATCATGTCGATCTATTTCAACAACGCGGCCACCACGTGGCCGAAACCGGACTGTGTCGCCCGCGCCATGAGCGATTTTCTCGGTTCCGGAGGCGCCAACCTGGGGCGGGGAACCGCTTCGGCCCGAGACCTCGGCACCATGGGATTGGTGCTGGAGTGCCGCGAGCGCGCGGCGCACCTGCTGGGCGGCTACGAGAATGCTTCGCCCGTGTACGTGACTTTTACGGCCAATATCACCGAGTCGCTCAACGTCGTGCTGAAAGGATTTCTCAAGCCCGGCATGCGCGCCGTCACCACGTCCATGGAACACAACGCCGTGACGCGCCCGCTGCGCCGCCTGGAAAAGGACGGCGTCGATCTGGAGATCCTGCCCTGCGACCGGCGGGGTTATCTTGATCCCGAAAAACTGGCGGCTGCGCTTGACGCGAAAAAAGCCGATCTGGTTGTGATCAGCCATTGCAGCAACGTGTGCGGTTCCGTACAAAATCTCGAAGCCATCGCCGCCGCCTGCCGCGATCGGGGAGTGCGCCTTGTCGTCGACACGGCGCAGACGGCCGGACTGATACCGCTGAACGCCGCGGCGCTCGGCCTGGCGGCGCTGTGCTTTACAGGGCACAAAGGGCTCATGGGGCCGCAGGGGATGGGCGGCATCGTCTGGCAGCCTGAATTCGCCCGTCTTTGCGAGCCCTTGGTCGATGGAGGCACTGGCAGCTTCTCGCATGTGGAAACGCAGCCGGAAGCCATGCCCGACCGTTTCGAGAGCGGCACGGGGAATCTGCCCGGCATCGCCGGTTTGAACGCGGCCCTGAAATGGATTGAAGAACGCGGCGTCGACGCCATCCGCGCCCACGAAAACGAACTGGGCGCCCGCTTTTTGGCGGGGTTGAAAAAAATTGACGGTCTGATCCTGTACGGACTGCCGGAAATGATCGACAAAAAACGGTTATCCGTCTTCGCCGTCAACTTTGAAGGCGTGGACAACGGCGTTCTCGCCGCCGAGCTCAGCAGCCGCGGTCTGGAAACGCGTCCCGGTCTGCAGTGCAGCCCGTGGGGGCACCAGACGTTGGGCTGCTTTCCGCAAGGCGCGCTGCGCCTCAGCCTCGGCTATTTCAACACCCCCGCTCAGGTTGACGAAGCGTTGCGAATCTTGGCTGATTCGCTGGCGGTCGTGCGCGCCCCAAAACTGCCGGCAAACTGATCGCTCCGATCCCCGCAAACGTTGTCTGCGGGGATTTTTTCATAAGAAATGTTCCACGTGGAACATTGACAACAGACGTTCGTCGATGTCGAGTCGGCTTCTGTCAGGTTTTTCTGACGGAAAATTTAAGCGTTGTATACTCCATTTTTGCTGAATTCCTCTTATCCCCGTGCTATAATACGCTCACGTATAAAATAATACGTAATTGCTATGGTATTGGAGGTTGACATCATGAACGAGACTTTGATGAACATCATGGCTCGCCGCAGCATCCGCCGCTACACTGAAGAACCGGTCTGCGAATCCACAATGAAGCTTGTCTTGGCGGCCGCCTGCGCAGCTCCCAGCGCCAAGGGGGAACGCCCGGTGCGTTTTGTCGTGTTGGATAAAAAGCGGATGGGCTCTCTGGCCGAAAAAGTTCAGCAGAAAGATCCCTTCCGCGAAGGGCAGTGGGCCATTGCCGTCCTTGCCGATCTGCGCGGCTACGACAGCGGCCTGGCTTGGATCGAAGACGGAGCCGCCGCTATGGAGAACATGCAGATCGCCTGCAAGTCGCTGGGTCTCGGCTCGCTGTGGTACGGCGTCTACCGCCGTGCCGCCAAGGAAGCGGCGGTCCGCGAGTTTTTGCAGCTGCCCGACGGCGTAGAGGTTCTCGGGATCACCGTGATGGGCTATGCCGCCGAGCGTAAAGAGGCTTACAGCGGCGTGGACGAAAGCAAAGTGCGTTACGGCATCTGGAGCGAATAGACGGCGATGGCGAATCTTTGCCTCAGCAGCGGAGTTTTTTGGAAACATTTTTTCTGATCTTTGGTGGTAAAAACAAGGGATGTGACGAGTGAATTGCGCTCGCTGCATCCCTTGTTTTTGTTCAGCGCTTATTTTTTATGGTGATTGCGATAGTCGTTCCGCAGCCGAGGCTGCTTTTGACGGCGATCGTGCAGCGCGCGCCGAAAAACATCCTCAGCCTTTTAAAGCAGTTGCTCATGCCGATATGGATTTTGCCGCCGCGCGGGAGTCTTTTCGAGGCTAGTTCTTCTAGGATGGCGCCAAGCGTATTTTCGTCCATGCCCGCTCCACTGTCGCGGATTTCGATCGTGTATGCCGAAATACCGGCGCGGCAGACGATATCCAACTCGCCTCCATATTTGTGCGTCGGGTTCAGGATCCCGTGTTCAAGCGCGTTTTCGACAAAGGGCTGAAGGCTGAAAAACGGGATCGTCAAGGACTCCGATTTTTTATCGCAATCAATATGATATGCCAGATTTTCACCGAATCGGTATCTCTGGATCCGCAGGTAATGGCGTATGTAATCGAGTTCCTGTTTGAGCGTCACTTTGGCCGCCGGCCGGGACAGAGCGTAGCGGAGCATCGACGAAAACGACTCCAGCATTTCTTGGGCCTGATCGTTTTTTTTCATGCTCATGAGTCTGGAAATCGAGTTGAGGACGTTAAACGTGAAATGCGGCATGATCTGCTTCTGCAAAGCCTCGAAGCGGGCCAGGGCCAGCTGGTTTTTGAGGTTGATCAGTTTTTTCTGGTTTTTCAGCAGCTCGTCCGTCAGATGCCCGACGTGCTCCTGAATCTGCGTGTAGGACTTTTGCTGAAGGATATAGTTGGAAAAATTTTGCAGGGCGCGCGCCGTTTCCTGGATCTGTTTCAGGCTGAGGATGGGGATCTCGCGGTAATACGACGCATACAGCTCGTTTTCGCGCCACAGTTGGCGGGTCGCCTGCTCGTCTTGAGGAAAAGGATGGTTTCCTTCGCAAATGACCTGCCCGGCGGTGATCGCGCCGATCAGTTCGCCGTCCAGCGTCAGCGGGATCTCGATGTTGACTAGGCCGGCGTGGCAGATGTAGATGCCGGGGCGCCCCTCTTTCAGCGCGATCCGGATGGCGTTCTTGTTCGAACACTGGCAGCGCGCCCCGTCTTTCGGATCGGCGTTGATGGCGCGGCAGAAACGGGAGAAGTTGCTTCCCTCGCCGATGTGCCGCCCTTCCTTGTCTACGAAAACGACGCCGAAGCCCGTCGCATAGGCGAAAGACTCCTGCAGTTCCCGCTGCAGTTTTTCCGGGATAAGATCGGCAAGTTCACTCACGGTATTTTTCCTTTCTGTACCGGGCGGGCGTCAGGCCGTATTTCTTTTTGAAATTCCGAAAGAATGTCGATACGTTTTGAAATCCTGAGCGTTCCGAAATCTCCTGCATTGTCATCCTGCTTTGCAGCAGAAGCCGTTCGGCTTCTGCAAGACGTTTTCCGTTGACGTACTGCTGGATCGAAACGCGCTGAGTCCTGCGAAACAGCCTCTCGACGTAGTCTTCGCTCAAAAAGACGAGTCCTTTCAAATCGCCGGCGCCGACGTCTTCCCGGAAATGTTCGTCCAGGAACTCCACAATGCGCCGTATCGGCGCGGCTGAATCGCGAAAAGAACTTCTGACGGCGGAAAGGATATTGTCAAGGCAAGAATTGGCGAGATCGGCGATCTCCGGCATGGTGGGCGTCTGCGAAATGCGCGTCAGGATCCGGTCGCACAGGCGTTCATCAGCGGCGCTCATGGAAACTGAGCCAAGACGGCACGCTTTCATGACGTCGAACAGAACGTTGAGGACGTGCAGCCGATAAACGTTTAAACTCAGGTTCTTTCCAAGCGAAGCGCGGATCTCGCTCAGCACGCTCTCGCACAGCGCGCCGTCCTTTGTTTCCAAAGCTCGGGCGAAGTTTCCGGCGGCTTCCACTGGAAAGGCGTCCAGAAGAGAGCGGAACGTCTCCTGACCGTCGCGTTCAAGAGGCCGCGGCGTAAAACGGGAACGCAGCAGGGAAAATATCTCGCTTTCCGACGAGGGCTTCAGCAGATAGGCGTCAACGCCGCAGTCGATGCCTTGCTGCGCGTACTTGAATTCGGCAAACGCCGAATTCAGCACGATAAACGTTTGAGGCAAAGCTTTTTTGATCTTTCCCGCCGCGGCCAGGCCGTCCAGCAGCGGCATGCGGATATCGAGAAACGCGACGTCGGGACGATGCAGAAAGGCCAATTCGACGGCGGTCCGCCCGTCCCCGGCCTCCGCGACGACGTGAAAATCTTCGAGGCGGTTCAATAAATTTACGAGAAATTCCCGCTCGATCATCTCATCTTCAGCAATCAGTACGGTATGCATCTCTTCTTGCCTTTCTGTCGCAAATCTGTGGATTTTTATTGCAAAATAGTGAGCATATAACTTTTTTTGACGATGGAAAGTCGCTTTTATGAATTGTCAGAAACGTGATATTTGCTGATAATGATGCTATCTTAACATACTTTTACTATTGGAGGGATTCTCATGAAGGTGAACGATCGGTACTGTTCGTTCTACTATGAGCTGGACGACGACTATTGCGACATCGAGGTCGACAGGGACAGGACGGCGCTGCTCATCGTCGATATGCAGCATCATTTCCTCACTCGTCCGAAGTTGGGCGATAACGCGTCCGAGCGTGAAAAAGCCTACTATGCCAAATGGGGCTACTTTTACGACCGGATCGAAAAAGAAGTCGTTCCGAACAATCAAAAACTGTTGGCCGCTTTCAGGGAGAGAAACATGTTTGTTTCCCACGCGCGCATCACCGGTCAGCTCGAGAGCGGGCGCGAGCGTTCTCTTGATCAGAAAGCGACCGGGTACAACGAACTGCTTCTGCTTCCCGGCATGCCTTCCGCCGAAATCGTCGAGCCTCTGAAGCCTGCCAGAAACGAGCTGGTCGTCATGAAGACGACCGACAGCGCCCTGACGGGGACTTCTCTGCGCCTGATGCTTCATAACTGCGGCATCGATACGGTGGTCGTCACCGGCGTTTTGACGGATCAGTGCGTTTCCGGAACGGTGCGCAGCCTCGCCGACGAGAGCTTCAAGGTCTGGCTGATTGAAGACGCTTGCGCCGCGTCGACCAAGGAGATCCAGGAACACGAGCTTTCCGTGCTGAACAACATTTACTGCCACGTCGTCAATACCGAAGAGCTTATCGGCGCTCTTTAATTTCTGTTGAAGCGGGAGGAAGAAAAAAATGAAAGACAACAGGCTGAAGAGAGATTTAAGTTTTATCCAAGTCATCGCGATTTCCTCTGGAGCCGTGATCGGCGGCTGGCTAGCGGAAGCGCCGTATTGGTTCCAGACGACGGGGGCTGGCGCGGCGTTCCTGTTCCCGCTGCTGGCGCTGCTGCTCGTTCCCGTGGGGCTGGCGTTCGGTGAGCTGTCGGCGATGCTGCCTTTTGCGGCCAGCACCGACGTGTGGACGTGCAACGCTTACAATAACAAAGCGGGTTTCGCCACACAGTGGATGATGTTTCTGATCCAGGTTGTCGAGCCGCCGATGATGGCGTTTATTTTCGGCACGGCGATCAACCACTTCTATCCGCTGACGAACGAGCAGATGATGATTATCGCCATGCTGTCCGTCACACTGTGGTTCGTGCTTTCCAACTTCAATATCAGCCTGACCGGACGGCTTTCCAACATCTTTTTCTTTGCGATGATCCTCATCTCGCTCTGCGTCTCGACGTCGTTTTTCCTGAGCGGACACTGGAGCTTCGACAATATCCGCCTGCACCAGGGATTCTTCCCTAAAGGAGGATATGGGATTTTCATCGCCATGGCTGTGTTCTCGTTGAAATTCATCGGTTTCGAGATGACGCCGACGCTGGTCGAGGAGGCCAACTTCCCCGCTTCCAAGTTGTGGAAGGTCATTTTGTCCGCCCTTTTCATTCCCGCGCTGCTGTACAGCTTTGTCGTCCTCGCCATGGGCGGCATGGCGCCCTGGAAGGAAATCGCGGCCATGAGCATGCCTGAGCCGGAATTGATCGCCCGTTTCGGACTACCCGGCATCCTTGCCGTTCTCGCCATTGTGTCCGGGCTGATGCACGCCTTTACGACGCTGATGGGGTTTTGGACTTCCAGCGCGCGCGTGCTGTACGGCGCTTCCCAGCTGAATCAGCTGCCGAAGGTGTTCATGAAGGTGAACCGCTACGGGCAGCCGTTTTGGGCTAACGTCGTCGTGTATCTGTTTTCACTGTTCTTCTGCTACTTCAGCGGCGACAACTGGGTGCAGTACATCTACGCGATCTCCAGCATCGCCGCGGGCATCGTCTACTTTATTTCCTGCCTTGACGTCGTGCGTCTCAGGAAGCTGCACCCCGAATGGAAGCGTCCGTTCAGGGCCCCGGGGGGGAACTTCGTCTTCGGCGTCGGTATGCTCATTTCCATCTGGCTGATCATCGGCGCGTGTATGGAGCTGGACCGCGGCGGATACGTTTCATTGGGGCTTTTCTTCGCTCTTGGAGCGGTAGTCTACGCTTTCGCCGCGACGCATCGGCGCGTCTGTGGCTATCAGATGCGCGTCCTTACGCCGGACGATGTCGGTAAAGAATAAAACGACTCTCGTCTTTTGGCTATAATTATCAGAGAAGATTTTTCGTTGTCCGGGCTTTCGCGTGGAAGCCCGGATTTTTATGTTTGTTGTTCTCGAGACAAACGATTGGGCAGGATAGACGGCGACCGCTTATCCTGCCCAATCGTTTGTTTCTGTCAAATTTTTTCATGATCCGTCGGCTTGTTTTTCTGCCGCGAGCACATAGTCTTTTCCCCAGCGCGGCGGGGCGGCGAGCAGAGTACGTCCTTCGTAGCTGTCGAGCAGAACGCGCAGCCGTTCTTCGATCTCGGGGGAGACGAGCAGGTTGAGCGTGACATCCGCGGCATAGGTCGTGCGCAGGCGGTTCTCGGCGACGCCGGCGTTTTTGACGACGCGGCTGAGGGAGGCCAGATGTTCGTAACTGCAGCACAGTTCCAGATCTTTGAAAGGCAGAGCGGTTTCGAGCGCGGCGCGTTCGATGACTCCGGCCGCGGCGGCGCCGTAGGCGTCGATGAGGCCGCGCACGCCGAGCTTGACGCCGCCGAAATAACGCGTCACGACGAGAACGGCGTTGAACAGCCCGGCTTTTTGCAAAACGCCGAGGATCGGCCGTCCCGCGGTCCCCCCCGGCTCGCCGTCGTCGGAGCAGAATTCTTCCACGTCGGGGTAGCCGACGCGCCAGGCCGGGCAATTGTGCGCGGCGCCGTAATGCTCCTTGCGTACGGATTCCAGCGCGGCGCGAGCCTCGTCGCCCGCCGCGGCGGGAAAGAGGGCGGCGATGAACTCGCTGCGTTTCTCCTTGAAGCTGTAAACGGCGGGGGCCGCGGGGCGGCGGCAGGGCTGGTTTAGCGCCAGCACGAGCGGCAGCGTTCCCAGGTCTCTTCAAGGGAGATGGGGACGACCTTGACGTCGCCGATTGCGCCCATGAAGTTGCTGTCGCCGTTCCAGCGCGGCACGACGTGGCAGTGGATATGGGTGTCGATGCCGGCGCCGGCCGCCGCGCCGATGTTGATGCCGACGTTGAAGCCGTCGGGATGGAACGCGCCTTTGAGGCACTCGACGGCGCGGGCGATCAGGTCGTGGAACTCCAGAGACTCCTCGGAGGTAAATGATTTCAGGTCGGTGGTGTGGCGGTAGGGGATGACCATCAGATGACCCGAGCTGTAGGGATAGGCGTTGAGAATCACGAAGCAGTGTTTGCCGCGAAAGACGATGAAGTGTTTTCTGTCGTCGCTGCCGTCGGCGGGAAAGTCGCAGAAGATACAGCTCTTGCCGTCGCTTTTGGTGGAGTTGAGGTACGTATACCTCCATGGGGCCATGAGTGTTTCCATGTTCTTTCCTCTTTTCTATGAGCAAAAAGATGGGAGTTATTCACCGCTGTGGATAACATTGGTGGATAACTTGTGAGTGGGATGTGCACTCGTAAAATTTTACAGCCGGAACTGCGCGAGAAAAGATTTTTAAAAGCTCTTTTCGAGGGGATCTGAAGAAAAACGGGGCGGTTCTGTGGAAACTGTGAATCAAAGCGTCGCGGGAAAATTTGAATGGTCAGAAAACTTTTCCCATGTGAACTTTTCGGCATCGCGATTTATATTGAAAACGAATTTTTTATGTTCGTTCTTCGTGACGGGCTTTTCAAAAGTCTTCGGCGTTAGGCGTTTTGAAATACTATCCTCTTCAAAAGATTTTTTGAAAGAGCTCCTTTGTTCCTGGAAAATTTTGTCAAGTGCCGGAAAGTATGCTTTTGCGATGGTGGAGAAGTGGACAAAATGTGGATAACTTGGGACGTTCAATGCTTCATGCCGCGGCTTCACCGGTTCTGGCGGTCGCGGCGGATCATCGCGAGAATGCTTTTCAACTCGTGAACTCCCGAGAGCAGCGCGCCGATCAGGCCGGCAATCAGGCACAGGGGGAGCGTCCATTGCGGGTAACCGCGGTCCAGAAAATAGCGGCCGATGAACAGTCCCGCCAACAGGTAGCCGCAGACGAGCAGAGCCGCTCCGACGATGCGGCTGAAGACGATGACGTCTCTGACGTGGGGAATTTTCATTTATTTGCTGTCCGGCTCTCCGCCCATAAAATCGGCTTCGCGGTCCAGCAGGGCGAAAAGACGTTCCACTTGCCCACGGCGCATGCCGTTGATGACGACGCGGTTTTCTCTCTCGTTGCCGAAGACGCTGAAAGACAGGCCGAGCCGGCGCGCCACTCTCAGCGCTCCTTTGGGGCGCCAGGGATCAAGCTGAGGGGCCTTGTAAAGGACGGTGACGTGGCGGCTGTTGAGGGAGTCGATGCGTTTTTGCAGGTTGTGAACGGACCAGTGGTGCGTAACGCAATCCTCTACAAGCTCTTCAAGAAATTTCTGCGGTTCCTTCAGAGACAGCAGGGCTTTGGCGTGCCCTTCGCTGAGGTTGCCGGCGGCGATCTGGTCCAGAGCGCATTGAGGCAGCGAGAGGATGCGGAGCTTGTTGGCCACGACGCTGCGGCTCCAACCGATGCGCTCGGCCAGTTGGTTCTGGGTGAGCTGGTGTTTTTCCATCAGGGCTTTGAGAGCGTTGGCGGCCTCGAGCACGGTCAGATCTTCGCGCTGAAGATTCTCTACGAGGGCGATCTCGCTGAGGAGCTGCTCGTCGCCACGGACGATGCGCACGGGCACTTCCGCGAGTCCGGCCAGCTCGCAGGCGTGAAAACGGCGTTCGCCGGCAACGATGCGGTATTTCTTCGCGCTTTTTGCAGGCGCGGGGGTGACGATCAGCGGCTGAAGCAGCCCATGAACTTTGATGGACGCCGCCAGTTCGTGCAGCGTTGCGCTGTCGAAGAGCTTGCGGGGCTGATGGGGATTGGGCTCGATATCGGCCAGCGGGGCCATTTCGCTGTTCTGGGGGACGCGGCTCACGTTTTGCTTGGCCAGCAGCGCGCCGAGGCCGCGCCCAGACTGGATGATGGACTTTGCGGAAGCGGCGGATTTCTTCGCGGTCTGAGCCGCGGCGGTATTTTTGCGATTTACAGCCATAGTCTTTTGACCTCCAATGCCAGATCGTGATAGGCTTGGCCGCCGCGGCTGGAACGGACGTAGTCGCGGATGGCCAGTCCCTGCGCGGGGGCTGCCGCCAGGTCGATGTTGCGGGGAATCACGGTCTTCAGCACGTGTTCGCCGAAGACGTCGCGGATTTGCGTTTCGATCTCGCGCGTCAAGCGCAGATTGGGGTTGTACATGGTGAGCAGAATCGCGTCGATCTGCGCGCCTTGGTTGATGCCTTGTTCGCGAACCATCTGCACGGTGCGCGCCAGCAGGCTGAGCCCCTGCATGGAGTAGTATTCGCACTGCACGGGCACCAGCAGGCGGTTGGCGGCGGCCAGCGCGTTGACGGTGAGCAGTCCAAGCGACGGGGGGCAGTCGACGAGGACGACGTCGAAGTCGTTCTCAAGCTTCTGCAGCGCTTTGCGCAGGCGGAACTCCCGCCCTTCGAGGGCCCCCATTTCCAGATCGGCGCCGACCAGATTGATGTTCGAGGCGATCAGCGAGACGTTTTTGGCGCTGGTCGAATGCAGCGCCCATTTAGGCTCTTCGTTGCCGACGACGAGGTCATAAAGCGACACGGAATCGTCGAACTGGAAGCCGAGGCCGCTGGACGCGTTGCCTTGAGGATCCGCGTCGACGACGAGCACCTTTTTGCGCATGGCGCCGAATTCGGAAGCCAGATTGACGCAGGTCGTCGTCTTGCCGACGCCGCCTTTCTGATTGATGACCGCGATGGTCTTCATCGTCTCACCTCCACCACAGTTTTTTTTCGGCCCGCCCGGGCTTGCGCGGATAAACCGCGGGACAGGGAGCGCTTTTCTTCCAGAGCAGCATATAACTTTTATGATCTTTGAGATCGTACTCGTACAGATTGGGCTCTGCCAGTCCCAGAGTGTGCCAGAGGCCTTCAAGCGGCGCCAGCTCTTCGCCGACGGAACTGCCCTTCATGGCGATCAGCGCGCCGCCTTCGCGCACCAACGGCGCCAGATATTCGGCGATGACGCCGGCTTCGCTGACAGCCCGCACCACGGCGGCGTCGTACCGTTCACGGCGCGCGGCGGCGAAATCCTCCGAGCGCATGCAGATCACTTCTGCGTTGGGGAGCTTCAGCGCAGCGATAATTTCTGCAAGGGCCTTGGTCTTGCGCGAAAGGCTGTCCAGCAGGGTGAATTTCAGATCGGGGCGGCACACGGCCAAAACGGCGCCGGGCAGGCCGCCGCCGGTACCAACGTCCACGACTGTGCCTGAAGGCGGCAACAGCGGCAGCACGTGCAGGCAGTCTTCGATATGATCCGTCCACAACGTTTCCTCGTCGTACGGCCCTGTCAGCCGTACGCGCTCGTTGGCGACAGCCAGCAGCGAAGCGTAGCGGCACAGCTGCGTCACCGTTTTCGCGGATGGTTCGGGGAGCGGCGGCAACGGTTGAATCTCCATGGGGTTCACCTCCATGCTTTATTTTCGATTCAATCATACCGCAAAAATGTTCCACGTGGAACAGCGAGAATCCTTTTTTTGAGCTGGGAAGAGAAAACGCTCCTGAAACGCCATCGGATCGTTGACGCTAAACAGCCGGATCCGCCTGCAGAAAAGCGGTGTTCCACGTGGAACATCGGACGGTTGAAAAGGCGGCCAGCGGATGTTTTGCCGATGGGAAATTTGCTTTTCCTGAAATAAAAGAGATACAAGAGATTGATTAATATTGACCATATTATCAATAAAATCGGCTCCCGTAGATAACTCTGCAGGAGCCGATTGTTTATTGGATCGGATGGTTTTGTTCTTCGTAATATTTTCAATGGAACATGTCGTGCGGCTTTTTCAAAGAATCCCCCGAGGAAGCCCGGCTGCTCGAACGTACGCGACCGTTGCGCGGTCTGCAACTCGCCTTGTGAATCTCCCTCAGAGCTCTCGTATCGTTCAATTGTCTGGTTACGCCGGGAAGAAAATCGGCATCGCAAACCATGACCAGACGACGATGAACGCGATTGACGTCATAGATACCGGCCAGCCGCCGAACAGCATGGCTTTCAGGCTTTCGCTGCGTGCCAGTCCCATCGGAGCGATCATATTCGATCCGGGATAGATCGACGTTGTGACGCGGGAACCGCAGATCAACGCTAAAGCCTGCGCGATGAAGTTCAAAGCTGCAAAATTTAAGAATATTTTCGGATGGGAGATGAGGAACTGGTATATAATAAGAAAAATGGCGTTTCATAGAGCGCTGATCAAGGAGGATTTTTCCGATGGGAGTGTTAAGGGAAGAACTGCGCCGCAATTTGCTGAACGCCGGCGCAGTGCTGATCGGTTACGCTTCGCTGGCTGGGAACGAAAAGTTGCCTTATCCGGCGCTGACGCAGGCCGTTTCTTACGCCGTGCGGCTCGAGCCGGCCAATGAGAGCGTATGGGCGTACGCGCGCGCGTATTTCGAAGCGGAAGGCAAAATCGCGCTGTTGGCCGAGCACGTCAAAGCGTGTTTGCGCCGTTACGGTTTTGCCGGCGAGGTCATGCCCAAGGCGTACATGGACGGCGAGACGCCGGTGACGGAGTTCCCCGATCAGACCGCGGCGATCGTCGCCGGTCTGGCGGAACGCAACGGCGAGGGGCTGTTGACGGTTCCGGAGTTCGGCGTCAACGTGCGCTTCGGCACGGTGTTCACCGACGCTACGTGGAAGAAAAACGAAGAGAATTGAAGAAAGATCCCGAGGGCGAAAAAAAACGCTCGCGGGATCTTTTTGTCGGTGCAGACGGAGCGAAGAGAAAATTTATAGTCAAGATTCATCAAGCTCTTCTCTCGCGAAGTTTTGCCGAAAAAATTCCCGTTTTGAAGACCGTTAAAGAACGTTTCGCCCGCGGCGGCGAAAAGCTTCGCGCCGCTTCTTTTTGGGCGGCCGCTGTGATATTATTAAAAAATAAAAGCTTGATTTCGGATTTTACGTGACGAACGGAGGAATCATCGATGAAGAAGTGTGCTTACTGCGGCTCCGAATTCGACGGCTCCCTGCACGAGTGCCCCTATTGCGGCGGGCGCGCGGCGGATCACATCTGCAAAAACTGCGGCGCGGAGTACGACGGCGCGGTCTGTCCGCAGTGCGGCGTGCGGGCCGACGACGAAGGGCAGAAGTGCCCTCGCTGCGGCGCGCGCATGTTCAAGGGCGAGTGCTCTTCCTGCGGCTACATGGCCGACAAGGGCAAAGCCGTGGCTGCCGAAGCCAAAAAAGCCGGCGCGGCGATGGCCTCGTGGTTCGGCACGCTCTGCCTCTGCGTCGTCGGCGTCATTTTCCCCTTCGTCAGCATCCCGTTCATCTTCAGCCGCCGCCACGGAAAGGTGATCAAATGGTTTTTCGGGGGGTACGGCCTTTTCTATATCTGGGCGCTGACCTTGCCTCAGGAGGGCGGCACGGCTGCGACGGAGATGTCGCCCGGGCTGCGCTGGAGCTCGGTGGCCCTGACGGCGCTGGCGCTGCTTTTCGCGCTGTACCGACTCTGGAGAGAAAGCGCGCGTCCGTCTGTCTGAGCGAGCGGGATGGACAGGGCCGCCGGCTGTCGTTTTTTCGACAGCCGGCGGCCCTGTTTCTTTGCGGCCCCGTCGGACAGAGAATTCAATTTGATTTATAGTATTTTATTCAAAAGACGGGATCGCCGCGATGCCGCGCGGCGGAAGCGCGCTGTGACGCCATCGCGCGGCTTTTCCGTGAAATATTCGCCGAAAATGATACAGATCGCGCCTTTCCGCGCCGCACCCGACATTGCTTCCCTCTGAAAGTGCGAAGCCGTGCCGCGTTTGCTTTTCGCCGCGGCGCAGAATATAATTTCGATATAAAATGGCCGGAGCCGCCGCCCGCTGTTCTGACACGAGCTTGCGGCCCCGCGAGATCGGAGGGAAGGTCATGGACAAGCAGAACCTTTTTCCCGCCTGTCCGGTGGAGACGACGCTGAAGCTGATCGGCGACAAATGGAACGTGCTGATCCTGCGCGACCTTTTTCTCGGCACGAAGCGCTTCAGCGAGCTGAAACGGTCGCTCGCGGGCGTTTCGCAGAAGGTGCTCACGTCCCAGCTGCGCGGCATGGAAGAAGCGGGGCTGGTGAGCCGCGCCGTCTATCCCGAGGTGCCTCCGCGCGTGGAATATTCGCTCACCGCGCGGCCGTTCGCTGCGGCCGGTGATCGAGTCGATGTGGAACTGGGGCCGCGCCTTCAAAGAGGATCTGGGGCTGGACGTCGCGGCGATCCCCGAGCGTATGCCCGTTCCCGCCGAGTCGCGAGAATAAAAGAATAAAAGGAGGAAGACCGATGTCGAAGAGAATCGTTTTGGCCGGAGGCTGTTTCTGGGGGCTTGAGGCTTATATGAGGGAGTTGCCCGGAGTGCTCGATACGGATGTGGGATTCGCCAACGGGCGCACGCCGCACCCGACGTATGAACAGGTCAAAGCCGGCGGCACAGGGTACGCCGAGGCCTGCAAGGTCGAATACGACCCGCAGGTCGTCAGCCTGCGCACGCTGTTGCGTCACTATCTGCGCATCATCGACCCGACGACGCTGAATCGGCAAGGGCCGGATATCGGCGCGCAATACCGCACGTCCATTTACTACAACGACGATGCGGAGCGCCGCCTGGCCGAAGAGCTTCTCGCCAAAGAACAGAAGAACTGGGACGATCCCGTCGTCACGACGGTGGAGCCTTTGGTCAACTTTTATGCGGCCGAGGAGTACCATCAGGACTATCTGAAAAAGAAGCCGTGCGGCTACTGCCACGTCAACCTCGCTTTGCTCGACGAGCCGCTGCCGCCCGAGGAAGACTGAGCCGCGTTCTGCCGCGGCATCGCTGAAATTTTGAGAGGAGAATCGTTTTGGAAGCGTTGTTTCAGGGTTTTTTGAGCCTGACCTGGCAGCAGGCGGTGATGATCGGCATCGGCCTGACGCTGATCTGGCTGGCGGCGGCCAAGGAATACGAGCCTTCGCTGCTGCTGCCGATGGGATTCGGCACGGTGCTGGTGAACATTCCCATGACGGCCGCGCTGACGCAGGCCGTCGGCGGCACGGTAGTGCCCGGCGCGATCAGCGTGCTGTTCGACGCCGGCATCGCCAACGAGATGTTTCCGCTGCTGATCTTCATCGGCATCGGCGCGATGATGGACTTTTCGCCCGTGATGGAGCGCCCCGTCTACGCGCTCTTCGGCCTCACGGCGCAGGTGGGGATCTTCCTCACCATGGGGCTGGCGTATTACGTTTTCGGCTTCAGCGTTAGGGAAGCGGCCTCCATCGGCATCATCGGCGCCGCCGACGGCCCCACGTCGATCTTCGTCTCTAGCCGTTTCGCGCCGCAGCTGCTCGGTCCCATTTCCGTGGCGGCGTATTCCTACATGTCGATGGTGCCGGTGATCCAGCCGCCGGTGATCCGCGCGCTGACGACCAAAGAGGAGCGGCAGATGAACATGACGCTCCGCGCCGGGCGCACGGTGAGCAAGCGCGCCAGGATCCTCTTCCCGATCGTCGTCACGATCGTGGTCGGCATCTTCGCGCCCTCGTCGTCGACGCTGATCGGCTTTCTGATGTTCGGCAATCTGCTGCGCGAGAGCGGCGTAGTCGCTCGCCTTTCCAACAGCGCCCAGAACGAGCTGGCCAACATCGTCACGATCATGCTGGGGCTGGGCATCTCCTGCACGATGACGGGCGACCGCTTCCTGCGCGCCGACACGCTGATGATCCTCGGCATGGGGCTGGTGGCCTTCGTCTTCGATACGGCCGGCGGCGTGCTCAGCGCCAAGCTGCTGAATCTGTTCATGAAGGAAAAGATCAACCCGATGATCGGCGCGGCGGGCATTTCCGCCTTCCCGATGTCGTCGCGCACGATCCAGCAGATGGCGGCCAGGGAAAAACCCGGCACGTTCGTGCTCATGCAGGCTTCCGCGGCCAACGTGGCCGGACAGATCGGCTCCGTCGTCGCCGGCGGGCTGCTGTTGGCGCTGTTGAGCTGATTTTTTCCCCGATCGTAAAAATCGAGCCGCGCCGTTTTTTTCGGATGGAAGAGACGGAGCGGCTCGATTTTTATGGCCCGGCGGCTATAATATGAACGGGATTCTTTCATCTTGCGCTGTGAAAGGGACGTGTGAAACGTGAAAAACAACGACTGGCTCGAGCGTTTCGGGCTGAGCGCCGGCCGCCTGCCCAAAGGCCCCCGCAACACGATCGCCGACGTGGCGGGCGTGACGGTGGGGCACGCGACGCTGGCGGAAGGGAAAACGCAGACGGGCGTGACGGCGGTGATCCCCGCGCCGGGCAGCTTGTTCCGGAACAAGCTGATCGCCGCCTCGCACGTGATCAACGGCTTCGGCAAGACGGCGGGGCTGGTGCAGATCGACGAGCTGGGCACGCTGGAAACGCCGGTTTTGCTGACGAATACTCTCAGCGTCGGCGACGCCTGGCGCGGCTTGTCGCAAGCGATGATCGAAAGCGAACCGTCGATCGGCGGCGCGGCGGGCACGGTCAATCCGCTGGTGTGCGAGTGCAACGACGGCTTTCTCAACGATATCCGCGCCCAGGCGGTGACGCCGGAGCTGGCGCGACGGGCGCTGGCGGCCGCCGCGCCCGATTTCGCGCTCGGCGCGGTGGGCGCGGGACGGGGCATGAGCTGCTACCAGTTCAAGGGCGGCGTCGGCTCGGCTTCGCGGCTGGTGACCGCCGACGCACGGACGTACACGCTCGGCGCGCTGGCGCTGAGCAACTTCGGCGAGATGGACGATTTCACGCTGGACGGTCAGCCGACGGGCGCCGAAGCGAAAAAGATCATCGAGGCGGAGCGGCTGCGCGAGCAGGGATCCTGCATCGTGCTGATCGCCACCGACGCGCCCATGACCGCGCGCCAGCTGAAGAGGCTCTGCAAACGCGCCAGCGCCGGCATCACGCACACCGGCTCGATCATCGGCAACGGCAGCGGCGAGATCGCCGTGGCTTTTTCCACCGCGCAGCGTCTCCCCTTCGACGCGCCGGGCGAGCTGACGCTGCGTTCCGTCAGCGACGTTCACGCCAATCTGTTTTTCCGCGCCGTGATCGAATCGGTGCACGAGGCGATCCTCTCGTCGATGCTGGCCGCCGAGACGGTGACAGGCTTTCAGGGGCACCGGCGCGTTTCTCTGGCCGAGCTGGCCGGGCGCGTGCCGGGACTGAGCGCGCCGCGCCGTTAAGTCCCGAGGCAAAGAGGCATGTCAACGCGAAAAAAGCGTTGCGTTCATTTTCGGGCAGAATGTTCTACGTGGAACATTCTCCGTTGGAACATATGAACGCTGATGTCGTTCGATATGTGCTCGGACAATTTTCTTGATTCCCGCGGCAATCCCCGTTTTTTGCCGCGCGTGAATTCGAGAAATTCAGAAGGAGGAATTTTTATGGTCGGAGAAGCGGCGTTAAAAGCTCTTCAAGCGAAAGAGGAACAGTTTGTCGCCCACGCTAAAAAAATCTGGGAGCATCCCGAGACCGCCTACAACGAAGTGAGCACGTGCGCGGTCACTGCCGAGCTGCTGCGCGAGCTGGGCTTTGTCGTGGAGACGGGGATGTACGGGATGCCCACGGCCCTGCGTGCCAGTTGGGGCAGCGGCGAACCGACGATCGGTTTTCTGGGCGAGTTCGACGCTCTGCCCGGTCTGAGCCAGAAGGTCAGCACCCGCCAGGAGCCTGTGCAGGAAGGCGCGCCGGGAGAGGGATGCGGCCACAACCTGCTCTGCGTGGCGCCGCTGGCGGCGGCGTACGGTCTGAAAGAAGAGCTGCGAGCTTCCAGCCGTCCCGGCACCGTGGTCTACTACGGCTGTCCCGCCGAAGAAGCTCTCACCGGCAAGGTCTTTATGGCCCGCGGCGGCGCGTTCCGTGAGCTGGATCTTGCTTTTTCCTGGCACGGAGCCGCAAAAAACTGCGTCATGCGCGGCGTCATGACCGGATTGAACAGCGCCAAGTTCCATTTCACGGGGCGCACTTCTCACGCCGGCGGCGCGCCGGAGAACGGCCGCTCCGCCCTCGACGCCGTCGAGCTCATGAACGTCGGCGCCAACTATCTGCGCGAGCACGTCACCATGGACAACCGCATCCACTACGTCATCACCGACGGCGGCATGGCTCCCAACATCGTTCCCGACAAAGCCTGCGTCTGGTACTTCGTGCGCGCCCTGACCCGCGAGGCCGTGGAAGACACGTATCGCCGCCTCGTGCTGGTCGCCGAGGGGGCGGCGCACATGACCGAGACGAAAGTGGAGATCGAGTTCCTCGGCGGCTGTTATCCGACGCTGGAGAACCGCGTCCTCAGCGACGTAATTTACCAAAGCCTGCAGGAAGTGGAAAAGCCCGTTTGGACCAAGGAAGAGCTGGAATTTGCCGAAGCCATCAACGTGCAGAATCCGAACTACGATCAGATCAAACGGCGCCCCGATTACGACGGCCCGCTCGGCGTCAGCGTCGGTATCCGCGAGGAGAATGGCTTTGGTTCCACCGACGTGGGCGACGTGCAGCACATCGTCCCCTGTGCGGAAGTGAACACCGCTTCGTGGAACTGCGCCGCACCCGGCCACAGCTGGCAGGTCACGTCCTGCGCCGGCTCGTCCATTGGCATGAAGGGCATGCTTTACGGCGCTCGCGCCTTGGCTCTGACGGCCGCCAAGGTCGCCGCCGACCCGCAGCTCGTCGCCGCCGCCAAGGCGGAGTTCCTCAAAGCCACCCGCGGCAAACCCTACCGCTGCCCCATTCCCGCCGACGTTCCCGTGCCCATGCCGGTCCAAAAATAAGAGCGAGACGCGAATAATGCCGCCAGACCGGCGAAATTTTTTCGCCGGTCTGGCGGCATTATCATTATGAGGAGGGGACTGATACGGTCTCTTTATTAAAAAAGTAAAATGTTGTGGTCGACGACGAGTGTTCCGTCTCGCGTAGCGGCTTTCAGGCGGGCGTGGTAAACTGGTCGAAAAGTGACGAGACGGCGACGGCGGGGAATGTTCCACGTGGAACATTCCCCGCCTCGAGGGCCGCCGATCCTGATCGGATACGGACGGAGGGGCTGAAACGATGCAGGGTTTTCTAACGAATCTGGTGATTTTCATCGTCATGGGCTGCGGCTGGGTTCTGAAAAGGCGAGGACGGCTGACTGAAACCGGGCTGAAGGAACTGAACGGCCTGCTTTTCTCGTTGCTGATGCCTGTCAGCTTTTTCAAGGCCGGACTTGGCTTCAACGCGTCAATGATCCATGGCTGGCGCTTTGCCGCCGTGCTCATTGGCGGTTACGCGGCGGCGACGGCAGTGCTCTGGGTGGCGTCGGGGCTGCGCAAAATCGCGCCCGAACGGCGCGCCGTGTCCATGCTCACGTCGGTGCGTCCCAACGCGATCTTTATCGGCCTGCCGGTGATGACGCTTTGGCTCGGGCAGGCGGGGACGGAAGCGCAGCTGCTCTTCGTAGCGGTCGGTACGCCGTATTTCAACCTCGTACCGCTGCTGATGTCGCAGATTGCCATGAGCGGTCGGAGCGACGGCCGGTCACTGGCGAACGCGTTGGCGCGGACAGTCAGAAATCCGATCCTGCTGGCGGGCATCTGCGGCATCCTGATCGGCGCTTTGGGGTGGACGCCTTATATCCCTCAATGGTTTGCGCGCGTCCTCAAGGTGCTGGGAGACTGCGGCAACGGCATGGCGCTGCTGGTCATCGGCGCGGCACTGGCGCCGGAGCGCCTGTGGAGCGACGTCAAATCGGCCTGGCCTGACATGCTCATGAAGCTGTTCCTTCACCCGGCGATCGTCATGGCTGCGTTCATGCTTTTTCCCGTGGAAAATCCCGTTGTCATGCAGGTGGCGGTGGTCGGATCCGCGGTGGCGCCGGCCTTCAACTGCTACGTTTTGGCCCGCGGCTTCGGCATGGACGCCGATTACGCGGCCATGCTGGTAGCGTCGTCGACGCTGCTGTGCATGGTGACGTTGCTGTTCTGGATGGCAGTGACGCCCTGCATTTTCGTGTAGGCTATTCTGCGGACGGTTCTTTCATTGTCTGGTTGGTCAGCGCGCGCCGCTGCCGCCAGTCGGGCAGACAGCGGGCTACGCAGTTCCAGAAAGCGGCCGAATGGCTGGCGACGATCAGATGGCTGAGTTCGTGCACGACGACGTACTCGAGGCAGCACGGGTCTTTGGCGGCGAGGCGAAGATTGAAGCACAGCCGCCCTGTGCGCGTATTGCAGCTGCCCCAGCGCGTCGTCATGTCGCGCACATGCCACCCCGAGGCTCGCACGCCCAGCACGGGCTGCCAGTGGGCCAGCAGCGGCGGGATGGCGAGCCCGAGGCGGGCGCGCAGAAAGCTGTGGATCAGTTTGCCCCGTTCATCGGCGGTGCCGTTTTCCGGCAGGTTCAGGAGAATGGTTTCGCCGCGCAGGCTGGCGCCGTACGGCCGCCCGTATGTGACGACCAGCGGCAGAGAACGGCCCCATAATAGCACGGTGTCGCCGGCGTCGTGTTTCGTCCGCTCATCCCGCATCTGCAAAACGGCGGCGCGGCGCTTGTGCAGCCAGCGCGACTGCGGAGCGACGAAGCGTTCGATCTCCGCATCGGGCGTGCCCGTCGGGCAGGAGACGCGCAGCATGCCGTCGGGACGCACGCTCAGGTACATGTTCTTTTGCGGGCGGCGCACGATCAGCGCCGGCACGCCGAGGATCTCGCGCACATTGCCGCCGTTTCTGCTTTCCATCGCGCTTCCCTCCTTTTTTGCGTTCAGTTTATCATGTTTTTTGAAACGACCGCCGTCGCGAAGAAGCGGCGGCAATAATATTAATTATATACGATGTGTTCTTATCCATTGCAAATTCATGAACGATAGAAAAAGTTCTACGTGGAACATCGAAAAAAACGTCCTATAAAAGCGCTCCGGTACGACCGATGAATCTCTTTCATCGCGTCGTGTCGGGGCGCTTTCGCTTCTTCCGGCGTTTTTGTTCTTTTTCCGTTTCGCCGCTTTTTCGCGGCTGATTTTATTCTAGGGTTCCTGCGCGGCGAGCATCAGGCTGAGGGCGATTTTCAGCCCCGTTTCCATGCTGCTCAGGTCTACCCACTCTTCGCGGGTGTGCGCCCCCATGCCGACGATAGTGCCGAGCGTATTGGCCATGATGCCCAGAGACAAGGGCACGTTGCTGTCGGTGGACGAGGGGGTGACGGTCAGCTCGCCGTCGTAATAGCTGCGGATCACGTCCAACGTGCGGGCGGTAAAGGCTTGCAGCGCCTCGCGGTTCAGCGCGCCGTCGCCGGGACGGACTCCCAACAGTTCGGCCGCGAATTCGCCGCCGCGGTTGCGGTTGGCGTCGAGGATCGCGTCGAACTGAACCTTCATGTAATCCAGACATTCCTGGGAGGGAGAGCGGAATTCGTACAGCATCGCGGCGTACTGGGCGATGGAGTTGACGGTGGAGCCGCCCTCGATGCGCCCGACGTTGAAGGTCGTGCGCGCGCTTTCGGGTAGCTTGACGGCGTAGAGATCCTCGATCAGGTGCGCCATGCACTCGATGGCGTTGGCGTTGCCGAAATTGGCGTAGGAATGGCCGCCCGCGGTTCGGCAGGTGACGCGGTAACGATAGGATCCGACGGCGCCGCTGCAGCAGTGGCCGAGCTTGCCGTCGAGCGAGTAAAAAGCCGTGACGCGCGGCCCGTAGGCGGCGAACAGCGCCTTGGTGCCGTCGAGGTTCCCCAGCCCTTCTTCACAGGCGTTGGCGACGATCAGCAGCCCTTGAGTAAGCTCGCTCTCACGCCGCGCCAGATGACGGGCGGCAATCATCAGGTTGACGAGGTTGGCGGTGTCGTCGCCGATGCCGGGCGCGTAGAGTTTGCCGTCTTCCTCGCGCATGGGCAGCGGCGTCGTGTCGGGAAAAACGACGTCGGTATGCGCTGCGAAGACGATCAGATCGCCGCCCTGCGGCCCGAGTTTGCAGATCACGTTTTGGGCAGCGTCGATCTGCACGTTCTTGAACCCCTGCGCCTTGAACCATTCGCTGACGAAGGCCGCGCGCCGGCCTTCGTCGTGCGACGGCGCCGGGATCTTTCCCAGCGTGCGCAGCAGGTCCTGGGCCTCTTTTACGTTCTCACGGGCGAACTGTTCGGCCGCGGCTTTGATCATGTCGTTCATGACGGACTCCCCCTTTATAAAAGTTCATTGAATGGGCGCTCTTTCAAAAAACTCGTTTCATCATAAACGACGGGTCTGTTCCCGTCCAGTACGAAACGAACAAAAAAAGAACGCGGCGTTGTGATTTTGGACGTGTGGTTCTCGGTTTTGCCGGAAAGTTTTGCGCGTCTCCGCGCGGCCGTAGAAGAGTAAGGCAGAAACACCTCTTTGCAAACGATTCTTTCGGACAGAATTGATGGTTTACGGCGAAGTGGAACTTTCGGATAGCCCAAGACGCTGCAAAACGCTTTCTAAGGGTAATACTGTTCATAAATTCGAATTGACTTTTCAAAAGCCGAATGATATTTTGATTAAGCATAAAAACTATAACCGTTACTGACGGTTGAGAAGGAGCGATCGTTTTATGAACAGAAAACTGGTTGCGGTTCTGGCAGGTATGGCAGTGCTTGTTTCCTCCGCGGCCTTCGCGATGACGAAGGAAGAGGAAGACGCGGCCTGGAAGAAGGAGCCTGCTTACGGACGCGAGATCAATGTGGGCTACAATGGCGGTCTGTGTCTCGGTACTTTTGGCATCGCCGACATCAAGGGCTTCTACGCCGAAGAGGGCTTGAAAGTCAAGATCACGCGCATGACTAAGGACGTGGACGCCATCGGCACCGGTAAAGTCGATGTGGTGGGCGGCCATATCGCTAAGTTCATCATTCCTACGGTTAACGGTGTGCGCATGAAATTCACGACGGGCATCCACACTGGCTGTAAATCACTGTACGTGCTCGCCAAGGGCGACATCAAGAGCACAAAGGATCTGGTCGGCAAGACGGTGGCTGTGCCAAACGGCATTGGCGACTCCGATCAGAACATCGCCATGCGCTTTTTCAGCCGCGACGGTATCAGTCCCTTCCGTGACATCAAATGGAAGGTCGTTGAAGCGGGCGTCAGTATCATGGCCATGCAGAGCGGAGAGATTGAGGCCGCGCTGCTTGAAGATCAGTTCGCGCGCCGCTTCCTCGACGACGGCACCCTGCGCATCGTGCGTTCGCTGACCTACAACGATGATTTCAAGAAAGAAGCCTGCTGTGTTCATGCCGTCAATTTGGACTTCTACAACGAGAACCCGATCACCGTGAAGAAACTGACCCGCGCCCATGAAAAGGCCAGTCAGTGGATTCTCGACAATATCGACGAGAGCGTCCGCCTCCTGCTCGATCACAAGTACGTCACCGGTAACTTCGAGCTCGTACAGTCTATTCAGAAAACTCTGGATTATGGCATCAGCGATCAGGCGACAGAGGAAACGCTGCGCCTTATCATCCGCGATTATCAGAGCTTTGGCATTCTCGATCCCCGCCTCGATCCCGACAAGGTCCTGAAGAAGATTTGGGACCCGGTCCTGCAGCACGACTAGTTTTGGGGGTTCTTTATCTCAAGAATTAAACACATATCGATGGGAGAGATTCATCATGAAAATTTTAGTGTTGGCAACCGTCATGATAATGGCATTGAGCTGCATGGCTTTTGCGGCGGAGAAACCTCAGAAACAGGTGGACTACAAAAACGCGGCGCGTCAGGCGGGCCTGCGCGGCAAAAAACTGCGCGAAGCGGCCCCCGAAACGATGCAGGCCTTCGGCGGCCTGGCCGGCGCCGTGCTGAAAGAGGGCGCGCTGTCCCTGAAGACCAAGGAACTGATCGCATTGATGCTCGGCCTGCAGGCCCACTGCGAAATGTGCATCAACTCGCACGTCCAGAACGCCATCAAGGCCGGCGTCACGCGCGAAGAGCTGGTCGAAGCGCTTGGCGTCGCCGTCCTTATGGGCGGCGGCCCCAGCTCGGCTTATGCCGGGATCGTGCTGGAAGCGTACGATCAGTTCAGCGCCAAGTAACAAGAGTCTGACCTGAAGTGACTTTTTATCTGTTTTACGAAAAACACAATATTTAAAGGAGAGCTGTTGATGAAAAAGTTTCTTGTCGTTCTGTTCTGCGCCGCGCTGATGGCTGCGCCTGCCGCCGCCATGACGAAGGAAGAGGAAGACGCCGCCTGGAGGAAGGAACCCGCCTACGGCCGCGTCATCAAGATCGGTTACAACGGCGGCCTCTGCCTCGGCACGTTTGGCATCGCCCAGCTGAAAGGTTTTTACGAAGCGGAAGGGCTGAAGACCGAAGTGATTCGTATGGCCGGCGGCAGCAGCGGTCAGATCGACGCCATCGGCACCGGCAAGGTGGACGTGACGGGCGATCATATCGCCACGATGCTCGTTCCCACCGTCAATGGCGTGCGCGTCAAGTTCACCACGGGCATCCATTCGGGCTGTAAATCGCTGTATGTGCCCGTGGACAGTCCGATCAAGACTACGGCCGATCTGGTCGGCAAATACGTCGCCATTCCCGACGGCATCGGCGGTTCCGATCAGAACATTTCCATGCGCTTTTTCAACCACGACAAGGTCGATCCGCGCCAGATCAAATGGAAAGTCGCCGAAGCCGGCATCGCCGTGATGGCCATGAAGAAGGGGGAAGTGCAGGCGGCGCTGCTCGGCGACCAGTTCGCCAAAAAATTCCTCGACAGCGGCGAACTGCGCATCATCCGCTCGCTGACCTTCGACGAGGATTTCAAGCAGGAGCCTTGCTGCATCCACGCCGTACATCTCGACTTCTACAACGAGAACCCCATTACCGTAAAGAAACTGACCCGCGCGCACGAGGCCGCCAGCGCCTGGATCATGGAACATCCCGAAGAGGCCGTGGCCGTGCTTCAGGCGAACAAGTGGGCGGCCGGCGATCCCAAGCTCGTGCTCGAGGTCTTCAAGACCTACGACTACAGCATCAGCGACGAAGCTACGGAAGCCGCGCTGCGCAACATCATCGACGACTACAAGACATTCGGCCTCATCGACGCCAAAAAGGATACCGATGCGCTGATGAAGCAGGTCTGGGATCCCGTGCTCCAGCACGAGTAGTTTTTTCGTATCCTGTTTTTCAGGATGTTTTTGCCGCGAGGGGGCTCCCGGCAAAAAAACATCCAATCATATCTCATCTCAAGGGGGGAGTTTTTCAATGGTAAAGTACTCAGTCGAACAGGTCAGCCCGAAGGCCGTCCAGAAGCACGCGGAAGATCTTTACAGAAACGGTTTCTTCTGCTGCGAGGCGGTGATGTCGGCGATCAGAAGCGATTTCAACGTGGACGTCCCCGAAGAAGTCATCGCTCTGTCGTCGGGCATGGCGATCGGCGCCGGTCGTTCCGGCTGCATGTGCGGGGCGCTGAACGGCGGCATCATGGCGCTGAGCCTGTTTTTCGGCCGTACGACGCAGGACGGCCCCAAGGATCCGAAGGTCAACTACTGCATGAAGCTCACGCACGAGCTGCACGACTGGTTCAGGGACGCGAACGCCAAACACGCGAACTGCTGCCGCGTGCTCACCAGAGGCTTTGAGATGGCCGAAGGGGAACACAAGGCTCAGTGCATTGCCTTCACCGGTCTCTGCGCAGGCAAGGTCGCCGAGATCCTGTGCCGCGAGCTGAACATCAAAAACGTTGACGACGGACCGATCGAAGGTTTGAAAGCGCCGTATTTGCCGCCTGCGAAGAACTGATTTGAACGGAGGTTGACGGATGCAGTTCATCAAGAAAGTGCCGATTCCCGCGGCGGGCGTGATGCTGGGCGTCGCCGCGCTGGGCAATCTGCTGCAGAGCTACGGCGAAGGGATCCGCAGCGTCTGCGGTTTGCTGGCGGCGTTTTTGCTGGTTTTGCTGCTGCTGAAGTTGTTCTGCTTCCCCGCCGCGGTCAAAGAGGACATGCAAAATCCGATCACGGCGGGCGTCTCCGCCACGTTCCCGATGGCGCTGATGTTGCTGAGCACTTATATTCTGCCCTTTGCCGGCGGAGCGGCGCGCGTCCTGTGGTGGTTCGCCGTGGCGCTGCACGTGGTGTTGATCGTTTGGTTCACTCTCAAGTTTGTGCGCAACTTTGACTTGAAAAAAGTCACCACGGTGTTCTTCATCCTCTATGTCGGCATTGTCGTCGCTTCGGTGACTGCGCCCGCTTATGGGCGCGGCGCCGATGTCGGCACCATCGCTTTCTGGTTTGGGTTTGCGGCGCTTCTGATCCTGCTGTTCGTGGTGACGAAGCGGTATCAAACGCTGCCCGTGCCGGAGCCGGCGATGCCGCTGATCTGCGTCTATGCGGCGCCCACAAGCCTTTGCGTGGCCGGTTATGTGCAGTCGGTCATGCCCAAGTCCTTCGCGATGCTGGCCTTCCTGCTGGCGCTGGCGCTGTTGACGTACGTCTTTGCGCTGGTCAGGAGTTTCTCGATGTTGAAACTGCCGTTCTATCCCAGCTACGCGGCCTTTACCTTCCCGTTCGTGATCTCGGCGATTGCCTTCAAGCAGGGAGCGGCTTGCGCCGCCAAGCTCGGGCACGCCCTGCCGCTCGTGCCGTACCTTGTGCCGGCGGCGACGCTGATCGCTGTCGTGTTCGTGGTTTATACCTATCTCCGTTTCATGCAGTTCATCTTTTCGAAATGATCTGCGCCGAGCGGAGCTTCCGTCCGGCGTGAACAAGATCTGCCGGCGGTATGGCGCAAAAGGGGGAGGGCTTGCTGCGGCTCCCCCTCTTTTGCGTTTCCGTCCGGCGCGAAACGGGAACAGAAAATGTGACAGGCAACCAGCGCTGCGCGGTGCTTGCCGAAGAGAGGAGATTTTTTCTTTATGCCCGGCCATGAAAACGGCCAAGCTCCCGGGATGCCGCCCCGCCGTCTGACGCGGGACGAACTGGCGATTCTCGAGAGCCGCCCGAAAACGAAATTTCAGAAATTTCTCGATTACGTCGTCTGTTTCCTTCCCGTCGTCGCCGGCGGCGTCGCCCTGTGGGAGTACAACTGCCTTCCCGATCTACAGGGCAATACCCATGGCAACTACTACAACTGGTTCATACTCGCCCTGATGGGGCTGGCGCTGATCGGTTTTCTCGCCTCGTTTTGCAGGCGCCGCGCCTTCCGCTGGATGCGCTACAAAGCCCCCTTCTATACGTTCGTCTTTCTGGCGCTGGCCGGCTACGACTGGCTGACGCTCAAGACGGGCGGCCTGCCGCTGCCGTACTTTCCGTGGCTCGATCAGATGCTGGAAGCGGCCGTCGCCGATTGGGCCTACCTGATGGACTGCGCCAAAAACTCGCTGATCCTGTTGTTCACCGGCTACTTCATCGGCGTCGGCGCCGGGCTGGTGACCGGCATTGCCTGCGGCTACAACCGCAACGTCAACTACTGGATCGAGCCGTTTACGCGCCTGCTGGGAGCCATCCCATCGACGACCTGGCTTCCCGTCGTCATGGTGCTGGCCGCCACGCTCTTTCGCGGCAGCGTGTTCATCATCGCCCTCGGCGTGTGGTATTCCGTCACGATCGCCACCAAGACCGGCATCACCAACATCGACCCCGCCTATTTCGAGGCGGCGCGCACGCTGGGCGTCAAAGGCATGCGCCTCGTCGGCGCTATCGCCGTACCTTCGGCGCTGCCGAACATTCTGCAGGGTATGACTCAGGGCATGAGCACAGCTTGCGTCGCCCTGATGGTGGCGGAGATGATCGGCGTCGAGTCGGGACTTGGCTGGTACATCACCTGGCAGAAAAGCTGGGCCCGCTACGGCAACATGTACGCCGCCGTCGTTGCCATCTGCGTTATCTTCGTGCTTGTCAACGCGCTGCTGGGCGCGGTGCGGCGCTACGTGCTGCGCTGGCAGGAAAGGTAGGCCGTCATGTCCGAAAATATCCTCAAACTCGACCACGTCAGCAAAAGTTTTGCCAACGCCGGCGCCGGCAGTTCCGTCACCGAAGCCCTTGCAGACATCAACGTGGAGATTCGTTCCGGCGAGTTCATCAGCGTCATCGGCCCCTCCGGCTGCGGCAAATCGACCATCCTGCGCCTGATCGCCGGACTGATCGTGCCGACGACCGGAAAAGTGACTCTCAACGGTGAAGTCATTGACGGCCCCGCTCCCGTGCGCGGCATGGTCTTTCAAAAACCGACGCTTTTTCCGTGGCTGACCGTGGAGCAAAACGTCGCCTTCAGCCTGAGAATGCGCGGCCAGCTGCGCGGCCATGAGGCCGAAGTCGAGGAACTGATGAGAACCGCCGGACTGTGGGACTTCCGCAAGAACTGGCCGCACCAGCTGTCCGGCGGCATGGCCCAGCGCGCCGCGTTGCTGCGCACCATGGTCAACAACCCGCAGGTCTTTTTGCTCGACGAACCGCTCGGCGCTCTCGACGCCTTTACCCGCATGACCATGCAGGACGTCATCCTCTCCATGTGGTCGAGCTACCGTCCCATGGTCGTCATGGTCACGCACGACGTGGACGAAGCCTTCTACATGGGCTCCCGCGTCATCGTCATGGCGCCGCGCCCCGGCCGCGTCCACAACGACATCAAAGTCGACCTGCCCTATCCGCGCCGCCGCACCAGCCGAGAATTCATGGACTATCGCAAGTTCGCCATGGAACAGCTGAACTTCGACAACCGCGAAGCGTAAAAAAGAGGCTTTTCTCTTCTAATGAACGAAGAAGAGAAAAGCCTCTTTTTTTTGTATCATGATCCCGTTGGAGAACGTCTTCGCGAAAAGTTAAAGATGAAATATTCTGTTAAATAATCTGTTTGCAGATCTTTTTCCATTGCTTTAAAAATAAGTCAACGAATATTCGAGACTTATAAGCAATTCAACAACTAAATCTAAGCGAAAGAAAACAAAAAGATTTGTATTGTGGGCAAGACAATCTAAATGAAATCGTAGACAGGAAGAGGGAGTCGCGGTAATATACGCCGTGTTGCGCGCGTGAAGGGCCTCTGAGAAGAGCCCGGAGAGCGGGCGACACGGCACCTTGACAAGAGAAGAGGACGAGGGAAGAGAAGCCAAGCGTAAGGCGAGCGGAGGAAGTTGTTAAAAGAGGATT
>PPYE01319961.1_pt1 | contig 39252 bp, 41 predicted proteins | sample 1559881 | NCBI WGS metagenome assembly PPYE01 (sample SAMN08240022, study PRJNA423297) | Human gut metagenome, whole genome shotgun sequencing project. | reverse complement strand
TCTTTAGAACCACGTATATGAGTTAAAGTTTGTGCAGAAATAAAATGCCCTGAAATAATTAATATTGTTAAAACGCAATATTTTTTCATGAAACTACTATTTTGCCTGCAAAAATACATTAAACTCTCTAAAATAACGAATATAATAATTAGTAAGACTTGACTAATAATATTTTTTAAGAATATGTTTTTTCATAAACCAAAGTTAATGACTAATTTTTTGTAATTTTGCAGTTTTTGGAATGAGTAGCACAGAACTATCGAATTAAATTAAAATATTACACGTTGTGAAAGAAACAAAGTACATTTTCGTAACTGGTGGTGTAGCCTCATCATTGGGCAAAGGTATCATTTCATCATCAATAGGAAAATTATTGCAAGCAAGAGGCTATAAGGTCACTATTCAAAAGTTTGATCCATATATTAATATTGATCCGGGAACTCTTAATCCTTATGAACACGGAGAATGTTATGTTACGGTAGATGGACATGAAGCGGATCTTGACTTAGGTCATTATGAGCGTTTTCTTGGAATTCAGACAACAAAAGCAAATAATATAACTACAGGACGTATTTACAAAAGCGTAATTGATAAAGAACGTCGCGGTGATTTCTTGGGTAAGACTATTCAGGTTATCCCTCATATTACAGATGAAATAAAAAGGAACGTAAAACTCTTAGGGAGTAAATACAAATACGACTTTGTTATTACGGAAATAGGAGGTACTGTAGGAGATATAGAATCTTTACCTTACCTGGAAAGTATACGTCAGCTAAAATGGGAACTAGGGCATAATGCATTATGTGTTCATCTCACATATGTTCCTTTTCTTGCAGCTGCTAAAGAGTTAAAAACAAAACCTACACAACATTCGGTAAAAGAGTTGCAGTCTTTAGGAGTACAACCGGATATTCTTGTTTTACGCTCTGAATATGATCTGAACACAAACCTACGCAAAAAAGTAGCTTTATTTTGTAATGTAGAAGAGTCTGCTGTTGTACAATCAGTAGATGTACCTACAATTTACGAAGTTCCATTGAAAATGCAGGAACAAGGTGTTGATGAAACAATTCTTCGTAAAATGAAGCTTCCGATAGGAGAAAAGCCTGCTTTAGGACCTTGGAAAGAGTTTCTTAACAGGCGTATAAATGCTACAGAAGAAATTTGTATTGCCTTAGTGGGAAAATATGTTGAGTTACAGGATGCTTACAAATCCATACTGGAATCTTTGTCTCAGGCTGCTACCTATAATGACCGGAAATTAAAGATCGAATATGTCCAGTCAGAGGAATTGACAAATGAGAATGTCGAATCAAAGCTCTCTCATGTGAATGGGGTCGTTATTTGCCCGGGATTTGGACAAAGAGGTATTGAGGGAAAATTCGTAGCTGCAAAATATACTCGTGAACATAATATTCCTACTTTTGGTATTTGCTTGGGAATGCAGTGTATGGCTATTGAATTCGCCCGTAATGTGTTGGGATATTCAGATGCCAATTCTACAGAGATGGACGAAAAAACCAGTCATAATGTAATTGATATTATGGAAGAACAAAAGTCTATTACAAACATGGGAGGCACTATGCGTTTAGGTGCTTATGAATGTGTAGTTAATCAAAACTCAAAGACTTTTGATGCATACAAAATGGAACATATTCAGGAACGTCATCGTCACCGCTATGAATTTAATAATGCATATAAATCGGAATACGAAAAAAATGGCATGATTTGTGCAGGGGTTAATCCGGAATCTGATTTGGTTGAAATAATAGAAATACCAGCTTTAAAATGGTATATTGGTACGCAATTCCATCCGGAGTATAGCAGTACCGTACTTGATCCTCATCCCTTATTCCTATCCTTTATTAAGGCAGCAATAGAGAAATAATAAACAAATTATATTTTTTAATTTATAAATATTGAATAAAAAGAAATGGATAAAAACACTTTAGTGGGATTTATCTTGATTGGTATAGTACTGATAGGATTTAGTTTTCTTAGCAGGCCAAGTAAGGAGGAATTAGCCCAGAGGCGTTATCAGGATTCCATACGAATTGTAGCTCAGGAAGCTGAAAGAAAGGCTGAAATACAGGCTCAGATTTCAGCAGCTGATAACTTTACTCAAAATTTAGATTCATCTGCTGTATTTTATAGTGCGACTCAAGGTAATGAATCATTTGTTACTTTGGAAAACAGCCTGATGAAACTCACTTTGACAAACAAAGGAGGACGTGTTTATTCTGGGGTTTTGAAAGAATATAATGATCAGCAAGGGCAACCTATTACTTTGTTTGACAGGAATGAAATGAATATGAATTTTCTGTTTTATAATAGAAATGAAGCTATTGAAACAGAAGATTTATACTTTCAACCTGTCAATTTGACAGATTCTACAGTAACGATGCGATTATTGGCAGACAATAATAGCTATATTGATTTTAATTACTCTCTAAATAATAACAGCTATGTTGTAGACTTTACTATACAGGCTGTAAATATGAATAATAATCTTTCCTCATCAGTAAATTATGTAGATATTGAATGGAATCAACGAACTCGTCAACTTGAAAAAGGCTTTAAGTTTGAAGAACGTTATTCAAACCTTACTTATAAATTTACTGGTGCAGATACGGATTATCTTTCTGAGACAAAAGAAATAAAGGAAAATATACCGGGGCGTTTGGATTGGATTGCTTATAAAAATCAATTCTTTTCAAGTGTATTTATTGCAGATCAAAATTTTGATCAGAATGAATTGTCGTCTATACCTCAACGTGAAGGTTCTGGCTTTTTGAAGAAATATTCAGCCAAGATGAATACATTCTTTGACCCTTCGGGTAAAGAACCGACCCTTATGCATTTTTACTTTGGTCCCAACAAGTTTAAGACTTTAAAATCAATTGACAGTCAATTAATAGGTGATAAAGATTTGCAGTTAGAACGATTAGTACCATTGGGTTGGGGCTTTTTACGTTGGATAAACCGTTGGTTTACTATTCCTCTTTTTGACTGGCTTTCCGGTTGGGGGTTAAACATGGGTATCGTATTATTGTTAATGACACTTATAGTAAAGCTCATCGTATTCCCATTTACTTATAAGTCTTATCTATCTTCTGCTAAAATGCGTGTACTTAGACCTCAAATTGAGGTAATCAATAAAAAGTATCCGAAGCAGGAAGATGCAATGAAAAAGCAACAGGAGACTATGGCCTTGTATAGTAAATATGGGGTTAGTCCGATGGGAGGGTGTTTACCGATGATTTTGCAGATGCCTATATTCTTAGCTCTGTTTATGTTTGTTCCTACTGCGATAGAGTTGCGTCAGGAAAGTTTTTTATGGGCACCTGACCTTTCTACTTATGATGATATTATTTCGTGGAATGCAAGTATTCCTTTTATTGGTAATCATTTAAGCTTATTCTGTTTGTTGTTCAGTGTAACCAATATCTTGAATACAATGTATACAATGAAGCAACAGGATACAGGACAGGCTGCTATGCCCGGCATGAAAATAATGATGTATGCCATGCCTATTATGTTTATCTTCATTTTAAATGATTATGCATCCGGGTTAAATTACTACTATTTCATTTCTACTTTGATCAGTATTGTAATTATGCTGGTTCTTAGAAAGGTGGTTAGCGATGATAAATTATTAGCCCAACTCGAAGCTAATAAAAACAATCCTAATAAAAAGAAGAAAAAGTCCGGTTTGATGGCGCGTATGGAAGCTATGCAAAAGGAACAGGAAAGATTAATGAAAGAACGTGCCAAGCAAAATAAAAAGTAATAAATAACTTTTCTATATTTCATAACCTGCTGATTATCTTAATTGGCAGGTTATTTTTTTATAGCAGCATATTAAGATATCTTTTCCAAGGTAAAATAGATGTGAAATAAAATAATTACATTAGCAGTTTAATTAGCGTAATCTTTTATATCTTATTAAATGTTATTTATATGAATAAAATATCATTTGGAATTATTATGGCAGTTACTATGTCTGTTTCCTGCTCTACAGTTCAGCAGAAAAGCGATGTTGATAAACCGATCATCGGAAAGCAGGAAATCAATATTAAAGATGGTAAACTAACACCTGAGGCTTTGTGGGCAATGGGGAGAGTCGGAGGATTGGATGTTTCTCCTGATGGTAATAAAATCGTTTACACAGTTGCTTATTATAGTGTACCGGAGAACTCCAGTAATCGCGAAATTTTCATTATGAATAGTGATGGAACAGATAATAAGCAGCTTACCACTTCAGCTTATGGAGAAAATAATGCTATCTGGATAAAAAATGGAACCAAAATAGCTTTCCTCTCTAATGAGAGTGGTGGAAGTCAGATATGGGAAATGAATCCGGATGGTACGGGAAAAAAGATTCTTTCTGCTTTTGATACTCCCATTGAAGGATTTTTATTTTCACCGGACGGTACAAAAGTGTTATTTATATCCCAGGTAAAATATGGAAAACGTACATCAGATATTTATCCGGATTTACCAAAAGCTTCCGGGATTATTGTAGATGATCTGATGTATAAGCATTGGGACGAATGGGTTGAAACGATTCCTCATCCGTTTGTAGGAGATTTTGACGGAGAGAAGATTAGTAATATTATTGATATAATGGAAGGTGAGCCTTATGAAGCTCCGCTAAAGCCTTTCGGTGGGGTAGAACAGCTTGCATGGAGTCCTGATTCAAAAGAGATAGCTTATACTTCCCGTAAAAAGACCGGTTTGGAATATTCTCTTTCTACCAATTCTGATATTTATATTTATAATCTTGCAACAAAACAAACAAGAAATATCAGTGAAGGAAATATGGGATATGACACAAATCCTAAATATTCTTCTGACGGAACCCGGATCTCATGGTTAAGTATGGAACGCGATGGATATGAAAGTGATCAGAATCGTTTGTTTGTTATGGATTTGAAGACAGGCGAAAAATATTTTGCCAGCAACTCTTTTGAATCAAATGTAGACGATTATTGTTGGAGTGCTGACTCTAAATCTATTTACTTTACAGGTGTATGGCATGCTGAATCCCATATCTATCATTTAGATTTATCTTCAAATAAAATAACGAAATTAACAGAAGGCCCTTATGATTATGCCTCTGTTGCTTTTGCCGGTAATAAATTAATATCCAAAAGACACTCATTAAGTATGGCGGATGAGATTTATTCTGTAAGTATGAATGGAGATGTGATCCAGCTTACCTATGAAAATAAACATATTTATGATCAACTTACAATGGGAAAAGTTGAACCTTGCTGGATAAAAACTACTGATGGAAAAGAAATGCTTACCTGGGTGGTATATCCTCCTAACTTCAATCCCAATAAGAAATATCCTACTTTACTTTATTGTCAAGGGGGTCCTCAGAGTCCGGTTAGTCAATTCTGGTCTTTCCGTTGGAATTTACAAATAATGGCTGCAAATGATTATATTATTGTAGCGCCTAACAGGCGTGGCTTACCTGGATTTGGTATGGAATGGCTTGAACAGATAAGTGGAGATTATAGCGGACAGGCAATGAGAGACTATTTGTCGGCCATTGATGCAATTTCAAAAGAAAATTATGTAGATTCGAATCATCTGGGATGTGTAGGAGCCAGTTTCGGAGGTTACTCTGTATATTGGTTAGCCGGGAATCATAATAAACGCTTTAAAGCATTTATAGCTCATGATGGTATCTTTAATATGGAACAGCAATATCTGGAAACAGAAGAAATGTGGTTCGCTAATTGGGATATGGGAGGTTCTTATTGGGATAAGAATAATAAAACAGCTCAACGCACTTTTGCTAATTCTCCTCATAAATTTGTAGATAGGTGGGATACGCCTATATTATGTATACATGGAGAAAAAGATTACCGTATATTGGCATCACAAGGTATGTCTGCTTTTAATGCTGCTGTGCTTAAAGGTATACCTGCTGAGTTATTGATATATCCGGATGAAAATCATTGGGTATTAAAACCACAGAATGGAATTCTCTGGCAAAGGAGATTCTTTAATTGGTTGGATAAGTGGTTGAAGTAATTTTTATATAAATATGCTTTATAAAATAAAAGCTGACTATTGAATAGCCAGCTTTTATATTTTGTTTGAATGAGATTTATTTTATTCTTCTGTTGCCGCTTTCAAAATAAAGGTGGTAGCTCCAATTGTTACAATAGCTCCATCTTCTAATCGGATACGGTCTTTATCATTCAATAATTCATTCTTTAGGAAAGTGCCTGTAAGGCTGGGAAAATCCCGTAAGGTATATATTAATTTTCCAGCTTTATTGCGTTTCACATTAATGATGCAGTGTCTTCGGTCCATACTCATATCGGATGTTTCGATAGGAGTGCTTATAATACTCCCGGTGCAACGCCTGCCTATTGTATTATCACCTTCCACTAAAGGAAGAACTTGTTTGTATCCAAATACATTTTCAATAACTACTATACTTCCGAATACAGCTTTACCATCAATCTCAGCTTCGTTTTTTGATGCAGATTTTAATTTTGATTTGCCAATCCTGATCCCAAATTGCTTTTTACAATGTTCGCAAACAAAAACAAGAGACTGACCTTCAGTATAATTTGTTTCATCAAATGTGATATAGTTCTCACATTTCGGACACATAACACGTTTCATAAATAAAATAGTTGGGGGTAAATAGTTTGTAAAGAGAAGTAATTACTTTTTTGTAAGCAACCAGGCATCTTTGAATCGGTCTTCCAGCTTTAATATGGATATGGCATAGTATGCTTCATTCACATCATTAAATGACATGAGGCTTATACGTATTCTGCCATCTCCTTGAATTACCGCCGCATCAGAATAACCTTCTCTTTTATATTTTTGAATCAAAGGAGCGGCATCTGAAAGATTTGCAATACTGGCTACAATTACATTATATTTTCCATCTTTTACTGTAGAAGCTTTTATTTCCTTAATAGAATTTGAAGAACGGTGATTTTCCTCTTTAGGAGTATAAATGTCAGGCTTCTTAACATCCTCTACTTTTGTGGTTTTAGGCTTTGTTTGGTAATCTTGTAACAAGCCTTTTGATTCATCAGAAGAATAATTTGACTTATTAAACAATTTACTTCTACTGGTTAATGAAGAATTGGTTAATGCATTTTTTGCATTAAAAGAAAATAGGTGAGCATAATTCTCACGCTCGATATAAGTATTTTCTGCGGGGGTAGATAAGAAAAAGAAAATAATTATTGCTGCTGCAATAGCTACTGAATGTCTCATAAATGAACGATTAATTTTTATTTCGTAATGCTTAGAGTGTTGCTCTCTTCTGGACAAATTATTTTCTTTCTTAGGAAGAGGAAGAATCAATGGCTTGATCTCACTGATTCCAAAAGAGCTTAAACCGTATAATTCCGGAGTTAATATTCCATCTTCATTAGGCTGAAATTCGTATGTATTTTCAAATGTCAACGATAATTTTCCTATTCCGTGAAGTTCTGTTTTTCCTTTCTCTTTAAGAGTTTTTACGAGTTCATTAATAGCATCTTCTACCCGTTTTGTAGCGTCAGGGAAGGTTGTGTTGTAAGCTTGCATATAAGATTGAACCAGCAAACCATCATTCATTTTAAGTTGTGGATTGAAACCTATTGTACGAAGTGGTGGTAAAAATATACCTTCTTCTTCCACCCAGCGTGCCGGAGAATAAAAAGTAAGAAAGCCTCCAAGCCCCGGAAGGATTACACAATCGTTTTCAAGTAGTAATTTTTCAAGATGTTTCACTAACTCAGTCATGAGTGCAAATTTAGGTTTTTAATTGAATATATACAATGTTATTATAAATAAATTATCAACAAATTATCAATAGTGATATGGAATTTATTCTTATTTTTGCACTTGAAGTATATAATTCTGGCAAATACTTTAAATGTGCACAAGCTGACAAAACAGCAAAAACTAAACAATTTATTTACCAGTTGGATAAACCAAAAGGATGTTTTTAACCCAAATTATAATCTATTATCGTATACTTGTTTTGGTTAATAAAAAAATAGCATGAAAATAGCAATAGTCGGTACCGGATATGTAGGACTTGTTACCGGCACATGTTTCGCAGAAATAGGTGTCGATGTTACTTGTGTGGATACAAATCAAAAAAAGATAGAAGAAATAAAGCAGGGTATAATACCTATTTATGAAAATGGTCTGGAAGAGATGGTGAATCGTAATATGAAAGCAGGAAGGCTTCATTTTACAACTTCCTTGGTCAGTTGTCTGGATGATGTTGAAGTAATATTTAGTGCTGTTGGTACTCCACCGGATGAAGATGGCAGTGCAGATTTAAAATACGTATTGGAAGTAGCCCGTACTATAGGAGCTAATATGAAAAAGTATGTACTTGTGGTAACTAAAAGTACAGTTCCTGTAGGGACAGCCCGGAAAGTGAAAGATGTAATTAAGGAAGAACTTGATAAAAGAGGAGTTAATATTGATTTTGAGGTAGCTTCGAATCCTGAATTTTTAAAAGAGGGAAATGCTATTGATGATTTTATGAGCCCTGATAGAGTTGTGGTAGGTGTTGATTCTGAAAGAGCTAAGAAGATAATGACCAGATTATATAAACCTTTTTTACTTAATAACTTCCGTGTGATATTTATGGATATTCCTTCTGCAGAAATGACGAAATATGCAGCAAACTCTATGTTGGCTACAAGGATTAGTTTCATGAATGATATAGCTAACCTTTGTGAATTAGTAGGGGCAAATGTAAATATGGTCCGTAATGGGATTGGTTCTGATACTCGTATAGGACGTAAGTTTTTATATCCGGGTGTAGGTTATGGTGGTTCATGTTTTCCAAAGGATGTAAAAGCATTGATAAAGACTGCAGAACAGCATGGTTATGAAATGCGTGTATTAAAAGCTGTAGAAGAAGTAAATGAAGACCAGAAAAGTCTTTTATTCAGGAAATTCTCAAAGTGTTTTAATGGTGAACTGCAAGGAAGAAGTGTTGCTATATGGGGATTATCTTTTAAACCGGAAACCGATGATATGCGGGAGGCTCCTTCTTTAGTATTAATAAATAACCTATTGAATTCTGGATGTCATGTTAGAGTTTATGACCCGGTTGCAATGAAGGAAGCAAAGCGACAATTGGGCGATAAAATTTACTATGCTCATGACATATATGATGCTTTGCTGGATGTTGATGCTTTATTCCTGGTTACAGAATGGAAAGAGTTCCGCTTACCTGCTTGGGGAGTAGTAAAAAAGGCAATGGATGGAAATGCTATTTTCGATGGCAGGAATATTTATGATAGAGAAGAATTACAGGATTTCGGATTTCAATATCATAATATTGGAGAAAAAACACATTAATATCTACTTTAAATAACATAGTAAAACTTATGCCCTTAACCTTTTTTCATATCATGAGATATAACTTGGTTGTTTTATCACTGTTTTTGGTTTTTACTTCTTGTATCAACACTCAGAGAAATCATTCCAAAGAACTTTTTCAGGGAATATGGCTGGAAGATGATAGTGAAGCTATATTATTTAAGGTATCAGGAGATACCATTTATTATGCGGACAGCAAAAATGAACCTGTATATTTTGAAATCATTAAGGATAGTTTATTCATGTATGGTAATGAAATATCCCGTTATCGTATTGATAAGCAAACGGAGAATGAATTCTGGTTTCATGCTTTATCTGATAACATAATAAAGCTCCATAAATCAGATAATTTAAGTGATACGTTACTTTTTGACGGTGATAATTATTCACAAATTCCGCAGCCTGTAATAAAAGAGGTGGCAAAACGTGATACTTTAATTAACGCTAACGGGAAGCGTTACCGATTTGTTTCCTCTGTTGTATCCACAGATATAAAGGTTATTAAAACCTCTTATTCTGAAGAAGGCCTTAGTATGGATAATGTCTTTTACGATAATATTGTACGACTTACTGTTTATGAAGATAAGAAAGAAGTTTATAACGGTGAAATAACTAAGGAGTTATTTAAAGAAATTGTTCCGGAAGATTTTATTGAAAAATCTATTTTATCAGATGTAAAGGTTAAAAGAGTTACAAATAATGGATATCAATATGTCTCTATTTTACGTATTCCTGAGAGTTATGTAAGTTATGTGATTAATACGAATATAAGACCTGATGGAAGTGTTGGACTTGAATTAGTAGAGTAATATTCCATCAGATCTTATGTAAATTGACATTGATTTATTTACAGTTTCTTTCTATCAGAACATCTACGGCTTCATCTCCAAGCTCTTTTGCTTTTGACAGGTTTTGACAAGCCTCCTCTTTTTTTCCAAGCTGTATCTGACAGAAACCTATCAGGCGATAGCATGCAGCAAATTCAGGGTTTATAGCAAGTGCATCCTGTAAATTTTGGATAGCATCTTCATAACGTGCTATACGTAAATTCACGGCACCTAGCTCTGCCAGGTAAGTTACATCCTGTGGTTTAAGCCCAATAGCTTTTTGTATGTCTTCCAAAGCTCTTTTAAAGTCTTTTGCATGATAGTTGGCCTGCTCACGATAATAATAAAACAAATCATTAACCTGTCCGTTTACAATATCATAATATGAATCATAATCGGTCACAGCTTCACGGTACATACCTTTATCCATTTTCATTTGAGCACGTTCCAGTAAGTAAGGAGCTGCGTCCAGAGGTAATGGAGTAGGGAAGAGGGCAACGGCACTATCCAGTAATGCAATGATTTCAGCTTTATCGGCATTCAAAAGTTCTTTTGCTTTTGCCGTACTATAATAAGAAGCAGGAGATACCAGGTTCGAATGATTTACTTTCTCATAATTTGCGTATGCATTAGCGTAATCTTGCATTGCGAAATATATATCACCTCTTTGTTGTATATAAACCGGCAGTGAATCCACAGCCAGTGCTTTGCCATTTTCCGCTAAGGCTTTTTCGTAATTCCAGTCTTTATATGTAAGACCTGACTGGTCTATTTGATTGGAATAGATAAGTTTTGCAAAATTATAATATACATTGTCCTTGGATTCTGCTAATTTCTCAGCTTTCTTTATATCTTCTTCTGCTTTTGCAAAACTTTGGGCATCTTTGAAGTTAAACACATAATGGCTGGCACGCCTGAGATATCCTTCAGAACTATTAGGATATTGAGATAAGAATTCATTCAGCAACTCCAGGTATTCTTCATTACTTAAGTTTCCTGAACGAAGAAAAAGAGATACCAACGCCTGTTCTTCTGTATCCGGTAAAGCCTTCCGGATTCCTATTTTGTTTAAAATACTATTATTTAGGGATAAAGCATTAAGCGATAAGTTTTTTACAAATGCTGCATCTACTGCATAAGCTTGAGATAATTCATCTGATGAGTTCTTTTGTAAAAGCCCGATAACTTCTCCATTACTTGAAAGGACAGGACAACTGACATTCTTATCACTGTATGCAAGTTTCAGTGTGTAGTAATTGTATCCTCCTGAAATTGGAGAAGCTTCTTCTACTGTGCCGGATATGGCCTTATTCTCTTTTTTAGTAGAATATGGCAATAAATATACAGCTTCATCTTTGGCAGAAGCTTTGGATGCTAATTGCAAATGAGCTACTTTTTTATCAATCTCCACCTGGAATTTGATGACATCATACATATCATCTACTCCCATGATAGCTTTAACTGCCAGTTGCTTTTCTTCGGAATTGATAACTACTGCTTTCTCAGCTCCTACAAACAGGGAGTAATCTGAGCAAGCTATGCCATCATCACTAATAAAAAAACCATTCCCGGTATGTAGGATATTGTTATCTTTATCATATGTTATTATGGTAAAAACTGCACGCTTGGCCTTATCTGCCCATTTGGGAATATCTTTCTGTGCAAATAAAGGCTGGTAAGCCAGACAGAAAATTAAAAAGGCCTGAAATAATCTTCTCATGATAATAGAAATAATTGTGTTTGTTATTAAGATTATTGGAAACCGCGTTGTTTTACGGCTTCGTAAATTAAAATACCTGCTGCAACAGATACATTCAATGATTCAATTTTTCCCAAAACCGGGATCTTTACCCATTCATCGCATAAAGAAAGATGTTCATAAGGAACCCCGGTGTCTTCTGCACCTAAAATGATGCAAACAGGATCGTTATAATTTGCTTTTGTATAATCATAATCTCCCTTTTCTGTAGCTGCAACCACTTTAAACCCGCTGTCTTTTAAAAACTTTATAGTCTGCGTTAGGTTCTGTTCGCGGCATACGGGTAGGGTATGCAACGCTCCGGCAGAAGTTTTCATTGCATCTGCATTAACACTGACACTGTTACGTGAAGGGATAATTACAGCATCTACACCGGCACATTCGCAAGTACGGGCAATAGCGCCGAAATTACGAACATCCGTAATCCCATCGAGCATTACCAGAAAAGGATTTTTACCCTGTTCGTATAAAAAGGGAACTACATCTTCGACTTTCTGATAAGTTACAGCAGAAATAAAAGCAACAACTCCCTGATGATTTTTCTTGGTAATACGATTTATTTTCTCAACAGGAACGCGTTGTACAGGAGTAAATGTTCCTTTTAGTACAGTAAAAAGCTCTTTTGACAAGTCGCTTTGTATATCTTTCTTTACTAATATTTTGTCTATGTCTTTTCCGGCTTGTATCGCTTCTATTACGGCACGCACACCGAATATCATTTCATTTTTCTCCATTAATTTTGGGTTGTTCTGTTAATTGACAACATATTTATTTGCGTAATAATTCCTTGGCATTGTTGATTGCTGCTTCTGTTAATGTTGCTCCACTAAGCATATGAGCTATCTCTTCTATTCTTTCCGCAGCATCCAGTTTGCAAATATTACTTTTAGTTTCTATTTCATTATCCTGTTTATATACTTTATAGTGCTCGGCCCCTTTTGCTGCAATCTGCGGGAGATGCGTAATACTTATAACTTGCATAAAGTTACCCATTTCCTGCATAATAGAAGCCATTTTGTCCGCAATTTCTCCTGAAACTCCCGTATCTATTTCATCGAATATAATAGTTGGCAGCTTGGCGGTTCCTGCTATCATAGCTTTAAGAGATAACATAACACGTGCTATTTCCCCACCAGAAGCAACAGATGAGATCGGTTGTAAGGCACTGTTTTTATTTGCAGAAAAGAGGAATGCAACATTGTCAACACCGTTAGTATCCGGTTCTTTCTTTTCGTTTAGTTCCACACAAAAACGTATATTAGGCATGCCTAATGGGATAAGGCGTTTCTGCATTTCACTTTGTACTGTCTTTGCTGCTTTCAAACGTTTTTTAGTCAATCCGGAAGCTAATTTCTTAACATGATCATATTCTTTCTGTTTTTTCAGAGTCAACGCTTCTATCTGTTCATCAAAAGAAGTTATTTTAGTTAGTTGATTTTTATAACCTTCACATAACTCTATCAATTCTTTTTCTGTTTGTACGCGGTGTTTTTGTTGCAAAGAATAAAGAAGGTTCAGACGTTCATTGATATTAGCCAATTGTTCAGGATTGAATTCTATTTTTTCCTGCACATTACTGATTTCATGTGCAATATCTTTTAATTCAATATAGCAACTTTCCATTCTTTCGGAAAATTCACCTGCCGGCTGATATACTCTTTGCACTATTCTTAATGTATTGATATTTTCTTTTAAAGCAGAGAGTAAACTGACTTCATCTCCCAAAAACGTTTGTTCTACCTTATAAAATCCGGCTTTTATCTCTTCTGAATGACTTAATGCACTTGCTTCCTGTTCCAACTCTTCTTGTTCTCCTTCTTTTAAATGAGCTTCTTCAAGTTGTTCCAATTGAAAGCGAATATAGTCTTCATCAGCTTTGCTTTTCTCAGCCTCATTTATTATCCTGGATAATTCCTGAGATGTCTTTCTATATTGATTATAGGCCGAGCGATAATTTTCCAGTTCTTTTTCATTGTTAGCAATGATATCTAATACTTTTAACTGGAAGCCCTCATTATTTAACAAAAGGTTCTGATGTTGAGAGTGTATATCGATAAGTTTCTCTCCTAATTCTTTCATTATTCCTAATGAGGCCGGAGAGTCATTAATAAAAGCTCTGGATTTACCCGAAGCATATAATTCTCTTCGTAGTATGCACTCTTTTGAATCGTGTTCCAGTTCGTTTTCTTCAAAGAAGGCTTGCATATTATAAGGTGAAATATCGAAATGGGCTTCTATCAGGCATTTCGATTTTCCATTTTTAATGCTTTTAGTGTCGGCACGCTGACCTAGTAATAAACCGATAGCTCCAAGCATAATGGATTTTCCGGCTCCGGTTTCACCAGTTATGACAGAGAATCCTTTATCGAAATTGATATCCAATATATCGATCAAGGCATAGTTTTGTATATATATGGATTGTAACATAAATTATTATCTTGCAGACTTAATTTTATCCCATTCATTCGTTTGAGCAGGATTTACATGTACCAAAATATCATATACTTCTTCTCTTTCTTTTTGTGTTCCTTTTGAATATATATTTAACAATTCATCTCTTTTAATATCTGTATATAATTGTGGCAGTGAAGACATTGGCTTACTATCTCTTGCCTCTTTTAGTAATGCAAGGGATGCTGTTATTTTAGCTCTGCCACGATCTGCATTTTGTGCCATTTCATCCAGGCCAAGACGGTGATAATCATACATCATCTGCCTGTATGGTCTCATGCTGCCATCCAGATAGTCACTAATAATTCCGTGGCGGTTGCGGGAATCTTCAAAAGCCTTCCAGCCGGCTTCATTTATTGTTTGAGCCGCATTTACAATGCTCTCTGCCACATGCAACATGTCCGTACCACCCAATGGGGCCTGAGAATCCATATCCAGACCAATAATCAGATAAATATAATAAGCAATAACAGCAGTGAGGTTATTATCAATTACATCTTCTCTGAATTCGATAGGATCAAATTCCAAGTACGTAAAGTTAAAGTTATTATCTTTAAAATTGAATAGGATAGTATTATAATTAGAGTTAAAAATCGGTCTATTAGCTTGAATTATCAGTTCGCAGGTAAAAGAACCATCATCTTTATACTCTTTTACAGTAATATTCATACTACATGATATCTTTTCTATAGTAGAATATTGTGCACTCGTCCATTTACGCTCATTAATAAATTCCATAAGAGCATTTTCAAGGGTTTTAAATACTTGTGTATTTGTTCCCTGAACTTGCGAATGATTTATTGATACTTTGCAGTTCAGTTCTTGTGCCTGCAGAGCACCGGTAAATAACAAAATTACACAAATGATAATCCCATTCTGTATTTTCATTTTAACTCCCTGATTAATCTGTTAATAATATCCTTTGCTACTAATGCTTTGGATTTTAACGGATATTCGGTCTTATTTATTTTATCAATGATTGTTATTTTATTTGTATCTCCCTGAAAACCTGCCCCTTTGTCATTAAGAGAGTTTAATACAATGAAGTCGAAATTCTTTCGTTCCAACTTATTGCGTGCGTTTGATTCTTCTTCATTTGTCTCAAGCGCAAAGCCTACTAATTTTTGGTTCGGACTTTTAATTTTTCCTAAAGAGACAGCAATATCCTGAGTCGGTTTAAAAGAGATATTGAGCTCGTCTCCTTTACGTTTTATTTTCTCATTTGCGGTTGTTGAGGGAGTGAAGTCTGCTACGGCGGCACATAAAATACCGGCATCCGTTTCCGGATAATACTTTATAGCTGCTTCATACATTTGTCCGGCAGATTCTACGTTAATACGTTTAATATTGGGATGATTTATATTTAGATGAACGGGACCACTTATCAATATGACTTTCGCACCACGCTGGGCACACTCTTCTGCCAGGGCATATCCCATTTTTCCCGATGAATAATTACCAATAAACCGTACCGGGTCTATTTTTTCATAAGTCGGCCCGGCAGTGATCAATACTTTTTTTTTTGAAAGATCATTTTGTGTCTGGAAGTAATCTTCAAGTATCTGAATGATATTATCCGGTTCCTCCATTCTTCCTTTTCCTACCAGATGGCTGGCTAATTCTCCTTCCCCCGGTTCAATAATATGATTTCCATATGAGCGGAGCACCTCTATATTTTTTTGAGTTGCCGGATGGGCAAACATATCCAGATCCATTGCCGGTGCAACAAATACCGGTGCTTTCATCGAAAGATATGTAGTAATCAGCATATTGTCGGCTATACCATTTGCCATTTTTCCTATAGTGGCAGCTGTAGCCGGAGCTATGAGCATGGCATCTGCCCATAAACCTATGTCTACATGGCTATTCCACGTTCCGTCTCTTTGAGCGAAAAATTCGCTTATTACCGGTTTGCTGGTAAGGGCGGAAAGCGTGATAGGAGTAATAAATTCTTTTCCGGCCGGAGTAATAACAACTTGAACTTCGGCTCCTTTTTTGATCAGCCCTCTTATAATATAAGCTGCCTTGTAAGCAGCTATACTTCCTGTTATTCCTAATACTATTTTTTTACCTTTAAGCATGCTTTAATGATTTATTTATAGAAACAAACTGTAAAAACGGGAAACACAACGAATTTCTTTTTCTTCTTATTTCCCCGTCAATTCACGAAGCCTGATTTTAGTCAATACGTTTTTCGTATTGAGAGTAAAATCTCCGTTTAATATCCAGCTGTAATATCCAGTATCCTTTTTCAGTACTTCAGAAACCGACATTCCTTTATATTTTCCGAAATTAAATACTTCCACTCCTTTATCATCATATACGATTCTTCCGGCAAGGTCAACATTTTTGTTGAAACTTGAGTATTTAGAAAGATAAGCTACATCATTTTGAAGATCAGGATAACGATCCAGCTGAGCTTTTAACACTTCGTAAGTTGCGCGTGTATCAGCTTCTGCTGTGTGTGCGTCTTCCAGGTTTTTTTCACAATAAAATTTGTAAGCAGCTGAAAGTGTCCGCTGTTCCATTTTATGAAATATAACCTGAACGTCTATGAATTTACGCTTACTCAGGTCAATGTCAATACCTGCACGCAAAAATTCTTCAGCCAATACGGGTATATCGAAACGGTTGGAGTTAAATCCCGCCAAGTCTGCCCCTTCTATATCACGGGCTATTTCTTTAGCCACTTCTTTAAATGTTGGACAGTCTTTTATGTCTTCATCGTAAATTCCGTGTATGAGAGATGATTCTTCCGGAATATGCATTTCCGGGTTTATGCGCATTGTTTTAGAGTCTTCTCTTCCGTTAGGAGATACTTTTAAATAACTTATTTCGACGATTCGGTCAGAGTTTATATTAGTTCCTGTAGTTTCCAGGTCAAAAAATACCAGTGGGTTTTTCAGGTTTAATTCCATGCGTTTGTTTGAGTTGAAAGTGAAAATTGAGAGTTGAAAATGAATCCATATTAAGACTTAATTTTCAGCTCTCAATTTTCAATATTCCATTTATTTTTAGTCGTTAAGCATCATTGGCATCAGCAGCATCAATACATTTTCGTTTTCTTCCTGTTCTATCGGAAGTATAACTCCTGCACGGGAAGGGTCTGCCAATTCAATAATTACATCTGGTGCTGAAATATTATTTAATATTTCGATAAGGAAAGTCGATTTGAATCCGATACTCATAGCATTTCCCTGATATTGGCAAGTCAATGTTTCTTCTGCCGAAGTAGAAAAGTCGATGTCCTGAGCGGATATGGTGATCTGATTTTCCTGCATGCGTAATTTAATTAAACTGCTGGCTTGTGAAGAGAATACGGATACACGTTTCAGAGCACTCATCATTAACACACGATCGACAGTTACCTTATGAGGATTATCCTGTGGTATCACAGAGTTATAATTCGGATAACGTCCTTCGATCAGGCGACACACCATGCGGTAGTTAGATAGGGTAAAAACTGCATTTCTCTCATCAAACTCAATAACTACATTACCGGTTTCCTTTGGAAGAAGGTTTTTGATAAGAGTAGCCGGTTTTTTGGGAAAGATAAATGCGGCTCTTTCATTACCTTTTGCCGCATTGGTTTTATTTCTAACCAATTTATGTCCGTCAGATGCAACGATTGTAACATCTTCTGTTGTAATGTCAAAATAAATCCCGTTCATTACAGGACGAAGCTCGTCGTCTGCTGTTGCAAACAGAGTACGGGTTATACCGTTCAGTAAAATACCTGATTCTATTTCCAGTCTTACTGCGCTTTCACTTAAGGATACAGGTTGAGGGAATTCATCGGCATTTTGTCCCACAACACTATATTTACCATTCTGATATTGAACTGTAATCTCTAAAGTATCTTGGTTGATAAAGAAGGTGAGAGGTTGCTCGGGTATCTCTTTTAAAGCATCAAGAACAGTTTTCGATGAAATCGCAAAATTTCCGTTTGAATCGCTTTCATTAACCTGTAATGAAGTAACCATCGTTGTTTCGTTATCAGAAGCCGTAATCACGAGGTTATCATCTTCTAATTGAAAAAGAAAACAATCCAGAATGGGTAAAGTGTTCTTTGAGTTAATCACACGGCTTATAGCTTGAAGGTGACTGAAAAGAGCGGTACTCGAAACGATAAACTTCATATCTGTATTTTAATTAATTATTAATTTCTAAATAGAATAATGAAGCACAAAATTATGAAAAAAGATTCTGTCAGCCTAATAATTAAGAAAGAAAAAAAGAAGATTTTTTGGCGGTATAAGGCATAAAAATATATCTTTGTGCTCGAAAAAATAAAATTGAAATGGAATTTACAGGTAAAATTATAGCAGTGCTTCCTTTACAAAGTGGAATGGGAAGAAATGGTGAATGGAAAAAGCAGGAATATGTAGTAGAAACCCACGATCAGTACCCTAAAAAAATGTGTTTTACTGTTTGGGGGGATAAGATAGATCAGTTTGTAATTCAGGCAGGAGAAGAAGTTACTGTTTCATTTGATATAGATTCACGTGAATATAACGGAAGATGGTATAATGATATCCGTGCCTGGAAGATAGAACGTGTTGCCAGTGGTGCTGCAGCCGGACAAAATCCTTTTGGCCAATCTGTACCTCCACCTCCTCCGGTTGATTTTTCTGCAACGGATGCTAGTGATGATTTACCTTTTTAAATCAATAACTTCCGAATTAAATATTTAATAAGCTAATAGACTATATAACAGAAAGTCGTAAGCATTATGCCTACGACTTTTTTATTTTTAAGATAATCCATCACTTAATTATTTATCATGCTGCTGCTTTCAATAATCTCCTGATTGATATATTTTACTTTATCCAAATCCATTTTTTCTACCCATCTGTCATAAGTTACTAATCCGTTTATTTCATGTTCCACATCTGAAGTTTGCGTGTAGATTGCAGCACTTAGTCCCCTGTATTTCATGCGTTGTTCTATTTCTTCCAGCATCATTACATAAGTGTCTGTTAAAACGTCTTTGTTGATCATCATTTCATAAGCATCATTTTTTACCGGCCAAAGGTGCCCGCGGACAAATAAACCTTTACCGCCGAACTCACCTAGTGAAGCTGCACGCTTCTCATCAGGCTGTGGTAACGATTTGTCTTCGATCTTACCATAATGATGTAAGTCTACAAAATCACCATTACCCGGATCTCCATAAGCTTTCCGGTATCCCGGAGCATAATTGTATCCTGAGTTGCCATTTACCAGACGGGTAGGATCGTATTTTTTTACCCAGTCAGTGATATCTGTTACTTCAAAAGCACCCCAATTTTCATTAAAGGGAACCCATGCAATGATAGAAGGTACGCTTTCCAACTGATCAATCATTTGTTTAAGCTCTGATCTGAATTGTGTTCGGACGGCAACCGAGTCTACTCCATCAGGTTCCCATATATTTGGCATATCCTGCCAAACCAGCACACCGAGGCGGTCACAATGATAATACCAGCGGCGGGGTTCAGTTTTTATATGTTTACGAATTACATTAAAACCCGCACGTTGAGCCAATTCGATATCATATAACAGAGCATCTTCCGTTGGGGCTGTTAAAATTCCATCAGGCCAGTAACCTTGATCCAGCAAACCTATTTGGAAGATAAACTTTCCATTAAGTAGAGGGCGGTTTATTCCGTCTACTTTACCTATTAATACGGAACGCATACCGAAATAAGCATTTACTTCGTCTACTATTTTGCCTCTCTTATTTTTTACCTGCAATTTAAGGTCATATAAATATGGGTCATCCGGACTCCACAATCTGGGATTTTTCACTGGTAAATAAAATGATTTATTACTTACTCCTTCAGCTTTGATCTCTTTTGCGTTTCCATTTGATATAGCTGTTACATTAAATCCCGGTTCATCGGTAAAAGCCACTATCTCCAATCGTTGATTTTGTATATCCGGTATTAATTTAATACGCGAAATATATTGTTCTTCTACCGGTTCCATCCATACTGTTTGCCAGATTCCCGATGTGAAAGTATAGTCACCCCGGGGGCCGTTTTTACCGGATGCAGCTTTACCGTCATTAGGGTCGTATACTCCTACTATCAGTGTATTGGCACCTGATTTCAGGTAATCGGTAATATCGAAAGAGAATGCATTGTAGCCACCTGTATGTGATCCTACTTTTTTATTATTAATAAATACAGTAGTTATTCTGTCTACTGCTTCAAAATGCAGTAAGACCTTTTTTCCTTTCCATCCATCAGGAATAGTAATCGATCGTCTGTACCATAAATTGGTTTCTGATTTGCGTGCAATACCGGATAACTCAGCTTCCGTTGGATAGGGTACCCGGATTTTCTCAGGACTAGCAGGGAAAGCAGGCGGAGTAGTAGCTGTAACGGGATCGGTCAAATCCTTTCCTCCCATATAATCCCACATTCCATTCAAATTAAGCCATTCTGTGCGCACCATTTGCGGACGTGGATAATCAGGGAAAGGGACTTCTGCTTTTAATGCATCTTCTGTCCATGGTGTAGGTAAAATAAACGATTCCAGGGTTTGCGATTGAAGTTTAACAGATCCCAACAAAAGCAGGCAAACAAAGAAAGAATAATGTATTGTTTTCATAGTATAATAAATATGTGTTTTACATTGTTACCAAGAGGTAGAGTATAGATTTAAGAGGAAAACTTAGAAATAATCTGTCGGATACAAATATATAAATTATTAGTAATAATAATATAAAAAGAGAGGCTATATCAGAATGAAAATTTACTATAGGGTAATTTCCATTCCAATACAGCCTCTATAAGCTTCAGCTTGATGGGATTGTACTACTTTAATCTTTTATTTTAAAATTGAAAGAAGTTTTTTGCATTATAATAACTGATATCCTCGATCATTTGATTTATTCTATCTATTTCAGAGGCAGGAAGTTCCCCGTTTTCTACATCACGACCAAGAAGATTACATAGGGTACGACGGAAATATTCATGGCGTGGGTATGACAGGAAGCTACGGGAATCTGTTAACATTCCTACGAAACGGCTTAAAAGACCAAGTACGGAAAGAGCATTCATTTGTTTCTCCATACCATCCTTTTGATCGAGGAACCACCATCCCGAACCGAATTGTATTTTGCCGGGAACACTACCATCCTGGAAATTACCCAGCATAGTTGCAATTACTTCATTGGCACATGGATTTAGATTATAAAGAATGGTTTTTGCAAGTTTGCCGTTAGAATTCAGGCGGTCAAGGAATTTAGACATAGCCTTAGCTGTATTAAATTCGCCGATTGAATCGAATCCTGTGTCAGGTCCGAGAAGTTTGAACATTTTGGAGTTGTTATTACGGATCGCACCATAATGGAATTGTTGTGTCCATCCTTTTTCTGCATCCATTTCACCGAAGATAACAAGCATTGCAGATTTGAACTTAAGGATTTCTTCTTTTGTCAATTCAGCTCCGCCATATACTTTGTTGAAAATAGCTTTGATTTCAGTATCCGTATAATCTTCTGCATAAAATTCTTCGATACCATGATCGGAAAGTTTGCAGCCTTGTTCAGCAAAGAAATCGTGACGTTTGCGGAGTGCACTAACCATATCATCAAAAGTAGAAATATTCACACCGCTTACTTCTGATAGTTTCTCCATGTATGCACGGAAATCAGCCGGTACTTCTACTGCCATTGCTTTATCAGGGCGCCAGGTAGGAAGCATTTTAATTTCAAATCCGCTTTCACGTGTTTGGATATGGTATTCCAGTGAATCAATCGGATCATCTGTTGTACATACCACTTCTACACGGTATCGGCGCATCATTCCACGGGCTGAATATTCTGGTTGGGAAAGCTTTTCATTACATTCATCGTAAATTTCACGCGCAGTTTCCGGTTTTAATATCTTATTGATACCAAAAGCTGTTTTAAGTTCGAGATGAGTCCAGTGATAAAGTGGATTACGCATGGTATATGGCACGGTTTCTGCCCACTTTTCAAATTTTTCCCAGTCTGATGTATCTTTACCTGTACAATAGCGCTCGTCAATGCCATTTGTTCTCATTGCACGCCATTTGTAATGGTCACCTCCAAGCCAAATCTCTGTGAGTGATTTGAATTTATGGTCGTCAGCAACCATTTGAGGGATTAAATGACAATGGTAGTCAATGATAGGCATCTTAGCAGCATGCTCATGATAAAGTTTTTGCGCGGTTTCTGTCTGCAACAGAAAGTTATCATCCATGAAGTTTTTCATAACTTGATGTGTTTTGGTATTAATATGTTATTAAAAATTGAAATTCTATCTTATTCCTGTACTCTAGATATAAAGCCTGTGCTGATTTTAGTTTTATTAACCGTTACCGAACACGAAAGTAGATATTTTATTTGGAATCACAAAATAATTAGTATATTTGTGGCTAATATTTATAATATTTAAACGATTGAAGATTTAATAATAACCTTATTCTTCAATATCTATTACCATGTGCGATAAACGATATACCATAAAAGACATTGCTAAACTGGCAGGTGTTTCTGCCGGCACAGTCGACCGGGTAATGCATAACAGGGGAGAAGTGTCGGAAGCCAGCCGGGCCAAAGTTCAGAAAGTATTAGATGAGATTGACTATCAACCTAATATGTTTGCTATTGGATTGGCAGCAAAGAAAAAATATACAGTCTCTTGTATTATACCCGCTTACATTCAAGATGATTACTGGTATAGTGTGGCACAAGGTATAGAAAGGGCGGCTGTAGAACTTCAATCATTTAATGTAAATACAAATTTTATATATTATGATCATTCCAATAAAGAGTCTTATTTGAATGCTCATAAAGTACTTTTAGACAATCTTCCTGATGGCGTTCTTCTTGCACCAAACTTTTGGGATCAGACTTTTCAATTTACTATCCGTCTACATGATCTGCAAATTCCCTTTGTATTCGTTGATGTAAATGCAGAAGGAATGAATCCTTTAAAATATATAGGGCAGGATTCTTTCCAGAGCGGTTATATTGCAGCTAAGATATTGATGCGGGAATATACCAAAGGAAAAGAAGTTGTATTGTTTCTAAGTAATTATAAGGAAAATCCGGCAGAATTCCAGATGCAGCGCAGGATGGATGGGTTTATGAAATATGTCGATGAAACTTTTAAAGAAGTAAAAGTACATGAAGTAGTTTTGAATCGTGATAATTATACTGAATGTGAAGCTGTATTAGATGTTTTTTTCAAAACTCATCCGGCAGCAAAGATGGGCATAGTCTTTAATTCCAGAATATATCATGTGGGTCATTACCTTAAAAAAGCAGGTTTAAGAATGGAAGGGTTGATCGGTTATGACCTTCTTCCCCAAAATGTAGCTTTATTGAAAGAAGGTTTTCTTACTTGTCTCATAGGGCAGCGTCCCGGATTACAAGGATATTGTGCAATAAAAACCCTGACAGATAAGCTTGTATTTAAGAAAGAGATAGAACCTGTAAAATATATGCCGATCGATATATTAATGAAAGATAATATCGACTATTATTTCGAATTTATTTAAAATAGAATCTATATAACTTAATCCACAATTAGAAAATGAGAGCGTTAAACAAAGAGACTGCTGTGAAAGTACAGCGACCTGAAAGAATTATTCAATTTGGTGAGGGTAATTTTTTACGTGCATTTGTAGACTGGATCGTTTACAATATGAATGAAAAGACTGATTTCAACAGTAGTGTAGTTGTTGTTCAGCCGATCGAGAACGGTATGGTAGATATGTTGAATAAGCAAGACTGTTTGTACCATGTCAACCTGCAAGGACTTGACAAAGGTGAAGTAGTAAACAGCCTTACTTTAATTGATGTGATAAGCCGTGCTTTGAATCCTTATACGCAGAATGATGAGTTTATGAAACTTGCAGAACAACCAGAAATGCGTTTTGTGATTTCAAACACTACTGAGGCCGGTATTGCATTTGATCCTTCTTGCAAATTAACAGATGCTCCGGCTTCCTCTTATCCGGGTAAATTAACTCAGCTTTTGTATCATCGTTTTAAAACATTTAATGGAGATAAATCAAAAGGCTTAATTATATTTCCTTGCGAATTGATTTTCCTAAATGGACACAAATTGAAAGAAACTATCTACCAATATATCGAACTTTGGAGTCTTGGTGAAGAATTTAAAAGATGGTTTGAAGAAGCTTGTGCTGTTTACGCAACTTTGGTAGACCGTATTGTTCCCGGTTTCCCCCGTAAAGATATTGACGCAATAAAAGAAAAAGTTCAATATGATGATAATCTGGTAGTTCAGGCAGAGATATTCCATTTGTGGGTAATTGAAGCTCCTCAGGAGGTTGCAAGTGAATTCCCGGCAGACAAAGCAGGACTTAATGTATTGTTTGTACCTTCTGAAGCTCCTTACCACGAACGTAAAGTGACGTTATTAAATGGCCCGCACACAGTCCTTTCTCCTGTGGCTTATCTTGCCGGATTGAATATTGTACGTGAAGCTTGCCAACATGAGGTAATTGGAAAATATATCCATAAAGTAATGTTTGACGAATTAATGGAAACGTTGAATCTGCCGAAAGATGAATTGAAGCAATTTGCAGAAGACGTATTAGAAAGATTCAATAATCCTTTTGTCGATCATCAGGTTACTTCTATTATGCTTAACTCATTCCCAAAATATGAAACCCGCGATCTTCCGGGATTAAAAACATATTTGCAGCGTAAAGGTGAACTTCCGAAAGGCTTAGTATTAGGGTTGGCCGCAATTATTACCTACTATAAAGGTGGAGAACGTGCTGACGGTGCAGAAATCACTCCGAATGATGCTCCGGAAATCATGAATCTTCTGAAAGAACTTTGGTCTACCGGTGATACACAAAAAGTTGCAGAAGGAGTTTTGGCTGCTCAGTTTATATGGAACGAAGACTTAAACCATATTCCCGGATTAACTCAAGCCGTAAAAGATAATCTTGATATGATACAGGAAAAAGGTATGATGGAGACAGTAAAAAGCATTCTCTGATATAGCATTAAAAAAATAATATGTAGCTAAAGAGGCTGTATTCACATTGGGATAGCCTTTATTTCAAGTAACTAACTGTATATCAGTCGTAGATTTTTAACAAGAAACGAAATGCCTACATAAAGACTTACATCAGGTAGTGTTTTTACTGTTTCTTATGCGATTGCAAATATAGGAAGTTTGGAATTACAAAAGTCGTTTGGTTTGAACAATTTTCGTCGATGCTCTATATATAGAGTAATTTATGAAAAACGGGACATGCATATTTACATACATAGCTTAAGTCATTTTAAGTGTTTGATTTTAAGTTGTATTAGTTAGCATTAGCCGTACGGGAAAAGTTGAAAGCCGACAACAAAAAAGCAGGAAATTAATTTTTCCTGCTTTTCTCTATATAAGGCCAAAAGACTTTATAGTTTGAAATTCTTGGATGGCTTAAAGGCGGCAACATTGCATGCCGGAACAATCATAGTTTTGTTGGCCCGTATGTTTCTTGCCGTTTTTTGTGCTCTATGCTTCACCACAAAACTACCGAAACCACGAAGATAAACGTCTTCGCCTTTTTCCAATGAGTTTTTTATATTATCCATAAAGGATTCTATTATGGGTGCTATTTTGACTTTATCTGTGCCAGTTTCTTTGGATATTTTATCAATCAAATCTGCTTTAGTCATGGTATGTATTTTAATTAAATGATTTATAATCTCGCATTAAAAACATTATTATGTAATTCTACGGCCTGTTCAGCATTATCTGTAAAGGGTAAACATTCCAGAACAAGTCTTTGAGCTGTTATGAGTTGACTGTTGGGACTTTCGTCCCCGTTTACAAGCAAATACACACATTTTACTGCGGAGACCGGAAAATCCTTCTCTTCCCCGATTATATATTGTATTATCTGCTTTTTTGCGACTTCAAATGCCTGAGCAAAGTCTTCGTCATTTTTCAGTTTCTTTATTTTATTCCGGTTGGATTGAATTATATCCTTAAATACGAGTTGCAAACATAGCTGAGCTATTTTCTTTAAATCGTTTTTTTCGTCTTCATACACTTCGAGGTTCTGAATATCGACCACTTCCTGAAAGGTTAGTCCAGTAGTAAGCATTTGTTTGATTTCATCAAAGATAATGCTCATTTCAAGGTCTTTATTAAACTCGACATTGTATTCGTATATAACCGTTTTCTTGACGCTATTAAGGATGTCTTCTATACCCTCTTTACTGAACTTAAGTCTGTAAGTATCTTCCATATTTTTATGATGTATCGTATATTGCAAAAATAACGAAAATGTTTTGTTTGTCCTTATAAAGCATATCAACGATATTTAGCTTTTATCACTTCCATATGTATCTCGACGCGACCATCTTCAATTATACTTGACGCGCTTTGATAAATTGGCATTTTCTCTATTCCCGCTATTTTAAGTGCCCGGAGTAGAATCGATGCTTCAAGTAATTCCAAGTAGTCCTTTTCAAGAATACTGACATAGGAATTTAGTTCTGTTTTTTTCTTTGCCATAATCGGAAAAAGTTAGAGCCTCCAGTCTTCACAGATTTGAAGGCTCTGGTTAATGATTGGTCACTACTATTTATTGCCAAAGTCTGCGGGTGTTTCTCCCCACAAGTCGTTTTTCCAATGGAGAACTTTTATTTTATCGACTTCTTGTGCCATTGCTTTAAGAAATAATACGGCCTTTTTCAGGGGTGTATAATTCTTCTTGGATGCAGTTTGTTTATTATTAAACCAAGTGATTGCGGTAACACTGTCAGTATAGATGACTTTAGACTGGTAGTCATTTTCAATAATGTATTTTGCTGCTTCAACAACTCCCAGAAATTCACCGATATTGACCGTTTGATTACCAATATCCTGATAAAATAGTTCTTTACCTGTTGCAAGTTCAATAGCCCGATATTGTGTTCTCCCGTTCTTAGTAGAATGAGCGGCATCCGTAGTGATGCCCTGTGATGGTCTTCCTGTCATTTTTTTGATGACTTTTTAATATAAAAACCGTCTTGTTCCATTCTCTCATTCAGCTTTTGGGCCTTATGGATAAATTCTTCTATAACTTTTTCCTTGTCTTCAATATCCTTCCTACCTTTCAGTATCTCCAGAACTCCTTCCAGTGTTTTTCTTGATTTGCTTTTACCGTCTTTCGGGTCATAAAAAATTGTTTTGTTGCCGAAAGTTACACAAACCTGATAAATGCTTTTCGTAATAATGATCGTTTCGATTTCAGCTTTAAATTGAGCCGGAGTGGCCTCTAATACGACGTAGCCGTTTCCCTGATTCATAGGAACTAATTCTACGTTGTATAGTACGTTTTCAACTAATTTTCCTTTTAAATTTTCTGATAATACACATATTTTTTTTCCATATAAGGAGCCTTCACGAACTCCCTTTAATTTTTTAGTACGGGAGTGCCTCGATACGAAACCGATAAGTTCTCCCGTTTGTTCAGATTTAATAAATTTAATCTGAGACTTTTCAACTGCCATAAAATTTCAAAACTCATAAGTCAAATCTATTTCTTTCAATTACTAATCTGATACGTTCAACTTTTTGCAGTATTTAATGTTGCAAGCTATATATAATTAATGATTATTAAACTACTAATTTTCATCACTTTCAATAATAATACAATCACAAATTTATAGTTTTTTATTTTCCAACCAAATAAAAATAAGTGTTATTTTTTTGCACAAAAATGGCATTATATATAGACTAATTAGTATGAATTAATATACTCTTTCGTCTTCGGAAAAGTGGCTAAACCGTTCATCTTCATAGGAAGTTGAAAAGATGCTTTTACACCTCCAATAACGGTAGACCCTATCAGGGGAATTTATACTAAAATAAATATCTTTATAAGATAGATATTGTACCCCTTGCTCTGTATTTGGGTCAATCCATGTTGCGTACTTGGATATTTTGGGGTTATAACCTGCATATAGATTCATCTTCTTTATACCGGAAACAAATATGTTATGAATCTGTATATCTTCATCAACATCAAATCGGCGGGCATATCTTGCAAAATCATAAATATCGGTATACAGTAGACTCCCAAAATATAAGGGTGCTTCGTTTTGTAAACGTTCGAAGGATTCAAGAATATGGGGTCTGTTGGAAATTTCATAATATCGTTCTTTTGAAACTTTTTTTACGGTTGCGTATACTACACGAAAACCATTGTTCGTACTGTCAAGCACTTCAACATGACTGACTATTTCTCTTGCGGTATTTACCGAATCATCCATCGGATCAATACCATTTCCTAAACAGGATTTAATTAATCCGATTAAAGCTATAAGTATAATCGGAAACCAAATCCATATACGTGATATTGTTTGAATGATGTAAAACCTGTTTTGATCCATAATTTTAGTATTTATATAATGTTAATATTACGTAGGCCCGCAACTGTCACTAAAAGCTCCTGCTGGAAGTATCCATTGCTCGGATTCGGGAATAATAACTGGTTGATTGTAATTGTATCCGGTAGCAAGACTTTTAAGTTTCTCTGTTATGTGAGGATATATTTTACCGGTTTTTATTAATTGCCAAAGGTCATATTTGCGGTTGATTGTTTTACCGAACCGTTTTTCGTAATCGGCAACTCTTTGGAACTGTGCGGGATTAATATGAGCTACACTTGCGAACTGGTGTTTGTTGCCAAATATGCAAAATTTGCACGAACAACGTCCCCATCCCATGTAATAACAAGGATGTACCCGAATTCTATATTTTTGGATAATTGCCCATACTTCTTCTTCGGTCCAATCACGAATCGGGCGATGTCGATCTACATATCGCTGATATTTGATTCCATTTCTTCTATCGGCTCTATCTTTTTCCCAGATAGCATATTTTGCTCTTTGCGGAGACTCTTCTCCACGTTCGCCAGATAGCACTAATGTCCGAATACCCCTAAAGCGAGCTTGATTTACAATAGCGATGGAACATACACCGATTTTCAGGTAAGAGCTACACCAACGCACACTAAGGTCAGCTGATTGTTGAGGAAACATCAAGCGTGTATTGAGTTCTCCTTTCGTTCCACCTGCTTTTCCGATAGTACCGTCCTCCATCTGGAAATGTGTAGGCGCAGTGCGGGAATTTTCCCGTAACATTTCTCCCTTAAAGCCCCCCTCTTTCCACTGAAAGTATATTTTGACTCCAAATGCTTCGGCAAACTTTCGACAATAATCTGGTGTAACTTCCCAATCGAAAAATGTGTCCCCATCCCCGTCAATGTCCTGATGCCAAAGTTCAATTTTGTGTATTGGGATTCCGTTTTCGAGTAAATATAAAAATGTTGCTGTTGAGTCTTTACCACCGCTGAAAGAAACGATATATTTGTCGTACGAATGGAGGTCGTATTTCATAGGCAGTAAAAATAAAAAGCCTGAATACAGTAATGTATCCAGGCTTAAAGTTTGATAATTGTTTAACTATGTATTTTAGACTAAGTAAGGTGGTATATATTTTCTTTCATATCCGTTTGCAGAATTGGATATTGCTTTTCCCCAGCATAGGCAAGTGTGACCATTACAAAAGAAAGGTAACCACCTACATCCATTCCACTTCCGTAAAATCCCCCCGGCTCTACAGCTATACCATTGGGCAGTAAATACCCCTCTTCCCATCCGATAAATACGTTTTCTTTAAATAATGCTGCTGCGATATAACGCCCTTTTTTACGTTTTACCGCGCCAGTTTCTTTTTCTCCTAAAAACATATAGACGTATTGCCCACCATCCGGAAAGATAATTACTCCATTCTTAGGCTTGATATAATCGCGGAAGATGGTCGGGAAATACCTATCACGAAAATAAGCATTGCTATCAACGGTGGTGAACAATTTTTCATCCAGAGAATAATAAGTACATTGGTTTTCTTTCCTTAGTGTGTTCTTAACTGCTATCATACTAAAGAGTTCTGAAAAAGATGGTGAATTTTCTAAATACTGCCTTATGTCTTCAGTAAGTACCTCGAACGGAAGAACAGGTGGGGAGTCTTCTTTATCGAAAGAGGTAAAAAGTATCATTGGATATTTGTCATAGTTGAATTCCATATTCATAATATTTATATAATTATTAATCGTTTAAATACATTTCCCATAATTTCCGGAATCCTTCACAAGCAGTCATATTTGTGAATCTTGCCTGTTTCAATTCATTTATGAGCAATTTTATCTGCTCAGAGTTTTCATTATATTTCTTCGATAAGATGTCGGAGTATAGTTCGTAGTCCCGTGAGTTAGAGTATCGGTCGCTTCGGGAGACAGTTTTAATTGCTTCTATAATATCTACTTTTACACCGTCATTAATGAACCAGATACCCCCAAACATGAAACCCCCCACTCCTCCAAACATATCGACAATTTCTTGAGTAGTCTGCGTACCGATGCTTTTGGAGCTTTGCACATATCCGAGTTCATTATCATAAACCCTGTGCGGTACCTTAACATCGAAAGTATCTACGGATTGTTTGGTTAAGAAATAATTATCCACATCGTCAATAGCTGTCTGAATAGCAATCTTGAAAGTTTGTCCTATGGGAATTTTATTCAAATGATTGGGAACTTCTTCTCCTCTTAAGTCATGATCCGCCGTACCGCTTAATTCCTTCTCAACATACTTAATGAAGTTTTTACTCTTAGGGAATAAAGCTGTAGCTTCTTCCAGCGATAAATGTCCAATTATGTCTTTGCATTCGGAAAGTGAAAATGGGGTATATCCTGAATCGATTACCCCGGTAGTGAAATTGATAAACCTGTCGGATAACTCGTATTTTAGTTTTTCCGTTTGAGAATTAAAGGTCTTTTTGTCTGTATCCATAATCGTGCCCGTAAAGCCGCTGGCAAAGCTATTAGTAAATAACACCCTACCCATGCCTTAGCACAGGGAAAATAAATTCCAAAGCGGTTCGATTAAAAATACGTATGCAAAAATAGAACAAGACCGAGACTAAAGAAAGAAATATGATGTATTTTTATGGTATACCCCATAACCTTACAATAGATTAATATTATCCCGGTTCATTTTTGCATGGACACGAGTTATCAATTTACGCATGGATTTAACGTCATAAAGGTTGCCAAAAAGGGTTTTGGCTTCATCGTCGGGAAGAGCATCAATTTTTTCTTTAAGTGCATTTACTGCTAAGAGAAACAATAATGGCATAAAGAATGCCTCACCGAGTGTGTCGATTATAATTTGTTTTATTGTTGTAGATTTTTTAGGCATAATCATAAAATGAAAAGAGTAACTATGGCAGTCATAATTACTCTTTAATTTATATTAGTTATATGTTTATCAATGCATCATAAAACGTACGTACATACCTGAATTGATGTTGTCGTTGTCGTTTACCATTGCTGTATATTCTTCCACAGTATACTTTTCTACCGGGCTTTCATTATCTTCTTCGCTTTCAAAGTCTTTTATTATTTCCGTATCAGCCGCATATCGCTCGAAACGGCTTTGTGGAAACAGGAACACTGACATTACTTTTGGCTCAGGTTCTTTCTGGCCTGACAACTCCAGATAACGTGTCCAAAGGGTAAGGAGCCAATCGACATTTACATTGTAGAGTTCAATTTCATCTTGATAATCTGTTGATGGATCATAAACGATACAGTTTTTGTCAACCCGATCAAGGTCGATTAACTGATATTTCCGGTAAACCGGGTCTCCTTGCTCGCTAATTTCTTCGACAAAAACGGTGTGCGGAAGTAAATCTTCGGGTAATTCTTTGATGCCACAAATGGCATCAATTATATTCTGGGTTACGTTAGATAATTGTTGGGTTAAATTCATGGTTACAATATATTATCGTTGATAAAAATGATTAAGTCTTCATCTGGAAACCTCATTTCTTCGTTACTTAAATAGGCAAATATTTGTTCATCAACCTGACGTGCTTCCTCGGATATGTAATTCCCGTCAACTAATAACAGATTATTAAGCGCGGTGGTCCCGAGCGTTATGTTTCTATTCATTTCACTCATAAATACCGTTCTTATCGGGTATTGAGTAGAATCAAATTCTATCATTGATTTTGGAGACTCTTCAAATAGCATTCTTCCGCAGTCGGGACAAAAGACTTTGCCTTCTTTGTCTGAAAAGAATGATTGCCAGTGGTCGCAATGTTTACATTGGGGCGTTTTTATGAACTTACCTTGTACTACTTGTGCATTCTGGCAGCCAATAGTATTGTTCATTCCACGAACGAAGGCGTCGTATTCACCTTTTGTATTGAATATGAAATATCTTACCTGACCATCGTTTCTTTTCAGCCAGTATTCTGTTGGGAGTTTTCCTGTGTCTTCATAACGGCGGCATGCTGCTTCGCCAAATATTGCAAATGTTTCTACCATATTGTTTATTGATTTATTTTTTTATTTATATTTGTGCAGACCAAAGACATTACTGCCATGCAAATTCTTTTCGGAATTTTATCTATCGTATCGCTGATTGTATCTATTGTTTTGTTTATATGGGTAAGAAGTATAATGAAATCAAGCAATACAATAAAGTGTGAAACAGAAAAGATCATTGACGAGAATCGTCGTCTGAAAAAAGAAGTGCGGGAGCTAAAAGGGGAAAATCAAACTGAAGTTCCAGCATTTACTGAATAAACTGGCACCTCCGGTTCATATATTCTGCATCTACTATTTTATTTTCCAATAGATAAATAAGCATGTCTGCCCTCACTTGGGCTTCTGTTTTAGCGTGCATTATTGTTTCGGGTATTCGCTTCTTTTCATCCCCGCCGCTTTCATAATACAATCTGTAATCCACAATAAACCCTTTTTCGCAATACTGGAACTGATGAAGTTGCATGTTGGTTCCTCTACCATATAATTCTTCAGGAAGGAACAAACCGAGTTCTACCGCTGTAAATGCAGGAAGTGTTTCAACAGTGAAGATGCGCATATCACACGGGTTATGTGATGAAACCTGCGGTTTAACTTTACCACCGTTACGTTTAACGGTGGGCAAATACCAAGAGAAATACGCTTTTCTCCTATCTAATCCATAGCTGGTAAGTTTGCTTGCCTGTTCGAAAGTGCAAACCTGATTTTCAATAGTCATTATTATTTCTGTTTATTCGATTTCGTGTTGAAATAACTCGTTTAATTGTCCTTCTACTTCGTCGTATATACTGTTGAACTCGTCCTGAAACTCTTCTTTCCATGAAAAGCAGTTGTTTTCCTCGAACATCATTTCTTCTTCCGGTTTATTTTGAGACTGTATCAGTTCGAGGGTTGAAATTTCGTCGGCCATTTCCATAATGGCAGAATGAACGTCGTCTTTTTCACCCGTTTGCTCGGCTACAAATGAATCTGCCATTATCTTTTCAATTCTGGTAACCTGCTTACGGAATTGCTCATAGAATTCTGTGTGATACTGAGTAGTTACGTTATCGTTTTCGTCGATAATATCATGCGGCATCTTTTCGTACTTTTCTACAAGAGCCATTGTCGCAAGTTGCCGGGCATAAGAATCAATTTCATAGGATACGGGTAACAACAAGAAGCGGCACACTTCGTGGAAATCCTGCGGATAGATTGTAAAACCGGAACGCAATTCATCATTAAGTCGGTCGATACCATCCACAATAATCTGCGGTTCTGTCTCTCCTTCGGGTACTTGCAGATAAACAGATGTTAATCCTATCTCGTATGTTCCTTTATGGCCGTATACGGTAAGCTGCACCGGATAGCGGTCTTCAAAATCAGTGTCTTCGTCGTCAGCTTCCTGAGTTTTATAACTGAATGCGCCGCCATTCAGTTCAAGAATACTACGGCTCAGGTTAGCGTATTCTTTATTTAATTCCTGTTCTTTTTGGTTTAGTTCTTTGAATATTACAAAATCCATGGTTGATATTTTTATTATTAATTACTGAAATTGTTTATATGGGTATTAAACTCCGTTCGGGCTGCTGCTTTTATTCGGACAGTTGTAATTTAAACTCCTGGGTGGAACCGATGTGGATAGAACAATCGGACAAGTAAGGAGTGCCGTCCTTTTTCATTTTCTTTCCCCTGTCGGGAATGACCCGGTTATTTTCACCGAGGCGGTATGCGGTAATTATCCATGTTTCATCTGGTCTTGTAGGAGTATTGGGAAAGGATATAATATATTTTTCATCCAGCTTGTATCCCAAAGAAGCTATATAAGATTCTTCTTGCTGATATACCCGTTCCTTACTCTGATTGCGCAATACAGTGAGCCTTTTCCGAATAATATCTTCCGAGTCTGTTACCAGTGTGAGATATTCCGATTCTGTCATATTAGAGCGGTGTGGAGCATACTGTTCGTAGAGCTTATCCACGTCAGTGGCTTTTGAATGAACAAACAGGATTAATATTTCGCTACAAGCCATGATGGCTTCGAATGATTTTTCGCTGTATGAGATATCACGGCGCCTTGTCAGCCATTTCCGGATATTTTCATCTGTTGTCATTTCCAGAGAAATTGATATTTCATACTGTCTCCTTTTTGAGGCTAATTGTGCGTCGTTCATTTCTTTAATTGTGGTTTAGTGGATATTACATTGATAGTGTTATCGCTTTTGGGCATAACGAGTATGTTTCCCCGGTCGCCGTATACTTTTATACTTTCGTTACCGTCAGGAGTATAGGTGAGTAATACAGTAAGATCGCCGTGCAGGATCTTGATTTCTTCTTTTGGGTCTTCTTTGTCCATGATATTATTATTTGCAGTTATATAACTAAAAACTATTGTCACAAAATCCATAGTCCACTTTACCTTTTGTGCATCCCATGGCATCTATGTAGTAAAGGGAGGGAATAACATACGAATCATGTTCACCAGAATCAATCTTTGACTGACAATAATCTTCCGCAATTCGTTCATCTACATGTTCTTCTTTATCAATATGGTAAACTAAACAGCCTGTTTCAAGGAATACCATTATTCCGAAGACACATTGTACCTTATTTATTTTATTACCTTGTTCTGTCATTGTAGTGTCTTTAGGATTTCTTATTTAATTTATTCATTTACATAAATTAGCATAAGCAGTCGATGCAAACCCGCCGTTGGTGCGGGTTAACGTTCTTCGATGGCTAAGTTCTCGTTTATCAGAAACTTTCTGCCGCATTCACAACTTACATACGTATCGGTAACATCAGTGACTTTTCTTGTTACTTCTTCCGGACTGATATAAGGTTTTCCATCCTTATAACCATTGATGATATCCCCTTTTAAATGGTACTTATTGCCAATTACAATTTCTGTTACTTTCATTTTGATTTGCTTATTAGGATTATTATTATTTGTTTAATTTCTCGTCGACAAACCGACTTCCGTAGTGTTCGCGATGAAAATAAATGTATGATTTGTCGAGGGTGAAGTCTACATACAGTTCTCCCTCTTGTCCCCAATAGGCTCCGCCTTTGTCGTAACCATTGGTGAGCTGTACTTTACGACTGTAGATTTTCATTTTGCCATTTACATCTTCCAGTCTTCCGACATTTTCACGGCCTCGCTGTGCATCACCATTATCTTTAATGGGGTGAAGAATTTCGTTGCAAACATTCAAGCCCTTATCAATCAATTTCTTTGTAGGAGGTTTATCGAGTTCTAAAAACTCTACAAAGGTTTTATCAAGAGTAAATCTCATATATATGTTCTTACCCTTACCCCAGAATGCTCCACCCACATCGTAGCCTTCTTTATTGACTTTAATGTTGCGGCAATATATCTTCTGAGGTTTTATATTTTCTTCACTACCAATATTAGGGCGTCCCGGCTTACTTTTATTTATACCTTTTTCCCGTTTCAGTAACTGGAAGTAAATCTTTTGTGGAAGTGCATAATCTTTATTCATAGTGTATATTTATTGAAAGGTAAAACATCGTATTACGGTAATTTTTACTGTGGATGGAATGCAGAGTGCTTCGAGTTCGTCCATATCTCCACATACCCAGTAACATTCGTTATTGTTAAAATTGGGGTTAAGTGATCTTATCCCCATTTTTACTTTGGAAACATGGTTTCTATCTTTGTCTATAATATCGCAGACAGCAAATCGAGGATTGTCATTTCCGGTAAATTCTTCCAGCTTTTGCCGGATTTCTTTTTGTACTTCTTCAGGCTGGGTGAGTAGTACTGTATCGCTGCAATTCTCACAATACCCATCGTAAAAGGACATGCAAGTGAAATCCTTAATTTCTTCGGTGTTGGGGTTAACGATTGCCTGACAGGTAACGTTTTCCGAGCCGCAAAAACTGCATACTACTTTGGCTTTATTTTTCATATTGCTATATTGTTTCTTATTGGTTGGTATTAACGAATAGTGAGAGGAAAGAAAAAGGGTTTACCGCATTGCGCAAATAAACCCTTTAAGTAACATTATGGCGAATGTTAACCTGCTAACTCGAATTGAGCTACTTCCTTGTTTAATTTCTCTTTCATTTTGGCGAGAGTGGGTGTTTCGTATTCATACTCACCGTCGTCTGCTGTGAAGAGAACATTAACTCCCATCAGTGAATGGGCATATATCTTTATGTTGTTTACCGTTTCCATGAGTTTTACGTCGAGATACGGGTTGATTTGTTTTCCTTTCAGCCCTTTGCCCGGAACTGGTTTACTGAACAATGAATCATTATCGGCGATTATTTTTTCGAACCATGTCTTATGGAAAGTACTCACGGACTTACTGAAGACAATGGATGGTTTAATGGACATCGGCGAACGACGCGTCATAATTAACCGGTTGTAGGTGTAATTGCCGTCTTTATCTTCGAAGAAGCCGATATAACAGTCGCCGATTTCGCAGAACGTATAGTTCTTATGCGAATCACGCACCTCGTTGTACGTACTTCTACCGGAGAAGAAATCTTTTGGTAATCCGGTTTCCATGGTAAAGTCTTCAAAGTAATGTTTCGGGATGTACTTCTCGTACTGATGTTTTTTACTCCAACTTTCGTATTCTGCGTATGCTTTGACTGCAATATCGTAGGAAATGAGTTCAGGACGAACATACTGTATTTTCCCCATATCGCTATTAAGAATGGTATCGACCATTTGCTGTGTTTGCAGGTGTGACGGCATTGAAGTGATCCAGTTGTATCTCTGGCAACTCTCCATACAAAAGTCGATGAAATCCTGTGTCCAGATGGCCTCGTTGAATGTGGGGCAATCGCTAAACTGTTTTAAAACAATGGCCTTGCATATATCGGTATCAAACTGGTTGATATCGAATTTATGGTAGATGCGTTTATCCCGGTAGCTGTCGGTATCGTGCTGGATGGCAAGTATCAACCGTTTTTTCTTCCAGAACTTCTTTGGTATGATGGCAAAACTTGATGGATTGTTCTTGACTATGATGTCGGCCATTTCGTCGTCCATTACTTCGAATAGTTTATCCTGCAACTTGTTTTTCTCCTCGAAGAACAGGTGAATGTAGTTCTTGCCGGAGCTTAATCCGGCTTTTATAGTATCAAAATTCTGTTTATCGGTCGGAACAGCAAGAATGTTTTTCTTTGCGACTTCAATATAGTAGTCGTTCTTTTTGTGTTTCTCCGGCATCAGGAAGTCGATGTACTGCACATCCATACTTGTGGTAAACAGGTCGAAGTAAAAGTCTTTATCTTTAATGGCGTCAGGAACATAGGAAAGAAATATCTGGATAAGCAGCATTTCGTTTGTCTTATCGGTCATTTCTTTCTTATTGTAGAACCTTGAATTAACATTATAGGACCTGCCTTTGTCGCCGGAATGATAGAGTGAGCTAACTCCGTCTAATGCCAGCTTTCGAGTCCAGCAACTATCTGGAACGTGAGGCAGATAATGTATTTTGCGAGCCAAACCGCCCACGATCTCGGCAAGCATATCTTTGGAACGTTTTTCAACGGGAACCAGAAAGTAATTTTCGAGTTTCTTTTTAACGGCTATGTCGCACACTTTCTGAGTCTGGGCTTCAAGCGGTATTGAAGAAAGGCTGAATGTGTTGTAGCTCCAGTGATCTTTAGCGTTGTCGATGATGTGGTTTATATTATCATCGGTCATGTATTCTTTGGGAAGGATATTAAACAGGTTGATGTTTGCTTCCTCGATAGCTGCCTGATAGATTTCGGGTGTGATAAGTTCGTCAGGCAGCTTTGTGATTGCTTCGTATATGTTGGTATTCTTTTTGCTCATAATGATGTTTTTTATTTATGCTACGATAGTCTGTTCTCCCCATGCGATGTGGAACTTACCCTCTTCGTCTTTAGTACGTGTGAACAAGCTGTCTATAACGGTTGGCGATACGCCGAACTCGTCGAATACAGCCGACTCTTCGGTAACTTCTCCCGTCTGGATGAAGTCGTTCAGGCGTTCTTTGGTTAAGATTAGCGCCATGATGTTCTGCTCGATTGAGTCGGAGTAGTTTACGAAATGCACATTGGTGTTGCCCTCGGAGTCGAAGCGGATGAAGCGGAAGTAGAACTGCTCCATGCGTGGAATGTTCCATTGCAGGGATTCGAGTATTACTTCGTTGCACTCGGGTATGTTGACCGAGCTTTTCAGGCTTTGCTGCATGCAGACGAGGATACCTTCTTTAGTGTCCTGAAATTCCTGCAACAGCTTCTTTCTCCTTCCAAACGATATGTCGCCTTTAATAACAAACAGCTCCCGTTCCGGAAATACCTTCTTCATGTGGGCTTCGTAGTATTCGAGTGCTTCGATGGAAGTACAGCCGATGGCTACCTTATCGTGAATGTTCCGCACCATGTTCTCAATGTAGCGCACTTTCTGCGGCAGTGATGAACCGGTATAACCGGGCATGATGCTGGGCACGGAACAAGCCCGGATGAGTAGTT
>PPYE01106604.1_pt1 | contig 39273 bp, 34 predicted proteins | sample 1559881 | NCBI WGS metagenome assembly PPYE01 (sample SAMN08240022, study PRJNA423297) | Human gut metagenome, whole genome shotgun sequencing project. | reverse complement strand
GTACGATCGATTCTGTTGATGATTGGGGCAAGAAGCGTCTTGCTTACCCCATCAACGATGAGACCGAGGGTGTGTACACGGTGATCAGCTTCACCAGCGAGCCCGATTTCCCGGCTGAGCTGGACCGCGTTTTCAAGATCACCGAGGGCGTTCTTCGCAGCATGACTCTTGCTGTTGAGGAGTAAGGAGTAAACCAATGCTGAATGTTGTTGCAATCATGGGCCGCCTTGCCGCGGACCCGCAGCTGCGCCAGACTACGACGGGCAAGAACGTTGCGTCGTTCCGCATCGCTTGTGATCGCGGACGCCGTGACGCCAACGGCCAGAGTCAGGCTGACTGGCTGGATGTTGTCGCCTGGGACCGCACGGCAGAGTTTGTCTGCAAGTATTTCCAGAAGGGTTCTCTGATCGCCATTGACGGCCGTCTGCAGAGCCGCAGCTATCAGGACAAGAACGGCAACAACCGCACCGCGATTGAGATCGTGGCCAACAACGTCAACTTTGCCGCTCCCAAATCCGCAAACGCCGCACCGATGGGTGATGCCGGTTACGGCGCACCCATGGCAGCCCCCGCTCCCCGTCCCGCTGCACAGGCCGCCCCTGCGCCGAGCTATTCTGCCGGCAGCAATGACGACTTTGCACTGATCGAGGATGAGGGCGACCTGCCGTTCTAAAATCGAAAGTATCATTCTAACAAGGAGGTTTCCACAATGGCTATGGATCGTTCTTCTCGTCCGATGCATCGTGGCCGCAAGAAGGTTTGCTCCTTCTGCGTTGACCGCGTCGAGCACATCGATTACAAGGATCTGCCCCGCCTGCGCAAGTACGTGAGCGAGCGCGCCAAGATCATTCCCCGCCGTGTTACCGGTACCTGCGCTTTCCATCAGCGTGAGCTGACGGTTGCCATCAAGCGTGCCCGCTACATGGCTCTGATGCCCTACGTCAGCGACTAATCTCGCCGCGTCGGCATTGCCTGAAATGCACTGAAAAAGAGCAGTTCTTCGTGAACTGCTCTTTTTTGTTTATGCTTCTCGCAGTGCAAACGGGCAAAGCCCCTCAGGCCTCGCAGGCTCGGCCAGCTCCCCACGTTGTGGGGCGCCTTTTTGCGCGGGCGCTGCCCGCGAGAAAGCCTCCCCTTTCAGGGGAGGTGGTCGAGCGAAGCGATGACCGGAGGGGCTCTGCCCGTTTGCCGTTATTGCTTACTGTCCCGCTTCCGGCGTAGGTTCGGCCTCACTGCCGTTCCCCGTCTGCGCCACCAGCGTGTCATCCCGCTCCCCGGCGATGCTGACGATGACAGTCACATTCTCGGTGTTTATCTTCGTTCCGGCCTTGTAGTCGGTGTTCGCCACACAGCCCGCGGCCATCGTACCGTCGTTATCCACCATGACCATCTTGTACTGGATGCCCAGCGCGTCCAGCTTTTTGCTGGCATTGGCCTGGGTAAAGCCGATGATGTCCGGCATCTCCACAAGGCTCGGGCCGCTGCTGACCGTGATCTGGATGATTTGGTCGTCCATCAGCTTCTCACTGCCCGCCGGCGGATCCTGGCTGATGACGACGCCCTGCGCCACGGTGTCGGAGCTTTGCTCCACCATCACGATGCGGTAGTCGTCGTAGGCGCTGTTGCCCTTGATGTCAGTTGTGTAGCGCAGGCCGACCAGATTCGGCACAGTCTCGGCGGTGGTCTCCCCCGCCGTGCCGGCTGCTGTCGGCTGCGGCGTTGAGACAGGGGTGCTATCAGCCTTGCTGCCGCCTATCAGGCTCCAGAGCAGCAGCACGACCAGCACAAAGATGACGACGAGCGACACGGCCATGATCTTGCGGGTGCTGATCTGGTTGTCGCCCTTCTCAAACATCGCGTTTGCGACATTCGGGTCGGTCAGGGCACTCATCAGCTCGGGCACGGTCTGCATCCGCTTGGCGGGGTCCAGCCGCAGCGCGCAGGCCAGCACCTGCGAGAACCATGTAGGCACACCCGCCTCGAGGCTGTGCGCCGACTCGAGGCTGTCCCGCACTTTGCGCTGGGGCGCGGCGACTGGCGTCTGCCCTGTGACCATCCTGTAGCAGACCGCGGCCAGCGCGTAAACATCGGTGTAGCGCCCGCTGAACTCGGCGGCAGAGTACTGCTCCGGCGCGGCGTAGCCCGGGTAGAGCTGGCTCTTCAGCTCGCTGCCGCCGGTGCGCAGCGCCAGCGTGCCGTAACCGGTCAGGCGGGCCGTGCCGTCGATGGGCAGCACGATGTTGTCCGGGCAGATGCCGCGGTGGATCAGCCCCGACTTGTGCAGCAGGGCCACGCCCTCCATGATGGGCTGCAGCAGCGTGCGGGCCTCGGCGGGGGTCAGCGTGCGGCTGCGCAGGTGCAGGTAATGCGACAGGGTCATGCCCTTCTCGCTCTCCTCCACGGCGTAGACCGTGTTGTTTTCCTCCATAACGTCCAGAATCGTGGACAGGCCGGTGGCCGGGGTCAGGTTTTTCAGGTCGTCGTACAGGTCCTTGAAGTCCATCCGGCTCGTCTTGAACAGGACCTCCTTCTCCTCCTTGGGCATCAGCGCACCGTCGGCGCTGCGGCCATTGCAGAGTGTGACCGGGAAATATTCCTTGATGAGGACGAATTTATTTTCGTCGTTCAGCACGCCGCGGTAGGCAAGACCGTCACCGTCGGCGCTCAAATAGGTGCCCACCGTGTACCTGCCGCCCAACTGGGTGCCCAGAGGCAGCGCGCCCTCGGGGTTGCGATTTTCCAGCGAGCGCCCACAGTGGGGGCACTCGCCTCGGTACCCGCCATCCAGCGGCTGCAGGCAGTGCGGGCAAAGGAGTTTTGGCATAATAACGCTCCTTTTCAATTAAAAACATGCTTGTAGGGGCCGGACATGTCCGGCCCTGAACTTTGCGGCAGCCCAAAAATCTCGGGTCATTTCTACGCTGCGGGCCGGGCATGCCCGGCCCCTACCGTTCTGCCGTACAAAAAAAGAGAGCAAAAGTCGCCCTTCACTCTCTTTTGGCATTCTTGTGGTTTAGCGATCCAGGTCTTCCTCGTTCTCGAGGGTGTGCCAGGCGTTCTGGACATCATCATCGTCGTCCAGGGCGTCCAGCAGCTTGCCCATCTGGACGAGCTGATCGGGGTCGGTCAGCGCGGTGGTGGTGGAAGGCACCTGCGCCACGTCGGCGGAGATGAACTTGTAGCCCTTCTTTTCCAGCGCTTCGCAGACGGCGGTGAAGTTCTCGGGGCTGGTGGTGACCTCGGCGGCGTCCTCGCCTGCATCGAAGTCATCGGCACCGGCGTCCAGCGCATCCATCATCAGCTCATCGGGATCCTTGTCCTCGAGATCGACGACGATGACGCCCTTCTGGGTGAACATGAAGCCGACGCAGCCCATCTGGCCCAGGTTGCCGCCGAACTTGTCAAAGTAATGGCGCATATTGGCCGCGGTGCGGTTGCGGTTGTCGGTCAGGGTCTCGACCATGACGGCGATGCCGCCGGGGCCGTAACCCTCATAGGTGATTGCCTCATACTCGGTCTTGTCGCCGCCCTCGGCGCGCTTGATAATGCGCTGAATGTTATCGTTGGGCACGCTGTTGGCCTTGGCCTTAGCAATCAGAGCCGCCAGCTTGGAGTTGGAAGCGGGGTTGCCGCCGCCCTCCTTAACGGCCACGGCGATCTCGCGGCCGATCTTGGTGAAAACCTTGGCGCGGGCGCCGTCGGTCTTTTCCTTTTTACGCTTGATGTTATTCCATTTGCTATGTCCGGACATGGAAAAATCCCCCTAATTTGTATTCACACAGGCAGCGGCATTGCAGCCGATAATTACCAGTAAACTATTATAGCACAATAAATCGTTCTTTTCAAGAGGGGCCGCCCGCTTTATTGCAGATTGCGCAGGCCCTTCGGGTAATGGTTTTTGATGCGTCCGCCGCTGACCTTGCCGCCGCCGAGCGGGAACCCGTCTACGAGCACGGCGCACCAGCCGTTTTGCGCGGTGGCGGCGTCGATCTCCTCGCCCCGCAGCCAGGCGGCGGTGCGCGGGTCGGTCAGCGTCAGCTCCTCGCGGTTCGTACACTGTGCCCCGTAGGCCATGAAAAGCGCATGGGCGGGCTGGAACCGCTTTTTCAGCACGCTGCCCGCCAGAACGCCGCCGCGCACGACGCGCAGCTTCGCGGTGTTCAGCGTCTCGCTGCCCGGCGCAGGCAGCAGCAGCCACTCCCCCGCCCCGGCAAGCGGGCGGGAAGCCAGCGCCGGGAAATAGGTTTTGGCAAAATCGAGCCACTCCGCCGGGGCTTTCGGCACCTTGGGCGGCTTGCCCTTCGGCGGGGTGGGCGCGTCGGCGTCGGCTGCCTTTTGCAGCTTCGCCATAAAGTGGCCCTCGCCGCCGTCGGCGGGCCAGATGCGGCGGGTGTATCCGGCGCGGAAATCCGGGTAGTCAGGGGCGCGGTTGGCCTCGCCCGGGCGGCCAAAGCCGCAGCCGGACAGGTCGCAGAGCGTGAACGCGGGGTGCTTTGCGAGAAAGGCCGCGATCTGTCCCTCGTCCTCCGCCGGGGCAAATGTGCAGGTCGAGTAGACGAGCACGCCGCCCGGAGCCAGCAGCGCCGCCGCGTTTTCGAGAATTTCGGCCCCCAGCTCCGCACAGTGTGCCACTAAGGCGTTATTGTGCTGGGCGGCGGCGACGGCCTCCTTGCGGAACATACCCTCGCCCGAGCAGGGCGCGTCGACGAGCACCCGGTCAAACTGCCCGGGCATCGCCGCGGCCAGGCGGGCGGTGTCCTCGTTCGTGATGACGGCGTTCGTCACGCCCATTCGTTCGAGATTCTGGCGCAGAATTTCAGCGCGGGCGGCGACGAATTCATTGGCCAGCAGCAGGCCCTGCCCCTGCAGAGCCGCCGCCAGCTGGCTGGTCTTGCCTCCTGGCGCAGCGCAGAGGTCGGCCACCCGCATACCGGGCTGCACGTCCAGCAGCGCAGCGGGGGCCGAGGCACTCGGCTCCTGTGCATAGAGCACGCCCGCGTGGTGCCAGGCGTGCCGCCCCGGGCGGAAGTCCGCCGCCGTTGTAAAGGCCGTGGGGCAAAATTTGGACGGCTGCGCGTCAAAGTCCGCATGCTGCGCGAACCATTCCGGCGTGCAGCGCAGCGCGTTGACCGTTACGCCGCGGGCAGGCTGCGGCGTGGCGTAGGCGTACAGCTCGTCAAAGCGCGCCCCCAGCAGTGCCCGTTCCCGCGCGGTAAAATCCTGTGGAAATTCCATAGCAGCCCCCTCTGCATAAAAAAGCCATGGGCGGGCAAACTACCTTTGCAGTCCGAAAACGACTGTAGATCGTTTTTACTTGCGAAAGGAGCTTACCACCTATGGCTAAGAATCAGACTAACAATTCGACGAACCGCACGACCAATCGCACGACGGACACGACCCAGAAAACCACGAACCGTACCCAGCAGAAAACCACCAACCGCACCACCAACACCACCGACAGCAAGAACTACAAGTGAGGCGGCACCGCGCCCCGGGCGGGGTGCGGTACATAATCTGTAACGGAAAACGGCCACGGGCGCATATAGAATGCGCCCCTACGGTCCCGACATTGTAGGGGCGGATTCCATATCCGCCCGCACCTTTTTACTCCGGCTTATACCCGTCCCACATCGCGTTGAACAATTCCTCAATGCGATCGTTCCTGCCTTGCAGGTACAGCCAGCCCAGCAGGCACTCAAAGCCGGTGGAGGCGCGGTACTCCTGCACGGTAGCGTGCTTGGCGACAGTGGCCTTGCTGGCGTTTTTGCCGCGGCGCAGCACGGCGGCCTCGGCGTCGGTCAGCATCGGCTCGATGATGTCCAGCTCCAGGTTCTGCGCGTGGGCGCTGACGTAATGCGTCGCGACGGTATGCAGACGATTGGGCTGCAAGCGCGTCGTGCCCACCAGGCGGGCGCGGACGAGCAACTCCAGCACGGCGTCGCCCACAAAGGCCAGCGCCAGCGGCGACATTTCGTGAATGTCGACTTCGGATTTTTGTGTAAACAGCATATTTTCTACTACTTAGTACAGATAATCGAATTCGTACTCGCCGATCTTGATCGTGTCCTCTTCCTCAACGCCCTGGGCGACCAGCTCGTCCAGAATGCCGGAATCACCCAGCTGCGTCTGGAAATACTGCAGGCTCTCGTAGTCCTCGACGTTCGTACCGGCGAGGATACGCTCCAGCCACGGGGCATCGACGGTGAACTCGTGGTCGCCGGTGCGCTCCACCGTGAACGGGCGGGTCGGCTGGGCGTTCTTATCGGGGCGCTTGTACTCAGCCTCATAGACCTTGACCGGGGGCAGATCCTTCAGGCGGTTGTAGACCAGCGCGGGCAGGTTGTCCACACCCTGACGGGTCGCCGCGGAGATGGGCAGGAAGGTCAGACCCTTGGCCTCGACGTACTGCTTGAACTCCTCGACCTGCTCGGGGCTTGCAATGTCGCACTTGTTGCCCAGCACGATCTGCGGACGGTCCGCCAGCTCGGCACTGAACCCGGCCAGCTCGTGGTTGATCTGCTCAAAGTCCGCCTTGGGGTCGCGGCCCTCGCAGCCGGAGACGTCAACGACGTGCAGCAGCAGGCGGCAGCGCTCAACATGGCGCAGGAAGTCGTGGCCGAGGCCGACACCCTCCGCAGCACCCTCGATCAGACCGGGGATGTCGGCGCAGACAAAGCTCTGCTCCGGGCCGACGCGGACGACGCCCAGCACGGGGGTCAGCGTCGTGAAGTGGTAGTTGGCGATCTTGGGACGCGCGGCAGAAATAATGCTGATGAGCGTCGATTTGCCGACGTTCGGGAAGCCGATCAGGCCCACGTCCGCAATGACCTTCAGCTCGAGCTTGAGGTGCATATCCTCGCCGGGCAGACCGGGCTTGGCAAACTTGGGGATCTGGCGGGTCGGGGTCGCAAAATGGCTGTTGCCCCAGCCGCCGCGTCCGCCCTTGGCGACGACGACAGGCTCACTGCCCGTCAGATCGGCCACGACGAGGTCGGTCTCGGCCTCCTTCAGCACGGTGCCGCGGGGCACGCGGATGACCAGGTCGTCACCGTCTGCGCCGCTCATCCGCTTGGCGCGGCCATTCTCGCCGTCGGGCGCAGTGTACTTGCGCTTGTAGCGGAAGTCCATCAGGGTGGACAGGTTGTCATCGGCCACAAAGATGATGTCGCCGCCGCGCCCGCCGTCACCGCCGTCGGGGCCGCCCGCCGCCACGAATTTTTCGCGGTGGAACGTCACCGCACCGTCGCCGCCCTTGCCGGCGTGCAGCCAGATCGTGGCGGTATCAATAAAATTACTGGTTGCCATGTGGTACCTCATTTACAAAAAATCACAAAAAACGAGCGAGCCGCAAAGGCCCGCCCGTACCGGTTTTTTTACTGCTTGACCGTGCAGCGCTTGCGGTCACGGCCCATGCGCTCGAAGTGAACGCGGCCATCGACCAGAGCGAACAGGGTGTCATCGCTGCCGATGCCAACGCCCTCACCCGCATGGATGTGGGTGCCGCGCTGACGGACCAGGATGTTGCCGGCCAGAACAAACTGACCGTCGCCGCGCTTGACGCCGAGGCGCTTGGACTCGGAATCACGACCGTTCTTGGTAGAACCTACGCCTTTTTTATGTGCCATTGTGATTTACCTCCTTAGCCGTTGATCGCGGTGATTTCCACCTTGGAGCGCCCTCAACAACGGGAGCGCCGACCTTGACAGAGCCCTCCTCGCCAACGGCGAGAACCTGATCGAAGGTGACTTCGCTGTTGTCCTCAGCGTTCAGCTTCTCGACGTAGACGACGTCGCCGACCTTAACGCTGTACTGCTTGCCACCGGTTTTGATAACTGCGTACATAGTGGATAACCTCTTTCAATAAGTCTCGCTGGTCTGTAGGGCGTTGCACCGATAAAAGCACACACTTATAGAGCCCATACCATGCGGCTCTAGTATCATACCATATAGGAGCAGGGCTTGTCAAGGGGTTTTCGGGCGTGGGAAGGTTAAAATTTTAGAATTTCTTTTGCCTTCCCACTGGGGGGGAAGGTGGCCCCGCAGGGCCGGATGAGGGGCAAGTCTGCGGTTATATCCCATCAGTGGGCTGCAATGGCAAGCTTGCCCCTCATCAGTCCGCTTCGCGGACAGCTTCCCCCAAGGGGGGAAGCCTTTATCAGCGGCCCTGCCGCTCTGTCGCCTCCACCGTGTTCAGCATGAGCATGGCGCGGGTCATGGGGCCGACGCCGCCGGGGACGGGGGTGATGTAGGCGGCCTTTTCGGCGGCCTCGGCAAAGTTCACGTCACCGTGCAGCTTGCCGTCCGCACCGCGGTTGATGCCCACATCAATGACGACGGCACCGGGCTTGACCATGTCGCCGGTCACAAAGCCCTCGCGGCCCACGGCGGCCACGAGAATATCCGCGGCGGCGCAGACTTCTTTCAGGTTCTTCGTCCTGGAATGGCAGATCGTGACCGTGGCATTCTTCGCCAGCAGCAGCAGCGCCGCGGGCTTGCCTACGATGTTCGAGCGGCCAATGACGACGGCGTTCTTGCCCGCAATGTCGGTGCCCGTGGACTCGATCATGCGGATGCAGCCCGCTGGGGTGCAGGGCAGGTAGCACGGCTCGCCGATCTGCATACGGCCCACGTTGACAGGCGAGAAGCCGTCCACGTCCTTCTCGGGCGGGATGGCGTCGATGACAGCCTTCTCGTCGATCTGGGCGGGCAGCGGCAGCTGCACCAGAATGCCGTGCACAGCGGAGTCATCCGCCAGCTTTTTCACCTCGGCCAGCAGGGCGTCCTGCGTGGTGTCGGCGGGCAGGTTGATGCTGCGGCTCTCGATGCCGCACTGCGCACAGTCGTTGATCTTGCCGCGGACGTAGACCTGGCTGGCGGGGTTCTCGCCCACCAGAATGACCGCCAGGCAGGGGTTGATGCCCCTGCTTTTCAGCTCCCTGACCTTTTCTGCGGCCTCGGCCTTCGTGGCGGCGGCCAATGCCTTGCCGTCAATGACAGTTGCTGCCATATAGGTTCTCCTCTCTATGTTAGGGTAGATTTCGGGTTTTGGTGAGGTTTTCTCCCCCATCCGCAGGCAGCGGCGGGAGAGAGCCTTGCCATTATCCGAAACGGTTCCTTTTTTTACTCCTTCGGATCCTCAATTTCCTCGATCTCGACCTCGCTCAAATCCAGCGCATCCAGACGCGCATTCATGGCATCGGTGGCCTTGACAAACTCGGCGTGGGGTGCGCCGGCGGGCAGGGTGTCCGGCGTGAAGCGGTCCCCTGCCTCGGCCTGCTTTTTCAGGTCCTTCACAGCCAGCGGCACCATGAGCGGCTTGCCCTTGGCATTGCGCAGACCGATGACCATAAGCGCGGCGGCCACAATGACCGACCCAATCGCCACCAGCTGGCTGGCGCGCAGACCGGTATTGCCGATCAGCAGCGAGTCGGTGCGCAGCCCCTCGATCCAGGCGCGGCCCAGGCCGTACCAGATGATATAGCCCAGGAAGATTTGTCCGTTGAACCGCCGTTTTTTGTAAAGCGAAGCCAGCACGGCGAAGCCAACCAGACACCAGATGCTCTCATACAAAAACGTCGGGTGCACCGGCGCGGCGGGGTCCACGGTCACGCCCGCGGGCAGCGTGACCTGCACGGATTTGAGATACGCCTCCGTGCCCTCGCTGTACATGCCCCAGGGCAGCGTCGTGTTTGTACCGAAGGCCTCCTGATTGACGAAGTTGCCCCAGCGGCCAATGCCCTGCCCAATCAGAAAGCCCAGCGACACCAGATCAAACAGCGGCAGCAGCGGCACCTTGCGCCATTTGGCGGCCAGGGCGCCGAACACAAACGCGCCGATGACCGCGCCATAGATGGCGATGCCGCCCTTGCGGATGTCGATCATCTCCCAGAGGCTTTGATACTCAAAGGGTGCCATAGCTACGTAATAAATACGGGCACAGACGATGGCCATGACCGTGCCGATGGCCACAACGTCCACCAGACGGTCCGAGTCGATGCCGTAGTCCACGGCATTGCGGAAGGCGTAGAGCATCGCCAGCAGCATGCCCGCCGCGATGATGACGCCGTACCAGTAAATGTTGAACCCGCCGATGGCCAGCGCCACGCGGTTGACCGTCAGATCCAGGCCCAACCCGGGAAATTGCACATGATAGACCATTTTCAACTTAACCTCGTTATTTTTCTGCCGGGTCGATCTGCACGTAGGCGCGGTTTTCCTCCCGCAGGGCCGTCTGCAGCAGGGCGTTGGCGTCCTCCACGGTCAGCGCGGCCAGCGCGGCGATCTCGTCCGCCAGCGTGCGGCCCTTCAGGCAGGCCGCGGCGGCCTCCTCGGCGGCATCGTCCACGGCCTCCACGTCGCCCAGCAGCTCGCCGTACATCTGGTTTTTCACAAGCATAAAGACCTCGGGGTCAACGCCCTCGCGGCGCATCCGCTCGATCTCCTCCTGTAAAAGGTCCACGACCTGGCGCGGGGTGTCGCTCTCGCCGGTAAAGGCCACGGTGCAGGCGCCGCGCACGGCGATAAAGTCACCGGAGAACTCGGGGTTGACCAGCGCTTCATCGTACAGACGGCGGTAGAGCTTCGTCAGGCCGCCGACGACCAGATCGCCCAACATGTCCAGCAGCAGCTCGCGTTTCAGGTCCCCCTCGGCCAGCGGCTCCTCACGGTAGGCCACGCCGAAGCAGGGCTTCGTGACAGGCATCGTGAAGAACGCTTCCTTGTGGGGCAGCGGGCCGGTCTGCGCCGGGATGTCCCACTCGACCTCATGCGGGGCGCGGGCGCGGTACAGGCCGTTGCGCTTGCAGGCGTCCACAGCCTGCGCCAGCGTGATCTTGCCCGCGACGCTCAGCACCATATTGGACGGCGCGTAGAACCCCCTGGTGCAGCTGTAGAGCATCTGGGGCGTCAGCTCGGCAATGCTCTCCACCGTGCCTGCGATGTCGTCGCGCAGCGGGTGGTCGGCGTAGAGGCAGCGGAACAGCGCGTTCAGCAGCCGCCAGTCGGGGCTGTCGTCGTACATTTTGATCTCCTGCCCGATGATGCCCTGCTCCTTGGCAATCGTGGCCTTGGTGAACCACGGCTTGCCGACCATGCCCAGCAGAATGTCAAGGTTCTCGTCAATTTTCTGGGTCGCCGAGAACAGGTAGCAGGTGCGGTCATAGCTGGTAAAGGCGTTGGCCGACGCGCCGGTCTTGGCGTAGAAGGTGAAGGAGTCGCCCTTGGGCGTCTCGCACATTTTGTGCTCCAGGAAATGCGCCGTACCGGCGGGCAGTGTGACCTGTTTGCCGTCCAGCCTGAACGCGCGGTGGACGGAGCCAAAGCCCGTGGCGTAAATCGCGTGGACACTGCTGTAGCCCGGCATCGTGCGGCAGAGCACGGTCAGGCCGCTGGGCAGCACGACGCTTTCACAGCTGACGGCGGCAGCGGCGCGCGCCTGGGCAGCGGCGAAACTCTCGTGATCGTTATTCAACATCCTCGCTGCCTCCCTTCCCCTGCGTGCCCGGCTCGGCGGTCACGGCGTAGCAGACCGAATAGCTGTAGCTCTGCAGCGTCTGGCGCACCTCGTCCAAGCTGACGGCGCTGGTCAGCACCTTGCCGTACTCCGGCGGGTAGAGCGGCTCGCCGCGTGTGATCTGGCCGTAGTACCAGTTTTCCAGCGCGGCCAGGCTGTCGCCGAGGGCGTCCATGCTGGACAAAAGACCGCGGCGGCAGTCGTCCACTTCTTCCTGGGTGATGGGGCCGTTTTTCAGGCCCTCCATCTCGGCAATGATGGCGGCCTCGGCCTGCTGCTCCTTGCCCGGCTCGACGCCGGAGTCGATCATCATGACGCCGGTGGCGCGCTGGGCGGCAGAACCGCAGTAGTAGCAAAGGGACTGCTTCTCGCGCACGTTGCGGAACAAACGGCTGGTGGCAGAGCCGCCCAGCACGCTCATGGCGACGCGCAGGATGCTGACACTTGGCGGGTTGGGGTTGGCTTCGCCCGTGGTGAACAGCATACAGAGCTTGGCCTGGGTCAGGCCGGGGATCTCCTCTTTAAAATGGCGCAGCGGCGTGGCGGGCATGGCGATGGGCGCGGCAAACGGGTGCGGGTCGCGGCGGATGCCGTCGAGCTTTTTCAGCAGCATATCGGCCACGCGGGCCTCATCGACGCCCTGCACCATCACGTCGATGTACGCGGTGGAGAGGATGCGGTCATACTCGGCCTTGAGGCTCTGCGGCGTCACATTGACGAGCTCGCCGGGGTAGCCGCCCAGCTCGATGCCCGCGGGGGTGTCGCCGTAGAATTTGCGGCGGGCCTGCCGCACGCAGTAGAGACGCTTCGAGTTGAACTCGGCCTCAAGGCGGCGGGCCTGGGTCTCGGTCTCGATGCGCACGGCCTCGGGGTCGAACGCGCCGTCCACGAGATACGGGTCAAAGATCGTGCCGAACACAATGTCGGCGTAGGCGGCGGTCAGGTTCTCCCCCGCCAGCGCGTAAGCGTCCTTGATGCCGCAGATATCGGCGGAGAGCACGCGGTCCGTGCCCGCGCTGGCCAGGTCAACGCCGAGGTCCGCGCCGTACAGCTCGGCCAGGCGGCGGGACAGCGCGGTCATATCGGGGCAGGCCGCGTAGCCGCGTTCCAGCACAAGGGCCAGCACCGCGGCGTCGGTGGCAGATTCCCGCTTTGCCGGAAAGCGCAGATGCAGCGTGATGCGGCAGCGGTTGAATTTAGAAGCATCCAGCGTTGTAATGCAAACGCCGGGCGCGAGTTGTTTACGTTCCAAATCGTTATTCCTTTCAAACATCAATAGATATTAGTATTATACCGCTTTAGCGACGTAAAGTAAATAAAAAACTTGCAACAGATGGGGTAGATTGTTTATAATAGAGTCTGGAATCGCCGCTTTGTAGGGGGCGGCGTCCCCGACGCCCCGCGGGTGGGCAGACACCGCCGTATACTTGCGGGCCGGGCATGCCCGGCCCCTACAGAGCAATTCTATATAAAGAGGTATACTATATGAACACTTTCACCCTGAAAGGCACCTTCCTCGACACCCCCGCCCCGGACACGCTCCGCGTCCGCGAGGGCTATCTGCTGTGTGAAAACGGCCTGTGCGCCGGATTCAGCGAGACTGCCCCTGCCGGGGTGGAAGTTCTCGACTATACGGGTAAAATCATCACGCCGGGTCTTGTGGACCTGCATCTGCACGCGCCGCAGTACAGCTATTGCGGCACGGCAATGGATCTGGAGCTTCTGGACTGGCTGCAGCAGTACACCTACCCCGAGGAAGCCCACTACGCCGACCCTGCCTACGCCAGGCTGGGCTACTCCTATTTTGTGCGCGACCTGAAAAACAGCGCCACAACGCGCGCCTGCATCTTTGCGACGCTGCACACCGACGCAACGCTCGAGCTGATGCACCAGCTGCGCGGCGCGGGGCTTTCCGCCTTTGTCGGCAAGCTGGGTATGGACCGCAACAGCCCTGACAGCTACCGTGAGCCGTCCGCCGCCGCGGGTCTGGCCGAGACGCGCCGCTGGCTGGATACCTGCCGCGCCGAAAACACCCTGCACGCGGGCCCGGTGCGCCCGATGATCACGCCGCGCTTCACCCCCAGCACGAGTGACGAGTATATGCGCGGTCTCGGCGAACTGGCAAGAGAATACAACGTACCTGCGCAGAGTCACCTGTCCGAGAACCCGGGCGAGATCGCGTGGGTCGCCGAGCTGTGCCCCGGCACAAAATTCTACGGCGAGAGCTACAGCCGGTACGGCCTGTTCGGCGGCGTGCCCACCGTCATGGCGCACTGCATCTACAGCCCCGATGACGAGGCCGCGCTGATGAAGCAGAACCGCGTCATGATTGCCCACTGCCCCACCAGCAACGAGAATGTCATTGCGGGCATCGCCCCCGCGGCGCACTACCTGCGCGGCGGCTGGCGCGTCGGCCTGGGCAGCGACGTGGCCGGCGGTCAGACGCTGGACCTGTTCACGGTCATGGCTACCGCCGTGCAGGTCAGCAAGCTGCGCTGGCGGTATATCGACCAGAGTGAAAAGCCGCTGACGATGGTGGAAGCGCTGTATATGGCGACTGTCGGCGGCGGAGATTTCTGGGCCGATTTTGGCGAGAAGGTCGGCCTGTTTGAGGACGGCTATGCGTTTGACGCGCTGGTGCTGGATGATGACCCGCTTAAAAATATGCGGGCGTTCAGCGCTGCGGAGCGTTTGGAGCGGTATGCGTACCTTGGCAAGGGTAAGCTGACGGCGAAGTTTGCAGCAGGCGAGAAGCTTTTGTAATAAAGGGTAACGAGCAGAACCCCTCAGGCCTCGTAAACTCGGCCAGCTCCCCTGATGGGGCGCCTTTTTGCGCGGGCTGCGCCCGCGAGAAAGCCTCCCCATCAGGGGAGGTGGCCGCGCGTCAGCAAGGCCGGAAGGGTTCTGCCCGTTTACCCTAACAACAACGTCCCCCGTGCACCATCGTGTGCACGGGGGACGACCCATTTCCCTCTATATAAGACCTTACAATCAGTTGATGAATGCGTCGTGGATGGCGGCAACTGCCTTGTCGGCGTCGGCCTCGTCGATGATGACGCTGATCTTGATCTCACTGGTGGAGATCATCTTGATGTTGATGTTCTGGTTGAACAGTGCCTCGAACATCGTGGAGGCCACGCCGGAGTGGCTCTGCATACCCGCGCCGACGATGGAGACCTTCGCGCAGGTCTTGTCAACAGTGATGTCGCCGCCGCCGATGCGGTGCGTGGCGTTTTTCAGCGCGGCAACGGCGCTCTCGGCGTCGCCCAGGGGCACGGTGAAGCTCATGTCCTTCTTGCCGTCGCGGCCCGTGGTCTGCAGAATGATGTCAACGTTGATGTTCTTCTGGGCCAGCAGGCTGAAAATTTTGAACGACATACCGGGCACATCCGGCACGTCCTTCACGGTCAAAACGGCGACGTCGGTGTCCTTTGCAACACCCTTGATGAGCATACCTTCCACTTTGGTCTCCTCCTTAACAACGGTGCCGGGCACCGGATTGATGCTGGAGATGACCTCCAGCTCGACATTGTACTTTTTGGCCAGCTCGACGCTGCGGTTGTTCAACACCTGCGCGCCCAGGGACGCCAGCTCGAGCATCTCGTCAAACGTGATCTCCTTGAGCTTGGTTGCCTTGGGGATCTTGCGCGGGTCTGCGGTGTAGACGCCCTCGACGTCGGTGAAGATCTGGCAGCGGTCCGCGTGCAGCGCAGCGGCCAGCGCCACGGCGGAGGTATCGCTGCCGCCGCGGCCCAGCGTCGTGATGTCGTCGGAGCGGTTCAGGCCCTGGAAGCCTGCCACGACGACCACACGGTTGCGCGCCAGCTCACTCTCGACACGCTCGGTGTCCAGGCGCTTGATGCGCGCCTTGGAGTAGGCGCGGTCTGTATTGAAGCCCGCCTGCCAGCCCGTCAGGCTGATGGCGGAGACGCCCAGCTCCTGCAAGGCCATCGTCAGCAGGGAAATCGAAATCTCCTCGCCTGCGGCCAGCAGCATATCCATCTCGCGGTGGGACGGGTCGGAGGTGATCTCCGCCGCCTTGGCGATCAGGTCGTCGGTGGTGTCGCCCTGCGCCGAGACGACCACGACAACGTCGTTGCCGGCGTTGCGGGTGTTCATGACGATGCGCGCCACGTTGAAGATGCGGTCCCGGTCCTTGACCGAGGAGCCGCCGAATTTTTGTACGATCAAGCCCATTGGTGTACTCTCTCCCCTGTTCCTGTATCAGCTCACCACTGCGCCGACGTTGTCGGCCAGCAGACGATGCACGGTAAAATGGTGCAGCGGGCTGTCCGCAGCCAGCGCTGCCTCTGCGCGGGTGAAAAACTCGGTGTCGTCCTTGTGCACAACGGCCATGATGGTCGGCCCGGCGCCCGAGATGTAAACGGCCTGCGCACCCAGGTCCTGCGCCAGCTCAAAGACATCGTCGCCGCCCTCGATCAGCGGCAGGCGGTACTTCTGGTGCAGCACGTCCTTGGTCGCCACACCCAGCAGCGCGTAGTTGCCCTCGCAGAAGGCCGCCGTGGCCAGCGCCGCGCGGGACAGGTTGTAGACGGCATCCTTATGGCTGACCATGGCGGGCAGCGCCGCGCGCGCCTTGCTGGTCAGCAGGCGGAAGTCCGGCACAAACGCCGCAAACGCCAGCTCGGGGTCAATGTCCTTCTTGACGCTGTAGACCTGGCCCTCGTCGATGACGCTGGTCACAAAGCCGCCCAGCATGGCGGGGGCGACATTGTCGGGATGGCCCTCGATGGCCGTCGCCAGCGTCAGCATCTGGCGCTCGGTCAGCTTGTCGCCCAGCAGGGCGTTCGCGCCCATGATGCCCGCCACGATGCAGGCCGAGCTGGACCCGAGGCCGCGCGCCATCGGGATGTCGTTGCGCTGGGTGATGCGCAGACCCTTCAGCGGGATGCCCAGTTGGTCATAGACGACCCGGGCCGAGCGGTAGACCAGGTTGTTGCTGCCCGCCGGGACGTGGGTCCCATCGACGGACGAAATCTGAATGCGGTCCGATTCCTCAAACGTAAAGACGTTGTGCATCGAAACGGCCAGACCCAGCGAGTCAAACCCGGCGCCGACGTTGGCGCTGGTGGCCGGGACGGTTACAGTTACCATATACCCTGCCCCCCTCTCAGTCTTCCAGCTTCTTCATGGCCAGCGCGACCTTGCCGCCCAGCACTTCGATTTTCTCCGTGACAGCGGCAAGATCCGCAGACGTGGCGGCATCGACCAGATAGGCGGCCTCGCCGTTGTCCTCAAAGACCACATGGCCCGCACCGGCCACGCTGGGCAGCAGCGCCGCCGCCACACCGGTCACGCGCAGATACCACGGGTAGGTGTTCCTGTCCTCGAGCAGGCCCTCCGGCTTCTCGGCGGGCTTCCAGAACAGCGAATCGTGTACCTTGACGCCCTCTTTCAAAGCGTCAATGACGTCGGCCACAACGGCGCTGGCGGTGGGCAGCTTGCCCGCGCCCTTGCCGTAGAACACGACGTCGCCGAGCATATCGCCCTTCATCAAAACGGCGTTGAACACGTCATCGACGCCCGCCAGCTGGTTCGCGTTGGAGACGAGCATCGGCTCGACGCCCGCGGCCATCTGACCGTCCCCGCCCTCGTTGTACCAGGCGATCAGCTTGATGGCGCTGTCGAGCTTTTCGGCGGCCTTGATGTCAGCAACGGTGATGTCGCGGATACCGCGGGTCGGGATGTTGTCCGGGTAGACGTGATGCCCGCAGGCGAGACTGGCCAGAATGGCGATCTTGCGGCAGGCATCGCGGCCATCCACATCGTCGCCGGGGTCCTTCGTCTCGGCGTAGCCGAGCTTCTGGGCAATTTTCAGGGCCTCGTCAAAGCCCATGTTCTCGCGCTTCATCTTCGTCAGCATGAAGTTCGTCGTGCCGTTGACGATGCCGCGGATGCTGCTGATATGGTTGGCGGCCAGGCACTGGTGCATCGGGGTGATGATCGGCGTGCCGCCGCCGACGCTGGCCTCAAACAGGAAGGCCGCGCTGTGCTCTTTGGCAAGGGCCAGCAGCTCTGCGCCGTAAGTCGCGACCATCTCCTTGTTGGAGGTGCAGACGCTGCGCCCGCTCTCAAGGCACTGGCGCACATACGGGTAGGCAAATTTCGTACCGCCAATGGTCTCGACGACGACCTTGATTTCGGGGTCATTCAGGATCGTGTCGATGGATTTCGTAAAAAGCGCGGCATCCGGAGAACCGGAAAAGTCCCGCACATCCAGGATATATTTGACCTCGACGGGCTCACCGGCGCGGCGGGCGATGGAGGCTGCATTGCGGCGGCAGACCTCCAGCACGCCGGAGCCGACCGTGCCGAAGCCCATGATTGCGATTTTAGCCATTGGAAAAATCCCCCTATTCTTACACTCACTCGGTATATGCTCTGTAGGGGCCGGGCATGCCCGGCCCGCGGCTTTCCCGCGATAGAGCTATTCCGGCAAGGCTGCGGGCGAGGCATGCCTCGCCCCTACCCTGCGGTCACGCGCCTCTGTGGATCTCCACCACGCACGGCTGGTGGGACAGGCGGGTCAGCATCTCGTCCACCGGCATCTGCATCGTGCCGGTGCGGACTGTGACCTCGACCTGGGCTGCGCCGTTCTCCGGGCGGGACTGGGTGATGGTCACGATGGACGCGCCCGCCGCCGAAATGCCCGACAGCAGCCCCTGCAGTGCGCCGGTCTTATCCAGCAGCGTTGCCACCACGGTGATGGACTCGCGCCCGGTTTCGGCGTCAAACACCGTATCCTTATATTTATAGAAGGCACTGCGTGATATGCCTGCCTGCTTGGCCGCGGCAGAGATATTGCTCACCGCACCCGAGGCCAGCAGCTCCTTGGCCTGCAGCACCTTGACAAAAACTTCCGGCAGAACATCCGCGTCTACCAGCAGAAAACGCCTCTCGGCCATCGTGTATCCCCCTTGTGTACAACTGTTCTCGATGTGTCCCATCATACCACGGGCAAGGCCCGGTTGCAAGCCTTTTGCGGCGGTTTTTGTGCAATTTGTCAAATTGCACAGCCCACAGTATGGAAAAGGCGATATCTTTTGTGCGAGCACAACTGTAGCTGATACAAAAACACACCATCCAAACCGGGTACGATTCGAATGGTGTGTTTTTCTCTGCTGTGCGGTAGGGGCCGGACATGTCCGGCCCTGTCGTGTAAGGCAGACGTATGCTTACGGAAAGGCCGCGGGCCGGGCATGCCCGGCCCCTACATGGGAGGCAGCTTTTTATTCCGTCGGCTCAGTGGTGGTGTCCCCTGCGGCGGCGGCAGCGTCCGCGGCGGCCTGGGCCAGGGCGGCGTAGGGGTCGTCCTCGGAGACCGTGTAGCTGTTGTCGGGCAGGTTGTCCTCGGTGTAATAGCCCACACTGCCGCCGCTGGAGATGATCGCGCCGGTGGAGGTGTCAAAGTGTTTCTCGACGACGTTCTCGCCCTTGGCGAACTCCTTGACCGGCAGGTCGGCCTGCAGGTCCTCCATCAGTGCCTTCCATGCGTACTGGATGGGGCTTGCGTTCTTGCCCGCCTTGCCCAGCGTGTCCATCTCGGTCGGGCGGTCGCAGCCCCACCAGATGGCAGTGACATAGTACGGCGTCAGACCGGCAAAGGTGTAGTCCTTGTAGTTGCTCGTCGTACCGGTCTTGGCCACAGAGTCCATCTCGCCGTCGGGGCCCTTGCCGTAGGCAGTACCCTTTCTGCTGTGCAGGACATTCCACATCATGCGGTTCATGATGTACGCCGTGTCCGCGCTGATGGCCTGGGTCGTGTTGATATACTTGTTGTTGTCCAGAATCATGTTGCCCTGGTAATCGGTGATCTCGGTATAGTAGTGCGGTGTCGTGAATGTACCGGTGTTGAACATCGTGTACGCACCGGCCAGCTGCACCACCGTCAGGCCGCTGCTCTGGGAGCCCAGGACCAGCGGTCCGAGGTCCATATCGTTCTCGGCGCTGATATAGCTGCATTCCAGCGTGTCATGGACAAAGTTGTACAGGTAGTCCACGCCGACCATATCGCCGACCCAGACAGCCACCGTGTTGTAAGACTGCTGCAATGCGTCGTAGACGAGCATCGGGTTGCCCTGACCGCCTGCACCGCCGTAGTTGGTGGGCCAGGCGCGCCAGACATCGCTGCGGGACTGGGCCGCCTCGGAATAGGGGCTCATCTTGCCGATATACTCATCCTTCAGGACCTTCTTGTCCTCCACCGAGTAGTACGGGGAGTCCAGGATCTGGGAGGAATAGTTGATCAGCTTGTAGTCCAGCGCCAGCGCGTAGGCACCGATGGGTTTCATCGTAGAACCGGTCTGGTGCGGGGAGGTCGCGCGGTTGAAGCCCAAATCGTACTTCTTCTCGCCGATGCCGCCGCCGATGCCCAGAATGTTGCCGCTGTAGTCCACGATTGCCATAGCGGCCTGGGTGCGGACTTTTTCATACACGCAGAGGTAGACGGTGGTGTCGTTGGGGTAATCGGGGTCGGTGGAGGTACCCATTTTCAGCGTCGTGCCTTCCTCGTCCGCGTAGACGGGGATGGCCTCCTGCCCGTAGACCGCATAGCCGTCCTTCGTGATGGGCAGACCGGTGGCGTCGTCGTACTGGACTTCGTCCCAGCTGCTGGAATCTGCGGGATAATCGCGCAGGCAGACGGGCTCCTCATGCCACAGGGCGGGGATGAGGTCGTCCTCATTGTACATCGTCTTTTCGACGCCCTCCTGCACCTTGGGGTCAACGGTGGAGTAGATGCGCAGACCGCCGGAGAAGATCAGCTCCTTCGCCTCGTCGGCGGTGTAGTTCAGGTCCTCCTGCAGCTGATTCAGCAGCTGGGTGTACAGGGCATCGGTGAACCAGGAGTTGCTGGACGAGCGGGTCGCGTTCTCGGTGGTGCTCGTCTTTTCGGTCAGGGTGACAGTCTCAGCCTTGGCGGCGTTGAACTCGGCCTCGGTGATATACCCCTGGGTGTACATCTCATACAGCACGTGGTTGCGGCGCTTGATGAGCTCCTCGGGGTTCGTGGCGGGGTTGTACTTCGTCGGGTTCTTCGTGATGGAAGCGAGCGTCGCGCACTCGGCCAGGGTCAGATCCTCGACATGCTTGCCGAAATACTCGATGGAGCCGGCCTCCATACCGTGGATGATGCCGGTCAGCGGGATCGTGTTCAGGTACGCCTCAAGGATGGTCTCCTTGCTGTACTTGTTGTCCAGACCCAGCGCACGGAAGATCTCGCGCACCTTACGCATGTTGTCCTGCTCGTTATCGCCGGTCAGGTTCTTGATGAGCTGCTGCTCCAGCGTGGACGCACCGCGGTTCGTGCCCCAGATGCGGTTGCCGGTGAAAGCGTTCAGCGCCGCGCCGATGGTGCCCTTGAGGTTGATGCCGGGCTCGGTGCGGAAGTTCTTGTCCTCGATGGCGATGACCGCGTTCTGCAGATTCTCCGGCATGGCGGAGAGCTCACGCCAGATACGGTTCTCGTTGCGGGAGAGCGAGGCGTACTCGTTGCCGTTGATGTCGTAGACGATCGACGTCTGGCGGTTTTTCTGGTTGTCCAGATCGAGGGTCTCGGCGTCATCCGCCGTGACCTGCACGATATACATGGACAGCAGCACGCCGCCCACGCTGGCCGCCATAATGCACAGGCAGAGCATACAGCCGATGAAGCTGAAGATCATACCGATGATGCTGCGGCGCTTTTTGGGCTTTTTCTTGTTCTTGGGTGCGGGTGCGCCGGGCTGGCCGGTGGCACCTGCCGTCGTCTTTACGCCATCTGTGGAGATATGGCGCTGCTGCTTGGGTTCTATGGGAACCGCCTCCTTTGGTCTGTATCGAAGCGTGGTAACACGAAAATGCACAATGCTATAGAATGGATTATACCACAAAAAGGGGGCAAAAGTACAGCGTCAGACGTAAAATTCACAACTTTCGGTGTTTTTGTCTGTCATGGCGGCCATACTAACCGTGCAAGGGGGAATTATTATGCAAAACCGACAAATCGACGGGCACGGGCTGTACCTTTCGCTGCTGGCGGGGCTGGCCGTGCTCTGCCTTGCGGCGGCGCTGGTCTGGTTTGCCCGCCCGCAGCCGGAAACCGCCGCGCCACGCTACCTTTTAAAGGACAGCGGCGGGCACGTAGCGCTGTACACCGCCGACGGCATCGGCCCGCTGGCGACCTACGACGACCTTTACACCCGCCTTCTGCCCGAAAGCGACGTCTTAGCCCTGCAGCAGGGCGTTTTTGTAGCCGACGAGGCGGAATTGCAGCGGCGGCTGGAGGATTATGGGCTGTGAACATCAGTGAGGAGTGAACACTGTGGGAAACGGTCTGTAGGGGCGAGCATTGCTCGCCCGGGGAAGGCAGAGGCCGCCGCAGACTTTCCTGACGGATATGGAATCCGCCCCTACGTGTAGGGGTCGATGCTCGTCATCGACCCGGAAACGCTGCGGCATCTCCTCTCTCCTCACTTTTTCTTGCGTCTGCCCCGCTTTTATGCTATAGTATAGGTAACTACCATACTATAAAGGAGCTATACTATGAGCGAACAGGAAATTCTGAACGCGGTACAGGATATTTTCCGCGATAATTTTGACGACGACACCCTGGAGATCACCCGCAGCACCTGCGCCGATGACATCGAGGACTGGGACAGCCTGGAGCAGATCAACCTGCTGACGGCCATCGAGAAGAAGTTCAACATCAAGTTCAAGCTCGCGGATGTCCGCGGCCTGAAGGATGTCGGCGACCTGCTGGATCTGGTTGCACGGATGGTGTAAAAACCTTGCCTCCCAGAGAGGGCCAAGAGAATACGTAAGGCGGCATCCTGCCGCCTTTTTTCGAACAACGAAGGAGCCTGCCATGAACCACTACACGCTGGCGGAGATGACCCCCGGCCTGACCGAGGAATTTACCGTGACCGTCACGCCGGAGATGATGGACGCATTCCGCGCCATCACGGGGGACGTCTCCCCCATCCACGTCGACGCCGACTACGCCCGGGGACGCGGCTTCCCGGGACGGGTCGTCTACGGGATGCTGGGTGCGAGCTTTTTCTCTACGCTGGCGGGCGTCTATCTGCCCGGCGAGCACTGCCTGCTCCACGGCGTGGAGTGCAAATTCGCCAAGCCGATTTTCATCGGCGACACGCTGACCGTCAAGGGCACAGTTGTCAGCGTCAGCGAGATCGGCAGCGAGGCCGAGATCAAGGCTGTTATCACGAATCAGGACGGCAAGCGCGTGACCCGCGGCATCATCAAGGCCGGGTTAGCAAAATAACAAGGAGAAAATCATGTCCTATACCTATTTAATAACCGGTGCCACCAGCGATGTGGGCCGCGCGCTGATCGAGCGGCTGCTGCAAAACGCGCCCGCCGATACGCTTGTGCTGGCCCAGGGCTGCGGCGATCTGGAAAAGCTGGCTGACCTCTGCGCCCGCTTCCCCGGTCAGGTGCGCCCGTTCGATGTGGACCTGTCGGACCGCGCCAAGGTCGATACCTTCGTGCAGGTGCTGGCGGCCTCCGCCCCCGCGCCGACGCATTTCATCCACCTGCCCGCGCTGCCCGTTGTGAACGCGAAATTCAAGGCGTTCGACCAGACCCGCTTTGACCGCGATCTGGAAATTCAGGTCCACAGCGCCGTGCGCCTCTGCCGCGCCGTGCTGCCCGCCATGGCCAAGGCCAGGTTTGGCCGTGTGCTGTTCATCCAGACGAGCTACACCATCGGCTGCCCGCCCAAGAATACCGCCGCTTACGTCATGGCCAAGAGCGCCATCGGCGGGCTGGTCAAGAGCCTGGCCGTCGAGTATGCCCGCTTCGGCGTCACGGTCAACTGCGTCGCCCCCAGCATGATGGAAACGAACTTCCTGAAGGACACGCCCGATCTCATCGTGCAGGCCGCGGCGGAGGAAAACCCCATGGGCCGCAACGCAACGCCCGCGGACGTTGTACCCGCCATGGCGTTCCTGCTCTCCGACGAGGCAGGCTTCATCACCGGCGTAACGCTGCCGGTCACGGGAGGTTCGGCCATTGTCTGATACAACATTCCGGCTGGCACGCCTCGGCGAGGATGCCGCCATCATCGACTTTATCAACGCAAACTTTGATATGCGCCTGCCGCTGCTGAACCGCCCCGAGCTGTACCACCACTACTACGCGGGCCGCGGCGGCGTGCCGCAGTTTGCCGTGGCGGAGCAGGACGGCGAGTACGTCAGCGCCGCCGGGTACATACTGGCCAACACAAAGCGCAGGCCGGACATCTGGGTCAGCGTCTGGGTCGCGGCCAAAAGCCACAACGGCGTGGGATTGGAATTGATGAACGCCCTGCCCGGGCTTTTGAATGCCGACGTCGTCGCCTGCAATAACATCCGCCCCAACACCTGCACGTTCTACCAGTTCCTGGGCTGGAAGGCCGAGCGCCTGCCCCACTACTACCGGCTGGGCCGCCGCCGCGCCTACTATCTGGCAAAGCCGCTGCGGTATTCCCTGCCCCCCGTGCAGCGCGATCTGGGCCTTGCTAAAATCGAGAGCGCCGCGGACCTGATCCCGCTGGGTATGCCCGCCACGCCCCACACGCCGCGCAAGGATGTGTGGTACATGCGGCGGCGGTACTTCCACTATCCGCACTTCAAGTACGATGTCTGGGCCGCGCAGGAGAACGGAAAGCTGCTGGCCTACGTCGTGACCCGCACCGTCACCGCGCAGGAGACCGGCTGTGCCGCCGTTGTGCGGCTCGTGGATTTCATCGGTGAAGACAGCGTGCTGCCCCGCATCGGCGCGGCGCTGGACGCCATCCTGAACCACGCGGGTGCCGAGTACATGGACTGCTACAACGCCGGTATCCCTGCAGACGTCTGGCTGGCCGCCGGCTTCACCGAGCGCGTCGAGGGCGACGGCTGCATCATCCCGAACTACCTGACCCCACCCGTGCACGAGAACACCGAGTATTACTACTTCACGAACAAGCCCGAGAGCTTCGTCATGTTCAAGGCCGACGGCGACCAGGACAGACCGAATCTGAAATAATCGCGAAAAAGCCCGCTGTTGCGATGAACAGCGGGCTTTTTTCTATCTCAGGGGTAGTGCTTACCGGTCGTTCGGTTCCTTTTTGCCCCAGCGGTCACGGAAGTAGTGGGCGGCCAGCTTGGGGGTGCGCTCACGGGTGAACAGACCCTTGCGGTTGCAGCTGCCCACGCGCATCGGGCCCTGCTGGGTCGAGAAGTCCGCGAAGTTCCACGGCCACTCGCCCACGACAAAACGGCGCTCATCCAGACAGCCGTTGATCGTGCGGTAATACTCGACCTGGAACTCCTCGGTGAACATCTCGGGGGCGAAGCCGTGCATACCGGCCACCGTGTCCGCGCCGTACTCCGACAAAATCAGCGGCTTGTCGATGGTCTCCCAGAAATCCAGTTCCTTCTTAAAGGCGTAGGCCGCGTTATCCAGATCGCCGCTCAGGTTGTACCAGCCGTAGTAGCGGTTGATGCAGACGACGTCCATCGTGCGGGTCGTGATGTCCTTCGTGTAGTCGTTCTGGCAGCAGACCATCGTGACCGGGCGGTCCTGCGGGTCCTGGGTGTGGGCCTGCTCATACAGCGGGCGCCAGTAGTCGCGGGCGCTCTCGGGGAAGTGCTCGGTGTCCGGCTCGTTGCCCAGGCTCCACAGCACAACGCAGGGGTGGTTCTTGTCGCGCTCGATCATCGCCCGCAGCACGGCGCTGTGGTAGGCCTTGAGCGGGAAGGTCTGATACGGGTCGCACGCCGCGCCCGCGCCGATGCCGACAGCCGGCGTCTCGTCGATGACGACGATGCCCAGACGGTCACACAGGTCGTAGACCTCCTCGGCGTAAGGGTAGTGGCTCATGCGCAGGCAGTTGGCGTTGAGCCACTCGTACAATTTCAGGTCGGTCACCGTCACGCAGGCATCATAGCCGCGGCCACGGAAGGCCGAGTCCTCATGCTTGCAGGGGCCCTTGAAATAGAACGGTGCGCCGTTAATAAGGAACTTGTGCCCGCTGACCTCCACGCTGCGGAAGCCGAACTTCTGGCGGTACTCGTCCTTGCCGAACTTAACCAGCGCCGTGTAGAGATACGGCGTGCCGGGGCGAGGCTGCCACAGGCGGGCATTCTCCACCTGCACGGTGCCCGCGGCACCGTCGGCGCAGGCCACAACGCGGTCCTCTGCGTCCAGGATCTCCACCTTGACGCTGCCCTCGCCCACGGTGTCCACCGTGTAGCGCAGCGTGCCGTTCATATCGGCGGCGACGGTCACATCGCGGATGTAGGCCGCCGGGGTCGTGTAGAGGTGCACCGGGCGGGTGATGCCCGCATAGTTGAAGAAGTCAAAGTTCGGCAGGTTGATACCCTGAGCCTGCTGGCGCGCCTTGCCGGCCTCGACGGCGGGAATGCCCGCGTTGTCGGAGCCGAAGAACGCCGTACCGCCCTCGTTGCCGACAGGCAGCGAGCTGTGGCCGATGCGGTTGTCCACCTCGACATCGAGCGTCACGGTCTCGCCGGACTGAGCCAGCGCGGTGATGTCGGCCTCAAACGGCAGGAAGCCGCCGCGGTGGCTGGCGATCTCCTGCCCGTTCAGCCGCACCACGGCGTTGTGGGTCACAGCGTCGAAGCGCAGCACCCGGCGCGCACCCTCCGGCACGGTGAAGGTCGTGCGGTAGTAGGCCATGCCGTAATGGCGGCGGAACTCTGGGTCGGGGCTCTGGTCGTTGTAGGACGCAGGCACCGCGATGGGCTGCCAGGGCTCATTGGCATTGAAACGAAAATCCCACACGCCGGACAGATCCCTGACGCTGCGGGCAGAATTGGACTGCGGATACATATACATTACCTCTCTCTCTTTGCGCTAAAGACCTCCCTCTGCGAGACAGACTCCCCCGATACGGGGGAGGTGGCACGTAGCGCCAGAGGGGGGAACGGTGGCCGAAGACCGGAGGAAGAGAACTCTGCGGTAATCCGAAATATTTCGGGCCATGGCAAAGCTCTCTCCCCCACCGCCTGCGGGCGGAGCCCCCTCCCAGAGGGGGCCAAGAGAATTATTCGTGCCGGCTCTCCACTGTGGTGGTAAAGACGGACGTGCCGACGGGGACGTCGTACCTGACCGCGGGGATGACCGTGTTGGGGTCGTACAGGTTCGTGTTGGGGTAGGCGTTCACAAGGAAGCCCTCGCCGCCACGGCCCTGCACGGTGCAGCGGCAGATGTCGTTGTGGGCCTCGGCCCCGGTGCCGTTGGCCGCGGCGGCAAAGCCGGCGGCGAACTTGGGCACGGCAAAGCCGCAGTCATACGCCGTGCAGGCGATGGTGCTCTCCACCGTATGGTTGCGGACGTGGCCCCACTTAGTGGGCACCAGCTCCGTCGTGACCTTGATGCCCGGGAAGGGCCGCCACTCGCTCAGCAGACGGTCTCCCATCAGGACAAACCTGTCGCTGTGGCGGCGCACGAAGGTCCAGCCGTCGATGACGAAGGCCAGCATACTGTCGGGCGCGGCCTGCTCCAGCTGCACATAGCTGCGGCTGGCCGAGAAGCCGAACCGCGTGTTGTAGACGAACTTGCCGTACTTCTCGACAAACTGGCCGTGGTCGTCCTTCTCGTAGTTAGCGGGCGAGTAGGCGTTCAGCTGGCCGTCCGGCAGACGCTGCAAAAGCAGGTCTGCGCTGGGCTGGCCGGTCACACCGGCGCGGGTCAGCTCGACGGGCAGCGGGGCGGCCTCGGCGGTCCAAAACGGGTGGTCGTCGGGCAGGGCCAGCAGCAAAAAGACCTTCAGGCCCCAGTACGGGCTGCCGGGGGCGTTGTACTGCTCGGCCATGTACTGCTGCGGGTAGCCGTAGCCGATAGTCAGCACGCCGTCGCGGTCAAAGATGGGCCGTTCCAGCCACCAGTTCAAATTGCGCACGATGATGCCCTTCATGACCGGCAGGGGCAGCGGCTCGAGACCGGCCCAGATGCAGGCGGAGTAGAAAGCGCTCTGGCCGATGCGGTAGGTCAGGCTGCGGCCAAAAGGCAGCGCCGCGCCGTTTTCATCGAACCAGCGCGCAAACTGCTGGCCAAACTTGGTCGCGCGGTCCCGGTAGAGCGCCGCGCGGGCGGGGTCGCTCTTAGCGGCAAACACGCTGTAGAGCACGGTGTAATACTGGATGGCCCAGGGGTTGTAGTAATCCTTCTGGGGCTTGATGTCCGCCGGGCCGTCGGAGTACCAGCCGTCGGCGACGTACCATTTATCGACCTCGGCCATGTCAGCGGCGGCGCGGGCCATATCGCAGGGCATCCCGACAGAGTCGAGCGCCAGATTGACGAGCACGCGGAACAGCAGCCAGTTGCAGCCGGGCAGGTCATGGTGGTTGATCGTATCGAGCCACTTGGCCAGATCGGCCTTTTCGGCGTCGGTCAGCGGCTCCCAGACGCTCTCAGGCGTCTCCAGGATCGCGCAGGCCAGCGCGGCCATCTCCACAAAGAGCTGGTCATAATCGTTCGGGTCGCCCCAGTATTCGGGGCTCTCGGGGTCGGTGCCGCTGGCCAGACCCTTGCGGTAGATGCACAGGAAGTCATCCGCCCTGCCGCCGCCCGTCCAGAACGGGGCCAGCGCCCACAGCGGGCGGGAGAAGGCTTCCATCTCGATCGTGCGGCCCGGGTAGGTCACGCCGGTGTCGCCAAGGTGCAGCCGTGCGCCGCCCTCGGAATACAGCGGCAGCAGCGGGTCCAGAAATCGGTGCATCAGCGCCGTAAAATCGGACTTTGTATGTAATTTCATCACCAGTACAGCTCCCAATCCTTTGTCAATCTCGTCAGCGCTTCCATGTAGAAGTAGTCGCCCCAGCTGACGCACTCGTCAACGCCCTCGGGCGTGCAGGTGTTGTAGGGGCTCTTTTTGCTGTAGGTGCCGTGGCGCACAAGGCCGATGCCCTGCGGGCCTTCCTTGACGGCGTAGTGCGCGGCCACGCTGCCCAGCATCTGGGCGGCCAGCTTCGTGTACTCGGCAGCCTCGTCGGTGCCGACATACTTGGCGGCCTCCAGCAGGCCGCATGCCACGATGGACGCGGAGGAGGAGTCGCGTGGCTCCTCGGTGCCGCTGGTGAAGGTCATATCCCAGTACGGGACCAGGTCCTCGGGCAGGCGCTCCAGATAGTAGGCCAGCACGCGGCGGAAGGCGTCCAGATACTCGGGGCGTCTGGTGTAGCGGTAGCTGATGGCCGTGCCGTAGACGCCCCACGCCTGACCGCGGGCCCAGCAGGAGTCATCCTTATAGCCCTGACAGGTCGCGCCGCGCACAGGGCCGCCGGTCACGGGGTCCATGAAGAAGGTGTGGTAGGTCGAGCCGTCCGGGCGGATGGAGTTGGCCAGACAGGTCGTGACATGCTTGTGCGCCAGATCGGCGTAGTGGGCGTCGCCGGTGGTCTCGCTGGCCCAGTAGAGCAACGGCACGTTCAGCAGGCAGTCGATGATGTAGCGGTAGTTGTCGGCAGCGCCGAGCGCGCCCCACGCCTGAAAGAACTCGCCCTTCTCCTGAAAGCGGGTGCAGAGCTGGTTGGCAGCCAAGATAGCGGCCTTTCTCCCCTTCTCACTGCCGGTCAGCTTGTAGGCGGCGACACAGGACGGGCTGTACAGGAAGCCCATGTCGTGGTGGTCGACCTCGATCTTGTGCTCAATGCGGTAGAGGAAGCTGTCTACCAGGGTCAGCGCGGTATTTTTGAACGCCTCGTCGCCGGTGCGCTCATAGCTCAGCCAGACCTCACCGGGCCAGAAGCCGCAGGTCCACTGGTTGTTCTCGCATTGGGGATAGATGTCATGGACGCTGGAATGGTTCTGGCAGTGGTCGGTAAACAGCGGCAGATTCCGGCGGACGAGCGCGATAGCGGTATCCAGCGCCTGCTCAGCCTCGGGTTTGGTCAGGACTTTGTTTGAGAATGTTTTCATTGTAGGAAACCTCATGCTCACAAATAATAAATAATAAATAAAAAATAATAAATGCGGTGGTTCGCGTCGCTGCGCTCCGCTAAAAAATATTGTGCATCTGTGAGCAACACTGCGGGCGGATATGGAATCCGCCCCTACGTTTTTTGTTTTCGACCACCGGGAGAAAACTCCACATTTTTTATTATTTATTATTTCTTATTTTTTATTTTAAAAAAGAAGGGGGCGCAGGGCTTTCGCCTTGCGCCCCGTACAAATGGGTAACTGCTGGGTAGCTATATCAGCCCTTCAGGCCGGAGGATGCAACGCCCTGGACGAAGTACTTCTGCAGGGACAGGAATACGATCAGGACCGGGATCAGTGCGACAACGGAAGCCGCCATGATCAGGCCATACTCGGCAGAGTACTGGCTGATGAACATACGCAGGCCGATCTGGATGGTCTTGAGCTCGGTCTTGGTCAGGTAGATCAGGGGTCCGAGGAAGTCGTTCCACGTGTTGACGAAGGTAAAGATGACCAGCGTCGACACAGCGGGCAGAGAAAGCGGCAGCATGATGCGGGCATAGATGCCGTACTCGGACAGACCGTCGATACGGGCAGCCTCGCACAGCTCGGTGGGAACGCCCTCATAGAACTGCTTCATCATGAAAACGCCGAAGGCGCTGAACGCCTGCAGGAAGATGATGGCCAGATGGGTGTTGTTCAGGTGCCAGGAGCGCATCATCATGAACTGGGGCACCATGTAAGCCTGCCAGGGCACCGCGATGGTCGCGATGTAGCCCAGGAACAGCACGTTCTTGCCCTTGAAGTTCAGCTTGGCGAACGCATAGGCGGCGAAGGAGGAGGTCAGGACCTGTAAGATCGTGACGATGATGGTCAGGAACGCGGTGTTCTTAACGAAGGTCAGCAGGGGGATCTTCGTCCAGATGTCCACATAGTTCTGCGGGCGCGGGTTCGAGGGGATCCACTCAATGGGGAACGTAAAGACGTCCTTGTTCAGCTTGAAGGATGCGGAGAGCATCCACAGGAACGGGATGAGCATCAGGGCGGCCACGATGATGAGCAGTGCGTAGATCAGCACGCGGCTGACAACATGCTGCGCCTTCATGGAGCCTGTCTTTTTCTTAACTGCGGTAGTAGCCATGTGTGTTTCCTCCTTCCCTTAGTCGTTGCTGGACGAGCCCTTGAACTGGATGATGGTGACAAACAGCACCAGCACAAACAGCACCATGGACACGGCACTTGCGTAGCCGTACTTCGGCGTGTTGACGAAGGCTACGTTGTAGATGTAGTAAACAAGGGTCATGGTCGCATTGCCGGGGCCGCCCTGGGTGATCATGTACATCTGGTCATACACCTTGAAGGAGGCGATGGTCAGCATGATGATAACGAAGAAGGTGGTGGGCTTCAGCTGCGGCAGGGTTACATTCCAGAAGATCTGCCACTTGCTGGCACCGTCCAGCTCGGCAGCCTCCTCCAGCTCGGGGTTGGTGCCCTGCAGACCGGCCAGGTAGATGACCATGTAATAGCCCATGTTCTTCCAGACGCTGAACAGGATGACCGTGAGCATGGCGGTGTCCTTACCGGCGGCCCACTTGGGCAGGTTCTCCACGCCAAGGGTTGCGAGGATCTGGTTGACCGGGCCCATGGAGGGGCTGAAGATCATGTTCCAGACCGCAGCAACGGCGACCAGAGAAGCAACGTAGGGGAAGAACGAAACGGTACGGAAGAAGTTGCGGAACTTGACCTTCTGGTTCAGCAGCATGGCCAGACCAAGGCTGCACACCAGCGTCAGCGGCACCGTGCCGATGGCGTAGACCAGCGTATTGACAAAAGCAGCCTTGAAAGTTTTGTCGCTCAACAGGGCAACAAAGTTGCTGATGCCGGTGAACTCAACGGGATGGACACCATCCCAGTTGCAGAACGAAAGCCCGATAGCGAAGATCATGGGCACCAGCGTAAAGATGCAGAAGCCGATGAAGTTCGGTGCAATGAAGCTGTAGGCAACCAGACTGTCGCGGAGAGATTTGCTCATGCCGCGCTTCGGTTTTGCCTGCACAGCCTGCGTGGTTTCAGCCATGGGTCATACCTCCTCGGTGTTTTGGCAATAAGTAAGGGGCAGGCGCGCCCGCCCGCCCCTTTTGGAAGGAAAAGGAAAACTTATGAAAAAGAAGTCAGGGAATTGTTTGGGAATCAGCCGAGGAGAGCCTGGACCTGCTCGTTCATGTTGGCGATGCCCTCGTCAACCGTCTCGCTCTCGGTCATGATGGCGTCATGCTCGGTGTTCAGGATGGTCTCGATCTCGGAAGCCTTGTCAGACAGAGGCATCTCGAGGTAGATGGCGGTGGTGTTCAGAGCCTCCAGAGAAGCGTCGTCAGAGGGGAAGCCATCGGTAGAGGAGATGATCTTGTTGGTCTCGTCGCTGGCAACGGCGGGGAAGGTGCCGACGGCAGCAACGCACTTGGCGCCGTCCTCAGAAGCGCACCAGTTGACGAAGTCCAGAGCAGCCTCTTTCTTCTCGGAGTTAGCGTTGACGGCCAGGCTGGTCACAGTGCCCAGAGTAGAACCGGCAGGTGCGCCGTCCGGATGAGGATACTTGACGATGCCGAAGTTGACGGGCTGGACACCGTTGGAGGCAGCCTCCGCATTGTACTTCTGCAGGGTAGCGATGAACCAGGAGCCCATGTTGCACATGGCAGCCTGGCCGTTCTCAAAGGCACCGGAGTAATGCAGGCCGGAGGTCTTTTGCTCGCCGTAGTTGGGGATAACGCCGTCAGCCTGCTCGGACAGGACCTGCTCGTAGTAAGGCTTCAGGAAGTCGTAGTTGCCGTCGATAACGGTGTGCTGGCCGTCCAGGATGCCGAACAGCGTGGTGGTAGAACGCCAGGTGTGGTAGATGTTGCCGTAGACACCGGCCTTTTCATTGACCTCGCGGATCTTGGCGTCGAAGTCCGCCATCGTCATATCGTTGGTGGGGTACTCGACACCGGCCTGATCGAAGATGTCCTTGTTGTAGTAGACGACCCAGAAGTCAGAGCGGAACGGGACAGCGTAATAGTTGCCGTCCTCGGCAGTCAGCTGCTCCAGAACGCCGTTGAACTTGCTCTCGTCAGTGGTCAGCTTGCCGCTCAGGGGCTCGAGCATGCCGAGGTTGATCAGGTTGGAGTAGCCGGGGATGTCCTTGATGGACAGAACGTCCAGCTCACCGTTGCCGCCAGCCAGCTGGGTAGCCAGCTGGGTCATGTAATCGGTGGAGCCCAGGTCGGTCATCTCGATGGTGACGTTGGGGTGGCTCTCCATATAGCCGTCAGCCAGAGCCTGCCAGTAAGCAGTGGAGTCCTTATCCCACAGGGCCCAGTTCAGGGTGACAGCCTCGTCGCCGGAGCCGGTGCTCTCGGCAGTGGCCTCGGTGGAAGAAGCGGTGCTCTCCGCGGTGGAAGCGGTGTCAGCGGTAGAGTCGCCGGAACCGCCGCAGGCGGCCAGGCTCAGGGCCATGGTACCTGCCAGGCCGAGAGCAGCAATCTTCTGCATTTTACGCATAATGTTTCTCCTCCTAATAAGAAAACATTTTTCGAGATCCAGGCTTGTCCCCTCATGGGGGCCTGTCCCTTTCGTTGCTATTATAATACATCATCTTCCCGTCGAAATGGATGGTTTTTTTGGGGTTCGGTTTGCAAATTTTACGGCAGTTCCCCAATCGCGGCAGAAAAACCTGTACTTTTTTAAGAAACCTGCAATATTTATCTTTCCCTACGGTTCTCCCTGTCTGTGCATGCGTCGTTTTGTCTGTTTTGTACATTTTTGCGCTTGACACGCCTATTATAATAAGGTATCTTTTTTATAAACGGCGGTGTGTTTTCTTCCCCGCTTTCCTGCATGATCTGCATTTTTATTTACATATTTACATAGAGGAGCCTTCATGGACAAGCTGAAATTCCGCCGCAGCGGTATCCAGGCACGGGTGCTGGCGCTTACGATGTTTTTTACGCTGGGCGCATCCCTGGTCATCGCCGCCAGCAATATGCACCAGATGACCGCCGAGTGGGAGCGCACGACGATCCTGAACGCCGAGTATGCCCTGCAGACCGCGGCATCGGCCATCCGCCGGGATGTGGATGAGATCGACGACCTGGCCGGCTGGTGCGCCTACAACCCCGGCATGCGCACCTACCTGCTGACCGGCGACACCGCCAGCAACCAGGCGCTGTCGATGTACCCGACATTGACCGCCAAGTTCAACTCGATGCGCACGATGGCCTACATCCAGCGCTTTCTGCTCATCAACGCCTCGGGGCGGCAGATGATGTTCGGCACGGCGGCCACCAATGCCGTGACCCTGACGCCGGATATACTGCAGCGCATTCCCGGTTACGATTCGCCCAATACCGGATGGGACTGCATTCTCCGCGACCCGCTGGCCCTGAACTCCCAGGCTGCCAACACGATCCCCGTCACCCACACCCTGACCCTGCCCGGCACAGACCGCACAGCCCATGTCTGTATCTTTGTCTCCCCTTCCCTGATCCTTTCCCCGCTGCGCAGCTTCACCCTGGCCGACGGCGGACAGCTGTATTGGGAAATGGGCGAAAACCTCTACACGATCAACGGCAGCCTGCTGTCCGCGCTGAACGGCTCCATCGCCGACTTTGACGATGCCGTCCCGCTGGACAGCAACACGCTCGACCCGAACACCGAGGTCTACACACGCGGGTCCGGCAGCAGCGCACAGCTTGTTGTGCGGTATCCCATCGGCATCCATGAGCTGTACCTGATCGAGGTGCTGCCCAACGGCCCCACACAGCGGCAGATCACCTTCGTGTCGGTGCCGCTCCTCATCAGCCTGACAGCCATCCTGCTGCTGGGCTGCTCACTGGCGTTCCTGCTGCACCGGATGATCGCCCACCCGATCTCGGCGCTGCAGAGCCGCATTGAAAAAATCAGCGGCGGCGATTTCTCTGCCGACCCGGATATTGAGTGGGACAACGAGCTGGGCGACATCGGCCGCGGCATCAACAGCATGTCGGCCGGCGTCACTGCGCTGATGGAGCACCGCCTCGAGGACGAAAAGCAGAAGCAGGACCTCGAATACCGGATGCTGCAAAACCAGATCAACCCGCACTTCATTTATAATACGCTCAACAGCATCAAGTGGATGGCGACCATCCAGCACGCCCCCGGCATTGCCGAGATGGTCATGGCGCTGTCCCGTCTGCTCAAGAGCATCTCCAAGAGCAACGAGCGCCTTGTGCCGCTGTATGAGGAGTTTGCCCTGCTGAACGACTATTTCACGATCCAGCAGTACCGCTACGGCGGCACGATCACGCTGGACGTCAGCTATATCGAGGATGAGTCGCTGAACCACAGCTGCTTGATCCCGCGGTTCACTTTGCAGCCCCTCGTCGAGAACGCGATCTTCCACGGCATTGAGCCGAAGGGCAGTGCCGGGGAGGTCACACTGCGAGTCGAGCGCGACACCACGAACGGCGATGTGCTCATCCACCTGACGGACGACGGCGTCGGCATGACGCCGGAGCAGGCTGCAAAGGCCCTGCAGGAGCCCGGCCCCGAGGAGGCCGCCGCCAAATACCGCCATGTGGGCATGTGGAATGTCCACAAGCGGCTGCAATACAGCTTTGGCGAGGCCTACGGCCTGAGCATTGAGAGTGAGCCCGACATCGGCACAACGGTAACAATCCGTCTGCCGGGCCCGGACAGCCAAAAATAAAGGGGGGTTTTCTTGTGACCGGAGTCTTGCTTGTAGACGATGAGCCGCTGGTCCTGATTGGTATGCAGGGCATGCTGAACTGGGCCGCGCTGGGCTATGAGGTCGTCGGCACCGCCCGCAACGGTGCCGAGGCGCTCAGGGCCGTTCAGGAGAAACAGCCGGACATCGTGGTTTCCGACATCCGTATGCCGGTCATGGACGGCTTTGCGCTTGCGGAAGCCTGCCATAAGGACGGCTCCGCCCTGCCGGCCTTCATCATGCTGACGAGCTATGAGGAGTTCGACTATGTCAAACGCAGCATGCGTCTGGGCGTTGTGGACTACCTTGCCAAGATCGATCTGACCGCCGACAGCCTGACCGCAGCGCTGGAGCACGCCCGCGCCACTGCCGAAAAAGAAAAAAAGCTGCGGATGCCATCCCCTGCCCCGGTCAGCCTCGACACCTTCCGGGACCGGCTGTTTCTGCAGCTGTACGGCGGGCTGTTCACGGATCGCGCCGTGTTTGACCGGCAGTGTGCCGAGCTGGGCGTCACCTTCAAAGCGCCGCGGCATATTGTGGCGGTGGGCAGCCTGCAAACGCCCGACCTGCCCACAAGCCAGCTTGTGACGCTGAGCACCGGCGTGACCCGCATGGCCGCCGAAACACTGCCCAAGTACCGTCCCTGCCGCGTGACCGCCATGGATCTGCGGCATTTCTCGGTGCTGCTGCCGCTGGAAGCGGACGAGGACCCCGAGGCTGTACTGGCTCCGATCCTGAAAACCGCCGGGCAGATTTTGTACAACTATTTCAGCACTGCCATTTACTGGGCGGTGGGCCGCCCGGTGAACGACATTTTAAAGATCAGCGAGAGCCAGCACGACGCCTTTGCCGCACTGCCGCTGCTGCATGAGGGCGAGCCGGTGGCCTTCTACCATGAAAGCCCCAACACCCAGCTGGATCACCGCGCGCAGGTCGTCGGCCAGGTGCAGCAGTACATCCGCGATCATCTGTCCGAGCGGCTGACGCTGAACGATGTAGCTGCCGTCTTTAATTTCAGCCCGAACTATTTAAGCCAGCTTTTTGCACAAAACAGCGAGAGCGGTTTTGTGGAGTTTGTCACTGCCACCCGCATTACCGCTGCGAAGGAACTGATGGCCTCCACCGACCTGAAGGTCTACGAGATCAGCGACAAGGTCGGCTTTGACAGCGCTTTCTATTTCAGTAAGGTGTTCAAAAAGCTCGAGGGCGTCAGCCCCCGGGAGTACATGCAGAGAATGAAGGTATCGTATGTTGACGCAAAAGATGAAGCAACCGTTTAAAACCGCACAGCCGGTCCTGTTCCCGCCGCTGGCGGACCGCGCCGCGTGGGAGAGCCTGCCAGGCGCCGCCCGCTGGGCCGCTGCCGGGCAGGCCGCGCTGGCGGACGCCCAAACCGCGCCGGAGCTGCCGCTCTCGCTGTGGCTGCAATTCACCCGCAGCGGGGACCGCGCCAAGTGGGAGCACGCCTACTTTGCCCGCCGCCGCACGCTCTGCGCGCTGGCCATGGCCGAGGCCGTGACGAACCGCGGCACCTATCTGCCCGCGCTGGCCGACCTGGCCTGGCGCATCTGTGAGGAGAGCGCCTGGCAGCTGCCCGCCCACAACAGCTATATCCGCGACACGCCGCAGCTGCCGCTGCCCGACGTGACCCGGCCCATTGTAGACCTGTTCGCCGCCGAGACCGGCGCACTGATTGCCACCGTCTGCGGCCTGCTGGGCGAAGCGCTCGACGCCTACGCCCCCGGGCTGGCCGCGCGGCTCAGGGGCGAGGTCGAGCGCCGCGTGCTGACTCCCTACCGCACCGCGCACTTCTGGTGGATGGGCAACGGCGACGAGCCGATGTGCAACTGGACGCCCTGGTGTACCCAGAACGTACTGCTGGCCGCCGCCCAGTGCACCCCTGCCGAGGATCTGCCCGCCTATGTGCAGCAGGCCGCCTACAGCATCGACTGCTTTTTGAAGGACTACGGTGACGACGGCTGCTGCAGCGAGGGCGCACAGTATTACCGCCACGCCGCGCTGACGATGTTCAACGCGCTGGACCTGCTGTGCAAAATGGCTCCCGGCGTCTTTGACGACGTCTGGGCCGAGCCGAAGATCAGGAACATGGCCGAGTACATCGTCAACATGCACATTGCCGGGCCATATTACCTGAACTTTGCCGACTGCAGCCCGCTGGCCGGGGCCCGCGGTGTGCGGGAGTACCTGTTCGGCAAACGGGTGGGCAGCCTGCCGCTGATGACGCTGGCCGCCCGCGACTGGGCCGCCGTACTGGCCGCGGACCCCGACCCGGACCGTCTGCACCACCCCGACGACAGCGAGGGCATCAACCTGTTCTACCACATCCAGGCCGCAATGGCCGAGCGCGAGGTCACCGACTTTGCCGAAACCGCCGCCCCCGCCGCTCCGCACGATGTCTGGTATCCCAGCGTCGGCATTCTGGTCAGCCGCCGCGGTGCCTATGCACTGGGCGGCAAGGCCGGCAGCAACGCCGACAGCCACAACCACAACGATGTGGGCAGCGTGACGCTCTACAGGGACGGCAGACCGCTGCTGATCGACGTCGGCGTGGAGACCTACAGCAAAAAAACGTTCAGCCCCCAGCGGTATGAGATCTGGACGATGCAGTCCGGCTGGCACAACCTGCCCCAGTTCGACCCGGACGGTGCCAAATACGACCAGCAGCCCGGCGCCGCGTTTGCCGCCGCAGACGTCACTGTGACCGACGCGCTGGACGGCCTTGCGATGGACCTTGCCCCCGCCTACGGCAGTGTGCCGGGGCTGGGCCGTTACCGCCGCAGCGTACACCTGACCGATACCGGCCTGACCTTGCGCGATGAGACCGACTACCCGGGCACCGTGGCCCTGACGCTGATGAGCGTCGAGAAGCCCGCCGTGGACGGCGATACCGTCGCGTTTTATCTGCGCTTTTGGCTTAGCATCTGCCGCACCTCGCTCGCCGTATCGGCACTTAGAATTATGCGGTATTGCCTAAAAGGAGACAAAATAAAATGGAACTCATCAAGCTCAAGCTCCTCGACACCGACGGCATGACACTGCTGACGGCCCCCGCCGCCGGGCAGGTCAGCCTTGTTTACATGAACGCCTACAAGCCCGGTGACCGTGTCTCGCTGGAGATCGGCACGCCCGGCCAGTATGTGGTCATCCAGTTTGAGGACACAATGGCCCCGGCCCTCGTCTACGTCGTCAAGCGCGAGATCAACTTCCACATCCCGTTCGGTGAGCAGGCCATCACCTACAGCCCCAAGAGCTTTGCCGGTGCCTGCCACATCATCCGCGCCCGCTTTGCCACCCCGGAGGAGATCGCCGCACGCCGCAACCTGGCCTACAACCCCTATGACGAGCACGGCGACACCGGCTTCTTCCCCCATGCCCATGCCAACGTTGAGACCCGCGGCGAGGCTGTCTTTGCTGCCCGCAACGCCATCGACGGCATTTATGAGAACGACGCCCACGGCATCTGGCCCTACCAGAGCTGGGGCATCAACCGCGACCCCAACGCCGCACTCACGCTGGACTTTGGCCGCCCGGTCACCATCGACGAGCTGCGCCTGACCCTGCGCGCCGACTTCCCGCATGACGCCTGGTGGACCCAGGCCACCGTGGAATTTGACGACGGCAGCCGCGAGGTACTGGAGCTGAAGAAGTCCGCCGTCCCGCAGTGCTTTGCCATCACCCCGCGCACGGTCAAGAGCCTGAAGCTGTTTGAGCTCATCAAGGCCGAGGATCCGTCCCCCTTCCCCGCCCTGACCCAGATCGAGGCCTGGGGCGTCGAAGCATAACATCTTTTATAACCGCACCAACAGCAAAGCCCCCGTCCGCTGCCGGACGGGGGCTTTGCTCTATAAAAATATACAAAAAACAAAAAGGGCCTCCGGCTTAAACCGGAGGTCCTTTTGGTCGGAGTGACGGGATTCGAACCCACGGCCTCTTGGTCCCGAACCAAGCGCGCTACCAACTGCGCTACACCCCGTAAAGAAAAACCGCAGCAGCTGGGCTGCTGCGGTGTGGTTGGGGATGAGAGGATCGAACTCCCACGGGCGGAGTCAGAGTCCGCTGCACTACCATTATGCGA
>PPYE01483150.1_pt1 | contig 39296 bp, 41 predicted proteins | sample 1559881 | NCBI WGS metagenome assembly PPYE01 (sample SAMN08240022, study PRJNA423297) | Human gut metagenome, whole genome shotgun sequencing project. | reverse complement strand
ATTGTATATTAACAAATCCAGTCTTTTATGATTTAAGACCTCCAATGCAAAGGCAATTGAAATAGAATCTGTATCTATACAATATGTAGAATCGCATTGATAAAGCACTGTTTCATCTGTACTATTATAATCAGACCTGAGACTTCCTTCAGGTATTTCTCCATCAATCATAATTAATGACGGAGTAAAAGCCATTTTAGAGTTTGTCTCTTTATTTGAAATAATGAAGCCTACAATGATATTGGACTTTTGTTTGAGCGTAATTTTGTATTTTTTATTTTCATAATTTTCATATGAAATACGTGATGAGCAAAAACATGATAGAAGCACATTAAATAGCGCAATTAGAGATATAAAAATTTTCATAATTCATATACTATTAATTAATTGTTTCATATTGCTTTCATGATTGCTTATATTTTATCATGATTAACACTAAATTTTAATGATAGAAATCATTGTTGGGAGGCAAGTAATATAGTCCTTTCAGATTAGGAGAAATATATAAATCCCAAATCCCATTTTGAGGTTCCAACATTACAGTAGTACAACTATCAAGACAAAATCCTCCTGTATATCCAGGTATTAAGACTTTTACTCCATTCACAACCGGAGCATTATCAGAATATGATTCTAAAATCAGATGATACTTTTTATGTCTTCTGATTTTGTCATGGCGAGTATATTTTCCTTTATCAGCTGTTCTCTTTGAAACTATCTTGAAAAGCGAATCATTCCTGCTTGCGTATATGAAATACCAGTTATTCATTTTTGTAATACGCTCTATCCGGTATTCTTTTATAGAATTACCATTCTGTCCATACATGTCTTCTACTCTTAAAAAACATAGGTGTAGAATCATACAGATTATTATTAGCTTTATTGTTTCCATATAGTTACCAGCTATACATCTGATAATAGTCTATAATTATCACAAAGCGACTGGCGTTGTAGGAGCCATTCTACTGAATATTCGCCCATCCGCATCAAACAGACCAAATATTCTTTCTATCTCAGAAGTCAGTATTGCCGATAACGAATCCCATGATTTAAGCGGTGTAGCATCATAGCGGTCACAATAGTATATCTTATTATCCGAGGTATTAAGATAGAGCTTTGAGCAGTCATAATTATAAGAGGCAAAAAAGAACATTTCCGGTGTGGCATTTTTAGGCCGTTCAGACTTCTGCACATCTTCAATATTAAATGGATAACGTGATTCAAAATCAGCTCTGTTGTATGACGTCGTCCTGCAACCATGCAACGCCAATGTGCAATTCATTATGTTCAATCCATTGGATACATTCATCAGAAAATCCCTGTAAACATCAGGAATAGCGACTCCCAGTTTCTTCTCCAAATCGCATACTTCTGCTTCTGTAATACAGGGGTACATAATATTAAGCCAAGCATATTCAGCAATATGCGGAGCTTTTCCAATCAGCAGCGCTCCGTTTTTTGAATGGGTGACTCCCAAATGTGAGAATCGCATCAATAGATTTTCTAATTCTTTCTTATCCATGATTATTCTTTTATTTGACGGTTAGTACTATTCTTTCCGGATTATAGCCAAAGATATTGTAAATCAATGGCTATCTACAAAGATATGAAACATTCCATATAATCTCTCATAAAAGACAGACTATCTTTATCAAGATTGGAAATTATTCAGAATCACATATTTAGTTGAATTTTCTACTCGTATTTATGGGGAAATAATGGTATTCCTGTTTGCTGGAAATCTTGAATCCCTGTTTGTAGATATATTTCAAAATTAAATATAGCTTGTCCAAATGGAATATAAATCATTCAGGAATGTCTGTGATACCGTTCCTTTTTACAATCTTCAAGCCTTGTATGTACATTAACCTATAGGATTAATTGTGCAGCTGTCAGCTTTTATACATCTTAAATTATTTATAGATTGTAGTCACAAAAAGATTTGTTTTTTGTATATTTGAAAAAATAAATAGTACCTTTTTTAATATTTCTATATATGAAAAAAACATTAAGTCTTATTTTGTCATTATTATGTGTGGTTGTCATCATTCCTTTCAGTGGATGTACTACTTATGCTCTTATCAAAGATGCTACAGATCATGAAGAAGGACGTCTTGTAATGAAAGATGGGACTGAGTATATCGGTCGGGTAAAAATGCCTAATTTCGGAACTAAAAAGATTCGTATGAAAACGAACGATGGGCATAAGGTAAAAGTAAAAAATACAGATGTGAGTATTTTGGGGGTATGGAAGAAAACAAATACAGATAATGTTGCCTTTCTTGTATGTCATCCTTATATTACTGGTAAGTCTTTCTCCAAGAAGAAAAGAAAGATAGAGGATCCTGAGTGGATGAGTCTTGAGGCCTTTGGGAAATATGTGGAGTTTTATGTGCATAGTTCCAATTACAGCATAAATTCAAAAGGTGTGTTTAAGATATCAAGCGGAAATGGAAGAGGCATGATTAACTATCTGGTACGGAAAACAAATGAAGAATTAGCTGTCGTAATAGGCTCCTACAAAGGAAATAAAAACCAATTGCGTCAGGAATTGCTTGAATACCTATCTGATGACCCTGAATTGTGCCGCCGTATTGAAAATATGGAAATCGAACCTGACGACTTTTCTGAAATTGCTGACAAGTATCATCCACAGAATCCAACTAGCAAGGAAGAATTTCCACAAAAAATACTTTGATTAACGAAGGAAAAAATATTTCTACCCAGGTTGAATGACTAATGTAATCTCTATCATGTCAGACAAACATAAATTATAATAGATATGCTCAGTCGTTTAAGTTTGTTTATGATATTACTATCATTAACTTTCTTTTTACTTTCATCTTGTACTACCGGATATGAAAATAATGGAAAAGAAATCAGATGGCATACATGGAATGAAGGTAGTGGACATCAGTCTTATAAAATAAATGCGGACCCAAAGACATTCGTGACTCTGACCCATGATTATGGGAAAGATAATGTGCACGCCTTTTATTGTGGTCAAATCATAGAAAAAGCTGACGGAAAAACATTCAGAGCTATTAATAATTTTTACGCTTGTGATAAAAAGTACGTGTATTTATTTGAAAAGATTATTGTTGGTGCAGATCCAACTTCATTTAAGGTACTCAGCTATTATCTGGCAGAAGACAAAAATGATTATTATTGGGAAGGCAAGGCAATAACTGTAAAAGACAAGACTTCATTTGTCTTGTTAGGAAAAGATGACAACTGGCAAACGCAATGGGCAAAGGATCAGTATAATGGTTACTTCTTGCCAGATGGAAGTATTTCAGGGATAGACTATGAAACTTTTCGTCCTGCTCCCAAAACTTCCACAAACCATAGTGGGAACTACGCAGTGGATAAAAATCGAGTATATTTTGAAAATAAGGTTGTAACCAATGCGGATCCCAGTTCATTTAAAGAAGTAGATTGGAATATTGGGCAGGACAAATTTAGAATATATAAAGGCGAAAAGCCCACTCAGTTGAAGGACTATAATCGTTTGAATAAAATAGGCAGGTCAATGTACACAGATGGCACTACCATTTATGACGCTGACTTTTACATCTTGCCTGACGCTGATGCAGCTACCTTTAAATGTATAGGAGAAAACTGGTATAAAGACAGGAAGCATGTATGGTGGAACACATCGTTACTTCCTGATGTGGATGTAGACACATTTAGCCCCATCAAAAATTATTGTTTTAGATATGGGAAAAAAGAGGAATACAATAGTTGTGATTTCAATTATGGAAAAGACGCACATCATGTTTTTTTTCAGGATTCTATTATCTTAGGAGCAGACCCTAATAGTTTTGAAATAATTGATTTTCCTGATGCTGAGAGTTGGACGATATTTGATAAAAACCGTATTTACTCAGGTAATAAAACTCCGCAGTTACAGGAATATCTAATAAAAATGTATGGGAAACAACAAAGGGAAAATGTATTTTAACAGAGCATAAGTTATGGCAAAGAATAAATCAAAAATTCTATTGAAATTGCTTATTGGCTTTGTTCTCATAGCCGGTTTAGGCCTGTATTGCAATTCAGTTCTAGAAAATTGGGACGTAGAACAGGATTTGGGTAACAACTATATTTTGTGTGCCGACGGTGAAATCCTTTATCTGTCGGACGATGAGAAGCCTGTTGAATATGTCATACCTTTCGGTACGACAAAATACGGTTTCAACGAGCGCTGGATTGTAGTTGAGACGAAAACACGCTCAGGATTTCATCAAACTCTTCCTCAAGATACGATTGCTGGTGAAGTATCCAACTATTGGATTATTGATAAGTCCATACCGGTTGATACAGACAATCCTTCAACATTCGAAGATATTTATTATCAAGGCAATACTTATTCTGTTATAAGGAAAAGTCTCATAGGCCCCCTGGATTCTTTGTCATTTGAAAAAGAAAAGCATAAGCAAGAAATAAGAGTTCAGTTTGAGAAATTAAAAAAATAATAGAAACAAACTATATAAAAAATCTATACAGAATGATAACCTTTTAAACATTACTAATAAGATATGTATTACTGTGACTTTGCCCCTCCCTATTTTCGGGTTGGATATTTAGAATAGAACGACTTAAACGTATCAGGTGAAATGACCACTTGCGTATCCACATAATCAACACCATAATATTTGACCATTTTTACAAAATCTGGCATTCCTATCTCATCACTATAGAATAATGTTTCTGAACATACCAGCAGATGTCGGGATACTTCAGAGGCAATTTGCTCTTCATCATTATTGGTAAATGGAACTACCAACTCAAATTTTTCTTCAGGCTTTAATATTTTCACAAACAGGTCTGGAGTTACAGTATTACTTTTTTCAAAAACAATATTATCCCATACAATTACGAAAAAAGCAAAGTCTGCATATCTTCGATATAGTTTTCTTCTCAGGAGCTTGACTTGTGGCAATGTATCGTTCTCTTCTTCTATGAGAAATACAACTAAATTCTGTTCAGATTTATTTTCGATAATATGACAAAACGAACCACAAGATGCGGTTTCGTCATAATCTCTCCAAACTGAAATTTTAACGGAGTTCTCAAATGATTTTCTCTCGCGACCATAGTTCTCTGTCTCCCAAAAGTCCTGCAACAATGTATCACCATTTACACGTTCTCTCACTTGGGAAAAGCAAGAAAACGACAGAATTGTAAATGCAGTGATTATTAATAACTTCATTTTTCCTATTTATGTAAGTTCCTCATTTACAAATATACGGAAGTTTCTTCTATAATATTATTGTATCAAGCTAAATTATTGCAAACCATACAATTAGTTAGTCACAACATATTATCTTTGCAAAAAACAAAGACCTATGATTTATAGGATATGACATGCACATTGCAAAGTAATTTCTAAATAAATAATCAGATTATTGAACAAAATAAATAGCAATGAAACTGAGAGATAAACAATTTTGGCTTTATGAAGCAGTGATTATTATCTGTGCTGCCATCAGTATGGTCGTTTTATGGGCCAACCATCTGTTGTTCCACATATTGTTTGGTGTAGCTTTTTGCTCCCTGTTTTTTATCGGTGGTATCATGGCGTGGAAACTATACAAAGGCAGCCAATGGTGGAAACTGGCAGGATATATGCTTCTCGTCACAACCGTGATTCTTGTCATTGTCTTGTTCGGTTTTGTGTGGGACTGGCATGACACAGGAGGCCGCCCGGCAAATTTACCGCCTGATGTGGGTACATATATTACTAATAATGAATTGGTAGGAATTCTAATATTACTATGGGTAATCGTTGCGCCAATCCTCTCATGCGTAATCTCATATATAACCAAGCTGATTATAAAATATCATGTTGGTGAAAAAGCTCGTCATTAAAAAAATGATACAAACACCGATTTGAATATATTAAAATGGCAATATGATAGCGATTTCAATAATAATATTACTTGCGTTACTCTTTTATTTGTTCTATTTTTCTGAACAGATGAAACGAATCAAGGAAATTGTAGCCCGTCCCATTATAAGCCTGACAATCATTGCCATTGCCAGTGTACTTTTCTTAGCGGCAAATTACAACGGCAGATATTATGGACTAAGTCCAATAATTTTTAATCCGGTTCGCCTGCCACAAGATGTTTCCATCATGATTGATAGATACTACAATTTCTATATCACTGGAGAAGATGAATTGGAAATTTTAGGTCCCGGTTTCCGAGTGGCCGGAACATATGCCCACGTTGAATCGATTCAAGATTATTCAGTCAAGGATTCAACCTTGTATATTCACTGTATGACGGACCAAGGTATCGAAACCTATCGGTTGGATAAAGGAGAACTTTTCTGTAAAACAGAGGAAATAAACAATGCCAACTGGCGTACTCATCTTATTGAGAACTATGAAATATTTACTTTCATTCGAATAATGTCTATTCTTATATTCTTGATAAGTATTAGCTTGTATGTCTTAGGATTGCGCAGAAGGTAACCGATTCTTTCTCAATTATCTTTAAGTCTTATATAATATTTATCGTGCTTGTACAAATTATAAGATTCTTTTTCTGCTTTACTTGTCAATTTTATAAATATGATGACATTCAGCCCTATCAGGATTATACATATATTTTCAAACTTACTAAGAACAAATTCCAGTAAACTAAAAATAGTTGAGACTATAACAATTATCCAGCAAATACCATTCTTAATGCTACCTGTTGGATTTCTTTTCCGTATTGTAAATAGCATGACACAACTTATTATAAGTAGTACAATACTCCACTAGGTTTTACTTTCCATATCACTTTATTTTAGATTTTCATCGATTTAACTTAACCAGCTGATAAATAGACTTTTAGCAACATGTTTGAGTAGTAGTGGTAACTTTGATTATTCTTTCCTTTTTTTATTGAATGGATATTCTTCTTTCCATGAATTTTCTTTTATGGTATAGAGGTAGTTTCTATCTTCAAAGACCTCATCGCTTATTTGACGAAAAGTAGCGGCGTCGATATCATCCAGTTGCTTCCTATCAAAGAAGACATGATGTTTGTCGGTTGCAATGCGCCCGTAAAAATAGAATGTGGCATTTTTTACGTCCAATGAATCTTTGAGGAAAGGTTCTCCATTCAAGAAAAGCATATCATTAACTAAATATTTGCCGACACCGATTTCCTCAAAACGCCGAATATCTATATCCCGGACAATTACAGAATCACCATAAATGACATTCCTGCCATTGCGAAAATAACAGTACCCCGGCTCGATAGGATGTTGTAAGGAGTCTATACGACATAAATCCCACGCTTGAGTTTTATTATTATACACGGTCAGATAGACATAGTTCTTGTCAATAAACCAGTCTTCACCTATAATTCTAAAACTGTTTCTGTCAACATCCGTTCTCTTATCATAGTGATAAACGTAGTCTTTATCCCGCATCCATTCATCCTGTCTGGAACCGAGACGATACACAAAGTATTCTGCTGTTTCGACATCTATGCCACTGTGAGAAGGGCTTATGTAGGAACTGTATGAACCGCTACCCGAATAGTCTCGGATATATACATTGTCTTTATCCACAGCAACTCCACTGGCATTGATATGGAATGTTTTGGCATCTACGTTTTCTATCAACTTGTCTCCAAACCAGACATGGGTTGCATCCTTTGCCCATTGGTTATCTAATACCGTAAATGTTGATTCGTCCACATCTTTGAGGTAGCCCCAACTGCCGTGATTTATCAATTCAAGCGAATGTTCAACCGAGATATAGTATATTCCTCTGATATTTTTATAGTAGGTACAATAATCACTATCAACTTTATTACCTCTGGGAATAGGTAAAACTAAATACAGCGACACAAAAACAAACAGACCAATTATGGAAGCTATAATAGTTACTATTTTAGAATACATCTTTAATTCTTGTTTTTTCATCACTTGCCTCCTTTCCGCCAAAGGGCTTAGAATAGTCGTATGATTAAGACAATATCAATCAAAGATAGTGTATTATATTACGACCGGCGTTGTAGGAACATCTTCATCGATACAATGCCCATCCGCATCAAACAAACCAAATATTCTTTCTATCTCAGAAGTCAGCATTGCCGATAGCGAATCCCATGATTTCAATGGAGTTGCGTCGTAACGGTCACAATAGTATATCTTATCATCCAACGTATTGAGATAGAGTTTTGAGCCGTCATATTCATAAGTACCCAAAAAGAACATTTCCGGTGTGGCATTCTTAGGCCGTTCATACTTTTGGACATCTTCAAGATTAAACGGATACCATGAATCCAAATCGCTTCTGTCATAGGATGTCCTGCAACCATGCAATGCCAATGTGCAATTCATTATATCAAAGCCATTGGATACATTCATCAGAAAATCCTTGTAGACTTTAGGTATAGCGACTCCCAATCTCTTCTCCAAATCGCAAACTTCTGTTTCCGTGACACATGGGTACATAACATTAAGCCAGGCATACTCGGCAATATGAGGAGCTTTTCCAATCAGCAATGCACCATTTTTTGAATGAGTGACTCCTAAATGAGAGAATCTCATTAACAGGTTTTCCAATTCTTTCTTTTCCATACTTATTTAGATAGGTTAATACATTACTTTCCAGGTTTCTCACTAACGATATAGTAAAACAATGTTCATATACAAATATATGAAACATTCTTCATAATTCCCCTCGATAACCATTCTATTCTCTTTATAAAGAATAAATTAGATATAAATTATCCTGCAATAGAAGAATAAACACAAGAAAGAAAAAGGCAACAATTCGTGCTATTCACGTCAAAAGACCTAAAACAAACAAAAGAAGAGATGGAATAAGACTTTCCGGCATGCATATAAGCATTTCGGACGTAATGCACTCTCCAGTACATTACATCCGAAATATCAAATACTTTATTTTATTTTATTTTCCTTCCAGCAAATCCGGGCGCAAACGCTGGGTCCGTTCAAGCGACTGCTGGAACTCCCATTCACGAATCTTCGCTTCATGGCCGGACAGCAAGATATCGGGCACCTTCCAGCCGTTGTATTCTGCCGGACGCGTGTACACTGGAGGAGCCAGCAGGTTGTCCTGGAATGAATCGGACAAAGCCGACTGCTCATCGGAAATCACTCCCGGAATGATACGGACAATCGAATCGGCAATCACCGCTGCCGCCAGCTCGCCGCCCGTCAGCACATAGTCGCCGATACTGATTTCCTTCGTGATGAAATGCTCGCGGATGCGGTAGTCGATGCCCTTGAAGTGTCCGCACAAAATAATCAGGTTCTGCGACAGCGACAGCGTGTTGGCCATCTTCTGGTTGAACTGCTCGCCGTCGGGCGTCGTGAAAATCACCTCGTCATAATGACGTTCCGCCTTCAGTGCAGAGATACACCGGTCAATCGGCTCAATCTTCATCACCATACCGGCACATCCCCCGAACGGATAATCGTCCACCTTACGGTAACGGTCGTACGCATAATCGCGCAGGTTATGGATGTGAATCTCGGCAATTCCTTTCTTCTGAGCACGGCTCATGATGGAGTAATTGAAGAATCCTTCAATCATTTCCGGCAATACGGTTATAATGTCTATTCTCATTTGTCTGCGATTGTTTTTTGCAAAAGTACGAATATTTTTGCTACTTTTGCATGAAACATTACGCTTTAATGTCATGACAGAAATAGAAAGAATCGACCAGCTGCGTGAAGAGTTACACACGCATAATCATAACTACTACATTCTCAATGCACCAACCATCAGTGACCAGGAATTCGACCGGCTCATGCGCGAGCTGCAGGATTTGGAAGCGAAACACCCCGAACACTACGACGAGAACTCGCCGAGCGTGCGCGTGGGCAGCGACCTGAACAAGGAGTTCCGCCAGGTGGAACACAAATATCCCATGCTCTCACTGGGCAACACGTATTCCGAAACAGAGGTGCGGGAGTTCTACGAACGTGTGCGGAAGGCACTGAACGAGGACTTCGAAATCTGCTGCGAGCTGAAGTTTGACGGTACGTCCATCTCGCTGACCTACGAAGACGGACGACTGGTGCAGGCGGTGACGCGTGGTGACGGTGTACGGGGCGACGACGTGACGGACAACGTGAAGACCATCCGTTCCATTCCGCTGCGTCTGTCGGGCGAAGGCTATCCCCGCCGGTTTGAAATCCGTGGTGAGATTCTGATGCCGTGGACGGTGTTCGAGGAACTGAACCGCGAACGCGAGCAACGTGAGGAACCGCTTTTTGCCAATCCGCGCAATGCGGCTTCGGGTACGCTCAAGTCGCAGAACTCGGCAGTAGTGGCTTCGCGCAAACTGGATGCCTACTTATATTATCTGTTAGGCGAGGAACTGCCGCACGACGGGCATTATGAGAACTTGCAGGAAGCGACACGCTGGGGTTTCAAGGTGTCATCGCACATGCGCAAGGCTCGTACGCTGGAAGAGGTATTCGACTTTATCAACTACTGGAACTTGGAGCGCAAAAACCTGCCGGTAGCTACCGACGGCATTGTGCTGAAAGTAAATTCACAGCGCCAGCAGCGTAACTTAGGCTTCACGGCCAAGTCTCCGCGCTGGGCCATCGCTTATAAATTTCAGGCAGAACAGGCTTGCACCAAACTGCTGAAGGTGACATATCAGGTGGGACGTACGGGAGCGGTAACCCCCGTAGCCAATCTGGAACCGGTTCAGCTTTCGGGTACCGTGGTGAAACGTGCATCTCTCCACAATGCCGACATCATCGAATCGCTCGACCTGCATCTGGGCGATATGGTATACGTGGAGAAGGGCGGTGAAATCATTCCGAAAATTACGGGAGTAGATAAAGACGCACGTCCGGAAGGAAGCGAGAAGGTAACTTTCATCACACACTGTCCGGAATGCGGCAGCCGACTGGTACGCTACGAGGACGAAGCGGCACATTACTGCACGAACGAAGACGGTTGCCCCACACAGATAAAGGGCCGCATCGAGCACTTCATCAGCCGCCGTGCCATGAATATCGAAGGACTGGGACCGGAAACTGTCGACCAGTTCTATCAGGAGGGATTGATTCACGACGTGGCCGACCTCTACACGCTGCAAGCTGCGGACATCTGCCGCCTGAACCGCATGGGAGAAAAATCGGCCGAAAACATCATACAGGGAGTAGAGAAATCGAAGACCGTTCCCTACGAGCGTGTCATCTTTGCACTGGGCATCCGTTTTGTGGGCGAAACCGTAGCCAAGAAAGTGGCACGCGCGTTCCGTTCCATCAACGACCTGAAATCGGCAACTCTGGACGACCTGATTCACGTGGACGAAATCGGCGAAAAGATTGCACAGAGCATCCTGCGTTATTTCCACAGCGAAAAGAATCTACAGCTCATCGAACGCCTGCGTGAAGCCGGAGTGCAGATGGCCATCAGCGAGGAAGAGACCGCCGGACAGACCGACAAGCTGCAAGGCCAGTCCATCGTTATCAGCGGCGTATTTGCCCGCCATTCGCGCGATGAATACAAGGCACTCATCGAAAAGCATGGCGGAAAGAACGTGGGCAGCATCTCCAAGAAAACGAGCTTCATCCTGGCCGGAGAGAACATGGGCCCCAGCAAGCTGGAAAAAGCAGAAAAACTGGGCATCCGCATCGTAAATGAAGAGGAGTTTCTCGGAATGATTGGCGAATAAAGTGCCAGTCCTTTACAAATTATTTATAAAAGGCAAAAAAACGATTAAATCTATAGGTTAAATTGAAAATATTCGTACTTTTGTACACTTGTTAAAGCGATTATATTTCATTTATGATAGTAAGAAGACTGAAAGGAATGGGGGTGGCTCTGATTACTCCCTTCAAGAGCGACGGTAGCGTGGATTATGACACGCTGGTACGGCTCGTTGAATATCAGGTACAAAATGGGGTGGATTTTCTCTGTGTATTAGGTACCACTGCGGAAACACCGACACTGACTGAGGAAGAAAAAAGACAAATCAAGAAAGTGGTGATAGAACGTGTCAACGGTCGTGTACCTATTTTGCTGGGCATCAGCAGCAACTGCACGCAGACGGTGCTCAACACGCTGAAAAATGAAGATTTCACAGGAGTGGATGCCGTATTGGTGGCTGTTCCTTATTATAATAAACCTTCGCAGGAAGGTATCTACCAGCACTACAAAGCCATTGCCGAAGCTACTGAGCTTCCGATAGTCCTTTATAACGTGCCGGGACGTACCGGTGTGAACATGACGGCCGAAACGACCTTGCGTCTGGCACGTGACTTCAAGAACATCGTGGCTATCAAGGAAGCATCGGGCAACATTACACAGATGGATGACATCATCAAGAACAAACCGGAGAATTTCGACGTAATTTCAGGCGACGACGGCATTACCTTCCCGCTGATTACCCTGGGAGCCGTGGGCGTTATCTCCGTTATCGGAAATGCCTTTCCGCGTGAGTTCAGCCGCATGACACGTCTGGCACTGGCCGGCGACTACAACAATGCGCTGACCATCCATCACCAGTTTACGGAGCTATTTAAGCTGCTGTTTGTCGACGGTAATCCTGCCGGAGTGAAAGCCATGCTCAGCATGATGGGAATGATTGAAAACCGTCTGCGCTTGCCGCTGGTTCCCACCCGCATCACTACTTACGAACAGATGCGCCGCATACTGGATGAACTGAAAATTAAATGCTAAAGGAATCACGGCAGAATGCCGTGACCGCATAAAAAAAGAGATTTCAAATCAGACAGGTTCTGTACAGATTTGAAATCTCTTTGCTTTTTGTTGTATCCAAAGTCATCTTCTTCAAAGGGCGGGCATCAATTTTCTGCCTGATGCAGAAGCGATGCCAGTTCGGAGGGGGTTACATTCTTTGCCACAATGGCTCCACGGTCGTTCACCAGGTAATTGATGAATCCGTGCTTCAGGTCGTACGACTTGAATATCTCCGAATTTTCACCTTCCATTTCCTGATAGACGTTATCGCTGATACCGTCCTGGCGAACCGCAGCGTTGAATATCGACTGGTAGCGGTCGAACGAAATGGAAATCATCTCAACACGGGCATCGTCCGAAACCACATTGTGCAGTCTGGCATTGCGTGTACGCGATGCGGCATCGTAACTGGCCCAAAAGCTCAGCAGAATGTAATTACCTTTAGCGGCTTGCAGACTGAGCGGCTGCTTTTCTTTTCCGAGCACTAACTCCGGAGCCTGCGCCCCAAGTGGAAGTTTCTCGGTAGGAGTCTTTCTCTTGTCAAATGACAGAAAAATGAAGGAACTGAATACTAATACAACAAAAAACCATTTTACATTTTTGAGCATGTAATTTGATTTTAGTTAATACTATCCGGTACTGTGTCCTTACAGTGATTTCCTGCCCGGAACATTACTTCTGTGGCCGGAACAGCAGGACTGCCCGGCCACGTGAATCTGGGAAATCCGTTGCAAATATACGGTTTATTTCCCTAAAAAGTTCAGAAAAGCCTAATATTTTATGTTTTTAAGCATAATTTTTAAGTTTCATCTGAAGCATCTCCCCATTTTCGGCTACGTAAACATACTTGTCAGTACCCTGGTCTTCCACTTCTACACGATAGTAATTCCCTGTTGCTGTTTCAAAGAAATCCACATCATCAATTACCATTCCGCTTCCTGACAAATCAGCCAGTACCTGACGTACGCCTTCGGGAAGAGTGGTATGTTCACGTTCTTCTATTTCGTACGTGGTATGTATCCAGGAAAGAGCTCCATCAGCTAATTTATAGTACACTTCTTTCTGGCGACCGCCGTCGCGGATTTCCACTTCAATGCCTCCTTTTTCTTCTTCAATGTCCAGAATCACCGCCTGAGGGTATTTGGCCTTTACCAAATCTTTCACTTCCGAAGTCTGTCCGGGAGCAACCGGTATATGGTCTTCCCATTCAGCATTTTCACGAATCAGTGTACCGTCTTCCAGATAAGTAAGCTCGTATTCCTTTCCAGCAGATTCCACTTCAATGACATAAATCACACTGGTATCGGCTTTCTCAATCTTGTCCACATCGTCCACCTTCCACGAAGCATATACACCCGCCTTGAAAGCATCTTGTACAGCTTGCGGTAATTGTGTGAAACGTAAGTCGTATTCTGTCATTACCCATGCGCCGTCAGGAGTAAACCATGCCTTGTTCTCATATCCGTTATCTACGAATTCAGCTTCATAGAACTGACCATTCTGTTCCCAGTCCACTCTTGATACATTTGGGTATCGGGTATCAAAAGCTTCTTGCAGGTTTGCCGATACTTGCAAACGATTGTCATCATCTTTATCACAGCTCTGCAGGCTGACAACACCCAGTGTCATCATAGCCCAAAATACAATTTTCTTCATAAATCAATATTCTTTTTCTTTTGGTTTGTGACAAAGATCTGATGAGATTCTGAAAAGATTTTGAAATAATTCGCGAAATTGGAAAAAAAATGAGATTTCGCGTGCCCAGTCTATTTTTATCACTATATTTGGAGTACAACAACTTAGTCAATTTATATATATGAAATATATACACCGCATTTTAATAGTCCTTTTTTGTCTGTCTTTCTCCACCGTATCGGCCCAGAAAGTAGGACTGGTACTCAGTGGGGGGGGAGCCAAAGGCCTTACACACATCGGTATTATCCGTGCTCTGGAAGAAAACAACATTCCCATCGACTATATCACAGGTACCTCCATGGGGGCCATCGTAGGATCGCTCTATGCCATGGGCTATTCACCAGACGATATGGAAAAGCTTATCAAATCGGAGGACTTTAAGCGATGGTATTCCGGAGGAATACAGGAAAAATACATTTATTATTTCAAACGGAATCCGCCCACACCAGAATTCATCAATATCCGTGTGTCACTAAAGAACCCACTACACAAGGTAAAGACACAGTTTCTGCCTTCCAGCGTAGTCGACCCGCTACAAATGAACTTAGCGTTCGTAGAGCTGTTCGGGCAGGCCACGGCACTCTGCAGGGGGAACTTTGACAGACTGTTTGTGCCGTTCCGTTGCGTAGCCTCCGACGTATACAACAAATGTCCTATTATTTTCAAGGACGGCGATTTGGGAGATGCCGTGCGCGCCTCCATGAGCTTTCCGGGCATGTTCAAGCCCATTGAAATTGATTCCGTGCTGGCATATGACGGAGGGATATACAATAATTTTCCTGTCAATATAATGACGGAAAACTTTCATCCGGACATTATTATTGGTAGCGTGGTAAGCTCCAATCCCGGAAAACCGCAGGAAGGAGACATTATCGGGCAGCTGGAAAGCATGATTATGCAGAAAACGGACTATTCCGTACCTGATTCCGCAGGTATTCTTATGACCTTTAAATATGATGATGTAAGTCTGATGGATTTCAACCGTTTTGACGAACTTCACGACATCGGTTATAAACGTACCATGGAACTGATGGATTCCATCAAGAACAGAATTCCCCGCCGTATGGACTATCGTCTGCTGGAAAAAGAACGCATGGCTTTCAAAAAGAAAATGCCTGAATTCCGGTTCCGCAACATCATCATACACGGAGCAAACGACCAGCAGAAAAAATACATCCGTAAGGAGTTTCACACCGAAGAAGACGGTACGTTCTCTTTTGAAGAACTTCGAAAAGGATATTTCCGCTTGATGTCGTCCGATAACATGATTTCCGAAATTATTCCTCACGCAGTCTACAACCCCTACGAAAACGATTTTAACCTGGATTTGAAGGTACGCATGAAGGATGACCTCTCACTGAGAGTGGGAGGTAACGTGGGCTCAAACGGAGCAAACCAGGTGTATGTAGGAGCTACCTATCACAACCTGAACAATTTCTCCAAGGAATTCTCGCTGGACGGGCAGTTAGGACAAATATACAATAACCTGCAGCTTGCGGGCCGCATTGATTTGCCAACCCGCTTGCCGACCTCATACCGGGTGGTGGCTTCCTTATCTACGTTCGACTACCTGAAGCAGGAAAAACTCTTGAGCAAAGGAAATACTCCCATCTTCAACAAGCAAAAAGAAGAGTTTGTGAAACTGTTTGTATCCATGCCTTTCCTGAGCCGCCAGAAGGCAGAGTTCGGTATCGGAGTAGGCCAGTTGGAAGATCAGTATTTCCAGACTAATGTCATTGACTTTACTTCAGACGTACGTGATGCCAGTAAATACACCATTTTCGGAGGCTCAGTAGCATTAGATGGAAATACGCTCAACAGCCGACAATTTGCCACCTCTGGACGCCGTGAACGACTCGCTGCACACATCTACACGGGCGTGGAACGATACTATCCTGGAAGTGAAGACCCGACCTATACCGAAAACTACAAATACATCCAGTCGTGGTTGCAAATCGCCTATGAACTGGAAAAATATCATACACTGAGCCCGCATTTCTCATTGGGTGCTTACCTGAAAGCCTATTATTCCTCGCGCAACTTCAGCCACAATTATCGGGCTACCATGATGCAGGCCGGAGAATTTGCACCTACAGCCCACAGCAGAATCACCTACAACGAAGCATTTCGGGCCAACCAGTTTGTAGGAGCAGGTGTATGTCCGATTTACATGTTCAACAGTGTGCTGCAAGTAAGATTGGGCATGTATGGATTCGCACCGATTTTCCCCATTCGTGAAGAAAGTAACAAGGCAAGCTACGGAAAAGTGTTTTCCCAGTTCGAATATATGGGAGAATTAGACTTGGTTGTCAAACTTCCTTTCGGCTCGATATGTGCCTACCTAAATCATTATAGTTCACCGAGTAAGAACTGGAATTTGGGCCTTACACTGGGCTGGCAGATATTTGGAAGCCGATTTATGGAATAATTTTTATTGAAAAAAATCACAGGCCGCGTAGCTCAACTGAATAGAGTAGCTGACTACGGATCAGCCGGTTACAGGTTTGAATCCTGTCGCGGTCACCATTTTCTATTGAAGATTTAGAAATAATTGGCCACGTAGCTCAACTGAATAGAGTAGCTGACTACGGATCAGCCGGTTACAGGTTTGAATCCTGTCGTGGTCACTTTTCTAATCAAATTTTGAACAATTGGCCGCGTAGCTCAACTGAATAGAGTAGCTGACTACGGATCAGCCGGTTACAGGTTTGAATCCTGTCGCGGTCACAAAAAAGCACTTCTCAAAAAGAGGTGCTTTTTTTGTTTCTGTACTTTTTACTATTTCGGGGGTCAACGTAAAATTTACCAAGGGAAGATCTTCATGTATCATCATAAATTGGATTACCCTTCAAACAAATAAAGATCTGAGTTGTGTATCACTTGGGCTTCTGTTTCAACTTAAGAAGTGCTCGATTACTTCTTAATATATACATGCCTTTATTAATATTTCCCGTAAGAAAAAGCGTAAGAACAAAAAAGCACATACGAAAATCTTAAAAACAGAACGAGAATTATTCTTTCGTAATGCAATTTCCTGCTTCTATAAAATTTTGAACGTATTTTTATAAAGAGGAGAGAATGCTACTTTTTTAATTAAACATAATGCGGATTATGTGCATAATCCAAAATTTTTACTTTCTTTTGTTTCGCTGAGTTATTTATAACCTTAGTCTCATATTATTATTTGAAGAATTGATTACTTTTAAATAGTTAAATTTATGCGTTATTGTCTTTATCAGAAAAAAACTGGCCGTTGTACTTATATTGAAAGTAAGCAGGCTTTGCATGATTGGATAAACTGTCATAATTATGCTCTTTCGGGTTTTATTATGTCTCAGATTGATTTACATCGTGTTATTGTTGAGCGTGGTTTGCTCGGTTATCGTTTCTATTCTTTAGGTCCTCGTATTTGTTCTCTTGGTGAATACATTGTTAAACATAAACTTCTTTAACCATGAAAAAATTTGTGTTGTTATGTCTCGTTGGAATTGGCTGCGGATTGTTATCCGTCTCCTGCGGTTCTTCTTGGGATTTCTCAGGAAGTAATGTAACTGTTACTGTGTGTGAAACTGATACTGTTGTATCACGTGGTACTATCTTGATTCTGCCGGATTCGGCAAAAGAATGATTCTCTATGGAGCTGAAAGATTTTCCCTTTACCCGTTGTCTTGAGCCTAAACGGATTTATAACCCCTATCTTAAAGACTTTCTCATAGTTCCCTGCGGTCATTGTTGCGCTTGTCAGTGTGCAAAAGGTAGTCGTTATAAATTGCAGATTCAGCTGGAGGCAAAAGTTCATAGGTATTGTATATTCGGTACATTGACGTATGCAAACACGTTTATCCCTCGTTTGTCTCTTGTCCCCTATAATGACCCTATATTAGGCGTTGTAAACGGCTATCAATTATACGAAAAAGAAACTGGTGAGTATGTGGATTATCTTTCGGCTCCTTCTTACGATGTTCAGCCGCTTCTTGAAAAGCTTCATCTTTTTGGTGATATTCCATATTTGAGAAAGCGTGATTTACAGCTGTTTTTTAAACGTTTACGTAAAAATTTAAGTCGATTTTCAGATGCAAAAATCCGTTACTTTGCCATGGGAGAGTACGGTCCCGTACACTTCCGCCCGCATTATCATTTCTTATTATTCTTCGATGCCACTGAATTCGCGGCTCCGTCGGGCCATACCCTCGGTGAGTTCCCTGATTGGACGTGGTACGATTCGCAACAGAGATATTCTTCGGCCGACTCCTTATCGGTTATGGAATTCTGTATACGTTCGTCTTGGAAGTTTGGTCGTTGTGATGCACAATACTCGAAGGGAGACGCTGCTCAATATGTCTCGGCGTATGTTAGTGGTACTGGCACTTTACCGAAAGTTTATCAAATATCATCCACGCGTCCGTTCTCGCTTCATTCTCGATTCTTGGGTCAAGGCTTTCTTAGCCGTGAATCTGAGAAAGTATATGCGACTCCCGTTCGCAACTTTATTGAAAGAAGCGTCTCAATCGATGGCCGAGATAAAGAGTTTAACCTATGGCGGTCGTGTTACTCTGTGTTCTATCCCAGATGTAAAGGTTACGCTCGTAAATCTTCATCTGAGCGTTTGTACACTTATCAACTATTCGATACCGCAAAACGTCTCTACCCGTACTGCAAAACAATTCTTGAAACGGCAAAAGAGATAGTTATGCATTTAACTTTTTATGTCTATGGAACAAAACATACGCTTGCCGACCTTGACTACTCAAATCAGCGTTTTTTGCGTTATTTCCGTGATTCGTTGAACTTGAAGCAAAATGTATTGGAATATGGTGTTGATGACAAGACTCTGGACAAATGTGTTTATATAGTGTATTCTGAGCTTTTGCTTAGCCGTCATTTCTCTGAGTTCTGTTGTCCTGCTGCCCACCGTTCTCCCCGTTCTATGTTGAGTCTTATTGAGTCATTTTATCGTGATTTGGAAATGATGCGTCTTTCTGATTATTTTTCCGTATGTGAAAAGTATTTTGCACAGGATTTTGTCGATGCTGACGATATTGTATATCTGTATGATAATAAGGCGTTTTCGATGGATTCTTTTAAGCAAAGTTTGTCTTATAAGATGTTTGAACAACAATCCTTTGAAATATGGCAAACTAAGATAAAACATAAGGTTTTGAATGATAAAAATCAATTGTTTATAGATAAATAGTTATGGCAAATATCATGTCTATGGCGGATATTAAAAACCGCCCTTCCCGTAATGGTTTTGATCTTTCGTCTAAGAAGAACTTTTCTGCTAAGGTCGGAGAACTTCTTCCGGTCATGTCTAAGGTTGTTCTTCCAGGTGATTCCTTTAAGATTAATCTCAAGTCTTTCACTCGTACCCAACCGCTTAATACTTCTGCATTTGCCCGAATGCGTGAGTATTATGACTTCTATTTTGTGCCGTTTGAACAGCTTTGGAATAAGTTTGACTCTGTCATTGTTCAGATGAACGAAAATGTTCAGCATGCTTCAGGCCCTAACCTTGATGATAATGTTACTCTTTCAGGTTCTTTGCCTTATCTGACTTGTCAGCAAATTGCTGATTATATTTGGGCGAAGTCAAATCATGAGACTCAGAGTAATGCTTTTGGTTTTGGTCGTGGTGAGTTGTCTGCTAAACTTCTTCAGTATTTAGGTTATGGTAATTTTTACGGTTATACTCAAAATTCTTGGGACTCTGAGCCTATGCTTCATAATTTGAATATGTCTGTATTTCCTTTGATGGCATATCAGAAAATCTATTCCGACTTCTACCGCTATACTCAATGGGAACGTACAAATCCTTCTACTTTCAACTGTGATTATGTGAAAGGTACTTCAGATTTGAATTTGGATATTTCATCTTATTGGGATTCTTCAGATGAGAACTTTTTTGACTTGCGTTATTGTAATTACCAGAAGGATTTGTTTCATGGTGTTCTGCCGCAACCTCAGTTTGGTAGTGGTTCTGTTGCTCTTGTTACTGGAGATGTATTAGGTTATGGTGTTCCGTCTTTTTCGCCTAATAATGGTCCTGTTTCTTCGGATGAGGCTTCTATTGTATTTGATGGCCCCAACGGTCAGATTCAGGTCAAAAATGATTCTTCTGTTTACACGGGTATTTCTTGGTCTTCTCCTAATCTTCGTTTAGCTCAGAATGCGGGTGTAGCTATTCTTTCCTTGCGTCAGGCTGAGTTTCTTCAGAAATGGAAAGAGATTGCCATGTCAGGCGAACAGGATTATAAATCTCAGATTCAAAAACATTGGAACGTGTCTGTATCTGATTTCTTATCGCATCAGTCTCGTTATCTTGGTGGTTGTGCTACTTCGTTGGATATTAATGAGGTAGTAAATACCAATATTACCGGTGATAATGCTGCTGATATTGCTGGAAAGGGTACATTTTCCGGTAACGGCACTATTCATTTTGAGTCTAAGGGTGAGTATGGTATTATCATGTGTATTTATCATGTTTTGCCTATCCCTGATTATGTGACTTCGGGCGTTGACCATTCGTGTACATTGACTGAAGCTACTTCTTTTCCTATTCCTGAACTTGATAAGGTTGGAATGGAATTGGTTCCGCTTGTTCGTTTGATGAATCCTCTTTCAGGCACATATGAGAATATTAATAATAGTACCTTTGTCGGTTATGCTCCCCGCTATATTGATTGGAAAACTGACGTTGACCGTTCCGTTGGTGCATTTACTTCTACGCTTGGTTCATGGTGCTTGCCTATTAATGATAAGCTTGCTATTTCCGCTTTGAATACTGGATTTCCTACTCCGTCAAATGTTGACCAAGAATCTATCGGTAGTGGATTTTTTAAAGTAAATCCTCATATTGTAGATTCATTGTTCGCTGTTCAGGCTAATTCTTCTGTTGATACCGACCAGCTTCTTTGTAGTTCATTTTTTGATATTAAGGTTGTTCGTAATCTTGATTCTGATGGTTTACCTTATTAATTTGTGTCGTTATGTTTAAAGGTCGTTTCCCTGAAATGAGGAATTTTGATTACCCTCATTCTACTTCACGAAATAGATTATCTAATTATCGTGAAAAGTCTCCCGTTGAGGAGTTTTATAAACAGACTCATAAACCCGCTCACGGTACTTGTGATTCTGTTTCGTTTGTAGATGATGTTTATATGCTGTTTAATCAGCAAAGGCTAGATCGTATGACTGCTTCAGCGCTGAATACATGGCTTGAATCTACTTCCCGTTATGACTCTCAGTTGGCAAATCTTCGTTCCCGTATGACGGATGAACAACTCGGATCATTTATTAAGTCACGTTTCATTCAGTCTCGAAGTGAGTTACTTGCTTGGTCCGGCTATCTTGAATCTCAGTATCCTGATTTGATTCCTGCTCCAGTTGACCCTGCTCCGTCTGTTCCTGCTCCGTCTGACCCTGCTCCGGCTCCTGCTGAGTGATATGAAAAATAGAACACGGGTTGCCGCTTGAACACGGTAACCCGTTATTGTTTTACCTAAAAAATTGACTAATTATGGGACTTGGTGCTCTTGTTGGTGTATCTGCCGCTGGTGCTGTTCTTGGCGCTGGTTCTGCCATTGCTGGTAATGCAATGAATAAAAATTCGGTTGACCGTACGAATGAAACTAATATGCAGATTGCTCAGATGAATAATGAATGGTCTGAAAAGATGGCTGAAAAACAGATGCAATACAATACCGAAATGAATGAGAAACAATTCGGTCAGGCAAAGGAATTGCAAAAAATTCAGAATGATTTTCAGACTGAAATGTGGAATAAAACGAATGAGTATAACTCTCCTGCTGCCCAGCGTGAAAGATTGGAACAAGCTGGCTTGAACCCTTACCTTATGATGTCAGGTGGTTCTGCTGGTTCTGCTACTGCAATGAACGGTTCTTCTGCTTCTGCTCCTTCTGCTGGTTCTGCTGGCCTTCCTTCACCTTCTCAGGTTTCTGTTCAGGCTCCTCAGTATGATTTCTCAGGTGTCGGTTCCTCTATTATTGCTGGTTTGGATATGTACAATAAGCTGAAACTTGGTTCTGAACAGGCTGATAATATTGGTATTGATACTTCGTTGAAACGTGTCGACTTGCAGTATAAGGGAATGCAGATAATGCGTGATTTAGCTAATAAAGCTGCTGAGGAACGAAATATTAATGCCCGTACAAAAACTCTTAACCAGCTTCGAGAGTTGGAAAAAGGTCAGATGGTAGCGTCTACTAACTACACAATTCAGCAAACAGAAAATCTTAAGGAAACGATGAAAGGAGTGGTTATTCAGAATTGTATGGATTATCTTACATTGAAGAACATGCCAACTGAAATTGCGCTTAAAAACGCTAATTTGGCCGCTTCTACGGCATTTATGGTATCTCAGCGTGCTTTATCTGAGAAACAAGCCATAAATGAAATTAAGAAAGGTCTTATTATGGATTCTCAGGCCACAAAGGAAAAGATTTCTGCTGATTATGCTGAACGTATGGCAAAAAATATGTATCTTCAGGCACAATCAACTCTTAGAAAGATGCAGTCTAGTGAATATCCTACTATGATGCAGAATTTTATGGAGTCTTCAGGTAAGGATTTAAAAAATTGGTGGTCTAATTTATGGTGATATGGCTTCTTTATTTTCTTTGCTTTTGTTAGGTTTGGCTGTATGGCTTGTGATTGCTCTTATTCGCTGGCTTAATCGTCATTAACGAAGTCCAGTCATTTTCCCGAAGGGCAGCGGTTTTAAATCTTAGCCGCTGTCCTCTTTTCTTGTCCTTTATCCGAAAAATGACACCTTATGAATTATACTTACTATATTGAAGGATTTCCCGTACCTTTTCATGACTTGATAGAAGTCTTTGAGTTTTTATCTTCCCTATCGGTAAAAATGTTGTATATGTTTAGTTGTTCTCTGGTATTTTGTGAGACTATACCCGTCATGTGGATAATCGTTGGTGAAGAAAATATAGGTGGTACTACCCTATTGTCTTATCGTGAGTTTCCTAGAAAATTTTAAATTATTAGTGTGCGAGGTGTTACGCCACCTCGTGCAATAATAATTCACAAGCGGCTTTGCCGCGCGTAGGAGTGCATTATTCTTTTACTTCCGCGAGGATGCGGGAATACTTGGACCGCGCATATAGTTGGCAGCATTAATACGAGCCAGTGTTGTGGCTCGTAGCGAGCTAGCCTCGCGTATTAATGTTAATAATCGCACGGCTTTGCCGTGCCTCCTTCATGCCTAGAGCGTATTCGGAAAACTCGGGAACCTCGAGGAACTCGAGGACTTCCGCGCTTGCGCGGCTTTAGTCTCGCCCTAGGCGGACTGTATTCATCTACGTATACATCAACGCGCCTCCTTCCGTGGTCGCCGAGCGGAGAAGCCCGACTCTGTTCGGAGCTCGAAGCGACCACGGATGGAGGCGCATCATCAACCTTTTACTTTAGTAGTAGGGTAGGAGAGTGTTTTAAAAAATGTGTAAAAATGTAGTTATGTAGATATAAAATAATTTAAACATTATGCGGATTATATTCATTATACGTTTATCAAAAAACGTAAGTGTATTTAAAGGAAAACGCCTAAGCGTTTTGAGTTAAACGCAAGTGCGTTTGAGTTAAAACACAAGGACGTTTGGTTTGAAACGCAAAGGCGTTTTGATATGAATGTACTTGCGTTTTTTGAGGCCTTATTCGCACGATTCTATACATCAATAAACAGATGATCTAAAGAACCATTTTTATTCGTTCTTGGAGCTTGATTTTGTCGATTCTGCAAATCATAAGAACAAGGGCCGAATCCATACAAGATGGAAACGGCCCTGAAAATTCGTTTTTCTAAGACAAAACTTTATTTAATCACCAAAATCGGCGTGTTGGAATGGAAAATCATCCGACGGGCAATGCTGGGATTAAACAAGCGTGCAAAGACGTTCCGCTTGTAATTTGACAGACACAGCACGTCGATACCTTTTTCCTTGACATATTCGTCCAGATTGCTGAGCAGGCTTTCTCCACCTAACATATCATAATCTATTGTGAGCTGCGGATATTGCTTCTTGAAATATTCCTGGATACCCACCAACTTGATTTCATTCCACGTACGCTTCTGCGCATTGTCGCTCAGATGGATGAACGATACTTCAAAATGATAATCCTTGAAAGTCGTTACCAGTGAGTCGAATGCAATCAAGTCACGCTGGTCAAAACTGGTAAAAAATGCTACCTTATGGATTTCATCGAAGTTTTTCTTCTGCGCATTTTTCGGGATGGCATAGACAAATACCGGACTACGGTCGATGATTTCGGCCGTTACACTACCGATAAGATCCATTTCCTTCTCACCTTTCCCGCGCGTTCCCATAATGATTATGAGCGGCTTTTCCTCGCGGGCATAATGCAGGATTTCTTCTTCCGGTACACCTTCTTTCAGAATACAGGTATACTTCACATCAGGAAGTTCTCCTTTCTGAATACGTTCTTTAATACTGTTTATCAAATTATTAAGCTGTTCATGGATACTATCGAGCATACTCTTGATGCCCAATTCATGCTCCATCGGCAATCCGTAGTTTTCTGTCGCATACTGCAAACTCGGCATGTATACCGGACTGAAATATACGTGCATCAGCACTACTTCTGCCTGTATCTTGGCTGCAAAATTGAAACCGAATTCACAGGCAGCCATCGAATAATCAGAAAAGTCAACTGGTATCAGCACCTGCTTGCCATGCTTTTCTTCCGTTTTTTCCTCATTGACCACATCTTCGGCCAACCACGCAGAACTTTCAATGATTTTCAATGCCCTGGGCAAATCACTTTCGCGGATGCGTATTCTCACGCCCGAAGAAATGACAGGCTGAATCAGGTTGACATTATGGATGCAAGCCTCAATTCCTTCATTTTCAAGCACATTCTTTAGAATCTGGGCTTTAGAATAAGTAAGAATGGCCAGTGTTACAAGTTTTTCTTCCATGGCTTCTGCATTTTTAGGTTAATATCATATTATCGGATAACAATAAGGGCCGTAACAGGAACGGATACTCTCCCACTCTCTTGTTACAGCCCTTATCTTATATCAAGCGCGTTGTTCTTCCTTCAGAATGGCTATTGCCTTATCGAGTACCGTAGTATCGTCAAGCATCACCAGTCCGCCGTCAGGCCCTGGTTCAAGATGGATACCTACGCTTTTTCCGTCCTTGAAGTTGTGTCCGCCAAAGAAATTACGCACCGTTTCCACGCTGAGGTTCAACTCATCCGCAATGCGATGCATGCTTCCCGTGGGCAAAGAATCTTTGATTTTACGAAGTTCATTAAAGGTTATTGTTCTGTTCATAGTAGTCATAATTAAGCGTTAGACAAAATGTTGTTTTTAATATCGATTTAAATATAGCAAAAGATTGTGACAGCACAAACTTTCCAACTGTTTTTTTCGAAAATATCTTACTTTCTGGTCAGAAATGCAGACCTTTTGCCACTATCATTCCTCCGATTATCGCATAGAGATAAGTCAGCAGCAGTGTGGCATGCAGAATGGATATGTCATCCTTGGTATATCCGCCCTTGGTATACTGGGTGGAGATATACTGCGGACAATCGAAGAATTTCTTGCGCAGACGTGCGTATAACAGGTACACAAGCACACCGACAACCGATCCGGCCACTGCTCCGCACAGAATATCGCCGGGATAATGGACACCTAAATACATGCGTGAGTACGAGGGAATCATTGCCCACAGAAACATCATGCAGGTGAAAGGCAGATAACGCACCAGCAACGAAGCAAACATCGCTACAGCAAAGGTATTGGCGGCATGGCTGGAGATAAATCCATACAAGCCTCCCCGATAGTCGTTCACCGTCTGCACCAGATACATCAGTTCAGGGTCCTGAGTGGGACGAAAACGGGCAAAATAAGGTTTGCAGAGTCCCGACGCAAACTGATCGGCCAGCGTAACGCACAAAGCAAACATCAGCGTGATGACTATTCCTTGCGGCACACGATTATTTTTAAACACGACATACAGCAACACCAGTACGGCCGGAATCCATGTCTTGGTGTCTGTCACCGTCCACATGAATCCATCCCAGAACAAGGAGTCGCTTCCGTTAAGGGAAAGTAGCAAAGCCTTGTCGGCCTCTATGAGTTGCTGTATGTCTGCCATTTATGCTTATCTGAATTAAATGATTTCAATTGCTTCCGTCTTCACCCAGCCTTTGTTGCCGTCTTCCAGACGGATTTCCTTCCAGCCTTTCATCGAATTGTCCTCGATGAAGACTTTCGTACCTTCATGCAGCACAAACAAGTCGGTTCCGCTTTCGTTCGGCGTACTCTTGACATTGATCGTCGGCTCCATCACAATGGCTCCCGTACAGTCTACCAGCTCAGCTTTCTGCTCACTGGCAAAAATATTGCTGCACACCGTCACAATCAGAAATACCACCGCTCCGATGAATCCGGTTTTTTTTATCCAAAGGCGATTGCCGAAGATATAAAAAGATACTCCTATCAGCAAAAGGATGAACGAGAAAATTCCCACATATCCCCAGCTCTGTTCGCTCATCATATTGACCAGCGATTTATACCATGTCACGATAAATACCTCGGCAGTAGGCGTAATCTTATCCACCGTCTTGCTGCGTGCCATGTCCAGATTAAAACGGATATCCGCATCTCCCGGATTCAAGAGAAGTGCACGTTCGTAGTTGAGCACTGCCTTGGCCGTATTCTTCAGCTTGAAGTACGAGTTTCCAAGATTATAATAGATGTCGGCCGATTCTCCTTGCGTCTGCAGGATTTCTTCATACAAGGACGCTGCCTCGCTGAACTTTTCCTTCTGGTATGCTTCGTCAGCTTCCGCCTTTGTGGGAGCTGCCACGGCAAACTGAATATACCCAATCAGGCCTATCAATAATAAAGATAATTTCTTCATATTTAGTCTGCTCTCCTATCCGTTTTAATGTTTGATACTGTTTTCCATTTTACTGATGACTTCCACGGAAGCGGAATATACCTTGTCCATCGCCTCGTTTTCGTTGCCCGGAGCATAACGTGCATATTCACATTCGTTGAGCACACCAATGAACTCGGCAATCAAGGCTTCCTGCACACCGTAGTTAGTCAATTCGGCTTCAATATTGTCTTTCGACAGCTGAGATACCGGAATACTGAGCTTGTCGCTGATATATCCCCACAAAGCCTTCAGCACTTCGTCATAGAACTCGTTCTTCTTATTTTCTGCCAGCAACTTACCAGCCAGTTTCATACGGCGGGTAGCCACCTTGTTGGCTTTCTTGGTCTTCACCTTCGCTACGTTGGCATTTTCAAGGGCTTTCTGGCGATAAATCACTGCAAAGACAACAAACAGCAGCAACGGAATCAGGTAGCACAGGTAATATCCCACGGTCCCGAAGAAGAAGTCTCCCTTCGGACGAAGTGAAGAATCACCCAACTTGATGAAGCGGATATCCTTACCCAGCATCTTCACGCTCTCCTTGTTGGTGAAGTCTGAAATTACCTGATCAGCATTCCCCTGTCCTTTGGTCACCTTCAGGTTGTAAGCTTCTGTTTTCAGGGTCTTGTAGCTGTTGCTCTTCAGGTCGAAGTAGGTAAATTCTACCGCCGGAATCGTAAAGTTACCAGCATGACGCGGAATTGCCAGGTATTCGAATGTTTTCGTACCCGTCAGTCCGCTGTTGGTCAGCTTATAATCATCGGTCACTTTCGGGTCATAGATTTCGAAATCCTGCGGGAATTTCACTTCCGGCGTACCGATAAGTTTCATGTTTCCTGTACCGCTTAGTGTCAGTTTGATGGTCACAGCATCGTTGGTCTTTACGTCAGTCGCATTGATAGACGATGCCAGTTTGAACTCACCCACTGCTCCAGAGAATCCAGCCGGTTTGGCAGGAAGCGGCTGCACGTTAATCACTACTTTCGGAGTCGTAATTTTTTTCTTCACTTCCACATATCCTCCGCCATTGAAGAAAGCATCAAACGGGTCGTCCGAAACAGTCTGCTGTGCAACCACTCCATCAAATGTAATAGAAGGAATTTCCAGTTTACCCGTCTGCTGTGGGAACAACACATACTGGCTCCATACAGTCGTATTGTAGTTCCGCCCTTTATAATGTTCCAGCGTGAAAGTCTTCTGCTGCGGCAATTCTACCTCCTGCGTATGAAAACCCTTCAAATCGGGCATCTTGCCATACAGCTGACGCAGATTCACCACAGTATATACCTTGTAAGTCAGCAGAATGGCTTCCTGCTCATGCACGGTGGTCTTGCTGGCTGTAGCAGTGATAAACAAATCATTGGCCGAGATACGGCTGCCTGCTGCTTGGCTGCGTGAAGAAGAAGCACTGCCTCCCCCGTTGTTGCCACTGTTTCCTGAATTCTGGTCCTGCGGAAGCACCTTGATAGAAATGGCATTGGAAAAGACTTTCTCTCCGTTTACTTCCACACTGGCTGCCGGAATGGTATACGTACCGGGATTTCCCGCCAAAAGGATATAAGTGAACGCCGTAGAACTGTTCGATGTACGCTTTCCGTTAATAATCTGAATACTGCTCTGCTGAGAGCGGCTCGGTCCCATCAGCACGTCAAAGCCCTTGATGGAAGGAGCACGGAAGTCCTTGATGTCTTGCGAATTGACCGTGAATACCAGTCGCACCTGGTCACCGCTTACCACCACGTCGGCAGCTTCTGCCACAAAGCGTACCTTGTCGGCAGCTTTCACCTGCCACGCCGCAAGTATCGTAAAAAGTAAGAATATTATCTTTCGCATTATTCTGTTATTTATGATTATTCATTGTTCCTCATTGCTTCCAGCCTTACCAGTCTTTTTCCAGCTTGCGTCCCTGCACCTGAATCTGCTTCTTCACCTTGTCCTGCACGTTCTTTTCATCCTGCATCACGGCGTTGAGCAACTGCTGGGCATTTTCCTTCGACATCTGGTTCTGGTTTTGCTGCTGTTGCTGCGGATTCTGCTGCTGTTCTTTCTTGTTCTGGTCTTGTTGGTCCTTGTTCTGCTGCTTGTCGTCCTGCTTCTGGTCCTGCTTGTTTTGTTGCTGGTCCTGATTCTGCTGGTTCTGCTGCTGGTCTTTCAACTGCTTCTGCGCCAGTGCCAGGTTATAGCGGGTTTCATCATCCTTCGGATTGTTACGCAAGGACTGCTTATAGGCTTCGATGCACTGCGGCAACTGTTTGGACGACTGCAAAATGACTCCCATGTTGTGGTAAATCTGTGCCAGCTTCTTCTTGTCCTTCTCCAGACGGGAAGCTGCATCAAACTGCTCCATAGCCTCTTTGGCCTTTTCCTGCATCATCAGCGCATTTCCCAGATTGTACATGGCATCGGCCGACTTGGGATTCAGCTCCAGCGCCTTCCGGTAGTCTACTTCCGCCTTGACAAACAAGCTGTCCTTGTAAAGCTTGTTGCCGCTTCGCAGATAATCACGGTCTGTTTTCTGTCCGTATCCGGCCACGGCAGTCAGGGCCAGACACATACACAGAATATATCCTTTCACTTTCATCTCCAGTTTCATTTAAAGAGTTTCACATTCTTGAAAAGCGGATTCTTGCGGTTCAGAATCATCAGGTCGGCAGCCAATAAAAGAATAGCCAGCCACGCCAGCACCTGGAACTGCTCGTTGAACTCCGTAAAAACCTGTGTCTCTACATCCGCCTTCGCCAGTTTGTTTATTTCTGCATTCAGCGCCCTTTCGGCATTGTTGGTATTGTCCACACGCACATAAATACCGTTTCCGGCTTTAGCAATCTCCTGACACATCTGCTCGTTCAGGCGGGTCACTACCACATTGCCGTCCTTGTCGCGGCGGAATTCATTGGTACCTTCCACCGGAATAGGTGAACCATCGGGTGAACCTACTCCTAATACAAATACACGCATACCTTTCTTGGCAGCCTCCTGAGCAGCCTCGATGGCTCCTCCTTCGTGGTTTTCACCATCGGTAATCAGCACGATGGCACGTCCTACCCCTTCGTTCGGAGTGAAACTCTTCATTGCCAAGTCGATGGCTCCGCGGATGTCCGTACCTTGTGTAGTAATCAAGGAAGGAGAAATCGTTTCCAGAAACATCTTGGCCGATACATAGTCGCTCGTAATCGGGAGCTGTGTGAAAGCTTCACCTGCAAATACAATCATGGCCACTTTATCGTTGTTGAAGGTCTCTACCAGACGGGAAATCAGCTTCTTCGATTTTTCCAGACGGCTGGGAGTGACATCTTGTGCCAGCATGGAGTTTGAAATATCCAGTGCTACCACCGTTTCTACACCCTGACGCTTCACCGTTTCCATCTTTGAACCGAACTGCGGACGAGCCAGCATGAAAATAACCATGGCCAGCGCAGAAAGCGTCAGCCAGAATTTTACGTCCGGACGATATTTCGACACATCCGGCATGAGATGTGCCAGCAACTCCGGACTACCATATTCGCGCAACTTCTTGCGACGGCGATAGTTCGAATAAAAATAGAACACAGCCAGCAAGGGCAGCACGATCAGTAAATACAAATATTGAGGTTCTCCAAATCGAAACATGACTTCTTATTTTAAGGTATTTTCTTCAAAACTGTATTCCGCAAAAGAATTTCAAGCAAGATGCTCAGGAATGCAATCAGTGCAAACACCGCATAGGCTTCTTCACGTTTGCTGAATTCCTTCACGTTCAGTTTCGTTTTTTCCAGTTTGTCAATTTCACGGTACACTTCCTTCAGCTTCGTATTGCTGGTAGCACGGAAATAATTTCCATTAGTTGTTCCGGCAATCTGGCTCATGGTCTGTTCGTCGATTTCCACCGGCATCTGTACATACTGCACACCGGCGTACGTCTGCATCGGATAAGGTGCCGTACCGTTAGTTCCTACACCGATGGTATACACACGGATACCAAACTGCTTGGCTATTTCGGCCGCAGTAAGCGGAGAAATGTCTCCCCGGTTGTTCACACCATCCGTCAGCAGGATAATGACCTTCGACTTGGCCTTGCTGTCTTTCAGACGACTCACCGCGTTGGCCAGTCCCATACCCAGTGCCGTACCGTCTTCAATCATTCCGCGCTGTACCATGTCGCAGCTCACACTCTGGAACAGATTCAACAGCACTCCGTGGTCTACTGTCAGCGGACACTGTGTAAATGCTTCTCCCGCAAAGATAGTCAGACCGATATTATCGTTCGGACGTCCGTTGATAAACTCTGCCGCTACCTGCTTGGCCGCTTCAATACGGTTCGGTTTCAAATCTTCGGCCAGCATACTGGTCGACACGTCGACCGCCAGCATGATGTCAATACCTTCAATCTCCGTGTTCTGCCAGTTATCGGTAGTTTGCGGGCGTGCCAGTACCAGCACAATCATCACAAACGTCAGGATACGAAGCACAAACGGCGCATGCAGCAAATAAATCTTCCAACTGCGCGGAGCCTGCATGTACATCCGTGTGGTAGATACCTGCATGGTCGGTTCCGTCTTCTTGCGGCGCATCACGTACCACACGATATACGGAATCAGCAGCAAGAGCAGAAACAGATATTCTATATTCGCAAAAATCATAGTCTCAATTCATTATTAAATTAGAAAAAGAGGTCGATGATATGGCGCACAGACAAATACAAAGCAATCAGTGCGGCCACACCCGTAATGGCAATGCTGCACAGCAAGGCAATTCGTCCCTGTTTGGAACGCTTCTCCTCCACTTTGATTTCCGTCGGCTCCTTCTTGGCGTTCGGATCTTCCTCTATCTTAGTCTGGTTGATGAAATCTACCGCATTCACCAGGTTCATGTCGTTTTCATTCATCAGCGGCGCATATTTCGCAAACTTCACTAGGTCGGCTGTTTCAAACATCACCTTCAGGTCATGGATAGATTCCTTGTCCTTCTCCTCCAACAGACGCTCGATAATTTCCGCAGACGTCATTTCCATGGCATTGAATCCGAAACGCTCCTTTATATATATACGGATGACATCAGTCAGTTCCGTATAATAAGCTTTCGGATCTTCACGCTTGGCCACCTTGTCTGCCTTGATGGTTTCAATCTTCTTCATGGCAGCCAGGTGAGGCGGAAGTTTAGGTTCTACCTTGATAATCTTGATGATAGGCTTATTGTCACGATAGCGAATGATAAAGAAGACCGTCACCACTCCCAAAGCAATCAGCAACAAGATAGAATATACCATCGGTGCCAGATCTTCCCAGGTAAGAGGTACTTCCTGAATGGACTTCGGACCAAAGAACTGGTCGGGATGCAAGGTATCCACCGGAATAGAGTATACTTTCAATGCCAAAGCCTTTGAACGGTAAGCCTTGTCATTGACCAGCACTTCAAACGGCGGAAGATAATACAGAGCCGAATCAAAAGAAGTCACTGTATATTCCTGTGACACCAGCCAGCGCTTGTTGTCGTTCAGCAGCTGCGTGTCGGGCTTGGCCACATCCAGAATCTCCACTCCCCTGACCAGTGTATCACGCAGCAACGGCAAGCGCAATTTCTGGTTGGCATCCATGCTGACCTGCAATTTGATTTTCGCCTGCTCGCCAATGAGCAGCTGCAAGGAGTCGATAGTAGCTTCCACCGTCACCTGCTGGGCTTTCAAGCCCGTTGCACAGCATAAAATCAACACAGCACAGCAACATGCCTTTATCATTTTTGAGTAGTATAATAAGAGATGTCTCATGTCAACTGTCAGTTTCGTTTTGCAAATAAATTCAGCAATGCCTTCACATAATCCTGATCTGTACGTACAGATACAGAATCCACATTGCTGTGAGTAAATGTGTCATTCAGCTTCTGCTGTTTTTCCTTCCACCAGGCATGATGTGCATTGCGCAATGCCTTCGACGAAGTATCAATCCACTGCTCATGACCAGTTTCCGCATCACGCACGTGCATCAGTCCCACGTCTGGAAGTTCTTCCATACGACGGTCGTACACCTGCACAGCTACCACATCGTGTTTCCGGTTGGCAATCGTCAACGCATTCTGGAAATCACGTTCGTCAATAAAGTCACTCAGCATAAAGGCCGTACAGCGTTTCTTCAGCACATTCGTCAGGTACTCGATGGCACACTGCAAATTGGTGCGCTGACTTTCCGGCTTGAAATCAAGCAGTTCACGAATAATATACAGAATATGCTTGCGGCCCTTCTTGGGAGGGATAAATTTCTCGATACGGTCGGAAAAGAAAATCACGCCGATTTTATCATTGTTCTGAATGGCGGAAAAGGCGATTGTAGCCGCAATCTCCGTCACCATTTCTTTCTTCAGCTGCTGAATGGTACCAAAATCCAAACTGTTGGACACGTCCACCAGCAACATGACCGTAAGTTCACGTTCTTCCTCAAAGACTTTCACGAATGGTTTGTCGAAGCGAGCGGTCACATTCCAGTCAATATCGCGCACGTCATCCCCATACTGATACTCGCGGACCTCTGAAAAGGCCATACCACGCCCTTTGAAGGCCGAATGATACTGACCGGCAAAAATATTGCTCGAAAGTCCCCGGGTCTTGATTTCAATCTGACGGACACGCTTTAAAAGTTCACTTGTCTCCATTCCTTTAATATTTGACCGTGTTCCCCTGGAGCAACCAAAGGAACACAGCTTAGTCATTTATAATCATGCAGCCTTCCGACTGCGAATAAAAGCCGACGAGAACTCTCTTCCCCGTCTGCAACCGTTACAAGTATCAGCGCATCAGGGCACTTCAACCTTGTTCAGAATCTTGCTGACGATTTCATCAGAAGTCACGTTGGTAGCTTCTGCTTCATAAGTCAGTCCGATACGGTGACGAAGCACGTCATGAGCCACGGCTCTCACATCTTCCGGAATCACGTATCCACGACGTTTGATGAAAGCGTAACTGCGTGCAGCCAGTGCCAGGTTGATAGAAGCACGAGGAGAACCTCCAAAGCCAATCAAGCCCTTCAGCTCTTTCAAGTCGTATTTTTCCGGATAACGGGTAGCAAATACGATGTCTGCAATGTACTGTTCAATCTTTTCATCCAGGTATACCTGACGAACCACTTCGCGGGCAGCAATAATGTCTTCTGCCTTCAAAATAGGACGAACCTCCGTACGTTCTCCGTTGATGTTCTGACGGATAATCTTCTTTTCTTCTTCCAGCTTCGGATAATCAATAATCACCTTCAGCATGAAACGGTCTACCTGTGCTTCAGGCAACGGATAAGTTCCTTCTTGTTCAATCGGGTTCTGCGTAGCCATTACCAGGAAAGGCTTCGGAAGTGCAAAAGTCTGCTTACCCAGTGTCACCTGACGTTCCTGCATGGCCTCGAGCAAGGCACTCTGTACTTTAGCCGGTGCACGGTTAATTTCATCGGCCAGTACAAAGTTGGCAAAAACCGGTCCTTTGTTGGCAACGAACTGCTCATCCTTCTGACTGTAAATCATCGTACCGATGATATCGGCCGGCAGCAAGTCAGGAGTAAACTGCACACGACTGTATTTTGAATCGATCAATGAAGCAAGGGTTTTGATTGCCAAGGTCTTTGCCAATCCCGGAACACCTTCCAGCAGAATATGTCCGTCAGAAAGCAACCCAATCAATAAAGATTCGATAAGATGTTTTTGACCTACGATTACCTGATTCATTCCCTCCATCAGGTTTGTCACAAACGCGCTCTGGCGTTCGATTCGTTCATTCAATTCACGAATGTCAATAGCTTCAGCCATAATTTTCTTCTATTTTAGTTCTCTTTTTTTGCATTAAAAAATGCCCTTTCAAAACATATATCTAAAAAGACACCCCAAAATTAAGGTATTCCCTTAACAGGCACAATAAATTTTGATAAAAAAATATAGATGGGGTTCGCCTTTTAAGGCTTATTGAACTAAAGAAAATTAAAAAAAGCCTTGTTTGAATTGAAACAAGGTCTCTCGTTATTTTTTAGGAGTAAGTTGCGGAATCTGAATTGTAGTGCCCACCGGCACGTTATCCGGATTTTTAATAATAGCCTTATTGTGCTTCACCAAATAAGGCCATAGTTTTTTATTTCCATAGAATTTCAGGGCCACACGTACCAGGCTCTCCCCCGGTTTAAGCGTATATGAGCCCTGATTTCCAGTTATCTGGTATTCAACCGTATCGGCTAAGGTTTCCCTTTTCGGTACAGGCGTAGAAACTACGGGAGTTTTTTCTTCTTTCTTCGCGACGTTTTTCAAGGTATCCTTCTTCTGTACCAAGGAAGAATCTTTTTTTACAACTAAAGTATCAGCCCCCTGCAAGGAGTCAGGAACCACAGGCGCAGGCGTTTTCCGCGTTTCATTCATCAGTTTCTCTACCACCTGTTCCGGAATATACCGTCGGCCTGAGGTCAATACCCATGTCACGATTCCTCCTATGAAAATACCTGCCAGCAAGATGGAGGCAATCATACACCACGGCACATTAGCTTCTTTCCCTGAAGGAGTCAGATCAACAGCGGGAATCCTTTCTTCCTTTTCAGGCAACGTATCTTCCTGCTTTTCTTTCACCTCCTCTTTCTCAGAAACCACCTTCTCCGTTATTGGCACCTGAACAGGTTCCTCTTCTATCAGAGAGGCAGCTTCCGTTTGCGGCAATACCTCATCAGTTTCTTCCGTAGCCGGCTCTGTTGGGGATTCGATTACAGCATCGGTTTCTCCGGTCTTCTCCACCTCGGTTACCGCCTCTTGAGATTCCACCCCGGTTTCGTCCTCAGGCAAGTCTGTAAAATGCACTTCATCTTTCAGCAGTACCGACTGGAAATGCGCAAAAGGCTTATTCACCAAATCCTTCAGTCCGGTTTCCGGAATAAAAGAAATACGCGTATGCGACTGGCTATCCGTGGTTTCCGGTCCGTTGGAAGCTGTTTCTTCCGTAGCGTCTACCGTAATCAGCTTAAATGTACCCAGGCCTTTTACCTTTACATACTTGTCCCTTGTCAAAGCTTCTTCTATCAATGACAGAAACTCCTTGACAAAAAATGCCGCATCAGCCTGGGCCAACTGGCTTTTGCGAGCAAATAAATCCACAAGTTCATGTAAAGTTACTTTATCATTCATCCGACAAGACGTTTTTAACCCTTCCTTTTAACAAAGTAGCCGACTTAAAACTGACAGCCAGTTCGGGAGGTACCAGAAAGCGCTGTTTGGTGACGGGATTCACAGAAATATACTCCATCTTTTTCTCCACCTCAAACGATCCGAAATCCTGTAGCACCACAGTCTTATTCTCCTGTAAAGACTGCGACACACACTCCGTAAAAGAAGCCAGCAAAGACGCTGTTTCCTTTTCGGTTTTCTCTAAACGACGGGAAAGTTCTTCTATGAATTCCTTATTGGTCATTTTATTTTACAATTGTAGCATACAAATCAAAATCATCTGCATCGTACACTTTTACCCGATGGAAACTACCGATTCTCAAGCGGTGATTTTCCACCTTTATCAACACCTCCGGATCGACTTCCGGTGAATCAAACTGTGTACGGCCGATATAATAATCACCTTCCTTACGGTCAATGATTACCTTGAATTCTTGTCCAATCTTGCGATGAGACAAGTCGGCAGAGATTTCCTGCTGCAATTCCATCAGTTTATCCAGACGCTGCTGCTTGACTTCCTGCGAAATCTCATCTTTATAATGCTTGGCAGAATAGGTGCCTTCTTCTTCCGAATAGGCAAATGCACCCATACGGTCAAAACGTGCCGTACGGACAAATTCCATCAGTTCCTCAAAATCCTGCTCCGTTTCACCCGGATGACCTACCATCAATGTAGTACGCAAATGAATGCCAGGCACCTCCTTACGGAACTTCTCTATCAACTGATAGGTTTCTGCCTTCGTCACATGGCGACGCATCTTCTGCAGCATGTTATCGCTGATATGCTGCAAGGCAATGTCCATGTACTTACATACATTATCGTTTTCACGCATTACGCGGAACAAATCTTCCGGGAAATGAGCGGGATAAGCATAATGCAGACGAATCCATTCCACACCCGGGATATGTGCCATCTGTTCTATCAGTTCCGGCAACATCTGTTTTTTATACAAATCCACTCCGTAATAAGTCAGCTCCTGTGCAATGACCTGAAATTCTTTTACCCCTTCGGAAACCAGCAAGCGCACTTCGTCAAGAATTTCTTCCATAGGACGAGACACATGTTTACCGGTAATGATAGGGATAGCGCAATAAGAACACTTACGGTCGCAACCTTCTGATATTTTCAGGTACGCATAATGCTTCGGAGTCGTCAGATGACGCTCAATGGCAAATTCAGAATGATAGGCCTTTCCTAAATCGGCCAAAAGTTCATTCCAGTTGAACTTCCCATAGAATTTGTCGACCTGCGGAATCTCCATCTGCAAGTCCTTCAGGTAACGTTCCGACAGACAGCCCATTACATAAAGTTTCTTCAAGCGTCCTTCTTCTTTTGCCTGACAGAACTCCAGAATCATGTTGATAGACTCCTCTTTGGCATCGCCAATAAAGCCACACGTATTGATAACGGCAATTTCTCCCTGCGGATGGTCGCTGTCATGTGTCACCTTGTAGCCATTAGCTTCCAGCTGCTTCATCAGTTTTTCGGAATCTACCAGATTTTTCGAGCATCCTAAAGTAATTATATCGATTGTATTCTTTCTCATTTTTCAGTGGTTGAGCCAAACAATGAATCTACGAACTCACGGCGACGGAATATCTGCAGGTCTTCCATACCTTCTCCCAGACCGATGTATCTCACCGGAATCTTAAACTGGTCGGAAATTCCAATCACTACTCCCCCCTTGGCCGTTCCGTCAAGTTTGGTGATAGCCATGGCGGTTACTTCTGTAGCCAAAGTAAACTGTTTGGCCTGTTCGAATGCATTCTGTCCGGTAGAACCATCCAATACCAGCAACACCTCATGAGGTGCATCGGGTACCACCTTCTTCATTACATTCTTGATTTTTGTCAGCTCGTTCATCAAGCCAATCTTATTGTGTAAACGTCCTGCCGTATCAATGATTACCACATCGGCATTATTAGCCTTGGCAGAACTCAGCGTATCAAAAGCTACTGAAGCCGGATCAGCTCCCATTTTCTGTTTTACCACCGGCACACCTACGCGTTCTCCCCAAATGTCCAGCTGCTCTACGGCTGCGGCACGGAAAGTATCTGCGGCACCCAGATAAACCTTTTTCCCAGCTTTTTTAAACTGATAAGCCAGTTTACCGATGGTCGTTGTTTTTCCTACTCCGTTCACGCCTACCACCATAATCACATAAGGAGCCTTATCCTGAGGCACATCAAAGTCGGCAGCATCCACCGTATTGTTTTCCATCAGCAACGCCGCAATCTCCTCACGAAGGATATTGTTCAATTCCTGTGTATTCACATACTTATCCTTTGCCACTCTGTTTTCAATGCGCTTGATAATGTTCAGCGTAGTTTCTACTCCCACATCAGACGTGATAAGCACTTCTTCCAGATTGTCCAGCACCTCATCATCTACCTTCGATTTTCCGGCCACCGCACGTGCTATTTTTCCAAATACACTTTCTTTGGTTTTAGACAATCCTTTGTCTAATGTTTCTTTTTTTTCCTTTGAGAAAAAACTAAAAAATCCCATACAACTTACTTTTATCAGTTTCCGACAACAAAGATAAGATTATTCTCGCTTTCACACAAAAAAAGTTCCTTTCATATTTGAATGAAAGGAACTTTTATTTAGCATTTTATATCTCAAAAGATAAATTATTTCTTGAAGAAGTCCTGTACTTTTTCGTTAGGAACCATTTGTTCATCAAAAACATAAGCACCAGTTTTCGGAGACTTAACCATTTTGATAACCTTAGTATAAGAACGTCCTTCTTTACCTGTCTGAAGGGTTGCGACTGTTTTCTTTGCCATGGTCTGTTATT
>PPYE01000280.1_pt1 | contig 39305 bp, 45 predicted proteins | sample 1559881 | NCBI WGS metagenome assembly PPYE01 (sample SAMN08240022, study PRJNA423297) | Human gut metagenome, whole genome shotgun sequencing project. | reverse complement strand
CATAATGACGGTGACATTTACAATAACGATATCGCCAATTTTTTCATAAAGGCAAGTTGCAGATTTTATTTTATCAATCAGAGTAGAGTATGGAGTAAGAGTAGCTGTACCAAGTTCGATATTTGACGAATCGTATTTAGTTGAAAGAAGTGCATCAACCTCTGTTGCGGAATAAGACTTAGTAGGTGCGTTGCCAGATTCAGCAGTTGGAACATACAGTAAGCGACCGCCAGCGCTTCTGTCACGAGAACCGACATTGTAGCCACAACGCCCAAAGAAACTACCATCAAAACTACCATAATTCCAACTACCGCCCCCAAGTACGATGCGGTAATCGTTCAAATCTGATGTAACATAGAAGAAATCACCAACAGGAAGTGCAGATGTGCCACCAATTTTCGAAGGCAGTAAAAGCCAGTCATATTCTTCTTTGCCGTAACCCATTGCATTTATGTAACCATTTGCATTGGGAAGCGTAAATCCAACTCCTTCATAATTATCAGAGTTTTTCGATTCATTGAATGTGAAATTATTTGCAACATAGGGCTGACCGCCACACATAGAGCCGTCGCCCCAAACATTCACACCTTGAATGTGCTTAAAGATGTTACCGTAAGGATTTTCAACGCCACGATATGTAACGGAAACTTTACCGTTTACATTGTAGGTTGTTTCCGTACCGCCTATTTCATTAACGGTTTCAGTTGCCTGACCTGTGCTGTTACCAAGTTCAGCGGTTGAACCTGTCAAACTTGAACAGTTATATGCCTTGTTATCGGTGATGCTGACAATACCCTGACCGATGCCTGTCTGCGAGTTCATAGTGCCGAGTTCAATAATCATCAGAAGTTGATTTGCACTTGTTGCCTTAATAGTTTCCAAGTGCCAGCCTGAACCACGGTTTTGTGCCATTTGTTCAAGGTTTGACTTAGTTCCAAGTCCTTTTCTTAAGCCACTGATAGATTTCTTCCCCGCAACCGAGCAAAGTAAATCACCGTCCTCGTAAGTGATAAACTCATCAACATTATCATTAACATAAGCTCCTGCGGAAACATCAAACATACTGCCCTCATCGGCTGAAAATAGAATGTAATTAATAGCATTGCCGTTTTCATCATAGAATGCTGGATGCAGCTTAAAGCCTGTTTTGGGTTTGGAACTCACATAGTAGTTTGCTTTTCGTAAATGATAGCCAATACCGGAATCCGAATTTTTCTCCAACTTTAGCGGAACGACTTTGTAATAAAATGCTGGCTGATATACCATAACCTGCCCGTTGGAGCCGTCCTCTGTGTAACCTTCGTCGCCGTAGTATGCCACGATAGTTCCGTCGTCCAACACATTACAGCGTTTTCTTCCGCCGTACATTGTGAATTTATCAAAGTCTGCTCCCTGTGACAGTCCGACTGCACCAGCAAGTCGAGTGAATGTCTTGTTTTCAAAATCCACCTGCAATCCAAGAATATCGCTGTCTGTGTAACCTATGTATGCCTTGACATCGTCAACATCTGCCTTGTCGGCTTTGTTGCCAAGCAATTTATCAGATTCTGTCTTTGAATAAACAGAATTGACATCTGCCTTATTCCTGAGAAGCTTGTCCGTTTCTTCTGATGAGTAGGCTTCGTTTGCATCGTAATAATACTCGCCAAGATATTTAATGCTCGGATAATTAGTGTTGCTGTCCGTGATGTCCGTTTTGGAGCTCACTTTGTTTGAGTGGTCTTCTTTTGATTTAAGTGCATTGGCTACATCTGTTGCGTTTGCCTTGCCTGTAAGGGCTTTCTCTGCCGTCTGCATTCGTGCTGATAACTGACTAACCGTGCTTTTGTCAGCTTTATTAGACACAGACGAATCAATCCCGTCAAGCCTTGCTCCAAGCGAATTTTGACTGCCTCTTGCGTTCTCGACTTCCTTTGTGATTTCCACAATCGAGCTTGCTCCCGGGAAGGCTTTGCTATCATCGTTGATTACGCTTTTTCCTACACGCAAACAAACGGTTTCAGCAGTTATGATTTCATCGCCTTCTGTAAGCACAATATCCATTTTACAAATGCCTGATAATGCAAGCATTGTGTCTGTGAGCGTAACTGTGACTACATTATTTTCTGTGTCAACGATAGCGGCAACGCTGTCCGCAACGATTACATCGTCAACCGTAGCATTGACTTTCGCTGACATCGTAGAGGCAAGGTCAACAGTTTCACCGTTGACGGTAAACGCAAAATCAATAATGCGTGAGCCTTTGTCGCCCTGTCTGACCTCTAAAATTTCGTAGTTTTTACAGCTGTTAATTTCGAGTGTCATTTTTGTATGATTAATGTTCAAATTTTTTCACCTCATTTAACTATATAATCAGATAACTTTGATTTTGGCGTGCCGAGTTCGAGACTGTTCCACCGTTCGAGTACGAAATCATAGTCTGTTTTAATTATTTTTGCTTGCAAGCTATCGTTTTCAGTATCAACATACGCCGTGTCGCATAAATGCAGTCCAAGCATTTCGGTGAGTGCAGGGGGATAGTTAACCTTTACATTGAGCGTAGGCGCTCCGTTTGTGTTTACGAGCTGTCCTCTTAAAACCTGCGCTTGAATATTTAGCTTTTGAATCAAGAAGTCCTTGTTCTCGCCTGTGTGAGCGTTGAAATCCCAGTAACCTGTTTCATCGCCGATGTAGACCGAACCGCCATCTGAAACATCAACCGTTTTCACCTTAATTAGCTTAGATTTATGGGTTTTGAGTTCTTGCGGTTGAGAGCAGAGGATGACGTTCTTGTCGTTGTATGTGTCGTGGCAAGTGGCATAAGCTGCAACGTGGGAACAGATATCATCTGAATTAAGCGTTTGCGTAAGACTGCTGATGTTACTTCCCCAGCGCAAATGGCAGTTTGTAACCGCCCCACGTTTTTTTAACAACGATACATTAAAGTTATTGTATTTATATTCACCGCCGAAAACATCAACGAGTGAACCGTCAGCACCGCCCATAAAATCACCAAGAGTACAGGGCGTACAGAAGCCAAGCGTCATAGATGATTTTGTGGTAATATCTGATGTAAATTTGAAATAGTGCTCCCACAAGGTTGCCTGTGGGAACAGCGAATCACCCTCAAAATCACGACCTGTGCAAAGTATATCCCACCATTCCTTTGGAGTATGCACAACATCAGTTTGGTTGGAAGTTTCGACCAAAAAATTGTTATACAAATTGTGCTTGATATGCTTTGCTTTAACCGTAATTGATTTCTTGTCTTTGTACTGCAAATCGTAAATCTCAAAATACTGCGGTTCATCGGTTGGGTTCGGTTTTGCCTTAATGAAATACTGCGTGTCGAGTAAATCAGCACATCTGTCCGTTGTCGATAACTCCATTTCAAGCAAATAATCACCGTTTCGTTCCTCAGTAACTTTACCGCTGATTATTTCCGTAATCCGTCCGAGCAGGTTAAATCTACTTGGGCCAGCTGTTTTAAAATCCGATTTATACAATAAAGGGAACATTTTTTATAATCTCCTCCAGTTCGGTCTTATTGACAGCAATGCGTTTTTATATGCAGTTACAACAATTTGATTGTTTCCAACCTTTAATCTAGGAGGTATAGTGCTGTCAACAAAATTAGTTGTACCGTCGGATTTGTGTGCTATATACTGCATGGTTTCACCGTCAAGTATTGCGTAGTCATAACCACCTGTGCACTTCAAATCAAGTGATTCGCCGTTTATGCTAACTTTAGCGATAGCCGTAGTATTATTACCACTAACATTTGTGTTAGTTATAATGATAGTAGGCAAGGATTCATATTGTTCGGGGTTGTGCAAGGAAACCGATTTATTAACCTCAAAATCAATAGTCCGCTGTCCAAGCTCTGAATACCACCACGGCTTACGGTTGAATTTGATTTTTGTTGTAAGTAATGTTGGGAGTTCACGAACAATATCGTCAATATTTGAAATATAAGCCTCGGTGAAATATCCGGGATTGTAAGTATCTTTATACTTTTGATAGCCACGATTTAAAGTCAGCCATTCGATAACGGCCCTCGCAAGGTGCTTTGCTGACAGTTCGGATAAATACGGCAAAAAGGAAATTTCACGCTCAAATTCAACATTTTGCCACCGCCCGTTATCAAGCAAAACATCACCGTCTCTGCACGGGATTTCAACCGTTGAAACATCTCTAACGGGGATTTCGTGCTGTGGCGCTTGTGTGATACGACCGCCGAAATACGATAACCATTTACCTCCGAAATAAAAGTTATGCATATGCTCTCTGCCTCCTTGTTATTTCATCGGCGAGCCGATTGCTCATATCTTCGACAAGGCTGTCAATATCCACATCGTTATTAATTGCAACAGAAGGAATATTGATACTGATGTTGTTAATGATATTAGTGGAATCGTTTTCAAACACTGAGCCTCTGCCTTCACGCTTTGATTGACGATACTCCTCAGCCTCTTGAGCTGTGAGAACTGCCTCACCGGCATCAAGATATGCGGCGAACTTATCATGTGGAACATAATCAATGCCGGCACGGAAACGAGGTAAGGTTACTTCCGGAATCGGATCTATCTCCCAGCCAATCATTGATGTTGCCCAGTTTACGCCTTCCAACAATTTATTAATAATCCAAATAATGCCGTTGATTACATTCTCAACAAATGTAGGCAAAAGGTTAAAAACATTCTTGAAAATGTTAACAACACCGTTCCACGCTTGTTCCCAGTTTCCCGAAAAAACACCTTTTACGAAATCTACAATTCCGTTAAAAATCCCCGAAATCGGTTCAAGAATTTTTTTGACTCCTTTAATTGCACCGCCTAAAACCTCCGAAAAGATTTGCGCCAACCATTCAATCACCGGAACAAGCGCAGGAATAAGAGTTTCAAGCATTTCGCCGAGTAAGTCTAAAACAGGACGGAGTGCATCGAAAACCTGTGAGATGACAGGCGATAACTGCTCAAAAACAGGCTGTAAAGTTTCAACGATGGTGTCGCAGAGCTCGCTGATAATCGGGATAAGAGGTGTTAAAAGGTCATTGAGAAATGTTGCTAAATCCTCAATAATCGGAGTGAGTGCCGCTAAAAGACCGTCGAGCAATACGCTTGCGAGCTGAATAAGCATCTCAATAACGGGCGTTAAAAGCTCTACAAGGGTACCAAACAACGGCATAATTGCCGTTATTAGCTGCATAAAATACGGGAGCAAATCCTGAATGATTTGCAGTAAAGGTGGAAACAGCTGTTCAACAATCTGAACAATGATAGGTGCTAACTGCTCCATAAGCTGAGCAATAAACGGTAGCAACTCCTCAATTAACGGCATTATCTGCTCGAGCATTGACACAATTATCGGTGCTACCTCTTCGCAAATGTTGATTAAAACAGGGGCAAGGTTGTTTGCCACACTCTCAATCAATGGTGAGAGCTGTTCGAGGAGCTTACCGCCAAGACCGATAAGAGAGTTAAGGACAGGCTCGGCGACAGCACCAATCTGAGCCATAGTGTCAGACAACTGCTGATGAACTCTGTTAGATTCCATTACATCGCCATTTGTTTTCTTGTATTGAGCCGACGCATCAGAATATAGCGATGTGAGGGTGGATGTGATTAACTGCTGTCTTTCTTGTTCTGAAGAGCATTTTGCAAGTTTTTCATTAAATTCATCTTCTGACACACCCATCCAGTTAAGAGCATCGGCAAGCGGACCTGTTACCTGTCCAACTTTTGCGGTTTCGTTTGCCGCCTCTGTCAAGCCCTCAATAGGCAAGGAATCACCGAATTGACCGTAAACACCTGTGCAAATCTCTGTCCAACTTTGCAGGTCTTTTGTGGAATCGCAAAGCAATGATAAATGATTAGCCGCCTCAGTTGCCTGTCCGCTGTCACCGACTACGGCATACAAGTCAGAGTAAGTCTGTTTTGCATCTGCCGCTGTAAATTTGTTGGTGGTGAAAGCTGTGTCGAGTTTACCCATTTCGGTGCGGTATTCTCTGGTATTTTCGGCAACTGACGATAATGCTCCGACACCTGCCGCCGCACCTCCGACCATTGCCGCTCCCCATTTGCCTGCGGTTTTGATACCGTTACCTAAGGTTGCGGCAACACCTTTACCTTTTTTCTCGGTTTCGGCGATTGATTTATTTGCCTCATCGTTATTAACAAAAATCGAGCCGAATAACTTAAATATTTCAACAGCCATTAGCTACACCTCCTCCCATTTATAATTGTCAAGGTAGTTTTCAACCGTTTTTTCAATTTCCTCTGTATTGACCGTATCAACAATGTTGTCAGACCGTGTCGAGCCTGTTGCCTTGTTAACGAAATCCGTGTACGACAAGCCTGTGAAATTTCCCACAACAGTCAAAATATAGGCTTTGTAAAGCAATTCGTCATTACGGTCATTTATAGCATTTTTGATAATCTCGACAGCCTCAGAAAAAGACAGCTCATGCAGTACGGCAGTATTACCACAACAATACTGCATGAGCATTCCAAATGTTCTTACTTCAAGGCTGAGAGCGAGGTAAAAAAACTTTTAATATCATTCTCTCTGATGATTTTCTTTACATCGCTGAGGACTTCGGGGATACTTAATTTACTCACCTCATCGGAAGTAATGTCGCCTCTGATGTCGGCCAGCAATGAATAAAATTCCTGTTCTGTTTCTTTGTTCGACAAAGAAGTCAACAGCGTAATCACAAATTCAAGGCCGACCGCTTCGGTGTTGACTGTTTCATCTTTACTGTTATTTTTGACAGCAATGCGATTTGCGAAATCTGCAATTTCCTCTTTGATGTCTGCTTTTTTGATAATGCGAGCAAGAGTAAATGCGTCTTTAATGCTTAATTTTCTCATAATTATGCCTCCGTTGCTTCCACTGTTTCCGTTTTTTCTGTCGGTCTGAAAATCTTAAACGGTGGCTTGATTTCCTCGTCCGAATCATAAGCCTCGGGTGAAAGGTTACCGTAAAACTGAGCTTCTACCTTGCCGTTGTCTTTGTCGGCAATTGCAAGTGTAAGACCGTTCTCATTGAAGCCGTTGAACACCTGAATAATACACGGCTTATCCTCCCCGAGGAGGCAGCCTACCCAAGTGATATTCTTAATGTAGTCACCGTCAAGAATAACATCTCTACCCGTGATTACATCGTAGCCTACGACCTTTTCGTCTGTGCCTTTGTCGGCAATTCCAAGGCCATAAATGAAGTTCTGGGTAGTCATCTCAGCAAGTGTTGCTTTGATGTAAACTTCCCAACCGTCAACTACTGTGTCGCCTTTAGTTCTTGTTTTTACGCCGTCAAATTCAAGGCGTCTGAGTGTCGGCTTTGCGGAAAATTCACCGCCTTTGATTGTTACACCAAGACACTTACCTGCCTTTTTGGCACTTGCATATGTGTCCGTAGCAGGATCGTAATTTACAAAAAACGCACCTGCGTCAAGTAACATACGGTCAGCCGTCTTATTGCTGTAACCGCTGTACGGTTTAATCTTTCGTGGCTTAACTGTTGCCATTTCAATCGTCCTCTCTTTCATAAACCCTCAATTCAAGGGTTGCCATTATTCTATTTATTGTTTTGTCCGATTCGGCGACATACTGCCTGTCGCCGTTGTTGTAAAACTTGTAATGCCGTTTACCCTGTGTATAGGTTGCTCTCGCAATATCCGAATAGATTTCATCCACAATATTGTCGATTTTCTCGGTGGTGAACCTATCGTACAGATTAAGCGTAACAAGATATTTCTTGTACGGCTCGTCGGTGTAAAGCTGTTTCAGTTCGTAAACAAGCCTCGGGAAGCCGTCACCAACCATAAAAAATGAGGGGACATACTGCGACAAAACCGCATTTAATAAATTTTTAATGCTATTCACCGCTGTATTCCCCCTCACTGATTTTTCGTTCTGCCTCTTCTGTGCCTACGGCACTGAGGTACTGTTGTTCAATTTTTATGATGTCTTTGATGTTACTTTCGGCGGCATCACTTAACGCTCCGATTTTTGGGTATTTATTCGTGCCAATCTCTTGGTACAGTCCATAGAATCCGCCCGGTTTGAAGCCTACCTGCAGGTCAGGAATTTTTTGCTTTGAGCGTACCCAATACTGTGTGTTTTTCGCTAAGCGTCCCGTCCTGCGTTTTATTTTTTGTCGTGACCGTTTACATACCAACTTGCCAACATCACGCAGAGCGGCTCGTTCAAGCTCTTTGAGCGTATATTGAATACGGTCAACATTGCTGATTATCTCAACGCCGTTTTTTGTGATTTTAACTGCTTTAGGAAGTGACATTGTTTTCACCTACCACATCCGTTAAATACAGCTCCGTACGCTCTGTGCCTTTAATCTCATACGCACGATAAATCTTGAACCTCTTATTTTCGAGATAACAAAATTCTTCATTGTGGTACTCGAACGAGTTGACTTCAAGCATACATTCGGGTTTCAACCCGTTCGCCTGTGCCTGAAAAAATTCAGATTGTCGAACATATTTGCGTTGTGCATAAATCGTTCGGAGTTTTTCCTGATACACAATTTCGCCGATATCATTGGTTGTTTGCCCTGACTTTTCAACAAGTTTAACAAGAGTATCTGCATTCATTCTGTTTGCGCTCCTCTCGCCGCCATTGCATCGCGCAATTCTTCGTAATGCCGTGCCCATTCGCTGTCGGCGGTAACCGAAAAATAAGCACGGCAATAGAATTTGATCGCCTGCATAACAAGTGCAGTTGAGTTTTTGTCGTTGACGTCAACTCCTGCACCTGCCATGTCACTTTTGGCAGAATCAATGAGGGCAGATATTTCATCGTCAAACAGCACCGTATTGATACGGAGCGAAACCTTTACGGCTTCAATTTCATTAGATACTGCCATAATTCAAACCTCTTTTAAGCGCTCTTTTTTACGAGTTTTACAAGGCTGTGAGTATCCACGACCTTACCGTCTGCAAGCATTACGGCTTTAAGGACTGTGTTATCGGTGTCGTCCTCTTCGTACTTCTTGACGCTTAAGCCCATTACCTCGTTGAAGATGTAATCGTTAAGATTGAACATCATCGCAAAGGTTGTGTCGGCTGAAACCGTGTCAGCATACGAATCCATATAGCCGTCTGTTGGGATAACAGCACGACCAAAAAGTGAGAGTGACGGCTTGCCGTTAAGTCCTTCGGACATACGAGCGACAGGCTGACCGTTGCTGTCTGTAATGCCCATAAATGCAAAGAATGACTTCTTTGTCATCAGCCATACAGCATCATCGTATGCAGCAGGAAGAGCCGCCTCAGCCGAGCAAAGTGTTGAATATGTAAGCTTGCCGGTTTTTGCAATCTCGATTGTCTGGCCTTCAGGGGGAGTGCAAGAAAGAATGCCGGTTGGCGAACCTGAACCCGAACCCTTAACGATTGCCATTTCGCAAGCCTTAACAACTGCGGTCTTGATCTGGTCGATAAACTGTGATTCAAAAGTGTCAAGCGCCGTTTTGGTCATAAAGAGCGAGAACGCAACCTTGCATTCAAGCTTATAGCCGGCAAAGACAACCTTGTCAGTAGTTACCTGCTGCTGGTCTGAACCCTTTTCCTCATCAACCCAGCTTGCTGTCGGGCGGATGTTCTGTGTAGGGATAAGGAGTGCTGTCGGATAAGCCGTCTTGAACACTCTTGCGTAAATTTCGCCGATTTTTTCAAGTTCAACGATTAAACGCTGATACATTGTGGTCGGCACAATAGCCGCCGCAGTGCTTGATGTGGTCTGTGATGCCACATTCATAAACTTCTGTGGCACGGGTACACCGTTCTGAATATAGTTAGCGAATGCTTTTCTGTATTCAAGTGTCGCGTACATGTCTGTTACCTGTTCGCCCTCATCTGTGAGGTCAATTTTTGTTTTGTGATTTTCAAATGGCGCAGGCATTTTAATTTCCTCCTCTGCATTTTTATTTGCCTTATTCACGGCAGAATTTTCAAACTCACTGTCGAGCTTATCAATCTGCTGTGTAATCTCTTTCGCCTCGGCGAGCTTGTTTTCTGCAATGAGCTTTTTTGCCTTGTCATAAAGAGCATTTCTCTTGTTGAGATATTCCTGTTTGTTCATTCTTCTTCAACTTCCTTTCGTTTGAGTAATTCAAGTTTTGCTGTAAGCTGTGTTTTTTCGTCCCTCATCTGTTTGATGATTGTATCAGGGATAAGACCACTAAGGCTTGCCGCAAGTTTAACCTCTTTTGGCTTTTCAGCATATTCTGCGACCTTGTCAATAAAACCTTTTTCGACTGCTTCATCAGCAGTGAGCCAAGTTTCCTTGTCCATAAGTCCAATAAGCTCGTCCTCGCTCATACCCGTTTTAAGTCGATAGGCTGTCGCAACGGCTTTACTTGCTTTAAGCAACACGCCTGATTCGTGTGCCATGTCATTGTAATCGCCTGCGGCATAGCTTGAAACATTATGAATCATAAGCATACCTGTTGGCACAATTTCAGATGTGCACGCACAAGCGATGTATGAAGCGGCAGAGGCGGCAAAAATGACCTTGATTGTAGCCTTGCTTTCGGCGAGCATATCGTAAATTTCGGAGGCGGCAAAGATGTCACCACCTGACGAATTGATAACAACCTGTACGCCCTCATCCGCCACTTCGTCAAGCTGTGAGCGAATGTCGGCTGGGCAACAGGAATCTACTCCAAACCAGTCGTAAATCCACTTATCATCATTCGTAACGATAGGGCCTTTAATGTCAATTGTTTTCGGCATCGTTTTCACCTCCCTGTCCAAGTGATTTAATTATTAACAGTTCTTCACTGCTAAGCTCCCAGTTATTCATTTCTGTTGCTTCAATTTTCTGCAATTCAGCTTTGACACTATCCGAAATCAAAAAACCAGCACCAAAAATAGCCTTTTTCTTCGCTCTTTGTGATTCTAAAGCTCTGATAAAATGGCATTGCGATTTTTTTATTTTTATATCAATGCCATACTTCGCAAAAGGATAAAGTTTAGCACTGGTAATTACGCTATCAGGATAAGAATATTTCGGGAGTTGTTTCTTTATTGCGGCAAGTGTTTTATTATCTGCAAGCTTAACTGCTTTATATAAAGTTGGAGCAGTTCTTATTTGCAAATCAGGATCATCTAAATTTGTAATAAATGATGTATTTACAACTGCACCATTTTCGTATGTAATACTAATGCCGCAAAGAATTGTTGTGTAGTTGCAACTTCTTTTATTGCTAAAAATAGTAAGAGTAGGAGCAAATAAAAAGCATTTAATTTTGTTGCGAGTATAAAAATCTAAAATTTTTGCCAAAAGGCTAAAGGGCGGATTATCAACAACTATTTTTCCCGAATAATCGTAATTTTCGTAGTCGCCTCCGGGATAAAACGGACGGCAAAAAGTGGATTTATCAAGATTGTATTCGTTCGCCACCCAATCGCTTATAGCTTCATAAACTAACGATGGTGTATAACAATCATCTGTTGTTTTCTTGGGTTTAAATTTTTCAACAAAATCTTCATAATTTTTACTCTTCACTTTCTTCACCTCCTTCGTCAACTGCAACTGTATCTAATCTTCTGAGCGGAGTGTCTCCGCCCGGAACAGGAGCAAGACCAAGTGATTCTCGCCATTCATTCGGAAGCATTGCTCCACGGTCTACCATTCCGGCAAAATTCAGTTTTGTTTTAAGGCTTGCAGATTGTAGATTGAACGAACCGACTGCTATGTAATTTCCACAACTTCGCTGACGGCGAGTGAATAGTTTCCGTGTCAGCTCGTTTTTCAACTGAATAATCTTCGGTGAAATCACCGCCTCAAAGTAAGCGTTTTCTTCATCTTCGTTCGCTGTCGATGTGATAATTTTCACATTAGTGTTAAAAAGCTCAAGGATTCTGTTTTTTGTTCTATCCATTTGCAAAGCATTTGGAACATAGTCATTCGGGGTTATCTGATTTGCGTCAACTTTTGCGTCAACTGCCGCAACACCCACGGAACTGTTGCTGATGTTAAGGTAGTTATCAGCAAACGCTTTTGCGTTCTTCTTCAAATCCTCAGGACGCAACGATGAGGTATATTTCAGCAACCATTTAATGACACTTGAATTTCTGATAGCACTGATGATGCCGCTGTCGGTTGTTTCAACAATTTCAAGCAAAGGTGCAAGAGCCTTAAATTTGCCACTTCCGAATATGTCATTTTCAGCGAAATCATCACGCAAATGTATGACATCTTCGGAGGCAAAGCGGTAGGTCTTGCCGTTTGCAAGGATAAATTCATAAACAAGGTTGCCGTTAGTGTCGTACAAGTCCGTAGCTGATTTAGCCGGTATGAAATACAATTCCGTAGGCAAGCCGTTTGTGTCTCTAATGATGAGCCAAAAAGCATTGCCCGATAGCGATAGCTGTGTGCTTGTCCTATACAAAAGCATATCCATTGTTGTGTACGGGTTAGGTTCTTCAAGCAAGAACTTGATGTAAGGTTCGGGATTGATTAAGAGGTCTTTTCTGCCGTCAACGATTGTTTCCCTTATATGCTTAATTGATAATTTTGAAAATCTGAGAGCCTGTGCATTAACGCAAGCTCGGACGGTGTCGGAATCATATGCTCTGTTGCCCCACAAGAAGAAATTTGAATTATTCTGTGTAACAAGTTCAACCCTTGAAAAATTCTTTGTCTTTCTGACATTGCGAACAGAATTTAAAAAGTTCTTAAATTTTCCCATTCTCTCACCTCCTAAACAATGCTTAAATATTCGTCTTCATATTCAAAATATAGCGTGTAAGCGTCAAGCAAAGCCGCAGTACCGTCAATTCGTCTCGTTGACTTTGAGGTCTTAATTGGCTGTATATTACCGTTTCTGTCCTCATCTATTGCAGTATTTGCGAGACACCATTTATCAATTGGATTGTTGTTGTAGATTATTCTTTTCTTGACAAGGTCTGCTTTGAGGGCTTTCATCGGGGCAGACAATGTTTTCTTACCTTGGTGTACAGCTTCCATAACGGTAGGACCGAAAGCGTCAATCATCTGATTAACCCACATCTGAGCTGACCAAGCGTCATAGCCCTCTTTCCACAAGTAAATGTCGTATTCGTCTTGTAACTCTTGATACCACGCTGTTACAACACTTGCGTCAATCTTGTTTCCGGGGCAGGTACGCATAAAGCCCTGTTCTATCCACTTATCATATGGAATTTTGTCCTCGGTTACTTTTTTCTCTACGAGGTCTGCCGGCATCCAGTACATTGACAATACAAAAATATTTTCATTGTCAGGCACTCGGAACAACATCTTGGCCGCCGTAAGGTCGGTTGTGCTTGATAGGTCTGCGCCGCCTATCCCGTAGGTTGGGCGGAGTTCCTTAACATCAAATTTTGTTTCGTTGTTAAGCTCCTCGAAATTGAGCCACGATTCAGTTGATGTTTCGGCTATGTTAAATTCCTTGCATACAAGATTTCGTACAAGTGACGGATTTGCTTGCGCTTTCTTGACCTTGCTTGCAAGGGCATTTCGATTTTTAATAGTGCCAAGTCCGGGATTAGCCTTTTCCCAGCAATCGGGCTTTTCCCATTCTTCACGCTTGTCAAGCTCATAGATAATGTAAAGGCTGTGTTCGTCTTTGTAACCTACATCATCAAACAAGCCGTTCGTGGTGCGGACAGCATCGTCATAGATTTCATCGTAGATGTCCTCTCTGATTTTTCCGGCTGTTGTTGTAACAAGAATAAGCGGTTGGTCTCGCCCGATGGTACCGTCTGCCATAATGTCATACAACTGTCTGCCGTTTTTCCATTGGTGGAGTTCGTCCATAAGGCAACAATGCACATTCAATCCGTCGAGTGTATCTGAATCAGAAGCAAGCGGCTTAAACACTCCGCAGTTGTAATCTTCTGAACTCAATTCATTTAGCAGTGGTTTAATTCGCTTTAGCAGAGTTTCACTCTTGCGAACCATTCGTTTCGCTTCCTGCCATATAATCTTGGCTTGGTCACGCTTTGTGGCGACTGCATACACTTCGGGACCGGGTTCACCGTCACCGATGAGCATATACAAACCAATTGCAGAGGCAAGCAAAGACTTGCCGTTCTTTTTTCCGATAATCAGCACAGATAAGTTATATTGTCTTATACCGTCATCGTCTACAAAGCCAAATGTCGCCGCAAGCCACGCTTTTTCCCACAGTTCCAGCTTTACAAGCTGACCGCCCATTTTGCCTTTACTATGTCGGCAATAGTTTTCAACAAATTCAATGATGTGATTTCCTCGCTTAGCTTCGTAATGATAGCCGTCTGTCGGATTAATCACCTTATCGCTTAAATGTTTGTACCACTTGCGTATCTTGTCGCAAACAGTAACCTTGCCGTTCTTTATCTGCTCGTAATATTCAAGTATCGGATTATAGCTTAATGGATAGCGTTTCAAAGCTTGTCACGCCCCTCGACAAAATCGTCAAAGCCGTCTGTTGTCGCAATCTTTGCCTCGGTCACTTTCGGGAGCATATCGTTGAGCTGTTTGATGTATTTGAGATAGTTGCCGAGCATTGTGTTATACAAATCCGCCTCAGGTCTTTTGCGTGAGTACGGCTCTTGTGTTTCCGACTGTGAAAATAGTTCAGTTAAGCCATAAATCGCAATATCCTGTTGCAGTTCTTTCAGTCTGATTCGAGTGAACGCCGCATTCTCAATGAGACCAACAGCGAGGTCTTTTCTCTTAACTTCTATGTCCTTGTAGATTTCCGTTAATCGCTTTATCTCTCGCTTAATCGCTCTTTGTTCCTTTTGTTCGTCAGTCATTTTACAAGTCACCGTCCTTTCACACAAGTTTTTGGGGGGAGGGGGGCTATATGTAAGGCGCGCAAAAAATCTAACTGCCCCCCTCGGTCCTACGGTTACCGGTTTCCGATTTTTCAACGGGGGGGGATAATCGGTCGGAGCATTCCGCTCTCATCAAAAAAATATTTTTTCGGTTCGCACCCACCTATCCCGTGCCCCGGCAAATCATCGTGACATTTTTTGCACACAAATAATAAATTGTCGTAATTGAGAGTAACATCAGGATTGCTTATGTTGCTCTCATTAATCATGATCTTATGGTGCACGATAAAACCGTGTCGCTCTTTACACAGCTGACACAATCCGCCGTCAACAAGCATTCGTTCTGCGATAAAACTTTGTCGGCAGTCCTGCCATTTTTTAGACTTGTAAAATCCTATGGCAAATGCCTTAGCCATACCGTACACCACCAAAAATAAATAGAGCTACAATGCAATTGTCCTCTTGCATCATAACTCTATTTTAAACTATTTTGCGTCCCAAGTAAGGGACTGTTTTTCTAATCCACTAAGCCAAGCAACCAATCCGCCGATGTTGATAATGCCAGAGCTATTCGCTTAACATTATACGCTGACGGTTGACTTGTCCCTGCTATGTAATTGTAAATGTTTGACCGGCTCACTCCGGACTTACGCGCAAGGTCCGAAGGATAAATATTCCGTTCGGTCATTGCTTGCTCAAGCCGTCGAGCGAAAGTTAAATCGAAAGTTCTCATTTAATTATCGTCCTATCATAGCTTTGTACTTGTCAATGTGCTTCTGATAATTTCCGTTTGCTTTTGCTGTTTGAATCACTTGTCGAACCTGAGAAGGATTGCGTTTATAATCTTTTGCAATCTGTTTAACAGATTCACCGAGAAAATCATATTTGCAAAATAGAAATTCAGAAATATCGGTCAATGGTCTGAATGGTATTTTAGATTTTTTAGATGACGCTTTTTTTCTTTCTCTTTCTTTTGCCTTCTCGCTAAGGATTTCTTTCCGGCAAATCGGACAGTATTTTGTTTTAGTGCAAAGTGTAATAACTTCAACTCCGCATCTCTGACAAGTAATTGTTATCGGTTTAGCCGTCAATCTACTTCACGCTCCTCGTCAAGCATACCAAATTTCTGCCCCAACGCAACAACAGCGGTTACAATCAAATGCAAATCCTTACCTTTGATGTTACACATATTAAAGCAAACATCGCCCTCATCGTTATCAAGTTTACCAAAATCAATAACAAGTCCCTTTGTGATCGTCTTGCTTTCATTGTTATCGTAATTAACGGTAATGTTTTTAATATCTTTCATTCTTCTACCTCACTTTCAAGCCAATGTTTCGTGCAGCCAATGCAACTGCCATTGAATCGCTTTTCCATAGGACAGCCAACATACGGAGTGCCGTACGGGCAACTGAAAAAGTCCATACAACTCCGAGCCATTTCGTCAATTGACATCTGTTTGATTTTTTCAAAGTTTGTCATTGTGTTCACACCTCACCTCAACAATTCATCTGTTGTGATGTTAAATAAATCCGCTACAGCTATTATGGTTTCGATATTAGGCTCAAATTTTCCCTGCTCATAGTAAGATATACTTGTTCTGCTCAAATAGAGCTTTTCGCCCAGTTCATCTTGCGTTAAGCCATTTTCAAGTCTTAACGCTTTTAGCTTTTCAGGAAATGCCATCACTCTTCACCGTCCCCATTCTTCGGCTTTTTCGACACCAATTCACCAAGAAGATTTAAGCCTTTGTAACATTCATCACATAGATGTATTTTAATTCTTCCCTTGCTTTCGATAGGAATTGCAATCCCACTGATGCAATCTGTATCAATCCTTATATAGAATTCCTTCATTTTAACTTTGTGCGGATTCGAGATAACTTTTTCACAACAATCACACTGGTAAATTCTCATCTATTTCACTTCTTCCCTTTCTGGTAAAGGCTGATTCCAACATTCAGTACAGCTAATCAAGTCACCTTTTTTTGTTTTTGCACAACCCGAAACAGCTCCTAATTTTTTTAGACAAACCTTTGGTACTCCGTGATCAAGCTCTGCGTTCGGATACTTCTCCAAAAGTTCCGTAAGATATGTCTTCTGTAAATGTTCATCCGACCACTTCTGAACTATTTCTATTGCCTTTTCAGGGTGCGTTAATTCTAATTCAGTGCAAAGCATTTCTTCGTCATTATTAAATCTGCTCAATGGGCAATGATTACACGAAATACGACACACACCAACATCACTTGATTTTGTCATCCGAGCTTGTTCACTCAAATAGTTTTTAGTTTTTGAACAATCAATCATTTTCTTCATCTCCTTCAAAATTAACAACTTTTCCGTTGTCGGTGTAATCTCGTTTGCCAAATTCAAGTTTCAGCTTGTCGATGACAACCCTGTCGATATGTTCCCAAAACACTTCGTCAGTGTCGGAGTGTTCAATTATTTCGGTCATAGACTTTAGTACCTTTGCACATCTATCACGACCAAAGCCGAAATCCTTATGCAAGGCAAATACAATCGTCTTAAAAATTCGCCTTGTCAGGTCATTGATTTCTTTGTCCTTGACTTTCTGGTATTCCCTGTCGGCAAGGCGGTTAATCTCCGCCATAGCCTCTCTTTTCAGCTTAACGGGTATTCTCGCTTTCAATGCTTTCTCTCCTTTCGTCAATCTTATCAAGTGCAGTTACAATCAACGAGCTTTTGGCTTTGGTGTCCATAAGCTCTACCTGATAGTAAAACCGACCCGTTGTATTCCGTCTGATGATACAGCCTTTCAGAACGTATTCTGCACCGTTGTACAGCACGGTTCTTTCAAGGTTGCGTTTAACTTCCGAGATATTCACAGCATTTCCACCTTGATGTAAATACCCGAAACCTCTGCCCAAAACTTTTCACATATCTCACTTGCAACAAGTGCGTCATCAGACCAAAATCCGAGAGCGGTCATACAGTCTTTTAGCATTTTTTGCAGATTGTCCGTGTCAGGTTTTGTTATACGATATTCGCCGTCCTGATATTTACCACGAGGGAAGCACCACTTTGTTATCAACCTGACACCTGACTTGTACGGTTCTGACGGTTTAAATTTTGCTAAATGTGATGTGAGCTTTTCTCTTGCCTGTTTCACCTCGGGCGGATTGTAAAAAACAGGTTTGCCGTTTTTTACCATAACCTTATGTTCCTGTGCAGTTACGGTCGGTGGTATCATCGCCATAAAAAATTCCATTTTTAATATTTCACTCCTTTAAAGCATTAAAGCTACTTTTGATTTTTGAATTTTGCTTTTAGTCACAGGTCAGGGGAAGGAGTTGTTGTGCGTAAGCTTCGCACAACTACTTCACCCCTGTGACCTTTAGGGAACGGACACCGTTTATATATACGGTAGTATATATACTTTTTCTTTCCCTCGGAAAATCTCGAGAAAAAAGTCATTTTCCGTCATTTTTAGAAAAGGAAAATCTCGGGAAATTTTCCTTATTTTCCTTCACGGAAAGGGAAATTCTCGATAAAATTTTCCTTCCAAATTTGACGGAAAGGGAAAATTTATTCGACTTTTTCCTTTTCCTTCAATCCTGTTTTACCGCCGTCAATCCAAAATCCGCCGTGCTCTTTTAATCGATTTCGGACTGTTTTTTCGGTAACTCCAAGATATGTAGCAATGTCATTTATATCTGCCTGACCGTTATTTTCTTCTGCAGTAAACGCTGTCATAATAGATTCTGAGCGTTCTTTTTTGCGTTCCGATTCACTCTTTTTCTTACCGAAATTCTTCTTGTAAGGCGGGTTAAAATCGCCCTCAAAATTACAGTCCTTCAACACACCTGTTGTATCTGATTTGTGTATCGGATAATCAAACCAAAGGTTAAGTGCATCAAATGCCGGAAACTCTCGCAGAGTACCCTCTATTCTCCACGCTGACATTCCCTTTACGGTTTTTTCGGCACGGGCAACATCTGACATCATCAGCTTAAAAGACTGTTCAGGAAGCGTTTTGCGTGCGATGTCAATCATATTATTTGCCATTACCAAATCGTCCTGCGAACACACTTCGCTGATTTTGTTGAAGCGACCTATCCAGTCTTTGCAGATTTTGCAGGTCCTTTCGTCCTTTTGCTGTTTCATCAAATCTTCGCTGATTTCAAGCCTTGTAAGGTCAAGGAGTGCATCGGGGTCACGAGCGAAAACACCCGAGCCCGAAACTCTGTCCATTGACTTTTTACCGCCCTGAGCACCTTTTGAATGGTGATGACAGTAAATTACCGCACAACCGATTTCGGTACACACCTTATCAAACTGGTTGCAAAAGTGTGCCATTTGGTCTGCGCTGTTCTCGTCACCCGTAATAACCTTGTATATCGGGTCAATCACAACAGCTATAAAGTTGCCTTTTAAAGCTCTGCGAATAAGCATGGGTGCTAACTTATCCATAGGCACGGACTTGCCACGCAAGTTCCAAATATCAATTCTGTTTAAGTTTTTTGGTTCAAGTCCCAGTGCTTCGTATACATCCTTGAATCTGTGAAAACAGGAAGCACGGTCAAGCTCAAGATTCACATACAAGACATTGCCCTGCGCACACTTAAAGCCGAACCATTCTGTTCCCTCGGCAATTGCAATACACAATTCGATAAGACCAAATGACTTACCTGCTTTTGAGGGTCCGCCGAGGAGCATTTTATGTCCCTGTCGCAATACTCCCTCAATCAGAGGCGGAGCAAGTTCAGGAGGATTTTCAAAAAAATCTGCAAGGTTGTCAAGATCGGGTAAGTCATCGTTAATGCTCTCCACCCAGTCTTTCCACTCGGCAAAATCGGATTTACCGATATTGGTGTCAATGATAAACTGCTTTTTGCCGTCGCGGATAACACCGGGCATACGGCTCAATCTTGACGGATTGCGGTTCTGCTTGTCGATTTCAAAGCCGTTTTTATGGCATACATTGTAGAGATAATCAACCCTTTTACGATACTCGTCATAGTTTGCGGCATCAATCTTAACGATAGCGTGGACTGATTTTCCGCCCGAATAAACAAGCACCGCAACAGGCAGCTCAAGCTCTCTGATGATTGCATTTTGTTCTTCAAGAGCCATACAATCAGATTCCACCAGAGCGTAACGATAATCGGTTACATTCTCGTTTTTAACACCCTTACCGTCCAATGGATTAAACCTTATCCACGCTCCTGCTTCAGGCTTGTAATCACCGAATACATTTGAAATATCACCGTCACAATTGTTGAGGGCGGCAATAAGCTCACCTGCCGTACGGTCACAACTGCCCTTTGTAGGCAGATATTTAACCTTGCCGTTATCGTTCTTCTCCCAAGTTTCGGTTACATAGCCAACATTTTCGGAGTTGTCAAAGAGGGTTTCAAGGTAGGTTACAATTTCATTCACAGGATTCCAGTTTGCAGGCTCGTGAAACTTTACACCCTCACAGGCTGTTACTCCGATATCGCCCTGTTCAAAAGCAATTTCATCATTCCAGCCGAGTTCTTTCGATTCACGAAAAGTCATCCCCCTGTCTTTTGCCATTTGGACTATCGTGCCTGCTGTGACAGGTGAAGCAGAGCCGTTAAAGCTCTGCCATTTCTTTTCGCACTCACCGTTGTGATAGCGGTTGTCTGCTCTGCTCCAATCGTCCCAGTCCTTTACGCTGTATCCCTCTTGTTTGAGTGCCATTCCGACATTTACCCAGTCTTGGTAGTCGAGCTCGGACGGACTGATGTATTCAAGTGCATTAAGTAAGTCCAACCGTATTCACCTCGCTTTGCGGTACATATGTTTTCGGGTTAATGCTTTTCGGAGTTCTCCAACCGTTTGCGGCAATCCTTGAAATCAAGGCTGACGCTTCGTCAAACTGCCATTTGCCCACGTGCTGAAAACCTCTGCTTTCAAGCATACGGATTTGTTTAGGTGTGGTTAAGCCCTCAATTCTTCGCTTTTCGAGCCTGTCAAGAATAAGTTTTGCTTTGCCGGCACTCTGAATTTCATCGGGGAATATTCCGAGCTTTTCAAGCTTTGCTTTCTGTTTGTCTGTAGGCGGAGAACACTCCCAGCCGAATGCCGGAACATATCCTGCAAGGTCCTGCGCCTGAATTGACATTTCGTACTGCAACGGATCTACAAGTTTGCGTTTGCGTGTTCGCATTTCCGCAAGCTGATTTGCAAGCGCTTCTTCACGCTGAGCCACAACATCTTCGCTTGCTTTTTCCTCTGCTTCTTCAATATCAATCGGACATCCTGCCTGTTCCGATAAGTTTTCGGTCATTTTTTGTGCGACTTCTTCATTGTCGCAAATGAGATGTGCAGGTCTGCAAAGTTCGTGCCTTTCGGTGTGCCACAAAAAGTCGAGCAACAAAAGCTCCGTCTTGTTTGGAGCAAGTCTTGTACCTCTGCCGACCATTTGGCAGTAAAGTCCACGCACCTTTGTAGGTCTTAACACGACTACGCAGTCAACACTTGGGCAGTCCCAACCCTCGGTTAAAAGCATTGAGTTACACAAGACATTGTATTTATCGTTTTCAAAGTCCTGCAATATTTCTGTTCTGTCATCACTGTTACCGTTTACCTCTGCCGCTTTAAAGCCTTTTTCGTTCAAAATATCTCTAAATTTCTGCGATGTTTTTACAAGTGGTAAAAACACAACAGTTTTACGGTCCTTACAGTATTTTTTCATTTCTTCGGCAATCTGATAAAGATACGGATCAAGTGCCGTGTCAATGTCGCTTGCTTTAAAATCTCCTGCCTGTGTGGCAACTCCCGAAAGGTCAAGTGTAAGCGGTATTGTCACAGCTTTAATCGGTGACAGATACCCCTCTTTGATAGCCTTAGGGAGTGTGTATTCATACGCAAGCGAATCAAATACTGCTCCTAAATTTTTCATATCTCCTCGGTCGGGTGTTGCGGTAACACCCAACACTTTTGCATTGTCAAAATGCTCAAGCACACGCTGATAGCTGTCGCTGATTGAGTGATGTGCTTCATCAATAATGATTGTGTCGAAATAATCGCTGTCAAAGTTTGACAGTCTTTTCTCACGCATAAGCGTCTGTACAGAGCCTACAACAACCCTGTTCCACGAACCTATGCAACTTTGCTCGGCTTTTTCAACCGACGAATTAAGTCCTGTTGCTTTTTGGATTTTGTCCGCCGCTTGGTCGAGCAATTCTCCACGGTGGGCAAGTATCAGCACCCTGTCACCTCGACGGACACATTCTTCGGTGATTTTTGCAAAAACTATCGTCTTGCCACAGCCTGTAGGCAAGACAAGTAATGTTTTTAAATTGCCGCTTTCCCACTCGGAGAAAACGGCATTCTTCGCTTCATTCTGATACGGTCGTAACTGCATTAAAAGCTACCCGGTGTCCAGTTATTCGGCATCGCAGTATTTGGCGTTGCAGGCTGTGTGTTATACTGTGGCGGATATGTAGGCTGTACATACTGCTGAGGTGCAGGCTGTGCTACGGCAGGAGATACCGTTGTCACCTGCTCATCGTAGGCATAAAAATACTTGATGTCATTTGTTACGCCCTCTGTACCGTCATTCTTGACATATTTGCGTATGATAACCTGACATTTACCTTTCTTGCCGATAATGCCTGTCCAGTCCATACGGAGCGGTTCGCCGTGCTTTTTCATTGACACGGACAGAAAGAGCTGTGACAGCTTCCATTCAAGCGAGGAGTGCAGTACGAAATTAACTGTAATTTCTCGCTTGTCATCTGCCCCCCACACATCAAAAGTCACTTTCGCCATATTACATGGTGGCAGTTTACCTTTACCCTGTGAGCGAGCACGCTCAACCTTTGCTACTGTAAAATCATAATCACCCTCGGGGAGCGGTTCGTAATTTCCGCCCTCTTCGGTTATTTCGTCGTTCCAACCGAATTCTCTATCCATTTATACATATTCCTTTCTTATTAAAATGGTAAGTCACGGTTGCTCTGTATCACTTCAAACACCTTATTCCACGCTCCCACAAGGCAACCGTTAATAAATCGTGGGTCATAGTTTGTAATCGGTGTATCGTAAGGGTAGTGTCCCTGTGTAAACACCGCCTGTCTGATTTCGCTTTCATCAACACCGTTAGCTCTCATAAGGTCGGCAAGAGCTTTTGGTATGCCCTCGGGAATATTGACAGATTTATCATTCTGTATCTGAGGTGTTGACAGCGGTACAGATTCGGGAGTTTTTTCAATTTGCGTAGGTTGTGGCACAGGCTGTGTCACAGGCTCTGCCTTAGGAGGCTGAGGTATCGGATTCTGCGGAACAGGAGCGTTATTTACAGGTGCAACATCATTAAAAATATGGGCAATGCCTGCATAGCTAAAGTCCATTTCTTCGGGCAGTCCGTGACGGTTCTTTGCGTCCCAACAGGGGTGATGAAGCGTGTACATTACTCTTCCACCGCCCTGTGCTTTGTACTTTCTGCCGTCTTTGTCGGTTGCCACCGCTACTGTTTTATAATTTGCGAAAAGCACCATATCCGCCCATTCTTTTACAAGCGGAGAAATCTGTGAAGCAGTCTTTTTGCCGAGTTTTAGCTCCCAACGGTCATACTCGCCGATTTCATCAGGCTGTGAAAACTTGCGGAGCTGTGCGTGTGCGGTGAGCACAACATTGATACCTCTGTCAATCAAATCTTCAAGGCTGTTCAAAAATCTGCCGAACTCCTCTTTTTCGTAAACATATCCGTTTCCGTAACCGAAATCTTCAATACCTTTTTTGCCGTACTTTGAGCAAATATCATCAATACAAAGCTGTTCTGCCCAGTCGATTGTATCAATAACAACCGTCTTGCATACAGTCGGATTGCTTTTGATATATTCAAGCTGACTTTTGAGCATCGTCCACGATGTCGGCTTATCCATTCTTGCAACATCAAGGTTTTTTGTACTACCCTCAGTGTCGATAAACAGAGGATTCGGAAACTGTGAAGCAAAGGTTGATTTGCCGATACCCTCAGGACCGTAAATTACAACTTTTTGCGCTGACTTTATTTTACCTCTTGTGATGTTCATTATCTCACCCCCTGTACATCTGAAAAATTGATTTTATTACCGTCAACATCAATGACAACATAGTCGATTGCGTAGTTGAGCAGTTCGTTTGTCAAATCCTGTATTGACTTGCCTGTCATACCTGCAATCAAAACAATTCTTGAATAGTTTTCAGGCATAATCTTGACCTTGGTATAACCGCAGGCAAGCTCTCTGTGCGGATTGCATTTGATTACACATTCATTTGTTTTTGCTGTTGTTTTAGCTGTAGTTCTTGTAGCCATAATTAAAACTCTCCTTCTGTCCAAGTCGGTGTTGTAACAGGTACGGTTGTTTCGGACTTAATATAACCGTCCTCAATGATGATTGAACATTCATCACCGTTTGAAACTCTTGTTGCAATAGCCTGCAATCCCTCTGATTCAAGCCATTTTGCAAAGTCTTTGAGTGTGTCGGTATCCATTTGTTCGAGCTTGTCAAGCAGGACAAATCCGCATTCGGGATTGAGCTTGCGAACAATTGCCGTAGCGACACGAAGCTGTTCCGAACCGCTCATGTTGTCCCACTTAAAACCGTTATATGTAAGCTCGCCATTTTCAACCGATAAGCCGTCAAGGGGCAAGTTTGCGTTGTTGAGCAGGTCATATTTTGTTTTGCGGATTTCTTCAAGCTGTGCTGTCATATCGGCGTACTTGCCGTAATATTCCTTTGCGTCCTCATCAGCTTTCGCTTTATCGAGGTTGGCTCTGACTTTGCGGTTAATTTCGTCAATCTCGGTAATGTTTCTTTCAAGCTCTGCCGTGCTTTCATCGTGCAGTTCGGCAACGGTCTTTCTGCTCTGTTCAAGCTGTGCAAGCACTTTTGTAAGTTCGGAATTGTATTTTCTCAAATCCTCGTTAAGCCTGTTGATTTCGCTCTGCAAATTGTTGGCACGGATTTCAAGGTTATCTTTTTCTGCTCTCAGACGGTTATTTTCACCGTTGCGTGCAAGAATTTCCTGCTGTTTATTGATAAGTTCAGAGGCTGATACAGGTTCATTCGGCACGCCTTCGTATTCGGGCATTTCGGCGGCAAACTTTTTCTTTTGGTCTGCAATCTGACCGATAGCACGACGCTCGTTATACACCTGTGTTTCCTGCGTTTCAAGTTCATAAACTCTGTTGCCTACACCGATAATCTGCAGGAGCGTGTCAGCCTTTTCCTTGCCGGTTGCATTCATAAATTTCGGCAGGTCAAGAGCAAAGTTACTGACAAATGCGTCAAGCAAAGCCTGTCCGCCTTTGTTGCCTGCGGTGTCAATTACTTTAAGACTGCTGTTCTTACCGCTACGCTCCACAACTATACCATTTGAGAGCTTGATTTTGAGATGTGGCGGAATCGTTGAACCCTCACGGTACGGAGCAGACGGAGCGAAACGATTACCGCCGAGAGCCCACGCAATTGCGTCAAGAACAGATGTCTTGCCCTGTCCGTTTTTACCGCCCAACACGGTAAGTCCGTTTTCGGTCGGCTCGTAAGCAACCGCCTTTACTCTTTTTACATTTTCGATTTCAAAAGCTGATATTTTTACTGACATAGTAAAGTCCTCCTTGACAATTTTATCTTCTGATGCAGTTTAATTGTTTGCTTATGCTGTCCGCTTACTGTTATTCCTGATATTTTTTCAACCTTCCTTCTTTTCAAGCGATATTTTTCCGGACATCAATTCAGGGAGTTCTGCATCCCTGAGTTCTGATAAATACTGATTTTGCATCGTATTGAGCAAAGAAATTTGGCTTTTCCACATTCTCAAAAAATGAATGAAAATATCCGGCAACAATTCTTTGTCATTGCACTTAAATGCAAATTCGTTCTTATTTTTGGTAAATTGAATATAATCAGACTTTTCAATTTTAATTCCTAAAAATTTGAATTGTTCGTCAGCAAACTGATTTGAGTTTTTGTTTTCATCTTTATAAAGCTGAACATCAAAGCCTAATTTTCGGGCAATTGTTTCGTTGATAACTAATTTACAAGCGTTTTGCATTTTGGTAATATAATTGATATTATCGGCAATTTCCTGAAAATCACGATGTTTGCTATCTTCAAAATCTTCAAGGCTAACATCAAAAAACATACTCGGAGCGAGCATATATTTCTTTTCCGCTATCTCTGTGTTTGATTTTATCAAAGAAAATTCATTCACTTCTGTTAGGTTTTCGATAACCTGAATGATTTTACTTATATTTTCATCGGACAAAACATTATATTTCTTTTTGTAAGTTCTGTTCGTGTGGCTTTTACCGCCAAATTGCCCGTTTTGTTCTCGCTCTTCAACGACAAAGTTTTGAACGCTATGTATCAGATTCACTTTGCCTTTGTTTGCTTTGTTTTTGTTTAAAACCATTATGCAAGTTGATATACTCGTACATTCAAACATATTATTTGGTAAAGTAATAATCGACTCAATCAAATCATTATCAACCAAATATTTTCGTATATCATATTCATTGCGTTGCGTCAATGCGCCCATTGGCAGAATCAAGACTGCTTTGTTTGCTCTTGCAATGCAATTAAAAACAAAAGCATAATTCGCATTACTTGCGGGTGGAATCACTGGAAATCTAATGTCATTTTCAAGCGGTAACGGTGGTTGCCATTTGACATTGTACGGTGGATTACTTACTGCAACATCACAATGCAGATTGATTTGTTCGTTGCTTGGCAATTCGTCCACCTTGCTATATTTATCATCTGCCGTAAGTTTGTATATCTTTAAAAACCTGCGCGTCAATACATCGCCGTTTAAAACATAGCCGTTTATATTATGCAAACACAGATTAAAAAGCAAAAATGGTATAACTTTTTCATCAAGCTCTTCAACACAAACAAATTTCGCTTTACTATCTTTTAGCATTTGTACCGCTAAAGCACCGCTACCGCCGCAACAATCGTAAACCGTTTCACAGTTACCAGATAAAGCAGAGACTAATTTACAAAGGCTCTTTGGCGTATAATCCTGTTTCTTTTCTGTTCTGTCGGCTTCATAATATTGCCACAACGATTGCAGCCAGTCTTTTGAACCGTCATCAAGTTTTTTATACTCATCAAAAATATAAAAATTTGGTTTTAAAACAACATCAAGTAAAGCATTTCCGATTTCTGATGTTTTGGTAACATTGAGTAATTCAAAAATTTTGTTTTTAAATTCAAGTAATTCGATAAATATCACTTCCTTCTTGATTTTTTAATCAATAAAGGATATAATCAAGTTGGTTATATTTGTTATATCCTTGCGCTATCCGTTGAGGCTTTGCAGAGCTTCAGCGGATTTTTCTTTTTCAGTTGACATTTGAAACACCCACACATTCAAAATTGAATGCTTCGGATTCAGGTGTTTCAAGTGCTTTGAGCTTGCGTTTTAGCTCTCGGTTTTCGTGCTTGTAACCGCTTGACGCTGTTTTTTCAAGTGCAAGGTCTGTTCTTGCGTTTCTCAGTTCAATGCTGAGATGTCTGTTCTCTGCTCTGAGGTTTTCCACATCTTTGAGCAGTTTTCTTTTTGTCGGGTAATTTCTTAACCGCATTTGTTACACTCCTTTCGCAATAATAACATTACATTTCGTTGCGTAGTCTATGAGCCTTTCGAGCGGTATGTTATAAGACCATTTACCGCCTTTGAACAGGCAAGCCGTGCCTATCGGCAGTCTCTGCTCACGCAGTCCGTTATAAACAAACTCGGGAGTGATGTCGAGATATTGCGCTGCAACTTTGGGCGGTACATTCTTGTATGGCTCGCCTGTCTTAGGATTGATAAGAATTTTGTCAATCATTTTTTCACACCTCCTCTTTATGCTGATTTCTGCTGTTCGGCTATCTGCTTGCCCACGGCCATTCCTTTCATCATTGCGAAAGCAACAGCCTTTTCTTCGTCTGTCATATCAATCAAGATTTTTGCAAGCTCTGCACCGATTGACTTGATGTCCATCTCCTGCTTATCTGTCATCGTTTTCACCTCCTTGATTACTTTGCAACTTTATTTTAACTTATTTTGATTACATTGTCAACAGTTTTTGCAAAAAAAATATTTTATTTTTATTTTTTGATTTTATTTGTTGACAAATTCATCATTATCTAGTATAATAACAACTGTAAGGAGGTAATCTAATGAGTAATAGTATTGCAAAAAGAGTTATTGAAGTTCGCAAAGCCATACATCTTAATCAAACTCAGTTTGCCGAAAGGCTCAATTTACAGAGGTCAATAATTTCTCTTTGTGAAAGTGAAAAAAGAGAGTTTTCAGAGCGAACACTTAGAGATATTTCGGCTATATTCAGTGTAAACCTCGAGTGGCTCAAAACAGGCGAGGGAGAGATGTTTGATGAAGAAAGTGAAGATGTCGTGATTGATGCTCTTAGAGCAGAGTATGACCTTGATGAAATCGACATTGACATTATTCGTACATATATAAGTATGGCGCCGCTTGAGCGGCAAGTTTTTAAAAACTTTATTAAAGGAGTTTCGGACAAAAACAGAGGGGAGCGTTAAGCTCCCCCGTGACCGTTCAAATTACGACGATATATGATTTTTATAAATTTCAGTATAGCTACTAAGGCTTTGTGATTTTCGATTGATTCTATGTATTCAATTATTTCTTGCCGGATTGCTGTGTTTTTCTTCATGAATTAATTTCCTTTCATTCGTAAGATTCGGACGAAATTCCTATAATTAAATTATAGAAATTCTGTTCGACAATTTCAAGTAGTAAATGTTGGCAATATATTACAAAGTCCCATAAAACGGACTTTGCTAATCAAAAATAAAAAAAGACCGCTCACAGCTGGCACTATGAGCAGTCAAAATAGGGATAAAAAGGCGCTAACCTCTTTATATTTTATTGTACATTTATTTGCGTTATTTGTCAATATAAAATAAGGAGGCAAAACAATGGGATTACTTTCTAAACTGTTCGGCAAACCAAAACAGCCTACACCACAACCACAAGTGAATGTAAAACCTGAAACGGGTAAATCACACTCTAAAAAGATGAAAGTTGCAGGTGTTACATTCGGCAACAGACAAGAATGTCTTAAAAGACTTAGGGCTGACAAGCAAGCAGGCAAGGTTGTTAATGTATCAATGCAAGAGTACAGCTATCAAGGTGAACCTGCAATTAAAATAATTGCAAACGGTATGGAGATTGGTAACTTACACACTGAAGATTGCGATTTTGTTAAAAATAATCAGTCACGAATTTTAGGTATCAAAGATTTGTATATCGGCTATGCTGAGGACATTAAGACTTATTACGCTAAAATTACGCTGATTATCCAAAATAAAACATAATAAAAAATCCGCCCTGACCTGTTGGCGCAGGACAGAGCGGAAACCATTACACGGGTGCAATGGTACTTTTAGAGCAATAATATTGTACCACACCTCTGCGAAAATTACAACATTTTGCAGGGGATTTTTGCGCCCTTTTTAAAGGAGCAAAATAATGAAAAAATGTATAAACCGTCGATGTAACCGAGAACTACAGGACGATTTTGTGTATTGTCCGTATTGCGGAAAAAATCAAACCGATAAACCCAAACGACAGCCAAAGAGGGCAAACGGCACAGGCTCTATTTATTATCGCAAGGACAGTAAGACAAAGCCGTGGTATGTCGCATCAACAATAACAGGCAAGCGCGTGTATGTCGGAGGATTCGCAACACGAACAGAGGCTGTCAAAGCTCTAACAGACTACGAATCAGCCCCCACAAGCAACATTAACATTACATTTGCACAACTGCACGAACGCTGGCTAAAAACTAAAGCATATCAAAAATTGAGCGACGATGCCAAGAGTTCTTACAATGCCGCTTGGGTTAAGCTACGATCATTATACAACCGTAAGTTTAGAGATTTAAAAACTTTCGACTTTCAGTCAATTGTGGATTATTACGAAAATCCACATCATGAGGAAGGCGCCGGAGGCAAGCTAAAATATCTTCTGCCAAACGGAAAAGGCACATACCAAATAACCGACACTCCTAAAATGTGTGACGGTCTAAAATTTTCGGCACTGCATAAAATTAAAGTGTTTGCCACTAAGATTTACAAGTACGCCATGGAGCAAGACATAGTGGCCAAGAATTATGCCGAGTTTATAGAACTCCCCGAACAGGAAGAAATCAATGCTACAAGATTCACCGAGGTACAATTGGAGCTCATTCGGCAAAGCATAGGGCGAGTACCGTATGCAGATTACGCATACGTTATGTGTTATCTCAACTTTAGAGTGTCAGAATTTTTGACACTCACGATCGAGCAATATCATGTCAGCGAACAAGGCATACCTTATTTTATTGCTGGCATAAAATCAGAGGCAGGCAAAAACAGACTGATTCCTATACATCCAAAAATACAAAAAATGGTGACCGACTGTATAAATCATCACGGCGAAACTATTTTCTGCCGACTTGGCGAGGATTTCGGCAAGCCGATGAATAAAGATTATTTTTTAAAATTCTGTTTTCGCCCCGCAATGCAGGCTATGGGTTTAGGAAATGAGTTTACTCCACATAGTTGCCGCCGAACTTTTTCAACGAGAATGTCAGCGGCAGGCGCAAGGGAAGAGGACATCATCGCACTTATGGGACACGCAGAATACAAAACCGATATCAACCATTACATTATTCAAGAACTTGACACGCTCTATGACGCTGTAAAAAAGCTCGCATAAAACAACAAAAGCCCCCGAAATCAATCGGGGGACTATTTTTTTGAGCCGTCAATGCCTTGTTACGCTCTGAAATTCGTAGCAATATTGTAGCAACCCACAATATCTTGCACATTCCTCAGCGTTCCGAGCAAAAACGAAAACAAAGCAAAAAGCCAGTAAACAAGCCGTTTATGGCTCAATTACTGACTTTCTTCGTGGCTCCCCCAACTGGGCTCGAACCAGTGACATCATGATTAACAGTCATGCGCTCTGGCAAGTGTAGGAAAATAGTATTACAAAAATGAATAACAATCTCATTTTCAAAGTTCACTTGTATTAGTTTTATGTATTATTGTTTTACCACCATTAAATATTTTTTCAACAGATTTTCTCCATAATTCAGGTATACTGCTCCAGTCAGTCCAGTTATCTTGTATATGTTTATATGCAACAAATGGTTTATCGGATTTTGGAGCACTATATCCTAAAACATCCTCAATACAATTTTTTAGCACAACTAATTTATCATCATCACTTAAAGCATTTTTTATAGGTTCATTGAAACGCTCTGCACCATCCACTCCAAAGTCACCATCATGTATAACATATACATCTATTGTCATTGCTTTTAAATATTTTACTAAAGGAATGATTGCAGCTTTGCCACGAGCTCTTACAATATGCCAGTCAGATAATATTTGATTCTTTAGATCATATGGCATTCTGTTTATTGTTTCAGTCAAGACCACTTGTTCAGTGTCACCTTCTACGACTAAAACCTTTTTAACAAAAAAACATCTGGCAATTGACTCATCAATTTTTAAAATCATTTTTATATAATCTTTTGAATCTTCTTGAAGTTTTATAAATTCATCTGTAACATTAAACGGCATAGATTCAACTACTTCAGCTTTTCCATCTTCCAACATATCATCGTTTATAGTGGTCCATAAACTATTGAGTACTTGAGATGGCTTTTTGCTAATGTCAATCATATATGGCGAATGTGTTGTACAAACGATTTGATTATTAGTATTTTCAGCCAAATTATATATAGTGTCTCTCATTTTATTTATAGCATTTGGATGCAAATAAATTTCGGGTTCCTCAAATCCAATAATCAAAGGTCTTGTTTCAGAGTTATTTTTTCGATTATCTCTTAAACTTTTATACCTTAATAATGCAAATACTGTAGATCTGATAAGTCCTGTTCCTTGTAAATTGGCAGGTGTTGATATATTACTATTCATTTCTATCTGGAAGGTTGGCTTTATTACACTATCTGCATCGCTCAAATTGGCTGATGTTGTAATTCCTGTACCGGGAAAAATTTCTGACACGATATCATTAAGTTCCACAATCATTTTAGAAATTTCGGTACTATCATCATCGGGATCCAATTCTTGGCTAAGTTTATCCAGATATTTTTGAGCCTCTTTATAATTTTCTGAAGATTCTCTTATTTCAGAGAATAATTCATTTAAGGTCTTTTGAAGTGTACCTGATGATCCTGTTATCTCATCCTCCTTATCTTGTGCCGGTATAAGCAAATACTTTGGCAATTTACTTAGTACATTCTGAGGAATACCACCAGGGTTTTCTACCCATACTTCTTCCGATTCATCAAATTCGTATATTTCATCTACAGAATTGAATAACTTTTTTTCTTTAGCTGTCAATTTTTTATTCTTATCTACTTGCTTTATTTCATCTGTTAAACTATCTTCATTTAAACCATTATCTAAATAATCTTGTACAGTTTTACATTCTTGAAAATTAGTTTTAATCTCCTTTTTAAATTCTTTAGTTTCAATTTTCACTGCAGATGATCCCATTTTTAAAGTTTTTCTATATATAAAACTCAAACCTGTTTGACCATCAACATTCTCAGTAGATGGTATTACTCTACCCTTAAATCCCCTCCATGACTTTGCTTCAGTAGGTAAATCACAGAATTCTGCCGTCAAAATAATCTCGTCAACAATTCGTTTATTTTCTCCCTCAGCTGTGGTACATGAAAAATACTCATTTGGATTTACTTTTTGTTTATTATTTAACAAATAGTCTAAAGCATACAAAATACTACTTTTTCCCACATTATTTTCACCAATTAAAAATGTAGAATCAGAAAAAACAATTGTAGTATCGTAATGTTTTCTAAAGCCTTGAATTCTCAGTGAATGTAAATACATTTAGCAATCCCTCTTCAGTAATTTTTTAAAAATCTGTAAAATATGTATTATTATTAACTTCTGCAGCGAATCAATTAACAAGTACAAAATAAACTATTTATATTTTTCTTTTATATGTTCTGTCACATCTGAAATTTCAGGAAACAGTTGACCTCTGTTAATTGAAAACTTGTCCAGCTGTTTTAAAATTCCCTTTTTAGCTTTTTTATCTATTATATAAATTTGAATTTTAGTATGTTCTTTGTATCTGTATTTATTGACTACATTATCAGTTACATCAAGCAACCCACAGATTATAAAAGCACCATCTTGCTTAACAATTCTATCATTCTTTTTTTCAGCAAGAACAAAAAAGCAATTTAAAATATCATCTTTTAATATCTCATCTCTAAATGCAGGCTTTTCCAACTTTACTTCATGAAGCAGTCTACATGCTTTACGATTGAAATCATTTATGCCAATAGTTTTATCCTGTGCCCACATGAGCAATTTCTTCTTCATATCAGAATTAAATAGCGGTAAACTAGCTAATATCGAAACCGTATCGCTTTTTGGGTATTTAATTTCATCTTTTTTTACATTAAATATAATCAATTCGCCTTGACTATTAAAATTATCACAACATGCAAAATAGAGTGCTACCAAAGGATTTTTTGTAATATCTAAAAGTCTTGTGGGTAATCCATAGTGCTGCATTTCTACTAAATAATCAAGATGGGTAACGCAATTTGCAAACGAATCCGGACACTCTATTACGGTTTCATTGTATAGATCACATTCATGCTCATACCAACTATTTAAACGCATTACCGAAGGAAGTAAAACATAATTCACATCAGAGTGACCTCTATAATATATACTGCTTCCAGATTTTCCAATTGCTTGTATTATTTTATTTGCTTTATCAAATGAAGTTATTAGATTAATCTCTACTTTGGATTTTATGTATATAATAGTCTGAGCAAATGACAATTTATCTAATTCAAAAGAACGGCTAAGTTCTCTTAACATTTCTTTTGTAGCCGCTATTCGTTCTTCAGCCTTACTATAAATTCTATAAATCCAATAAACTATTGCTTTTGCTTCAATAGCATTTAATTCTATTTTATTATTATAATAATCTGAATTGTTTTCTAAAAAAGAACTCCAGTATTTGTTTGCAACATCTAATTTCGGAAAGGAATTCTTATAAAGATAGGTAAAAGGTGATTCCATCGCAGACAAAGAAGTGTAAATCTCATTTTTATTTATTCTTGCAAATATATACTCAGACATATCACAATAGTAATCCTTTTTGAGTTTATTAATACATACAATTTCAAATGCTTTTTTAATAATTGGGCTTTCTGCAAAATTGTTAGAAAAGAAAAACGCCATAAACAATCTCCTTTAAAAAATAAAAAACATATTTATAACGAATCTCATATCACACTTTATATGATAGGATAACTATTAATTATCTTTATTGGAGGTTTTTCTGTGAAAGATTTAACTGTTGAGTATTGGAGAAAATTTAAAAGTGATGGTAAAATGTTTGAACAACTTTCAAAACGTTTAATAGAGTTAGAATATAATTCTAAGAATTTCTTTATAGTCGGCGGTAAGGGCGACGGAGGCAAGGATATAGAAAAAGAAATAAAACTTTTAGATGATTACAAAACTAGCATTTGGGCACAATGTAAATTTCATAAAAAATCATTGTCATTTGATGACATATCTTATACGTTACTTATGGCATATTTAGAAAACACCAACCAAATATTAATTTTTTCTTACTCAAAAGTTACAGATGATTTTAAAGATAAAATGGAGCATTATATAAGAAGAACTGAAAAAAATGTTATTATATATGCAGATGAAGAACTGGAAAGGCTTATTCTTAAGCACAGAGAGTCACTTGATTCTTTAGAAACTAAATTTTTTGATAATTGGCCCAATCCAGTCAAAAAAACAAATATCAAGGATTTAGAATGTAAGTATAATCTTTTTATCAATAACAAGCAAATCACAAACAAGGAAGTTACAGTAAACTTAAATACTATCTGTGAACTGAATTTTATAATTAACAATCATTCTGATAAAAAAATCAAAATGAGCATAAATGCTTTAAAGAACAGTATATATAAGAATTTTATATTTTTAGAAAATAATAATGAAAAGTCAGAAATTGAAATATTACCAAACTCTATATTATCTATAAGTACATATATTAGACTAAATAAAAATATTAACAAGACCAATCTACCAACATTCATTGTTGAATTTGATGGAAAAATAATAAAATTAATGTTGGACAAGGAGTTAAAATATCGCTGGCTCGCTGAAACACAATTATTAGGAGCAAAATACCTGAATTTTCAAAAAGTACTACACGATATTATAAACACTGATTCTTTCAAAATAGCATATATTTACGGTGAAAGTGGTACAGGAAAAAGCAGATTAATTAAAGAAGCGGAAACAATAAGCTATATTTGTGGTGCCAAAAACATCAATATTGATACAGAAAAGAAAGAAATGAGTTGTCGTATGTTCTTGAATGTGTTATGCTCAGAACTTACGGATTTGCCTTTTTTCGATAATATGATTAAATCATACAATTATGAGGGCAACGAAAAAACATTAGCTTATGCTGCAAGAATAATGTATGATGAGAATTTTGATATCAGTAAAGAGTGGGAAAAAATTGCAAATTTCATAGTTTACATGCTTTCTAAAAGCAAATATATTTTATCACTAGATAATATACAACATTTTGATGAAATTACTTTAAAAATATTAGAAACAGTAATTTATTTACTCAAGCATAGTTCTTCAAGTTCAACTATAATTTTAGTAATAAATACTGATTTTATTTATCCTAACTCAAATTTTGACAACTTTTTCAGAAAAATAAAGTCAGATGCTGACAGAGAAAGAAATATATATTACGATTGTTTTGTAAACGGATTTACTCACGATGAGTCAGAACTTTATATTAGAGAATGTTTATCTTTTTCTTACAAAGAATATAAACACGAAGAATCACAATATGATAGAACTATTACAGACATCTCAAACCGTTGTGAGAACAATCCTTTTTATATTCAACAGTTCCTTTTATATTTAGAACAAATAGATGTCATAAGGAGAAGTGATAATACCATATTTTATTTTTACGATATTGAAAATTATAATAATTGCTTAAATGAAATACCCAAAAGCATCAAACAACTTGTAGAAGAAAGAGAGTCACTATTTCTTCAAAAATGTGATGAAAGTCTCAAAGAAAAATACAAAAATCTTATATACTTATTAAATTTAACAAAAGTTTTACCGGTTTCTATGTACTATAAAACAATAAAAGATAGGGATTTATTACTACATCTACAGGATTTAGGATTTATAACTATAACTGCTGACGATGCTATTGTACCGTATCATAATTATTTTACGATTTATTTTAATAAGCAATATAATCTCGAGAGTATTTCTGAAAACTTAGATAATCAGTTTATCACTTCTGTGGAAGATCTTAATTTACAGGATGATTTTGCTTTTTCCTTATTTTGGGCAAAAACACATTTAAACAGAGAAAACCACGATGATCTCAAGCGTGTTATAATGAAATTGAAAAGTTGGAACACTGACTATAGACAATACAACTTTTGTTTTAAACCTATATCTTTATGCTTGGAAAATAACAGATGCTTATTTGACACCCATACCTATATACTTGTATATGAAAAAATCTGTCAAATTCTTGAGAAAATAACAGGTATAGATTCAGCAAACTATTATTATGAGAAAGTTTTAAATAATTATATTAATAATCCTTATGATTTTAAAGACTCCATTGAAGAAGTTTGCGAGTTTATAAGAAGTTATTTGATTAGTCTTATTAATCTTGAAGATTATGAGCATTGCATCAAAATAATTGATTCATTGAATTCTACTGAAGATGTTTGCGAAAAAAGTGGCAAAATACTTGAACTGTTTAGTAATCAATGCAAAATAATGATATATAACAGGACAAATCAATTGAATGATGCAATATCACTAAGTAAAACCAATATCAATATTTTAGAAGAACCAAATTTTAATGAATCTTTACGCGAAAAATACATCTATTCTGCTAAAAGGTCTATCGGTAATTCATATTTCTTCTCGACTGAAGCTTATAAAAACAGGGAAAAAATTGTAGCAAGTTGGGATGATTCTTTCGTAAGTTATACCAATACTTTTGGTATAGATGCTAATAGCGAATTTTCAAATCAATCCAAAATTGCTGCATATAGCAAAGGCTTAGCTGCAGATATTATCGCCGAAAGGGAGTGTAATGCTATAATAAAAGCAAACTACTTATCAAACGCACTTGATAAAATGCATATGCCCTATTATGAAATGCAAATTAGGTTATTGCTTGGTATATATTATATCTGGAAGCGGAGCGATACAAACCAATATCCACAAAAGTTCAACCAAATAATTAGTATAATTAACCAATCCATAGATATTTCAAATATCTATGGAAGGAAATTGACAACCATTAACGGTTTCTATTTAAAAGGTATAGCTTATTTGAAAAATAATGATTCTATACACGCATTGGATAACTACTGTATAACAGCGGATTATCTTTATAAGTACCTGAATGATTGTGATGATTATTATAGATGGAGCTTTTTTTGGATTGATTTTGCAATATTATGCAGAGTATCTAAAAAAAATATGATCAATCTATCAAGAATTAAGGACTATAATCTAAGAAATAAGTTGAAAATGATTTTAGAAATGGATGAAAACACATTTAATAAATATTGCAATAATTATATTCCTTTAACTGCAATTACCGATAAAAGCCATTCTCTTTCATTTCCCAAAATTTAGGTTACTACTATATTACCCTCATAATCTATAATAATATCATTATAATGAACTCGATTTTGCCAAAATTTGTTGTATGAATCGAAATCTTTTATTTTTTCAACAATAATCACTAAAGGAGTTTTAATTGAGAATAGATTGAATAAATAGTTTGGAATCGTAATTTTGTAGTCCTCATTCATGGAAAAATCAACACTGTATATTCCGATAAAATCAATATTTAAACCTTTTTTTAATTCAGTCAATATTGTTCTTCTTCCTGAATTATTTGTGAAATCCAACACACAGTATTTTTTTAATAAATTCCTTTCTTGCTGGATCTTCTTTATATTATCAATTGATATAATTTGAGGAATATGTGTTTTTGCGTTCATTTCAATTATATCTGAAGTAACATGAATATATTTGTCCATATTCTCAAAATTAAATTCCATGAGGTCGTAAGCTCTGTATTCATTTCTTTTTTGTGGTTGTAATGAAGTCAAATTTGGAAATCCTGACCAATCTAATCGATGTTTAGGTATATTTCCCTGAATAAAAACTTTTTTTCCAACTCTTATTCCTTCTTGTAATATCCCACAAAGTACGCTTATTGGATACAAAAAAACACTACTCGAAATTATTACTTTTTTGATGCTTTTATCAGGGAACCAAGTTGATAAACCTATTAATTCATATTTTTCTTCTGCATTTTTCCTTTTAAAAACAACCGATCCTCTGGGATTATTAAATGATATTGTATTGATATATAGACAGTTATCTTCTGCATCGATTATTGATAGCTCTGGAACATGCAACATACTCATTCGCTGTAACAATATCTTGAATTCAAGTAAAAATACAGGAGTAGTTCTATATATAGAAGTTAGTTCAATATCAAATCTTTGGTATTTCATTAGCATGCACCTTAAATTTCTTACATTTTCCTGCTCTAAACGAAGAAAATTCCTGTTATGAGGAACATGAATCCCTTTAAAATTTTCAATAAAAGCCAATTTTCCCAGCAAAGAAAGGCGATATCCCAAGTCGATATCTTCTATTCCCCAATCTTTAAAAGAAGAATCAAATCCTCCACTGTTCCAAAAATAATTTTTTAGAACAGAAAAACAACAAGAAAAATAATAAATCCAATAATAGTTTTGCTCATTTTTACCAGGGATATAAAGATCTTCCGTGTATCTTTTATCTTTAAAAACAGGTAAATCACAAAGGAATTCGTTATTATTTGATTCTAAGATTATATTTGGCAAATTTTCTATTCCGGACACTAAAAACATTCTGTATGGATCATATCTTACACAATATCTTGTTCCGATAAAAGCTATTTCATCTCTAAAACTGTGTGCCCTTTTTATGCTATTAATAGAATTATCACATAGAACTATATCTGCATCCAAAAATATAAGAATTGGATTTTTTGCCTTTTTTGCACCCAAATTTCTGTTAAAAGCTCTGTTACCTTCGATTGTAGGACTAAGAACTTCATTTATATCATTTGTTCTACAAAAATAAGTTAATCTTTCCCTGAATTCAATACTCGAATGATCATCTACTACAATTATTTCATCGTTTTCATCTGTTTGTTTTTTTACCGATAATAAACATTTAAAAAGACCCTCACTATTATGACTAATTATAATTACACTTACAGATAAAATATTCATTTTTTCACCTCATGGCTTGCACTTTTTAGTATAATTAATAGTTATCCTCTATTCATTATCTTTAGCCAAAGTCAAAATACATTTCTGCCAATGAGAAAGAACTACACAT
>PPYE01311278.1_pt1 | contig 39385 bp, 39 predicted proteins | sample 1559881 | NCBI WGS metagenome assembly PPYE01 (sample SAMN08240022, study PRJNA423297) | Human gut metagenome, whole genome shotgun sequencing project. | reverse complement strand
TGGTCGGCATCCCCAACCAGGTGTCGAGCGCGCTGTCAGGGGCGCTGTTGGTTGTGGTGGTGATGGGGCGTTCGCTGAGCCTGCACCGTGAATGGGTGCGCGCGACCTGGCGGCGTCTTTTCTCGCATAAAACAATCGGAGCATAAAATGAAATTAAAACTGATCGTGCTGGCGCTGGCGATGAGCGTGGTTACCGCGCAGGCGGCGGACCGCATCGCCTTTATTCCTAAGCTGGTCGGCGTCGGCTTCTTTACCAGCGGCGGCAACGGCGCGAAAGAGGCGGGGAAAGCGCTGGGCGTGGATGTCACCTATGACGGTCCCACCGAGCCCAGCGTCTCCGGCCAGGTGCAGCTTATCAACAACTTCGTCAACCAGGGCTACAACGCGATTATCGTTTCCGCTGTCTCGCCGGACGGCCTGTGTCCGGCGCTGAAGCGGGCGATGCAGCGCGGGGTGAAAGTCCTGACCTGGGATTCCGATACCAGGCCGGAGTGCCGCAGCATCTATATCAACCAGGGCACGCCGCAGCAGCTCGGCGGCCTGCTGGTCGAGATGGCGGAAAAGCAGGTCAGCAAACCTGCCGCCAAAGTCGCGTTTTTCTACTCCAGCCCGACGGTGACCGACCAGAACCAGTGGGTGAAGGAAGCCAAAGCCAAAATCGAAAAAGAGCATCCGCAGTGGCAAATCGTCACCACCCAGTTTGGCTATAACGATGCCACCAAATCGCTGCAAACCGCCGAGGGGATCTTAAAAGCCTATCCGGATCTCGACGCCATTATCGCGCCGGATGCCAATGCGCTGCCGGCGGCGGCGCAGGCGGCAGAGAACCTCAAGCGTCAGGGCGTGGCGATTGTCGGCTTTAGTACGCCGAACGTGATGCGTCCGTACGTTGAGCGCGGCACGGTGAAAGCGTTCGGCCTGTGGGATGTGGTTCAGCAGGGCAAAATTGCGGTTAACGTCGCCGATCGATTGCTGAAAAAGGGCGATCTTAACGTGGGCGACAGCGTTGAGGTGAAAGATATCGGCTCGCTGAAGGTCGAACCGAACAGCGTGCAGGGCTACCAGTATGAGGCGAAGGGCAACGGTATCGTGCTGCTGCCGGAGCGCGTGGTGTTCAGCAAAGAGAACATCAACAACTACGACTTCTGACGGAGGATGAGATGGCAGATTTAGACGATATCAAAGAGGGGAAGGACTTCGGTATTGACCGCCCGCAGCAGAATACGCTGTATACCCTGAAAGGCTGCGGCTCGCTGGATTGGGGCATGCAGTCGCGGCTGGCGCGCATCTTTAATCCGCACAGCAACCGCACGGTGATGCTGGCCTTCGATCACGGCTACTTCCAGGGGCCAACCACCGGGCTGGAGCGTATCGACCTGTCGATTGCGCCGCTGTTTGCCGACACCGACGTGCTGATGTGCACCCGCGGCGTACTGCGCAGCCAGGTACCGGCGGCCACCAATAAGCCGGTGGTGCTCCGCGCCTCCGGCGGCAATTCGATTTTGAGCGAACTCTCCAACGAATGCGTGGCGGTGGCGATGGAAGACGCGCTGCGGCTCAACGTATGCGCGGTGGCGGCGCAGGTCTATATCGGCAGCGAATACGAACATCAGTCGATCAATAACATCATCAAACTGGTGGACGCCGGCAATCGCTACGGTATGCCGGTCCTGGCGGTTACCGGCGTCGGCAAAGAGATGACCCGCGATGCGCGCTACTTCTCGCTGGCCAGCCGGATTGCCGCCGAAATGGGGGCGCAGTTTGTGAAGACCTATTTCGTTGAGGAAGGCTTTGAAAAAGTGACCGCCAGCTGTCCGGTGCCGATCGTTATCGCCGGCGGTAAAAAACTGCCGGAGCATGAGGCGCTGGAGATGTGCTGGCGGGCGATCGACCAGGGCGCGTCCGGGGTGGATATGGGGCGCAACATCTTCCAGTCCAGCGCCCCGCGCGCGATGCTGAAGGCGGTGAAAAAGGTGGTGCATGAGAATCTGAACGCGCGCGAAGCGTATCAGTTCTGGCAGGAAGAAAAACAGGGAGAGCTGAAATGAACGTCACGCTAGTGGAGATCAATATTAAACCCGAGCGGGTGGATGAGTTTCTCGAGGTGTTTCGCGCCAACCACGAGGGCGCGCTGCGGGAGCCAGGCAACCTGCGCTTTGATGTCCTGCAGGATCCCGAGGTGAAAACCCGCTTTTTTATCTACGAAGCCTATAAAGACGATGAGGCGGTGCTGGCGCATAAGAAGACGCCGCACTATTTAGCCTGCGTCGAAAAGCTGGAGGAGATGATGTCGCAGCCGCGGCAGAAGCGCAGCTTTATCGGCCTGTTACCGCAGGTGTGAGGGTTATCCTTCACCCTCTCAGAGGGAGAGGGTGAAGGACACTTTATTACGCTTCTTCGACCGAAACGCGCAGGGCCGCCAGCGCCTTGCGCGCCGCCTTCAGCACCTGTTCGCACTGCTCAAGGGTGAGCGTCAGCGGCGGTTCAATGCGGATCGTCTTGGCGTTGTTTAACGTCCCGGCGACCAGCACCCGCTGTCTGAACATCTCGCTGGCAAAGTCGTAGCCAATCTCGTTATCGACAAACTCAATGGCCATCAGCATGCCTTTCCCGCGCACTTCATTCACCAGGTCCGGATACTCCTGCGCCAGCAGGCGGAAACCGTCCAGCAGCATATCGCCTTTCTGCGCCGCCTGCGCCGGCAGGTTTTGCGTCAGCAGCACGTTGATCGTCGCCAGCGCCGCCGCACAGGCCAACGGGTTGCCGCCGAAGGTGGTGGTGTGCAGGAACGGGTTATCGAAGAGCACCGAGAAGACCTCTTCCGTCGCCACCGTCGCGCCGATCGGCATCACACCGCCGCCGAGCGCTTTCGCCAGACACAGAATGTCCGGCTGGACGTTCTCATGCTCGCAGGCGAACATCTTGCCGGTGCGGCCCATGCCGGTCTGCACTTCGTCGAGGATCAGCAACGCGCCAAACTCGTCGCACAGTTTACGCACCGCCGGCAAATACCCCGTTGGCGGGAGGATCACGCCCCCTTCGCCCTGAATCGGCTCGAGGATCACCGCCGCGACGTCGTCGCCGGTTTTCTTGCACTCGCTCAGCATGGTGCGCATGGCGTTGATATCGCCGAACGGCACGTGGCGGAAGCCCGGCAGCAGCGGCATAAACGGCTTGCGGAAGGTCGACTTGGCGGTGGCCGACAGCGCGCCCAGCGATTTACCGTGGAACGCGCCGCTGGTGGCGATGAAGGTAAATTTACCGCGCGGCGACTGATAGGCTTTCGCCAGCTTGATGGCCGCCTCTACCGATTCGGTACCGCTGTTGCAGAAGAAACTGTACTTTAGTTTCCCGGGCGTTAAGGCTGCCAGGGTTTTCGCCAGCATCGCGCGTAGCGGGTCCAGCAGCTCCTGACTGTGAAGCGGTTGTTTCGCGAGTTGATTCTCGACGGCGGATACCACAACTGGATTACGGTGCCCTACATTGAAGATGCCAAACCCACCAAGGCAGTCGATAAACTCCTGTCCCTGGGTGTCGACAAGCGTATTTAACCCTCCCGCTTGCCACTCTACGGCTCCGTAATCCCCGCCGGCTGTGACCGATTTTCGATACTCTAAAAACCCCGGATTCACATGCTCTTTAAAGTATTCTCTCACCTCCTGGTTAAGTGCTTTCATTTCCTCATGATCAAGCGTGCGCTTTTCAATGAGATTCAGTGCGTGTGCGCTGCAGGCCAGAGCCGATGCGCTGGAAGGTAACCTGTTCAAAATGTGCTCCTGGGGCGGACGTATCACACGATACTGGATTAAGTATTGCAGGGATTACGCCAGTTCGGCAGAAGCGGTGAAAATCGGGATAAATGCAAAGCAAAAGACGAATTGTGTAAAATTTAATCTCATTGCGCCACTATTGGCACGTTTTATTCCTGAGCTGACGAGATTTTCTGCCTGGCGGCAATAGACGGGGCGATCCGCCGTGGTGCGGGCTGCCCCAGCGCGGGGCAGCCGGTGATGAAAAAAGAGGATTAGTCGAGCTGAGAGATCTCCATCGCCGCCCGGTCAATAATGCCGATGATCTGCTTGAGCTGGGCGGCACTGCTGGCCTGCTGGTTCACTTTCAGGTCGAGGACCGCTTTGAAGTTTTCCAGCGCGCGCTTCATCTGCGGATCGCGGCGCAGCTCGCAGCCGACCATCCGCGCCTGCAGACGCTCCTGGATATGGGCCAGGTGCTCCTGGTTCTCGGCGTGCAGCTGTTTTCCTTCCTCGCTGATAACGATTTTTTTACGTCCGTTGTCGTCTTCCACGCTGATAAGGCCCTGGTCCTGGAGCAGATCCAGCGTCGGGTAGATTACCCCCGGGCTGGGGCTGTAGTTCCCCTGGGTAAGCGTTTCGATCTCTTTGATCAGCTCATAGCCATGGCTGGCGCTGCGGCTGAGGATATCCAGAATGATCAGCCGCAGTTCGCCGTGGCCAAAGAAACGCTGGCGACGTCCGCCGCCGCGGCGGCCATGGTCGCCGTGTTCGCTGGGGTCACCGTGGCGCCCGCGTGGCCCACGCCCCTCTTCATGATGATGTCGCATGGTTACCTCCTGCTGTTTTTGATATATCTAATTTATATCTAAAAAATGAATGTTCGCAATGCTGGTTGCTACTTATTTTTTAAGATGTTGATATATATGTAATTATTTTCTGACTGTAGATTTTGATGCGGTTTGTTTTGACTATATCAAAAAAAGACTTGCATTCTTTTTAGTTGGCAATCATTATCATTTGCATCAAATTTAGATATATCTATTTACCGTTCACGAAGGCAATCGATGATGACAAAAACCAAAGCAGACAAGTACCCGCAGCGTGTCCGCAATGAGCTGCGTTTCCGTGAGCTGACGGTGCTGCGCGTGGAGCGCGCAGGCGCGGCGTTCCAGCGTATCGTGCTGGGAGGCGAGGCGCTGGAAGGCTTCGCCTCTCACGGCTTTGACGACCATACCAAGCTTTTTTTCCCCGAGCCGGGCGCGGCATTTACCCCGCCGCAGGTGACCGAGGAGGGGATTGACTGGGGGGAAGGCGTGCGGCCTGCCACCCGCGACTATACGCCGCTGTACGATGCCGAACGTCACGAGCTGGCTTACGATTTCTATATCCACGATGGCGGTATCGCCAGCCGTTGGGCGCTGGAAGCAAAAGTGGGCGATAAGCTGGTGATCGGCGGCCCGCGCGGCTCGCTGGTGGTGCCGGAAGATTATGCCTGGCAGCTGTATGTTTGCGATGAGTCCGGCATGCCGGCGCTGCGCCGTCGTCTGCTGGGATTACGCCAGCTGCCGGCGAGGCCGCAGGTGACGGCCATCGTTACTATCGCCGATGCGTCGTATAAAGATTATCTGGCGGATCTCGACGGCTTTAACATCGAGTGGGTGGTGGGCCACAATCCGGCCTTCGTCGCCGAGCGTCTGGCGCAGGTGAAGGTACCGGCGGAGGATTATTTTATCTGGCTGACCGGCGAAGGCGCGGTGGTGAAATCGCTGCTGGCGCGCTTTGAAGACGAGAGCATCGATCAGCAACTGGTGCGTTCCCAGGCGTACTGGCACAGCAAGTAAAAAGCCATCGTGGTAAAACCCGGATAGCGGCGCGTCGCGCCTTATCCGGGCTACCGGCGGTGCCGTTTTTTGTCGGGTGGCGGCTTAAGCCTTACCCGACCTGCTATTCGGCGGTGTTACGTCGCCCCGGTAAGCGCAGCGCCACCGGGGAAGGCTTAGCGTTCCGCCAGCGCCTTAAACACCATCGCCACCGCGTGGGCGCCGGGGTCCATGTTGCCGAGCAGGCTATCGCTGTTGAGATAGGACGCGCGTCCGGCGCCGGCTTTGCTTGACTGGCAGGTGCGATCCGCCCCGGCCTGCGCCGCGGCGAAAGCGGCCTGCAGATTCTCCGGTTCGGCCAGCAGCGCCGCCAGGGCCGGCTGCAGAGCGTCGATCATCGTCCGGTCTCCCTCATCGGCGCCGCCGTAAAACTTCATCTGTTCCAGACCGGCGTTCAGCGCCTCGGCCACGCTGGCGCCTTGCCCCAGCTTCTGCCCGGCAGCGGTGAAGAAGATAGACATCAATACCCCGCTGGAGCCGCCCATCACCACCGTCAGGCGTTCGCCGATCAGCGCGAAGAGCGTTGGCAGATCGTTCAGCGGCAGCTGCTGACGCTCGAGCCGCTCGGCAATCTCGCGCGCCCCGGCGGCGAAGGTGGAGCCGGTATCGCCGTCGCCTACTTTGGCATCCAGCGCGTTGAGATGTTCTTCAAGATCGATGAGGGCGCCGGTCACCTGCGCCACGTAATCGCCCACCTGTGGGTTGGCCGAGGGCGTAAAATCCACCCGGGCGCTGTCGAGGGTGGACGGCACGACGTTGATAGTCCGCGGCTGCACCGGCTTCTGCCAGCTGGCGGTTTCCACATCCGAAAGCAGCGCTTTCTCAATACTCTCCTCCAGCACGATGGTGGTCAGCGAGAAGCCTTTCATATCCAGCGCCGTCACCAGCGAGGCCGGGCCTATTAACCAGTCAATGCGCGCCTGCAGCGGGGTGTTGGCCAGCTCGCGGGTCAGGATCGCCATCTCAGCCACCGACACGCCGCCGAGGTTATTGAGCATCACCGCCAGGCGGCCGGTTTCCGGTAGGACGGCGGTCAGTTTTTCCACCATCAGGTTAACGATTTCCGCACTGTTTTGCGTGGCGATCGTCGAGGCGCCCGGCTCACCGTGGATGCCCATTCCCAGCTCGGCGTGACCGGCCTGATGGCGCGGCGCGCTGTCGGCTTCCTGCGGCAGGTGGCAGCTGGCCAGCGCCACCCCGATGCTGGCGGTATGGCTGGCGGCGTATTGCGCTTCACGCAGGACGGTGGCGAGGTTGAAGCCGCGCTCGGCGAAATAGCCCGCCACTTTATGCACCAGAATGGTCCCGGCGATGCCGCGCGGCTGTTTGTTATCCGGCAGCGAAATATCGTCGCCGACGATCAGCATCTCCACGTTGTAGCCGAGTCGGCGCGCTTTCTCCGCCGCCAGACCGAAGTTAAGCCGATCGCCGGTGTAGTTTTTGACGATCAGCAGGCAGCCCGCCTCGCCGGTCACTGCCTGAATGGCGGTGAGCACCGCGTCGACGCTCGGCGAGGCGAACAGATCGCCGCAGACCGCGGCGGTCAGCATGCCTTTACCAATAAAGCCGACGTGCGCCGGTTCATGGCCGGCGCCGCCGCCGGAGATCACCGCCACGTTGTTTTTATTCAGATCGCGACGGACCACCACCCGGATCGCCGGGTCGCTCTCCAGACGGGCGAGGTTATTCCACGGGCTGGCGATAATGGTACCCTCAATCACATCGTTGACGAGGCTGGCGCGCTGGTTAAAAAAGAATTGAGACATAGTGGTTCCTGAAGAGTAAGCGAAAACTCACCCTCCGGAGGCAGGCCCCCGGAGCGGTAACGGTCAATGTGAATTTTAGTCACGGATAAGGCGCTGGTGGCGCATATCGAGCACGATAGTCTCGCCGGGCTGCACGCTGTTCAGCGCCTCGCCCTGCTGGCTCAGCCAGGCGATCCCCGCCGCGCGGGCGATAATCGCGCCGTGAGCCTGTTCGCTGCCGTCGCGCAGGCACAGGCCTTTAACGAAGCTGGCATCCAGCTGTAAGACGGTTGAGGGATAAATATTGTCGGCAATAATAATTGTTGGCTCGCCGGGCGTCGGCACTCTCTCCTGAGCGCCCTGCAGATGGCGCAGGGTGCGCTGCAAAATATCTTCGATATCGATATAGCGCGCCTGCAGGTAGGGGTCATCCAGCTGGCGATACTGCTGGCTGAGCTCCATCAACACCTGATGCCATGCCCATTCCGCCGTGCATTGTTCGGTGAGCAGACGATCGTTGGCGGCATCAAACAGATCGTCATCGTCGAGCAGGGTGTGGTGCCCGGCGAAGATCGCCGCGATATCGGCGTGAAATTTATTTTCCGCCAGCTCGGTCAGGGCGATAAGATCCGCCAGCGTCTGGTCAATGGCCTGGCGCAGGCGCTGCTGCTCGCGGGCGGCATCGGCGGCAGCCGGGCGGAGCGGCTGGATCAGGGCCAGCGGATAGCGCAGGGCAGCGCCTTCGACGCGCTCGGGCGTTGCCGGAGCCGCTGCCGGTTGCGCCGCAGGCGATTCACCGAAGTTATCGGCGGCCAGCGCCTGAAACGCCGCCAGCGCCGCGTCGGCATCCGGACCGCGGGCCAGCAGGCGCAGCTTATCGTTGCGGCGGACCTGCAATAGCGCGATTTGGTTGAGGCTGTCCGGTTTGACGCACTTCCCGTTTTTCTCCAGCAGCAGATCGGCGTTAAAGCCCGCCAGCGCGGCGACCAGCTTCGACGCCGGACGCACGTGCAGGCCGTTATGATTGTTAATAATGACTGACACCGATTTTGTGTCGCCGTCGTCGGCAAGCATCGGCGCCGGCGCGGCGTCAGAAGTTGGCGAAGGTAAACCCAGCTGAACCCGCTTGGCCTCCAGGGCGCTCATGGCGTCGGCGATCACCTTGTCGATCCCGGCGCCGGAGGCAGCGCTGACGGTGGCCGCCAGCGTCCCTTCCACCAGCGGCGCGGCGCACAGTCGCACCTTCGCGGCAATCGCCGGATCGAGCAGATCGAGGGCGGTTTCGGCGCTGAGCAACGCGCTGCCGATATCCATCATCACCAGCACGTGATCGGTATCGGCCACGGATTCGATCGCCTCCATGACTTTAAGCGGATCGGTGCCGATCGGGCTGTCGGGATCGTCGATCCCGGCGGCGATCGCCAGTTTGCAGCCATCGTTGATTAACATCTGCCGGGCCAGTTCTCCGACACCTTCGCCCAGCCGGGCGCTATGAGAAACAATAACCAGGTTTACCATCGCAATTTCCTTACTCTTTGGCGGCGGCGGCCAGCATCTGAACCATAAACAGCACCGAGGTCGCGCCGGGATCCTGATGTCCGATGCTGCGCTCGCCGAGATAGCTGGCGCGGCCTTTACGCGCCTGCATAGTGATGGTGGCGTGGGCCGCACGCTCGGCCACTTCGCAGGCGGCATCCAGCGCGGCGGCGATCGACAGGTGCTGCTCGCTGGACTGGCGCAGGGAGTCCACCACCGGCAGCCAGACGTCGCACATGGTTTTATCCCCTGGCTCCGCTTTGCCGCGGTTGACGACACCGTCCGCACCTTCGCGGATCATCAGGTACAGCTCGTCGAGCGTCAGGCTCTGGTGGGCCTGGGTCACCTGCGCGGCGCGAATGAAGAAGGTGCCGAACAGCGGGCCGCTGGCGCCGCCGACGTTGGAGAGCAGCGTCATGCCGGTGTTTTTGAGGATAAAGCCAATATCTTTATCGGCAATCGACGGCAGCTTTTCGACCACTTTACTGAAACCGCGGTGCATATTGAGACCGTGGTCGGCGTCGCCAATCTCTTTATCGAGGCCGGTGAGAAAATCGCTCTCTTTGGTGAAAATATCGCCGCAGCGGTACAGCCAGTCGACGATTTGCGTTCTGTTCAGTGACATGTCGTGCTCCTTAGTTTCCCCAGTTCAGCGCCGGGGTGTGAACCGGGGCGTCCCATAGCGTCAGCGTCTCGTCATCCACTTTCAGCAGAGTGATGGAGAAGCCCGCCATATCCAGCGAAGTACAGTAGCTGCCGATGAGGTTGCGTTCGATGATGATGCCGGACGCTTCGCAGCGCTGGGCAAGGCGGTTATACACGCCATACAGTTCGGAAAGCGGAGTGGCGCCGAGGTTATTAACCAGCGCGATAACCCGGTCGCCGTTTTGCAGCGCGGTTTTGCTCTGCTGCACTTCCTGCCACGCGCCCTTGACGGTATCCCACTGGCGCAGCGTGCGGCTGTAAGCGCCGTTTTCCAGCAGGGTATCGAACATCTCATCGACGGTTTGGTCCAGCGAGCTGAAGCGGCGGCGGTCGATGCCCGGCTCGCCGTGAATGCCGACGCCGAACTCCATCTCGTCATCTTTCAGCGTAAAGGATGGCTGCCCGGCAGCCGGTACGGTGCAGGCGCCGAGGGCGATACCAATCGAGTGGCCGAGATTGTTCAGGCGGCGGCCCAGTTCAGCGCAGGCTTCCAGCGAGTCGCCGCGCTCGGCGGCGGCGCCGACCAGTTTTTCGATCAGTACGGTGTTGGCGACGCCGCGACGACCGGCGGTATAGAGGCTGTCTTTCACCGCCACGTCGTCGTCGACCACCACGGTGGTGACTTTAATGCCGCTCTCATGCAGCAGCTCGGTGGCGGTCTCAAAATTCAGGATGTCGCCGGTATAGTTTTTGATAATTAGCAAGACGCCTTCGCCGCCGTCAATTTGCATCGCGCATTCAAACATTTTGTCCGGCGTCGGCGAGGTGAAGATTTCCCCCGGACAGGCGCCGGAGAGCATGCCCTGGCCGATATAGCCGCAGTGCATCGGTTCATGTCCGCTGCCGCCGCCGGAGAGCAGGGCCACCTTGCCAGCCACCGGCGCGTCGGTGCGGGTCACATACAGCGGGTCCTGATGCAGGGTCAGCTGCGGATGGGCTTTAGCCAGCCCCTGTAATTGTTCATTCAGTACATCTTCAACACGGTTAATCAGCTTTTTCATTATTCAGTGCTCCGTTGGAGAAGGTTCGATGCCGCCTCTCTGCTGGCGGAGGCGGTCATCGCGTAGGGGTATCGTCTGACGGTGGAGCGTGCCTGGCGATATGATGATTCTGGCTGAGCGGACGAAAAAAAGAATGCCCCGACGATCGGGTTTCATTACGAAACATTGCTTCCTGATTTTGTTTCTTTATGGAACGTTTTTGCTGAGGATATGGTGAAAATGCGAGCTGGCGCGCTTTTTTTCTTCTGTCATAAGCGGCGGTCAGGATAGCCGGCGAAGCGGGTGGGAAAAAATTTTTTGCTGATTTTCTGCCGACTGCGGGAGAAAAGGCGGTCAAACACGGAGGATTGTAAGGGCATTATGCGGCAAAGGAGCGGATCGGGATCGCAATCCTGACAGAGACTAGGGTTTTTTGTTCCAATATGGAACGTAAAAAATTAACCTGTGTTTCATATCAGAACAAAAAGGCGAAAGATTTTTTTGTTCCCTGCCGGCCCTACAGTGATCGCACTGCTCCGGTACGCTCCGTTCAGGCCGCGCTTCACTGGCCGGCGCGGATAACGCCAGGGCTCATCATGTCTACATGCGCACTTATTTGAGGGTGAAAGGAATGCTAAAAGTTATTCAATCTCCAGCCAAATATCTTCAGGGTCCTGATGCTGCTGTTCTGTTCGGTCAATATGCCAAAAACCTGGCGGAGAGCTTCTTCGTCATCGCCGACGATTTCGTAATGAAGCTGGCGGGAGAGAAAGTGGTGAATGGCCTGCAGAGCCACGATATTCGCTGCCATGCGGAACGGTTTAACGGTGAATGCAGCCATGCGGAAATCAACCGTCTGATGGCGATTTTGCAAAAACAGGGCTGCCGCGGCGTGGTCGGGATCGGCGGTGGTAAAACCCTCGATACCGCGAAGGCGATCGGTTACTACCAGAAGCTGCCGGTGGTGGTGATCCCGACCATCGCCTCGACCGATGCGCCGACCAGCGCGCTGTCGGTGATCTACACCGAAGCGGGCGAGTTTGAAGAGTATCTGATCTATCCGAAAAACCCGGATATGGTGGTGATGGACACGGCGATTATCGCCAAAGCGCCGGTACGCCTGCTGGTCTCCGGCATGGGCGATGCGCTCTCCACCTGGTTCGAGGCCAAAGCTTGCTACGATGCGCGCGCCACCAGCATGGCCGGAGGACAGTCCACCGAGGCGGCGCTGAGCCTCGCCCGCCTGTGCTATGATACGCTGCTGGCGGAGGGCGAAAAGGCCCGTCTGGCGGCGCAGGCCGGGGTAGTGACCGAAGCGCTGGAGCGCATCATCGAGGCGAACACTTATCTCAGCGGCATTGGCTTTGAAAGCAGTGGCCTGGCCGCTGCCCACGCAATCCACAACGGTTTCACCATTCTTGAAGAGTGCCACCATCTGTATCACGGTGAGAAAGTGGCCTTCGGTACCCTGGCGCAGCTGGTGCTACAGAACAGCCCGATGGACGAGATTGAAACGGTGCTGGGCTTCTGCCAGCGCGTCGGCCTGCCGGTGACGCTCGCGCAGATGGGCGTCAAAGAGGGGATCGACGAGAAAATCGCCGCGGTGGCGAAAGCCACCTGCGCGGAAGGGGAAACCATCCACAATATGCCGTTTGCGGTGACCCCGGAGAGCGTCCATGCCGCTATCCTCACCGCCGATCTGTTAGGCCAGCAGTGGCTGGCGCGTTAATTCGCGGTGGCTAAACCGCTGGCGCAAGTTGGCGGTTTTTCTTTCTCCCCTCCGGCAGTCGCTGCCGGAGGGGTTCTCTATGGTACAACGCGGAAAAGGATATGACTGTTCAGACTCAGGATACCGGGAAGGCGGTCTCTTCCGTCATCGCCCAGTCATGGCACCGCTGCAGCAAGTTTATGCAGCGCGAAACCTGGCAAACGCCGCACCAGGCCCAGGGCCTGACCTTCGACTCCATCTGTCGGCGTAAAACCGCGCTGCTCACCATCGGCCAGGCGGCGCTGGAAGACGCCTGGGAGTTTATGGACGGCCGCCCCTGCGCGCTGTTTATTCTTGATGAGTCCGCCTGCATCCTGAGCCGTTGCGGCGAGCCGCAAACCCTGGCCCAGCTGGCTGCCCTGGGATTTCGCGACGGCAGCTATTGTGCGGAGAGCATTATCGGCACCTGCGCGCTGTCGCTGGCCGCGATGCAGGGCCAGCCGATCAACACCGCCGGCGATCGGCATTTTAAGCAGGCGCTACAGCCATGGAGTTTTTGCTCGACGCCGGTGTTTGATAACCACGGGCGGCTGTTCGGATCTATCTCGCTTTGCTGTCTGGTCGAGCACCAGTCCAGCGCCGACCTCTCCCTGACGCTGGCCATCGCCCGCGAGGTGGGTAACTCCCTGCTCACCGACAGCCTGCTGGCGGAATCCAACCGTCACCTCAATCAGATGTACGGCCTGCTGGAGAGCATGGACGATGGGGTGATGGCGTGGAACGAACAGGGCGTGCTGCAGTTTCTCAATGTTCAGGCGGCGAGACTGCTGCATCTTGATGCTCAGGCCAGCCAGGGGAAAAATATCGCCGATCTGGTGACCCTCCCGGCGCTGCTGCGCCGCGCCATCAAACACGCCCGCGGCCTGAATCACGTCGAAGTCACCTTTGAAAGTCAGCATCAGTTTGTCGACGCGGTGATCACCTTAAAACCGATTGTCGAGGCGCAAGGCAACAGTTTTATTCTGCTGCTGCACCCGGTGGAGCAGATGCGGCAGCTGATGACCAGCCAGCTCGGTAAAGTGAGCCACACCTTTGAGCAGATGTCTGCCGACGATCCGGAAACCCGACGCCTGATCCACTTTGGCCGGCAGGCGGCGCGCGGCGGCTTCCCGGTGCTGCTGTGCGGCGAAGAGGGGGTCGGGAAAGAGCTGCTGAGCCAGGCTATTCACAATGAAAGCGAACGGGCGGGCGGCCCCTACATCGCCGTCAACTGCCAGCTATATGCCGACAGCGTGCTGGGCCAGGACTTTATGGGCAGCGCCCCTACCGACGATGAAAATGGTCGCCTGAGCCGCCTTGAGCTGGCCAACGGCGGCACCCTGTTTCTGGAAAAGATCGAGTATCTGGCGCCGGAGCTGCAGTCGGCTCTGCTGCAGGTGATTAAGCAGGGCGTGCTCACCCGCCTCGACGCCCGGCGCCTGATCCCGGTGGATGTGAAGGTGATTGCCACCACCACCGTCGATCTGGCCAATCTGGTGGAACAGAACCGCTTTAGCCGCCAGCTGTACTATGCGCTGCACTCCTTTGAGATCGTCATCCCGCCGCTGCGCGCCCGACGCAACAGTATTCCGTCGCTGGTGCATAACCGGTTGAAGAGCCTGGAGAAGCGTTTCTCTTCGCGACTGAAAGTGGACGATGACGCGCTGGCGCAGCTGGTGGCCTACTCGTGGCCGGGGAATGATTTTGAGCTCAATAGCGTCATTGAGAATATCGCCATCAGCAGCGACAACGGCCACATTCGCCTGAGTAATCTGCCGGAATATCTCTTTTCCGAGCGGCCGGGCGGGGATAGCGCGTCATCGCTGCTGCCGGCCAGCCTGACCTTTAGCGCCATCGAAAAGGAAGCTATTATTCACGCCGCCCGGGTGACCAGCGGGCGGGTGCAGGAGATGTCGCAGCTGCTCAATATCGGCCGCACCACCCTGTGGCGCAAAATGAAGCAGTACGATATTGACGCCAGCCAGTTCAAGCGCAAGCATCAGGCCTAGTCTCCTCGATACGCGCCATGGAGAACAGGGCATCCGACAGGCGATTGCTGTAGCGTTTGAGCGCATCGCGCAGCGGATGCGCGCGGTCCATGGCCGTCAGCAGGCGTTCGAGCCGACGGGACTGGGTGCGCGCCACGTGCAGCTGGGCAGAGGCGAGATTCCTCCCCGGGATCACGAACTGTTTTAACGGGCCGCTCTCGGCCATATTGCGGTCGATAAGCCGCTCCAGGGCGGTGATCTCCTCTTCGCCGATCGTCTGGCTCAGGCGGGTCAGGCCCCGCGCATCGCTGGCCAGTTCAGCCCCCAGCACGAACAGCGTCTGCTGAATATGGTGCAGGCTTTCCCGCAGCCCGGCGTCGCGGGTCGTGGCGTAGCAGACGCCCAGCTGGGATATCAGTTCATCGACGGTGCCGTAGGCCTCGACGCGAATATGGTCTTTCTCGATGCGGCTGCCGCCGTACAGGGCGGTGGTGCCTTTATCCCCGGTGTGGGTATAGATACGATACATTCAGTTTCTCTCACTTAACGGCAGGACTTTAACCAGCTGCCCGGCGTTGGCGCCGAGCGTACGCAGATGATCGTCGCTATCGGTGACGTGTCCGGTAGCCAGCGGCGCGTCCGCCGGCAGCTGGGCATGAGTGAGGGCTATCTCGCCGGACGCGCTGAGCCCGATACCCACCCGCAGGGGCGAGCTTCTGGCCGCCAGGGCGCCCAGCGCAGCGGCGTCACCGCCTCCGTCATAGGTTATGGTCTGGCAGGGGACCCCCTGCTCCTCCAGCCCCCAGCACAGCTCATTGATGGCGCCGGCATGGTGCCCGCGCGGATCGTAAAACAGGCGTACGCCTGGCGGTGAAAGCGACATTACGGCCCCCTCGTTAACACTCAGAATGCCTGGCGGAAAATCGCGGCAATCTCCTGCTCGTTGCCTTTACGCGGGTTCGAGAACGCATTGCCGTCTTTCAGAGCCATCTCCGCCATGTAGGGGAAGTCGGCCTCTTTTACCCCCAGATCGCGCAGATGCTGCGGAATACCGATATCCATCGACAGACGCGTGATAGCGGCGATGGCTTTTTCCGCCGCGTCGAGAGTGGACAGTCCGGTGATATTTTCGCCCATCAGTTCAGCGATATCGGCGAATTTCTCCGGGTTGGCGATCAGGTTGTAGCGCGCCACATGCGGCAGCAGGACAGCGTTGGCCACGCCGTGCGGCATGTCGTACAGGCCGCCCAGCTGGTGCGCCATGGCGTGCACGTAGCCGAGGTTGGCGTTATTGAAAGCCATCCCGGCCAGCAGAGAGGCATAGGCCATGTTTTCCCGCGCCTGCAGATTGCTGCCGAGGGCCACGGCCTGGCGCAGGTTGCGGGCGATGAGGCGGATCGCCTGCATGGCGGCGGCGTCCGTCACCGGGTTAGCGTCTTTGGAGATATAGGCCTCTACGGCGTGGGTCAGGGCATCCATCCCGGTCGCCGCGGTCAGGGCGGCCGGTTTACCGATCATCAGCAGCGGATCGTTGATAGAGACCGACGGCAGGTTGCGCCAGCTGACGATCACAAACTTCACTTTGGTTTCGGTGTTGGTCAGGACGCAGTGGCGGGTGACCTCGCTGGCGGTGCCGGCGGTGGTATTGACCGCGACGATAGGCGGCAGTGGGTTGGTCAGGGTCTCGATTCCGGCATACTGGTACAGATCGCCCTCATGGGTGGCGGCGATGCCGATGCCTTTGCCGCAATCGTGCGGGCTGCCGCCGCCCACGGTGACGATGATGTCGCACTGTTCGCGGCGAAACACGGCGAGGCCGTCGCGCACGTTGGTGTCTTTCGGGTTCGGCTCGACGCCGTCAAAGATCGCCACCTCGATCCCGGCCTCCCGCAGATAATGCAGGGTTTTGTCCACCGCGCCATCTTTAATTGCCCGCAGGCCTTTGTCGGTGACCAGCAGGGCTTTTTTCCCCCCCAGCAGCTGGCAGCGTTCGCCGACTACGGAAATGGCGTTGGGGCCAAAAAAGTTAACGTTTGGCACCAGATAATCAAACATACGATAGCTCATAATATACCTTCTCGCTTCAGGTTATAATGCGGAAAAACAATCCAGGGCGCACTGGGCTAATAATTGATCCTGCTCGACCGTACCGCCGCTAACGCCGACGGCGCCAATTACCTGCTTATTAAAAATAACTGGCAGGCCGCCGCCAAAAATAATAATTCGCTGTTGGTTGGTTAGCTGCAGACCGTACAGAGATTGTCCTGGCTGGACCGCTGACGTAATTTCATGGGTACCTTGCTTCAGGCTGCAGGCGCTCCAGGCTTTATTCAGGGAAATATCGCAGCTGGAGACGAAGGCCTCGTCCATCCGCTGGATAAGCAGCGTGTTACCTCCGTGGTCAACCACGGAAAACACCACCGCCACGTTGATCTCAGTGGCTTTTTTTTGCACCGCCGCCGCCATTTGCTGGGCGGCGGCCAGGGTGATTGTCTGAACTTGTTGGCTCTTGTTCATCATTCTCTCCCGCACCAGGATAACGCTGGCGCGAATAGTCAGTAGGGGGTGATAGTAAAAAACTATTACCATTCGGTTGGCTTGCTTTATTTTTGTCAGCGTTATTTTGTCGCCCGCCATGATTTAGTCAATAGGGTTAAAATAGCGTCGGCAAAACGTAATTAAGGGCGTTTTTTATTAATTGATTTATATCATTGCGGGCGATCACATTTTTTATTTTTGCCGCCGGAGTAAAGTTTCATAGTGAAACTGTCGGTAGATTTTGTGTGCCAAATTGAAACGAAATTAAATTTATATTTTTTACCACTGGCTCATTTAAAGTTCCGCTATTGCCGGTAATGGCCGGGCGGCAACGACGCTGGCCCGGCGTATTCGCTACCGTCTGCGGATTTCACCTTTTGAGCCGATGAACAATGAAAAGATCAAAACGATTTGCAGTACTGGCCCAGCGCCCCGTCAATCAGGACGGGCTGATTGGCGAGTGGCCTGAAGAGGGGCTGATCGCCATGGACAGCCCCTTTGACCCGGTCTCTTCAGTAAAAGTGGACAACGGTCTGATCGTCGAACTGGACGGCAAACGCCGGGACCAGTTTGACATGATCGACCGGTTTATCGCCGATTACGCGATCAACGTTGAACGCACAGAGCAGGCAATGCGCCTGGAGGCGGTGGAAATAGCCCGCATGCTGGTGGATATTCACGTCAGCCGGGAGGAGATCATTGCCATCACTACCGCCATCACGCCGGCCAAAGCGGTCGAGGTGATGGCGCAGATGAACGTGGTGGAGATGATGATGGCGCTGCAGAAGATGCGTGCCCGCCGGACCCCCTCCAACCAGTGCCACGTCACCAATCTCAAAGATAATCCGGTGCAGATTGCCGCTGACGCCGCCGAGGCCGGGATCCGCGGCTTCTCAGAACAGGAGACCACGGTCGGTATCGCGCGCTACGCGCCGTTTAACGCCCTGGCGCTGTTGGTCGGTTCGCAGTGCGGCCGCCCCGGCGTGTTGACGCAGTGCTCGGTGGAAGAGGCCACCGAGCTGGAGCTGGGCATGCGTGGCTTAACCAGCTACGCCGAGACGGTGTCGGTCTACGGCACGGAAGCGGTATTTACCGACGGCGATGATACTCCGTGGTCAAAGGCGTTCCTCGCCTCGGCCTACGCCTCCCGCGGGTTGAAAATGCGCTACACCTCCGGCACCGGATCCGAAGCGCTGATGGGCTATTCGGAGAGCAAGTCGATGCTCTACCTCGAATCGCGCTGCATCTTCATTACCAAAGGCGCCGGGGTTCAGGGGCTGCAAAACGGCGCGGTGAGCTGTATCGGCATGACCGGCGCTGTGCCGTCGGGCATTCGGGCGGTGCTGGCGGAAAACCTGATCGCCTCTATGCTCGACCTCGAAGTGGCGTCCGCCAACGACCAGACTTTCTCCCACTCGGATATTCGCCGCACCGCGCGCACCCTGATGCAGATGCTGCCGGGCACCGACTTTATTTTCTCCGGCTACAGCGCGGTGCCGAACTACGACAACATGTTCGCCGGCTCGAACTTCGATGCGGAAGATTTTGATGATTACAACATCCTGCAGCGTGACCTGATGGTTGACGGCGGCCTGCGTCCGGTGACCGAGGCGGAAACCATTGCCATTCGCCAGAAAGCGGCGCGGGCGATCCAGGCGGTTTTCCGCGAGCTGGGGCTGCCGCCAATCGCCGACGAGGAGGTGGAGGCCGCCACCTACGCGCACGGCAGCAACGAGATGCCGCCGCGTAACGTGGTGGAGGATCTGAGTGCGGTGGAAGAGATGATGAAGCGCAACATCACCGGCCTCGATATTGTCGGCGCGCTGAGCCGCAGCGGCTTTGAGGATATCGCCAGCAATATTCTCAATATGCTGCGCCAGCGGGTCACCGGCGATTACCTGCAGACCTCGGCCATTCTCGATCGGCAGTTCGAGGTGGTGAGTGCGGTCAACGACATCAATGACTATCAGGGGCCGGGCACCGGCTATCGCATCTCTGCCGAACGCTGGGCGGAGATCAAAAATATTCCGGGCGTGGTTCAGCCCGACACCATTGAATAAGGCGGTATACCTGTGCAACAGACAACCCAAATTCAGCCCTCTTTTACCCTGAAAACCCGCGAGGGCGGGGTAGCTTCTGCCGATGAACGTGCCGATGAAGTGGTGATCGGCGTCGGCCCTGCCTTCGATAAACACCAGCATCACACTCTGATCGATATGCCCCATGGCGCGATCCTCAAAGAGCTGATTGCCGGGGTGGAAGAAGAGGGGCTTCACGCCCGGGTGGTGCGCATTCTGCGCACGTCCGACGTCTCCTTTATGGCCTGGGATGCGGCCAACCTGAGCGGCTCGGGGATCGGCATCGGTATCCAGTCGAAGGGGACCACGGTCATCCATCAGCGCGATCTGCTGCCGCTCAGCAACCTGGAGCTGTTCTCCCAGGCGCCGCTGCTGACGCTGGAGACCTACCGGCAGATTGGCAAAAACGCCGCGCGCTATGCGCGCAAAGAGTCACCTTCGCCGGTGCCGGTGGTGAACGATCAGATGGTGCGGCCGAAATTTATGGCCAAAGCCGCGCTATTTCATATCAAAGAGACCAAACATGTGGTGCAGGACGCCGAGCCCGTCACCCTGCACGTCGACTTAGTAAGGGAGTGACCATGAGCGAGAAAACCATGCGCGTGCAGGATTATCCGTTAGCCACCCGCTGCCCGGAGCATATCCTGACGCCTACCGGCAAACCATTGACCGATATTACCCTCGAGAAGGTGCTCTCTGGCGAGGTGGGCCCGCAGGATGTGCGGATCTCCCGCCAGACCCTTGAGTACCAGGCGCAGATTGCCGAGCAGATGCAGCGCCATGCGGTGGCGCGCAATTTCCGCCGCGCGGCGGAGCTTATCGCCATTCCTGACGAGCGCATTCTGGCTATCTATAACGCGCTGCGCCCGTTCCGCTCCTCGCAGGCGGAGCTGCTGGCGATCGCCGACGAGCTGGAGCACACCTGGCATGCGACAGTGAATGCCGCCTTTGTCCGGGAGTCGGCGGAAGTGTATCAGCAGCGGCATAAGCTGCGTAAAGGAAGCTAAGCGGAGGTCAGCATGCCGTTAATAGCCGGGATTGATATCGGCAACGCCACCACCGAGGTGGCGCTGGCGTCCGACGACCCGCAGGCGAGGGCGTTTGTTGCCAGCGGGATCGTTGCGACGACGGGCATGAAAGGGACGCGGGACAATATCGCCGGGACCTTCGCCGCGCTGGAGCAGGCCCTGGCGAAAACACCGTGGTCGATGAGCGATGTCTCTCGCATCTATCTTAACGAAGCCGCGCCGGTGATTGGCGATGTGGCGATGGAGACCATCACCGAGACCATTATCACCGAATCGACCATGATCGGTCATAACCCGCAGACGCCGGGCGGGGTGGGCGTTGGCGTGGGGACGACTATCGCCCTCGGGCGGCTGGCGACGCTGCCGGCGGCGCAGTATGCCGAGGGGTGGATCGTACTGATTGACGACGCCGTCGATTTCCTTGACGCCGTGTGGTGGCTCAATGAGGCGCTCGACCGGGGGATCAACGTGGTGGCGGCGATCCTCAAAAAGGACGACGGCGTGCTGGTGAACAACCGCCTGCGTAAAACCCTGCCGGTGGTAGATGAAGTGACGCTGCTGGGGCAGGTCCCCGAGGGGGTGATGGCGGCGGTGGAAGTGGCCGCGCCGGGCCAGGTGGTGCGGATCCTGTCGAATCCCTACGGGATCGCCACCTTCTTCGGGCTAAGCCCGGAAGAGACCCAGGCCATCGTCCCCATCGCCCGCGCCCTGATTGGCAACCGTTCCGCGGTGGTGCTCAAGACCCCGCAGGGGGACGTGCAGTCGCGGGTGATCCCGGCGGGCAACCTCTACATTAGCGGCGAAAAGCGCCGCGGAGAGGCCGATGTCGCCGAGGGCGCGGAAGCCATCATGCAGGCGATGAGCGCCTGTGCTCCGGTACGCGACATCCGCGGCGAACCGGGCACTCACGCCGGCGGCATGCTTGAGCGGGTGCGCAAGGTAATGGCGTCCCTGACCGACCATGAGATGAGCGCGATATACATCCAGGATCTGCTGGCGGTGGATACGTTTATTCCGCGCAAGGTGCAGGGCGGGATGGCCGGCGAGTGCGCCATGGAAAATGCCGTCGGGATGGCGGCGATGGTGAAAGCGGATCGTCTGCAAATGCAGGTTATCGCCCGCGAACTGAGCGCCCGACTGCAGACCGAGGTGGTGGTGGGCGGCGTGGAGGCCAACATGGCCATCGCCGGGGCGTTAACCACTCCCGGCTGTGCGGCGCCGCTGGCGATCCTCGATCTCGGCGCCGGCTCGACGGATGCGGCGATCGTCAACGCGGAGGGGCAGATAACGGCGGTCCATCTCGCCGGGGCGGGGGATATGGTCAGCCTGTTGATTAAAACCGAGCTGGGCCTCGAGGATCTTTCGCTGGCGGAAGCGATAAAAAAATACCCGCTGGCCAAAGTGGAAAGCCTGTTCAGTATTCGTCACGAGAATGGCGCGGTGGAGTTCTTTCGGGAAGCCCTCAGCCCGGCGGTGTTCGCCAAAGTGGTGTACATCAAGGAGGGCGAACTGGTGCCGATCGATAACGCCAGCCCGCTGGAAAAAATTCGTCTCGTGCGCCGGCAGGCGAAAGAGAAAGTGTTTGTCACCAACTGCCTGCGCGCGCTGCGCCAGGTCTCACCCGGCGGTTCCATTCGCGATATCGCCTTTGTGGTGCTGGTGGGCGGCTCATCGCTGGACTTTGAGATCCCGCAGCTTATCACGGAAGCCTTGTCGCACTATGGCGTGGTCGCCGGGCAGGGCAATATTCGGGGAACAGAAGGGCCGCGCAATGCGGTCGCCACCGGGCTGCTACTGGCCGGTCAGGCGAATTAAACGGGCGCTCGCGCCAGCCTCTCTCTTTAACGTGCTATTTCAGGATGCCGATAATGAACCAGACTTCTACCTTAACCGGGCAGTGCGTGGCCGAGTTTCTTGGCACCGGATTGCTCATTTTCTTCGGCGCGGGCTGCGTCGCTGCGCTGCGGGTCGCCGGGGCCAGCTTTGGTCAGTGGGAGATCAGTATTATCTGGGGCCTTGGCGTCGCCATGGCCATCTACCTGACGGCCGGTGTCTCCGGCGCGCACCTAAATCCGGCGGTGACCATTGCCCTGTGGCTGTTCGCCTGTTTTGAACGCCGCAAGGTGCTGCCGTTTATTGTTGCCCAGACGGCCGGGGCCTTCTGCGCCGCCGCTCTGGTGTATGGGCTCTATCGCCAGCTGTTTCTCGATCTTGAACAGAGTCAGCATATCGTGCGCGGCACTGCCGCCAGTCTTAACCTGGCCGGGGTCTTTTCCACGTACCCGCATCCACATATCACTTTTATACAAGCGTTTGCCGTGGAGACCACCATCACGGCAATCCTGATGGCGATGATCATGGCCCTGACCGACGACGGCAACGGAATTCCGCGCGGGCCGCTGGCGCCGTTGCTGATTGGCTTGCTGATCGCCGTGATCGGCGCGTCGATGGGGCCGCTAACCGGCTTTGCGCTGAATCCGGCGCGCGACTTCGGCCCAAAACTGTTTACCAGTCTGGCCGGGTGGGGCTCGATCGCCTTTACCGGTGGGCTGGCGATCCCTTACTTTCTGGTGCCGCTGCTGGCGCCGGTGGTGGGGGCGATTATCGGGGCGTTTTTGTATCGCAAGCTTATCGGCCGCCATCTGCCGTGCGAATGCGGTATCGATGAGTAAAGCGGGACCCGCCGCAGCGCGGCGGGTTTCCCCGGCCTGATGCCGGGGGGGGTTATTTTTTGATGACCGCGCTGAGATCGCCAAGTTTAGCGGCGGGGTTCTTGTGGCACTCCTGCAGCATTTTCGGTACCGAAACGGTCTCGACTTCATGCCAGTCAACATAGTCGCCGCCGCTAAAGTCGGTGTTGCGATTCACTACCCAGAAGGCCACCGGGGTCATGCTTTTTGGGTTCATATCCATAAATTCCTGACAGGTCATATTCTGCGGCGTGGTTTCCTCAACCGCGAACGCCGGGCTGGTCATCAGACAGAATGTGGTAGCCGCCACGGTCAATACGAGTGCTTTAGGTAAATTCATTTTCTTCTCCAGTGACAAAATAGGGCTTAAGCCTGAGCGTGCTTCATTTTATTGCGCAGGACCAACAAGCCGATGGCGCTAAATATCATTTCAACGCCGATAAAGGCGGTAATAAATAACCAGCTTTGCTGCGGGTTCATGGCCAGCCACAGGCAGGCGATAAGTAAATCCAACAGGCCGATAAAAATATTCCAGCCAGCGCCGCTTTGTTTGCGGGTTTGACATCCGTTAACGATGCGGGAAATACCGCCGAGAACAAATAAAAAGCCAAATAAAATGGCCAGACTGCTCATACCGTTGAGAGGATTGACGACAAAGCTCAGGCCGAGCACGATCCAGGCGATGGCGAAGATCAGCGCCACCAGGCGTGATTTCCAGTGCTGCTGGCGGAAGACAATCAGGCTGTACAGCGAATAGAAGCCGCAGATCATCAATAACATGCCGGTTACTGTGGCGAGATACCAGCCGGCGACCAACGGCCAGGCCAGACAACAGGCTCCGCAGATAAACAGCAATACCGCCATCAGGCAGGCATGCCGTTTATATCGAATGAAGACGCGTGGGCTAAACGCATTTAAGGTGTAATGGCTAAACATAAACATAATTGCTCCGCAGATCCCGGTTGGCGGCCTGACGCTGAATAAAAAGCGTGAGGGTTTATTCAGCGGGCCAAAAGAAAGGTCTGAGGAAAATAGTAGGCCGCGCGATCGGCAGGCGTAAATAAGAGCGCCGAGGCCACTTTATACGCCTGGTCTGACAGCTGTCAGACCAGGCCCGCAATATTACTTCCGGGCTCTGATTCTCAATGCCCACGATATTTTTTAAGCTGGCTGCGTTTGGTGATGCTTACCGATTTTAATCAGGAGTCAACGATGAAAAAAGTCATTCTGGCGAGCCTGCTGGCAACCATGATGAGTACCTCTCCGGTATGGGCAACAGATAGCGCGACGGCAGCGCCAGCCGCGGCAGCCACGACGCAGGTACAGAAAGAAGCCGCCGATGTGCTGCAGGTGGCGGTGCAGGGCGCGAATGCGATGCGCGACATCCAGTTCGCCCGTCTGGCGCTGTTCCATGGCCAGCCGGATAGCGCCAAAAAACTGACAGACGACGCCGCCGCGCTGCTGGCCGCCGATGATGCCAGCTGGGCGAAGTTTGTGAAAACTGATGCTAAAGCCAAAATGATCGCCGATCGCTATGTGATCATTAACGCCTCTATCGCCCTGTCTGAAGACTATGTGGCCACGCCGGAAAAAGAGAGCGCTATCCAATCCGCCAACGAAAAGCTGGCGAAAGGCGATCAGAAAGGGGCTATCGATACCCTGCGTCTGGCCGGTATTGGCGTGATTGAGAACCAGTATCTGATGCCGCTTAACCAGACCCGTAAGGCGGTAGCGCAGGCGCAAGAACTGCTGAAAGCCGGTAAATATTACGAAGCGAATCTGGTGCTGAAGGGCGCTGAAGAGGGCATTGTGGTGGATAGCGAGATGCTGGTGGCAGGCAACTGATACTTGTTCCACCCTGAGAGAGCGCAGAGGAAAAAACTGACAAGGATGTCCCCTTAACGCTCGGGCAGGCGGACTGCCCGAGCGGAACGGCTAGCGGCCGATCAGGGCGTCGATTTCGCCATCGATCTCGCGCATGACGCCGGTGATGCGCTGTACCACCTCCAGACAGCTTGCCGGCGTCAGCGAATCAGGCCGCTTTGCCTCAAAAGGGGCGCACAGTTGTTGTAGCGCAGTAATCCCCAGAATTTGTGCTGAACCGTGCAGACGGTGCAGCGCCCGCAGAAAAATCTGCGGCTCATGCCGGGCGATTGCCTGTCCGGCAGCCTGTAAATCCGCGGCCGACGCATCGCGGAACGTCTCCAGCATCTCATTCATCAGCGCCTGGTCTCCCCCCGTATTCTCGCTCAGCACGCTGAGCTTCAGGTGCCGGGTAGCGTGAGGTGATGCGCGGCCCACCGCTAAACGGCTGAGCTCATGACTCAGCGTCTGGACCGACACCGGCTTAAACAGACACATATTCATGCCGCTGGCCAGACACGCCTCCCGCGACTGCGGCAGCGCGCTGGCAGTCACGCCCCAAATTACCAGGCCCGGATAGCGACGGCGTAGCGAGGCCGCCAGCGCCAGGCCATCTTTCTTCGGCATATTGAGGTCCGTTATCAGCAGATCGTAATGTTTGCTGGCGAGCTTATTCTCTGCCTCTTCACCGTCGCAGGCTTCATCGACGCTATAGCCGATAGTGCTGAGCTGGCGCTTGAGCAGTAGCCGGTTGGTGGGGTGATCGTCCGCTATCAGTATCGCCAGCCCGGGTAGAGCCTGCGGTCTGGCGGGCGACGCCTGCGGCGCGTGGATCGCGCAGCGGCTCGCCTTGACCGGCAGCGTGATGGTGAAAGTGGTCCCCACGCCCGGACGGCTGACCATCTCCAGGCGACCCTGCATCAGCGCAACCAGCTCTTTGCAAATGACCAGCCCCAGTCCGGAGCCGGTCTGCTGGCGTCCCTGGCGCGCCTGGGCATAGCGGTGGAAGAGGGTGGCCTGCTCTGCTTCACTGATCCCGCAGCCGCTGTCGCTAACCATGAGGGCCAGCTCTCCCTGTGTCTCATTCGCCGGCGTCAGCCGGCAGGAGACCTGAATTGCGCCTTCGACGGTAAACTTCAGCGCATTGCCGATGAGATTATTGAGGATTTGCCGTAGCGCCTGCGGGTCGACCCACAGCATGGTCCCTTCCTGCAGCGCATTATGGTAGTGCAGATCGATGCCCTTTTGCTGCGCCAGCGCGTCGAAGGTATGACACTGCTGCGACACTAACTGTGCGACATCGCTCCACTGCGGGGTAACCTGGTATTTTCCCGATTCAATCTTGTCGATATCAAGAATATTGCCGATAAGTCCCAGCAGGGTTTGCGCCGTCGACCCCGCCAGCTCGATCGCCTCTTTACGCTGGCCGACGTTCAGCTCAGGTTTCGCCAGCAGCTCCAGAAAGCCGACGATGGCGCTCACCGGCGTGCGCAGCTCGTGGCTCATGCTGGCCAGAAAGCGGCTCTTGGCTTTTGTCGCCTGAATCGCTTTGTCTTTTTCGCGCTCCAGCGCACAGGAGAGGGCCTCCTTCTGCGCCAGCTCCTCCTCGAGCCGCTGCTGGGAGTCTTTACGTTTGCGCACTTCCCGACACAGGGAGAGTCCCCAGCCGAGGCTGATGGCGATCAGCACCAGCGCAAAGGCGATCAGCTGGTAAAACTGGCGGCTGTACTGGCTCCAGTTCTCTATTTGCTGACTGGAGATTTTCGACCACTTCTCGGTCATCTGCAGAATATCCCGTGGCGGAATAACCTGCAGCGCTTTGTTAAGAATGGCGGCCAGCACCGGTTCATCGCGCGGGATGGCCAGCCGAATGGCCGCGACGGGGAGTCCATCGATGCGGGTGTAGTGCAGACCCTGTGGATAGTAGTGGTCGATCATATAGCGGGCGGAAAGCTCCGAGGCTACGGCGGCATCCACTTCGCCTTCCTCTACCATCTTCATGGCGACGCCAACGTTATCCGTTTCCACCCAGTTAATCAGCGGAAAACGCGCTTTCAGATCATGGGCGGCGATAGGCCCGACCGGCAGGGCGATCCGCGCCGAGCGCGTCAGCAGATGCTGGTCGGGGGCGCTGCCGCGGGCGACCAGCACAAAGGCCACGTTAATGAGCGGATCGCTGAGGGTGACGTAGGCCTGCGGCTGTGGGATCAGGGTGGCGGCGGGCATGATCGCCCAGTCCTCTTTTTCCATGCGCTTTGCCAGAGCCTGACGGTTGCGCACCAGAATGGTGTCAAACTGCAGGCCGGTCTGGAGTGAGACAATATTCAGCATATCGGCCATGATGCCGCGCAGTTCATCCTCGTTATCCACCAGAGTAAATGGCGGAAAATAGGGGTTCACCAGCAGGCGGACGCGACGATGCTTCTGCAGCCAGCGCTGCTCTTCGGGGCTAAAGGTAAGCGGGGTATTGAGAAACGACAGATCGCCACGGTTGAGCCAGTTTTGCATGATCCGCATCGCGGTGTCGCTGTCGACGGCATGGATAAAACGGTCGAGGAGTTGATGCAGCTCTGGCCGATCGTCACGGGTGACAAAGCGGTTGTGTTGCTCCTGCTGACGAAAATAGTGCGCGATAACCAGCGATTGCGAGAAATATTTCGAGATGCAGTGGCCAGTGGTGATGTTGTTGCCGATAAAATACTGATTCTCGCCGCTGACCACCGAGGCGAGAGCCTGATAGTCGCTATCATAAAGGGTGATTTTGGCGTTGGGAAACGCCTGCTGAATAATATCGAAAAAAGCGCAATCGCGGGTGCAGGCCAGCGTGACGCGGCGGTCAGTGGTCAGCGGCGGCAGAGGGGATTTCAGCGAGGTGACCAGCGTCGGCCAGGTTTTAAGCAGCGGCGCGGATTGATCCAGGCCCGGGGCGAGCGCATCCCGGTGCGCCACCTGAGTGAGCAGGGTATCCACCTGGCGGTCGGCCAGGGCGGTGAGCGCCTGCTGCTCGGTGTCATACTGGCGGATAATCACCTTCAGTCCGAGGCTGTGCGCCATCAGCGCCAGATAGTCGGCGTTAATGCCCTGATAACTTTTCTCGTCGCCGTCATAGACGATGGGTGTCCTCTCGGGAAGCCAGGTCCCGACGGTCAGCGTAGGCTGCGCCGCCAGCCATGCTTTCTCCTTACCGCTAAGCGGGATATCGATCGCCGCGATATGAGAATGGCTCTTCAGCTCCAGCTGTTTCATGGCATACGCGGCAGGCGAGAGGCTCAGCGCCAGCCCGACAACGACGGATAAAATAAGACGAACCGCCATGCCATCACCCTATTTTATTGCGTTGCGCAAAGTCATATAGCTCAAGCAGGGTGCTGCAGCCTAATTTATCCATCAGACGGACCTTATAGGTACTTACCGTTTTATTGCTGATATTCATTTTGCTGCCGATGGTGGTGTAGTCGACGCCGCTGAGAATATAGCGGAACACCTTCATCTCCTGCGTTGACAGCGTATCCAGCCGGTCCTGATCGGTGATGCCGTGGGTGCAGAAGCGTTCCAGTGAAAAGGGGAAATAGCTGTAGCCATTATTGGCTGCGTCGATTGCGGCGAGGATATTATTCATTCCCTCTTTTTTACTCACAAAACCATTTGCTCCGCAGTCGGCGCTGCGTTTGCCGTAGAACAGTTCATTCTTAGCGGAAATGATGATGATTGTTCCCTGGTAGCGGCGTTTGCGCAGCTGCTCCAGCACCTCGATACCGCTGAGCTCCGGAATATCGACGTCGACGATGAGCAGGTCAGGCTGCATGCTTTCCGCGGTCTGCACGGCATGAGCGCCGCTGTCGAGCTCTGCCGCGACGGTAATACCGTTGCTGTCGAGAAGGTTGCGAATGGCGATACGTGCCAATGGATGATCGTCAATGATTATCGCATTCATGGGGGCGTAAATCCTGATATGAAAAAAGAAGGGCGATGCCTGGTGCAGGTGCGGCGGGGGTTATTTTTATCGATGCCGTTATAAGGCGTAATTGTAACACAAATCGTTTTGGGCCAGGGAAATATTGTGGAGCTGAGCCAGACGAATATATTTGCATAGCTGGATGACAGCTGTAGGAACGGGCGTTCACTTGCTTCAGCGCGGTCTGCTGTTAAAAAAAATGCAAACGATTAATCTGCTCTTATTAAGGTGAGTTCTCGGGAATATCGTCCGGCGACAACTGGCAGGTAAAATAATAACAATGGCGAAAGAAAAACGCGCCTTCTGGCGAAAATGGGTTTGGAAACATCTAATGGCAGGAATAACAGTACTGGCAATGAGTAGCGCCGCGGTGGGAAAGGATGTCGTCCCCGATGAGGCGCGGACTCGAGATATGATGCGCTGTCAGGATTATCTGCAACTGGATCCGCGCACCTGGACGCCGATGGTGATTTGGCTGATGAACGATCCTTTTTCACTGGAGCCGCCGGAGTGGACCGACTTCCATGAAGCCGAGCTGGTGCTGACGCCGATCCTCACCGAAATCTGCCGTCAGGAGCCGGATGTCTGGCTCACCTCGCTGCGGGAACGGCTCAATTCTTATCAGCAGGTGCGGTCGCTGAACTAAGCGACCGCGGTAAAACGGCAGAAAAAGTGACTAAATGCGCAGTTAGCGGCCTTCTTCTGCGCAAAGGCTCAGCAGCGGCCCGCTTTTTGCGACAGGGCGTCGCAGGTTTTGCTCGCTAGCGTCGGGTTGGCGCCGGCGCAGATGGCATCTGAGACGGTGCTACCGCCGCCCAGCGGGATCAGCCCGTAAAGCTTCGGCTCGGCGGCCTTCGTCAAATAGCAGCGATGGCTGGTTTTGCCGATGGTGGCCACAAAGTTGGTTTTCACATCCTGCTGCCTCGCATCGGAAATTGTCACCTGCGAAGCATCGACATTAAAAGCAAACGCGGCGGCCTCTTTCATTTTCCGTCGCCATGGGTGGTTTAGCTACGCAACCCATTAATAACAGTGCCAGACAGGTACTGATTGATATATCCCGTATTTTCATCATTTCATCCTTTTTGTAAGTCAGCGGGTTATATATAAGAGCGGGGGGAGGAACGCGTTGATTTCGATCAGCTGGCGCAGGCTATGGTTATTTTTCGGAAATTGACCTGTGTTGTTACATTTATCGTGAGTAGTATGAATTCCAGCATTGCAGGAATGAAAGATATTTTAAGACTACGTCGCGTAGTTAGACAGAAGTCAACAGGAGTGCGGCGGTTATGGGCTGCCCGAGATGCTCTGAGCAATATTTTGCTAAGGCAGAATGCTATCTGTTTTAGCGTAAGCGCAAATTTTCCCTGCGTTATAACGGACTTTTTATCCTCTTAATGGGATAGCGACAACACGCTAAGCCTTGCGCGCTGCTCAGCGGTTTGTGGTGCCATTTTAAAATTCAGGAACAAAAAAGCCACTCTTTCGAGTGGCTTAATTATATGATTTTAAATCTAAAATTTGGTGGCCCCTGTTGGGTTTGAACCAACGACCAAGCGATTATGAGAACCGTGATAGATAACCGAAAAACAATAACTTGGCCTAAAAACAAAGGGTTAATAAAAAATAAAGGGCAATATGAGGCTATATTCCTAACTTCCTGCGACACTTTTGCGACATTTTAATGGGTTGAGTCTTGCCGCTTCTTCAAGGTGATTAGGTGCAAAGTGCGCATAACGCATTGTCATTTTTATATCGGTATGTCCTAGTATCTTTTGCAGTACAAGTATATTGCCACCGTTCATCATGAAGTGGCTCGCAAACGTATGTCGTAGAACATGGGTTAGCTGACCAGCGGGCAGATCTATTCCAGCCCGTTCAAGTGCATTCCTGAAAGCGTAATAGCATGGCGTGAATAATGCGCCATTTTTTTTGGGAAGCTCACCTATCAAATCCAGATCTAGAGGGATTGTTCGATTACGTTTACCTTTGGTTTTTATAAACGTTACCTTTCCCGCTGAGATTTGGGAGCGTCTCAGGGTTTCGGCTTCACTCCATCTTGCCCCCGTTGCCAGGCATATCTTGACTATCGTTTCGAGGTCTTTTGCAGAACTGTCCCGGCATTCCTGCAACAGTTGGTCGATTTGTTCAATAGTGAGGTATGACATTTCACTTTCATCAACCCTAAATTGCCGTACATTTTCTAAAGGGTTAGGGGCTGTCCATTCTCCTATTCTTTTAAGTTCGTTGAATACGGCCAAAAAATAAGCGTGCTCAAGATTCATAGTCCGAGGTGAGACCTGACTGACGCGCTTAGTTCTTGCAAACTGACCATCTAGCCTTTTCGCCCTATATGCAGTGAAAAGCTGAGCACTGAATTCAATCGCCAGTGGCGATCCCATGCACTCAGCCGCCCATAACATTGCGCTCTTTCTCTTCTCCCCATCGCGAAGTGTAATTCCATGACGTTCAAACCAAAGATGTACTAATTCTGAGAGGCGTCGTTTGTCTTTACCGTCTCCCAGCCAGGGCGTATCTTCGATTTTTTGCAAGGTGTAGTTTTCAAAGGCAAGCGCTTCACCTTTGGTCGAGAATTTTTTACGGACTCTTTTACCTTGTTTACCATCACTTCGGTTGACGGTATAAAAGTCAGCGACCCACTGCCCGTCGCTTAATTTTCGAACGGTCATAATTAATCAGCTGCTGATAATTGTTAGTACCACACGACCTATGACATTGATGTCATCTATAGAACAGTCAAAAGCCGCTCCGGAACCACTGACGCGAACCTTTTTTACAGGTATTCGGGTAAGTGTCCTTACGCTTGTCTTACCTTCAATATCAACAAGCCATTCACCATCAAATACCTCCGAAAACTCCGTTTCGATTACATAAGTCGTTGAGTTATCGATAACGCAAAGCGGTTTTAGAGGAACGGCTTTCCCTGGCAGGAATGTAGCTTTATCCAACATTAAAACCCCTGACTCATAAAGCTGGCCGTCGACGATCTTTTGTCTCGAAACCCTTAAAATGTCGAGTTCTTCGCCATCAAACTTTGGCCCGTTGCCAGTTACCAGCCATTCAAGCGTGGCACCTGTCTCAGCCATACAGCGTACAACGATATCGGCCGGGAAAAAGTCCCTCTTATATCGATTAGCCAGGCTGCTACTAGCGATCCCAAGATGCTCGGCTAGCGCGACTTTTGTTCTAAATCCATACGCTTCAATGACACGATCTAACGTGTCGTTTCCGCCTTGAGAAAAATCTATTTGTAGCTTCATGAAAACTTATCCTTGCAAGTTTTCGTGGAGTGATATTAAACTCCGCTTTGTAGGTTTAAGGAAACATTGCCCATTATTGCCCTGTATTGCCGTACAGGTTAACCAGCGGAGTTTGCCTCATGCGACCAAACATTACAATCGTCATCCCGGAGCCTTACTTGCCACTCGATGAGTATTGCCGCCGTACTGGTACTAATAAAGAAACAGCTAAGAACTTGATTGAATATGGAAAGTTACCAATCAAGCCAAAGGGTAAACAGACTAAGGGCCTGGTTGAAGTGAACATGGCCGCTCTGACTATTCAAGCTCTGAGTGAATGCGACATTTCACTTAACGTGTAAATCATCATAGTGATTAGAGGGAGCCTAAACATGTTAGATTTTCGCGTTTCGTCACATGCACACTTTGATGATGCATGCAGAAAATTCGCGGCCACGCATAACGTGAAAGAGCTGGCGGATAAAGCAGGTATCAAGCCGCATACGCTTTACAACAAACTCAACCCGGAACAGCCGCACCAGTTAACGCCGCGCGAAATCTGGACGCTGACAGACCTGACTGAAGACTCGACCCTTGTCGATGGTTTTCTGGCGCAGATCCATTGTCTGCCATGCGTGCCGGTCAACGAACTGGCAAAAGAGAAGCTGCAATCCTACGTCATGCGCGCAATGAGTGAACTCGGCGAACTAGCGAGCGGTGCCGTTTCAAGCGACCGTCTTACCCCGGCCCGTAAGCAAAACATGATTGCGAGCGTAAACGCGGGTATTCGAATGCTGTCCCTGTCGGCAATGGCATTGCAGGCCCGGCTCCAGGCTAACCCGGCAATGACGAGTGTTGTTGATACCGTCAGCGGCATCGGCGCGTCATTCGGGCTGATTTGAGGTGCTTATGTTGACTCACGAACCGTCATTCGCCTCTCTGCTCAAAAAACGTAGCCCATCCATGCATTACGGGCACGGCTGGATAATGGGTAGCGACGGCCAGCGCTGGCACCCTTGCCGCTCTCAGTCCGAATTGTTGAAGGGCTTAACCGCAAAAAAAGTCTCTACGGTTAAGCGGCTTTTAAATGCATTAATGGGGGTAAAATGAACGAAAGAATTTCAGCTCATGACACCCAGGCGAGCAAGCTTTTTAGCAATGCAGATTGTTCTACTGAGCAACCGAAGACCATGACCGGCGAAGAGTGTTTCGCACGGTTTCATCAAAAACTGAAGGCAACAGAAAATAAGGCGCTGCGTAATTTCAATAAGCTTGATGAAGATTTTAAGTTTGTGGTTTTAACGCTTGCTAACCGAAATAATCCGGGCGCGTTTCGCTCTGATGAAGTAGGTAAACCATATGAGTATTTTGATATGGATCGCCGCAAGCTGATTATTGCGTCAATGAATAAAATTTCCCGTTGGGGTGGAATTTTGCCCCGGCATATTTCCATTCATGAATGCTTTTTAGCTAATTAAATAAATCCGTAATTAATGGCGTAAACCCGCCGGGCTTCTTATTGCCCGAAATCAGGAGATTAAGGATGCACAAACAAGCTTCAGAACCTAAAGAAAATACCGACCTGCTTCTTGAGGTTATCGGTATTGCAAAACGTGAAGAGCGTAAAGGTCGCGCGCTCGCTGTTTCCATTCGCCTTGAGGCGCTGGCAACCCATATTGCTAACAAGGGTATGAGCGCCATAGAAGCGGCTGAACTGCTGCGCCGCGAAGCCACCCGCTACGAAAACGAATCTCAGGAGCTGCACTAATGGCCGATGCAATGGATATCGCACAACAGCGCGAGCAGGCAGAACGCGAGCGCCTTATCAACAACGCGCGCAGCCGTATCGCTACGCCATCTCGTTTTACATGCGAGGAATGTGACGCACCAATCCCGGAGGAACGCCGTATTGCCATCAAGGGCGTTGCACTATGCGTAACCTGTAAGGAAATCGCAGAGCTTAAAGGTAAACACTATAACGGAGGTGCTGTATGAGCCTTCGCATCGAAATCGGCGACAAATGGATTATAAACAGCGACCAGTATCAATTCATTTTGAGCGAGAAAAAGGTCGTAAAAAGCGGCCGTAAAGCTGGCGAGGAGTGGCTCGATACTATCGGCTACTATCCAAAAATCGAACAACTTATTTCCGGTCTGATTCATCACCACATCCAGCAGTCGACCATCACCTCAATTGAGGAAATGGCCGCAGAGATTAAGCGCATCGGAGAAATGTGCGCCTCCTCAATCAAGGCGGCGGCATGAGAAAAACACATCAACTTAAAATCCGGCCTGAATTTTTTCAGGCTGTCATTAATGGAACGAAAAAAGCCGAGTTTCGTCTTGCTGACCGTGCGTTTGCTGTAGGGGACTTACTTTGCTTAAACGAGTACGGTCCCTGCGAATATGACCACCAAAGGGTCGGTTTTACCGGCGCTTTTGTCTACGTACTGGTGACTCATGTAACTGACCTTAACGAGTGGGCTCCTGGCTATGTGATGCTCAGCATACAGCGCAGGCAGATGGGGGAGCTATGCGGGTAAGCGTAAACTATGCTTACCCGTGGAACGCTCCACGGTCGGCAATAGCCAGCCCATATCTTACTTATGACCAACAGTATCGCCGCGAGCGTATGTTCGCGGCTTTGCTGCATGCGAGAAAAGGGCTTTCTCTCCAGCCCGAGTGCGTGCGCTTTGACGTTTATCGCACCGCTGCGGTACTGGAGCAAAATCAGGACAGTCAACGAGCCAATGCCTTTTTAATCAGCTTCTGTAAAAAGGCATTGCCACGTCTTGAACTGGTCGCAAAAAAATACGAGAGCGCGGGTATCAACAGCAATGTATCAACCGCCGTTTTCGGTGGTCATTTTGACACCCGACTCATGCAATATCTGGCGTCACGTATGGTTAATCTGGTCGCCAGATATAACCGCCTCCCTGATATGTCGCGCGCCGATGTTGACCTGTTGGCCGGTGATATTGCTAATTTCATTCGTTCTGAGCTGGCAAATATTGATGACTCAGGTTTTGGTGAACTCAAAACGCTGTACACCTGGTACATGCATGCTGGTTTTATTTCTCTGCAATTTAATGTCACCCCTCCCCATTGGGAGCGCGTGGCAAATAAATACTTCAACAAAGATGATATCGCCCCCGCAGTAATCCGTATGTTTACTGAGTCATGGTGGCGTAATCGTCTGCGTCGTGTCGCGTCGGCATGGCGCGAACATCTACAAATTGCAGTCGGCAACGTCAGCAAGAAAAAGCACGCCTACGCGAGTAAAAACTGTGTGACCGACTGGCGCGAGCAGAAACGCCGCACGCGCGAATTTCTCAAGGGACTGGATCTCGAAGACGAAGACGGCAACCGCATCAGCCTGATAGAAAAATATGACGGTTCTGTTGCTAACCCTGCGATACGCCGCTGCGAGCTGATGACCCGCATCCGTGGGTTTGAAAATATCTGCAATGAATTAGGTTATGTAGGGGAGTTTTACACCCTGACCGCACCGTCTAAATATCACGCCACGACTAAAGCGGGCTACCGTAACAGTAAATGGAACGGCGCCAGCCCGTCGGACACGCAGAGCTATCTAACCGGCCTTTGGGCGCGCATACGCGCCAAGCTGCACCGGGAAGAAATCCGCATTTTCGGCATACGTGTTGCCGAGCCTCACCATGATGGTACGCCGCATTGGCACATGCTTATGTTTATGTTGCCGGAAGACGTTGAGCGCGTGCGTCTTATCATCCGTGATTATGCGTGGGAGGAAGACCGCCACGAACTGAGAAGCGATAAAGCCAAAAAAGCACGTTTCCACGCCGAAGCTATTGACCCGGAGAAGGGCAGCGCTACCGGCTATGTTGCTAAATACATTTCGAAAAATATCGACGGATATGCTCTCGATGGCGAAACCGATGACGAAAGCGGTGAACTGCTTAAAGAGACTGCCCCCGCCGTATCAGCATGGGCGGCGCGCTGGCACATCCGTCAATTCCAGTTTATTGGCGGCGCGCCGGTGACGGTCTACCGTGAATTGCGTCGTCTCGCTGATACCGAGACCGAGCACGGTCTGAGCGTTGAATTTGCCGCCGTCCATGATGCCGCTGACGCCGGTGACTGGGCTGGTTACGTTAATGCGCAGGGTGGCCCGTTTGTCCGTCGCGACGATTTGCAGGTGCGCACGCTGTATGAGCCTCGCGCCGAGTTTAACCAGTATGGTGAGGAAACTATCTGCATTCGTGGCGTGTACGATTCCGCCGTCGGTGCTGACACCCCGATTTTAACTAGGCTAACGCAGTGGAAAATTGTGCCGAAGCGTGCCGTTGATTTGGCCGTTGACGTTAAGGGCGCTCCTGCGCCCTCTCGGAGTTCTGTCAATAACTGTACGGGAAGCGAAAGCGAACCATTGATACTCGATTTAACAAAACCCCTGAGTCAGCGTGAAAGACGAGTGCTGACCAACCGACTCAGGAAGAAAAAACCAGCAATACGGCAAAAATTCATCCACGGAACGGATGAGCAAAAGGCAGCTATAGTGAAAACTATCGACGAGATACATCTGACAACCGGCATCACAATCAACCGGGGTGAAGCCCTGCACCTGATTGCCGGTGGTAAAAGTTGTTTTGATGGCAAATGGCTACGCGGAACGGCCAAAGGAGAAATATTTACTGCAGCGCCATCGTATCATGCCAAGGTTAGGAAAATCCTCAGTCGTGTTGCTGTTTTGCCAAGGTTGGCAAAGGAGGTTTAACCGTTAATATTCATCCATATCATGTACATACAGTGTATTTTCGTCATTTTTTTCTTCACATCTTTTATCGATACGTGATACTGTGTTTTTATACAGTATCACGTATCGGAGGTTATGTGGATAGAGAGTTAAACGAGCACGTTATGATTGAGCGGGTCGAAATGATTGCGCGTCTGACGGCAGAGGGCACTTGTCAGGAAAGAGACCGTGAAATTGCACTCGGCCTGATAGCTGAACTTGCTAAAGGAAACTTGATGAAAAATAACTCGTTTTCAATAGTGTTTTCAGCTAAACCAATTGAAAATTAAAGACTAAATAAATTCTACATTTTTCCCCTTAAATATGGCCACATTTGCTGAAACGTGAGAATATCAAGCCTTGGCGAAATCTTGCTTTTTTCCGAGGCCTGTTTCGTTATAATACGCGGTCGTTTTTTAGGAGGGGTCAATGCCAACTGTAGTGTCGCTTTTTTCTGGTTGTGGTGGTTCTGATGCTGGAGTCTTGAGGGCAGGGTTCGATGTGCTCATGGCAAATGACATTCTACCTTACGCCCGGGATGTGTACTTGGCTAACCACCCAGAAACCGATTACATTTTGGGGGATGTTTCTGCTATCGAATCGTTTCCATCTGCCGATCTGCTAGTCGGTTGCTACCCCTGTCAAGGTTTTAGCCAAGGTGGGGTTCGAAAAGCTGACAGAAAAATTAACACGCTGTACTTAGAATTCGCTAGGGCTCTCAGAATCGTTAAGCCTAAGGCGTTCATTGTCGAAAATGTTTCTGGTATGGTGCGAAGCAACTTTGAGCATTTGCTGAAAGATCAGTTTAAAGTTTTCGAAGAAGCTGGCTATAGAGTTAAGTCTCAGATTTTAAATGCCTCACACTTTGGTGTTGCACAGGACCGTAAGCGCATTTTTATCGTTGGCATATATGAAAAATTTGGGTTGGATTTTCAATTTCCAACAGCGACTCATGGTGACGGATTGAAAAAGGTGACTACTATCCGTGATGCGATTGGCTCTTTACCTGAGTGGCCAGTAGGCGAGTTTTATGACGCTGATTTCCATTGGTATTATTTATCTAGAAATCGACGTCAGGATTGGGACCAAATCTCCAAGACCATAGTTGCTAACCCAAGGCATATGCCATTACATCCGATTAGCCCTACTCTTGAAAAGTTAGGGCCAGATAAATGGCAATTTACTTCTAATGACCGTGCGCGGCGCTTTAGTTTTCGTGAGGCAGCTTATCTTCAAGGGTTTGGTAATTTAGTTTTTCCTGAAACTGAGCGAGCATCTATGAACATGAAGTATACAGTAGTTGGCAATGCTGTTCCGCCTCCATTATTTGAGGCGGTTGCTAGTTCATTACCCGATTTATGGGACTAAGTCACTTACACTAATTTGTCGATTTACTAGGTATCTTACATACCTAGTATTTCTTGCATGTGATATCCAGCCATTACGTATTGTTAGATTAATCAATCGCAAGCGATCAACAAAAATAGCTGCACCTATATCGCTTAAATGTGCCCAATCAGCATTATGCCACCTCAAATCATGAGGCAAAAAATAATAGTTTACCCAGGGATGGATAACGGGAAGCATATGTAACATTTTTACGGGAGATGCCTCAAGTTGTTTAGCTACCCACTCGTCTTTTGAACATCCACATTGAGCAAAAGCAATTGGTATGGAAGGGCGAGTATCCGCCATATCATGCCAGGCCAACATATCTATCCCACCATCCCCTCTATCCCCTGGTTTGAAATAGGCAAGCGTAAAGTTTGCGCTACATCTTATGTCATTCGCTATCTGTACAAGCTTATCGTATAGCAAACCAGTATAAGTCCCACTATTTCCTGCACTTGCCCAGCACGGAGTTATTGTTGCATCTGAAGGCATCAAGCTTTTAAATATCGGCAGGCTTATTTTTTCAAAAGAACCAGTAAGTATATGTCTTTTTTTATATTTTATGTATTTAACATTTGCACAAAACAAAAGTGCAATATACAATTTTTCGTTTTCTGAAAAATCAAAAATAGTGTCATGCTTAATATGAATCGTATCTCTATCCTTGGATAAATAAAAAGGATAGTTTGCTCCAAAAAGAGCAATTCTCGTATCAATGAAAGTTATTGCTAACTGCCATTTTTCATCAGAGAAGGTTCTTGTTTTAGGTTTTGCCTGAGCTCTACATATGCTATAAAGCTCTCCCCTGCTGAAACATTTATCTATGCTGATTGTAGCCCAGATTTCTAAATAATCTGCCCATAAATATGGTTCGTTGTCTGGTAAAGAGTCTAGATTCTCTAACATTATCTATCTTCCTTACGTACATCTCGATAGTCCTCTCTGACATCTTCGATATGTCTTTTTATTTTCCGGGAAATGTTTGCTATCTCGCTAGCATGAGATTCTTGGCGTTCAGTGAACTTAGCTGTTTTTAAAAGCATGTCCCATACAACTTTTAGGCTCGTCTCAGCTTGTTCAAGAGCTTTCTCTAATGCCTCTTCTTGACCATTTGTATATAAATAAGCTTCCTCTATATTCTTTGACTTTATTAAGTTTTCGATAGCAGAGTCATGAGCAACAATTTGATTAAGTTTTGTTATTGCTCGGCTCTCACCAATAATAGTCTCACCTTGCTGATCTCGAACAAAAAACCATGCAAACAATTTATTTAGGTTATCTAAAACCAAATCATTTGCAACTAAGTCCGTTCTATCCTCAAGCCCTAACCAAGAAGTGATATTTTTATAACCCAACGAAGTTGTTATATATGAAAAATCAACATCCTTTTCTTTCATTGGTAAATTAAAAAAATCAGCATCCGCTGCTACTTCATAAAGATGTAAAGAAGTCAGCAGCAACCCCACGTAATAAGG
>PPYE01432643.1_pt1 | contig 39400 bp, 30 predicted proteins | sample 1559881 | NCBI WGS metagenome assembly PPYE01 (sample SAMN08240022, study PRJNA423297) | Human gut metagenome, whole genome shotgun sequencing project. | reverse complement strand
TCCGGAATAGAGTTTTCAACAGAAATCGCCATGAAAAAGGGGCTGCTACTCAACTTTCGTTTTGCAACAGCCCCTTTTTATCTTGTTATGAAGTGCTCGTCAGAATCAGACGATGCCCTGCATCAGCATGGCGTCGGCCACCTTGGTGAAGCCGGCGATGTTCGCACCGGCCACCAGGTTGCTCTTCATGCCGTAAGCCTCGGCGGCGTTGGCTGCGTTGGCGTAGATGTTCTTCATGATGTTCTTCAGGCGTTCGTCCACTTCCTCGAAGGTCCAGGACAGACGCAGGGAGTTCTGGCTCATCTCCAGGCCGGAGGTGGCCACGCCGCCCGCGTTGGAAGCCTTGGCCGGGGCAAACAGCACGCCGTTGGCCTGCAGGTAAGCCACAGCGTCCGGGGTGGAAGGCATGTTGGCGCCTTCGGCCACGGCGTAGCAGCCGTTGGCCACCAGAGCCTTGGCGCCTTCCAGCGGCAGCTCGTTCTGGGTGGCGCTGGGCAGGGCGATGTCGCAGGCGACAGTCCAGATGCCCTGGCTGCCTTCCACGTACTTGGCAGAAGGCACATAGTCCAGATAGGTCTTGATGCGGGCGCGCTTGACTTCCTTGATCTCCTTGATGACCTTGTAGTCAATGCCGTTTTCGTCCACGATGTAGCCGTTGGAGTCGCTCATGGCGATGACCTTGCCGCCCAGCTCGGAAGCCTTCTGGTTGGCGTAGATGGCCACGTTGCCGGAACCGGAGATGACCACCTTGGCGCCGTCAAAGCTCTTGCCGTTGGCCTTGAGCATCTCGTCGGCGAAGTAGCACAGGCCGTAGCCGGTGGCTTCGGTGCGCACCAGGCTGCCGCCGAAGGTCAGGCCCTTGCCGGTGAGCACGCCGGTGAACTCGTTGCGCAGGCGCTTGTACTGGCCGAACATGTACCCCACTTCACGGCCGCCCACGCCGATATCGCCGGCGGGCACGTCGGTGTCGGGACCGATGTGGCGGAACAGCTCGGTCATGAAGCTCTGGCAGAAACGCATGACCTCGGCATCGCTCTTGCCGTGGGGGTCAAAGTCGCTGCCGCCCTTGCCGCCGCCCATGGGCAGGCCGGTCAGGCTGTTCTTGAAGATCTGCTCAAAGCCCAGGAACTTGATGATGGACAGGTTCACGCTGGGATGGAACCGCAGGCCGCCTTTGTAGGGGCCGATGGCAGAGTTGAACTGAACGCGGTAGCCGCGGTTCACCTGCACCTTGCCGTTGTCATCCACCCAGGGCACGCGGAACATAACCACGCGCTCGGGCTCGACCAGGCGCTCGATCAGGCCGTTCTTTTCCAGCTCGGGGCGGGCCTCAACGACCGGCTCCAGAGATTCCAGAACTTCATCCACGGCCTGCAGGAATTCTTTCTGCTCAGCGTTGCGCTGGGCCAGACCCGCGTACACATTGGCCAGATAGGCATTTTTGATGGACATGGGGAACACTCCTTTAAGCTAATTTCTTTCACCGGTTTTTATACTAGCACGTCTGGAAAGCTTTGACAAGGTTTTTGCGAAAGTTTTGTTGCCGTGGTGGGACCATGTGTGCGTGGATAAAGTACAAAATATACAGTTTCTGTAAATTTTCACAAAATATGTAGGCGCGATGTACATATGTGGTGTATAATGGACAAAAAGCCGGTTCGCCGGCAATCGAAGGTCTTACGGTTGTTTTTTTTCAAGGAGGCAACTTCTTATGCAATCTGCAATTTCCGAGCTTCTGGCTCAGATGACGCTGGAAGAAAAGGCCGGGCTGTGTTCCGGGGCGGATTTCTGGCACACCAAGGCGGTGGGGCGCCTGGGCGTGCCCGCCATGATGGTATCCGACGGCCCCCACGGCCTGCGCACCCAGAAGGAGGGCGGCGGCGTCAACGAGAGCATCACGGCGGTGTGCTTTCCCGCCGGATGCGCCGCGGCTGCCAGCTTTGACCCTGAGCTGCTGCGCCGGGAAGGCGCGGCCATCGGCGCCGAAGCCCGGGCCGTGGGCGTGGGCGTGGTGCTGGGCCCGGCGGTGAACATCAAGCGCAGCCCTCTGTGCGGCCGCAACTTTGAATACTATTCCGAGGATCCCTGCCTGGCCGGGGCCCTGGCCGCCGCCTACATCCAGGGGGTGCAGGACCAGGGGGTCGGCACCAGCATCAAGCATTTTGCGGCCAACAGCCAGGAATACCGCCGCTTGACCTGCTCTTCCAACATGACCGAGCGCACCTTGCGGGAGATCTATCTGCCCGCCTTTGAAACGGCGGTGAAGGAAGCCGCCCCCTGGACGGTGATGTGCAGCTACAACCGCATCAACGGCACTTATGCCAGCGAGAACAAGACCCTGCTCACCGACATCCTGCGCAAGGAGTGGGGCTTTACCGGCTTTGTCATGTCCGACTGGGGCGCCGTGGCCGACCGGGTGCGGGGGCTGTGCGCCGGGCTGGACCTGGAAATGCCCGGCTGCGGCGGCGTCAACGACCAGAAGATCGTGGCGGCGGTGCGCGCCGGCACGCTGGACGAATCGGTGGTGGACAAGGCCGCCGGGCGCATCCTGAACATTGTGCTGCGCCATGCCGATCTGGCGGGGGCCGCCGTGGGCGCCGAGCTGGACCTGGCCGGGGACCACGCCAAGGCGGCCACCATGGCCGCGGAATGTGCGGTGCTGCTGCAGAACCGGGGATCGCTGCCCCTGAAACAGGACCAGAGGGTGGTGTACATCGGCGGCTTTGCCGATGCGCCCCGGTACCAGGGCGGCGGTTCCAGCCATGTGAATTCCTTCCGGGTGGAAAGCGCCTTGGCGGCGGCCCGGGCCCGGGGCCGGGCGGTGGAGTATGTGGAAGGATTCCCCGCCGACCGTGACCAGCGGGAGGAAAGCGAGTTCCTGAAAGCGGTGGAGGCGGCGGAAAACGCCGATGCCGCCGTGATCTTTGCGGGCCTGCCCGAAAGCTTTGAGAGCGAGGGCTACGACCGGCGGCACATGCGCCTGCCGGACGCCCAGAACAACCTGATTGCCCGGGTGGCGGCGGTGCAGAAGAACACCGTGGTGGTGCTGCACACCGGCAGCCCGGTGGAATGCCCCTGGGCCGAGGATGTGTCGGCGGTGCTGTGCATGTACCTGGGCGGCGAAGGGGTGGGCCGTGCCACCGACGCCCTGCTGTACGGTGAGGCCGACCCCTGCGGCCGTCTGCCCGAAACCTGGCCCCTGCGGCTGGAGGACACCCCCTGCTATCTGGACTATCCCGGGGACGGCCGCACCGCCTACTACCGGGAGGGTGTCTTTGTGGGCTACCGCTGGTACGACGCCCGCAAGATGCCGGTGCGCTGGCCCTTCGGCCACGGGCTGTCCTACACCGGGTTTGTGTACAAGTCGGCGTCGCTGTCCTCCACCGATCTGGCCGAGGACGGCAGCGTGCAGGTGTCGGTGACGGTACGCAACTCCGGCGCCCGGTTCGGCCGGGAGGTGGTGCAGCTCTACATTGCCCCGCCGGAAAACGCCGTGCCCCGCCCGCCCAAGGAACTGCGCCACTTTGCCAAGGTATCCCTGCAGCCCGGGGAGGAGACCACCGTCACCTTCACCGTGACCAGGCGGGACCTGTGCTACTATGACGAGGAGCTGGGGGACTGGTACGCCGAACCCGGGGAATACAAGGTGCTGCTGGGCCATTCCAGCCGCAACATCCCCACCGTGCTGCCCCTGCACTACACCACCGCCCATCGCCGTCCCCTGACCGTGGACGAAAACACCCCCATCGGCGACCTGCTGCGGGACGACCGCACCGCCTCCATCGTGCGCACCATGCTCACCCGGTTCGGCGGGCTGATGGGCGCCAACGGCGGGGATGCCATCACCGAGGAAGCCGGTCTGCAGATGATGGACGGCATGCCTTTGCGGTCGATGGTGGCCTTCGGCGGCCCCGAAGCCGCCGCTGCCCTGCCCGGATTGCTGGCCGCCCTGCGGGGTGCCGTGCGTCCCCGGGAGGAACGCACCTGATTTTTGCCCGGATTCGCCCGGATGAACAGGAAAAACCGGCCCCGCGGGGATTGCCCGCGGGGCCGGTTTTTTGCGGTGGCGTCAGATGAATTCCCGCCAGGTGGTCTCGGCCTGGGTCTGGAAATCGCACAGCTCCTGCATCAGCTTGTGCGCCCCCGGGGAGGCCAGCGGGTAGTCGGTTTCCGCCCGCTTGCAGTCCAGCACGCCCTGGCTGCTGCCTTCGGCCAGCATGGTGGCAATGTTGCGGGTGGATTTGTCCAGCATGGTGCGGGTGCGGATGCCCATGCTCACACTCATGCGGGCGGCGGCGCTCTGTCCCTTGGCCTGGCGGCCGATGGCGTCCAGCGCCGTGTGGGCCTGCTGGTTCAGGCGGCGGTACTCGTTGCGCTGGCGCATCATCTCGGATTTCAGGGCCTGGTCATGGGTCAGGCCCATGAGCTCCTCCAGCGTGTTCTTGCCCATCTCGGTGTTCTGCACCACTTCCTGCAGCATGCTTTCGTTGTCGTTTTGCATCTTTTCCTGTTCAGACATAACAAAACCCCCTGTGTACATCGTTGACCGCACCTTTGGCGGCACGGTTAGTATGCGTACACAGGGGGATCGTTATACAAAAAGGGAACTCAGCCGCCCAGGCGCTGCTCCGCCAGGCTGACCATCCAGTCCCAGCTGCCGGTCTCGGCCCAGTCGGCGGAAACCACCGTGGCGGTGAACTCGCCCCGGCGGGCCAGGGTGATGGAGAAGGTGCGCCGGGCGGAATCCATGGCGTCCCGCAGCCGGTGCTCCAGGCTCTTGGCGTCGGTGCCGATGCCAACCACCAGGAACACGCCGTCTTCCAGGCGCACCAGCGGGGTGTTCTCCTGCTCCGGCCCCACGGCCAGGCTCAGGATGCCGGCGGCGGTGGTCAGGCAGCGGTCGGCGGCGGCCACGCTCTCGGTGCGGCACAGCCGGGCGTACTCATTCACCCGCACCATGGCCACGCTCACAGCCTCCCCGGCTGCAGCGGCCTTGGCCACCCGCTCCCGGAACTCGGCGTCCAGGAAAGAGCGGTTGTACACGCCGGTCACATAGTCCCGGCACATCTCGCTGTGGCACTGGGTCAGCATGCGGGACAAGGCAGATGCCTCCCGGCTGCCCATGTTCAGCTGCTCGGGCAGGGTGTACACCGCCACCAGCACGCAGGGGCGGTGTTCCAACAAAACACTCCAGTACAGGGCCATGGAACCGTTGTTCTGGCCGTACAGGGGCCGCCAGGCGCAGCCGTTGTTATCCAGATCCGGCACCGATTCCACCGTTTCAGTGGGCTGCATGGTCTCCAGGTCCAGACGACGGCTAGCCCCTGCATCCACCACGAACACCTCATCAAACAAGCGGCTCAAAACGGCAATCTGGTCCATCAACTGCGAACGGGTATACTCCATGCTGTTGCCTCTCCTTCGCTCCAACGTTTCATATCCCGCGGCCCGCAGAACGGGGCCGCCTTTATTTCTCTTTTATATTTTAGCACAATGTGTTCAATCTTTCACCATCCGCCTTGTACAAAGAATTCTTTGTACAGATGTGAAAAGTTGGCTTGTTTGCCGATAAGCACTCAGCTTTCGCTCTCCGTGTCCCCGGCGGGCACCAGCGCGGCCAACACCGAATCCCGCCAGCTGTCCCGGTCGGTGCGGGCAAATTCGGTGCGGAAGGTGCTGTCCTCGTTGAACAGCAGGCTCTGCCCGGCGGCGCCCAGCGCTTCGGTCTGGGCGGGGGTCAGGGTCACTTCGGGCAGGATACCCGCGCCCACCTGGTCGATCTGCATCTGGCAGACGGCGCTGTCGTTGGAGGCGGTGCCCCAGGGGGTGATGAGACCCAGGGGCTCGGTGAGGGTCTCCTCCCCGGGTTCGCTGGTGTACAGCCACAGGATGGCCGCCGCGGCCGCGTGCACGCCCGCCTCGTCGGTGCCGGCGGGAATGGCCAGCCAGGCGGAGGTGGCCAGGATGGGATAGTTCATCAGGCCGGTGAGATTGTATTCGGAGGAAGCGTCGATGTCGCTCTCCACAAGATCACATTTCAGGGGCAGGCAGACCAGATTGTCCTGCAGGTCGGTACCGGTGTGGACCAGCAGGTCCGCCAGGGTGCTGCGGCAGAACAGGGCCTGGCCTTCCTGGGCTTCCAGGGCGGTGTCGGCCTGCAGGGCGGCGGCCGCGTTGGCCTGCCCGGGCAGGACAGAAAGCTCCCGGTTGGTCAGTTCCAGGGTCAGGGCGCTGTACAGCCCGTTCAGCGGACCGGTCAGGCCGTCCTCCGAAAGGTTATCCCCGGCGGCCAGCAGCACCCCCGTGTAAGCCGCGGCGGGGGACTGGGCCCCGGCCGGGTCCAGGGGCAGGGTGAACACCGCTTTCAGGTCGGCGGCGGCCTCCGGCTTTTCTGCCGGCAGGGTGTAGTCAGTGCCGTTCAGGGTGACGGTGGTCTCGGCGGGTTCGGCCAGCCAGGCGGTCACCGTCTCGGCCAGGTCGCTCCACTCGCTCCAGGTGGCAGCTTTCAGGTCGGTCACCAGGGTGTCGGTGTCCTCGGTCTGGAACAGGGCGCCCAGCACCCGCTTGTCCGCCCAGTAGCCGTACAGCGTCTTGCCCAGGGGCAGGGCGGTCACGGCGGACACGGCGGTCTCGGCGTCCACCCCGGCCCGGATGGCGGCGGTGGACAGCAGGCTGTCGGTGCCCATGTTCAGCCAGGCCTCGTCATCGGCGGCGGGGGCGGCGTTCAGCACCGCCAGGTCCGCCTGGGCGGGGTCGGTGTCGGCACCGGGGGTGAGCACTTCCAGCTCCACGCCCTGGGCGTCGGCATAGCGGTTCAGGGCTTCGGCCGCGGCGGTGTCGGCACCGGCTTCGTAATAGACGGTCAGCCGCTGGGGCGCCGCAGTGGGGGCGGGGGCCGTCTCGGCGGTTTCGGCGGTGGCGGTGCTGCCGGACAGCGGCGCACAGCCGGCCAGAAGACCCAGGGCCAGGACCGAACAGAGGATACGTTTCATATGTCTGATTCTCCTAAAAAACGGGTTGGGCGATATATATCCACCATTATACCGGATTTGCCTGTTTTTTTCTACCCCGGTTTTATGATATAATAAATGCCATATGACGCCCGGGACACCCGGGCTGCCCAGAAAGGATGGGACCCCTGTTGCAGCCGACCGTAAAACTGTATGAGAATGACGCCTATCTGCGCCGGTTTTCCGCCGCCGTCCTGGCCTGTGAGCCGGAGGGCCAAAGCTGGCGGGTGGCGCTGGACCGCACCGCCTTCTACCCAGAAGGGGGCGGCCAGCCCGCCGACACCGGCACCCTGGGCGGCGCCCGGGTGGGACATACCTCGGTGCGGGAAGGCATCATCTGGCACCACACCGACGCCCCCCTGACGGTGGGCGAGCAGGTGGACGGACAGATCGACTGGGAACCCCGGCGGGACCACATGGAGCAGCACACCGGGGAGCACATCCTCAGCGGTACTTTGCACCGGCTGTTCGGGGCGGAGAATGTGGGCTTCCACATCGGGGACCCGGCGGTGCGCATGGACACCGACATCCCCCTGACCCCGGACCAGCTGGCCCGGGCGGAAGCCGAAGCCAACGCCGCCGTGCGGGCGGACGCCCCGGTGCGGTGCTGGTACCCCGAACCGGCGGAGCTGGCGGCCCTGACCTACCGCAGCAAAAAGGAGATCGACGGGGCGGTGCGCCTCACCGATGCGGGCGGGGCGGACCTGTGCGCCTGTTGCGGCACCCATCTGAGCAGCACCGGCCAGGTGGGGCTGATCAAGATCCTCAGCGCCCAGCACTACAAGGGCGGTATGCGGCTGGCGGTGGCCTGCGGACAGCGGGCCCAGCAGGCGGTGGCCGAAGCCTGGCGGGACGCCGAGGAAGCCGGGGTGCTGCTCAGCACCGGGCCGGGCCGGCTGCGGGAGGCCGTGGCCCACAACGCCGCCAACACCGAAGCCCTGCACCGCCGTCTGGCGGCCCTGCAGCAGGCGCTGGGGGAGGCCTGGGCTGCGGGGGCACAGCCGGGACAGCCGACGGTGTTCTTCTGCCCCGAGGGGGACGGCGACACCCTGCGGCGCCTTTGCCTGGCGGTCACCGGCCGCACCGGCGCCCCCTGCACCGTGCTGGCCCCCGGCGGCCGGGGTCTGACCTACGTGCTGCACTGCCCCGGGGGCGACGCCCGCGCCGCCGCCCAGGCCCTGAACGCTGCCTTTGACGGCCGGGGCGGGGGCCGGGGCGAGATCTGCCAGGGCAGCCTGGCGGCCACGGATTTTGACGCCGTGCGGAACTTTTTGCTGGAACAACACTGACAACGAGAGAGGTATCTTCATTATGCGCATGCGTTTCAAACCCTACGCCCGTCCGGAGCTGCTGGCCTGCGACTTCCACGTCCACGAGCCCCTGACCCACGCGGGGCACTGGCGGGAGCTGTTTGCCCGGCCGGAACAGCCCTTCTGCCTGGAACTGGGCTGCGGCAAGGGCGGATTCCTGGCCCAGCTGGCCCCCTCCGACCCCACCCGCAACTTCCTGGGCATCGACATCACCGACAAGGTGCTGATCCTGGCCAAGCGCAAGGTGGAAAAGGCCTATCTGGAAAAGCAGCTGCCCCCGGACAACGTCCTCATCGCCTCCCTGGACATCGAGCGGATGTCGGGGGCCTTCTCGGCCGAAGACCGGGTGGCCCGCATCTACATCAACTTCTGCAACCCCTGGAGCAAGAACGCCAGCAGCCACAAACACCGGCTGACCCATCCCCGGCAGCTGCTGCAGTACCGCAACCTGATGGACGAGGGCGCCGAAATCTGGTTCAAGACCGACGATGACGATCTGTTCCGGGACAGCCTGAGCTACTTCCCGGCGGCGGGGTTTGAGATCACCTGGCAGACCTTCGACCTGCACGCCGACGAACCCGCCTGGAACCTGCGCACCGAGCATGAGGGCATGTTCAGCGAGCAGGGCATTCCCATCAAGGCTCTGATTGCCCGCAAGGGTCCGGACAGCACGGTGACCTGGGTGGAACCCAAGGAGCTGGCCCGCCGTCTGGACGGGGAGGAAGAGGAATGATCTTCGGGTATACCCTGCCCCAGTATCTGGGTTTCTTTTTTGTGTATTCCATCCTGGGCTGGTGCGTGGAGGTGGCCTTTGCGGCGGTGAACACCCGCCAGCTGGTCAACCGGGGCTTCCTCAACGGCCCGGCCTGCCCCATCTACGGGTTCGGCATGGTGGGACTTCTGGCCGTGCTGGGCCCCTGGCAGCGCAGCATCCCGGCGGTGTTCGTGACCGCGGCGGTGCTGGCCACCCTGGTGGAGCTCATCGCCGGGTATCTGCTGTTCCGGCTGTTCCACACCCGCTGGTGGGATTACACCCAGTTCCGGGGCAACCTGGGCGGGTTCATCTGCCCCCGGTTCACCCTGCTGTGGGGGCTGGGCGGCATTGTGATGGTACGCCTGGTCCATCCCCCGGTGGCCGCCGCGGTAACGGCCATCCCGCCCACCGTCCTGGCGGTGGCGGACGGGGTGCTGGCGGTGGGCTTTGCGGTGGACGTGGGCATCTCCTTCGCCCAGGCCGCCGGGCTGGAACGCCGTCTGCGCCGGCTGAAGGACTTCTCTGCCGCCATGCGCCGGCTGAGCGATGCCATGACCGAAGCCATCGGCACCCGGGCCATGACCTTCGACACCCTGCTGGATGAACAGAAGCTGCAGCTGATGCTGGCCGCCATGGAAGGGCGGGAAAACACCGCCCCCCTGCGCCAGCAGCTGCTGGAAATGTCCGCCCGGGCCCGCGCCGTGCGCGCCGAGGTGGAGCGCCTGTCCCGGCAGAAACATTTCGGCGAAGGACGTCTGCTGCGGGCCTTCCCCCACATGAAAGCCCCCAGCTACGACGAGGTGCTGGGACGGCTGCGGTCGGCCACCGCCCGTCTGGCCCGCACCGCCCGGAACCTGAAAGACAAGGTTTCCGGCCAGTGAGAGTTGTTGTGACAACAAAAGCCCCGGCCCCGCGCAGAAGCGCGGGGCCGGGGCTTTGTGTTTATGGGATTTGGAGAAAGGGAATTACTCGATCTCGATCAGGTTGGGCTGCTTGGGCAGTTCGGGCGCCGCCTTGGGCAGATGGATCTTCAGGATACCATCCTCAAACTTGGCGGAGATGTTCTCCGGCTTCAGCTGATCGCCCACATAGAAGCTGCGGCTGCAGGCGCCGGTGTAACGTTCGCGGCGGATATACCGGCCGTTCTTGTTCTCGTCGTCCTTGTCCAGACCCTTGGCGGCGGAGATGGTCAGGTAACCCTGATCCAGCTTCAGGCTGACTTCGTCCTTCTTGAAGCCGGGCAGGTCGATGTCCAGCTCATAGGCGTCCTCGGTCTCCCGGACATCGGACTTCATCAGGTTCTTGGCGTTCTTGCCGTACAGCGGGTTGTGATTGCCGAAGAAGGGGCGCATACCGTACATATCATCAAACATATCATCAAACAGATCTTCACCAAAAATGCTAGGCAACATAAGTCATAACCTCTATTCAAACCGGCCCTTGGCCGGATGTCAAACGCTGCCCGCCCCGACACCGTTGCGGTGTGGGGCGTTCGCCTTGGTGGGAGCTCTTTGTTTCTCTCTCAAGGTACGGCTATACTATACCACCAAATTTTAGCACTGTCAAGCGTTGAGCGCTAAAATTCACATAAACTTAACAAGTATACGGATTGTATAAATATGGGCCCAACATCTGGGAAACGGCGCCTCCAATCTGTACAGCGGGGCAAAAAGGAGGGGTCAGGGGCGGGCGTACCGCCGGCGGAAGTCCAGCAGCAGCGCCGCGGCCAGCGCCGCCGCCAGCAGGGCGGTGCCGGGCTGGTTGCACCACAATCCGGTCAAGCCCCAGGGCCACAGGGCGGCGATGAGGGCCACCGGAAAGACCAGCGCCACCGACACCGACAGAATGGAGGCCTGCAGCGGCTTTTCCACCGCCGAAAGAAAACTCTGGGCCGCAAAACTGAACCACCGGGTCAGGTACCCCAGGCTGAACAGCTGCAAAGCGGGCACTGCCATGGCCAGCACTCCGCTGCCGCTGTTGCCAACGAACAGGGAGGCTGTCTGGGTGGGAAGAGCCAGCAGCAGGGCGGCCGCCGCCAGGGAGATCACCGCGCTGGCCGCAAAGCAGCGCTTCTCGATGGCCAGCACCCGGTCCCGGCACCCGGCACCCCAGTTGTAGCCCACGGCGGGCTGCAAGGAATCGCACATGCCGTACAAAAGCGGCAGCACAAAGCCGTCCACATACATCAGGATGCCGTACACCGAGATGGCGTCGGCCCCGCCCAGGCGCAGCAGCACCATATTCATCACGATGGAGGTGACACGTCCGGCAATGTTGCTCAGGAAGGTGGGGCACCCGCAGCTGAAGATGCTGCCCACAATGTGCCGGGTGAACCGGGGCCGGTGGAAGCGCAGGGGCATCCGCCCGGCCAGGAAGGGCCCCATGGCCAGCACGGCGCAGAACGTCATGCCCAGGCAGGTGCCCAGGGCCGCCCCCGCAATGCCCAGGCGCAGCCCGTACAGAAAGAAGAATTCCAGCCCGGCGCACAGCGCCGACATGAGCACGTTCAGCCACATGCTGGTCTTGATCCGCCCGCAGATGCGCAGGTAGTTGTCCGCCGCAAAGACGATGCTGACCAGCGGGGAGAACAGGGCATACACCCGCAGATACCGCACCGCCAGGGCCAGCAGTTCGCCCTCGGCCCCCATCCAGCCCAGCAGGGTGGGGGCCAGCAGGTACATGGCTCCGCCGGTCAGGGCGCCCAGCCCCACCACCAGCAGACAGGCACAGGTGAAGAGGTTATTGGCCTCCCGGGGGCGTTTTTCCCCCAGCCGCACCGAGATGGGCACCGCCGACCCCACACCGATGAGGTCGGCCAGGGCAAAGTTGATGATGACCAGGGGCATGGCCAGATTCAGCGCCGCAAAGGGAGTGTCCCCCAGAATGCGGCCTACAAAAATGCCGTCCATGAGCTGGTACAGGGATGATGCCAGCATACCCACCGATCCAGGCAGGGCGGCCCGCAGAAACAGGCGGTGGGGCGGGGTTTCCAGAAACAAAGTCTTCTGATCCATAGGTCCTCCTTCATGTTTGGAAACATGGGCCGGAAGAACCAAAAACGCCGGATAAGGCAGGCATTTCAGCCTGTGCCTTATCCGGCGTGTCATTTGTCGCAAACCATATAGTTCCGAATGACTTGCCCTCCGACCGACAGCCCTACCATAGCACAGCTTGCCGGCAAAGTCAAGAGCCGTTCCTTAATCCCGGCTGTACAGGTCCCGGGTGTACACTTTTTCCGCCACATCGTCCAGTTCCGGGGCGCGGCGGTTGGCCAGGATCACATCGCATTCCCGCTTGAAGGTCTCCAGGTCCCGCTCCACCCGGCTGCCGTAGAAATCGTCCCCGGTCAGGGTGGGCTCGTACACCACCAGGGGCACCCCCTCGGCCCGGATGCGCTTCATGACCCCCTGGATGCTGGACTGGCGGAAGTTGTCGCTGCCCGCCTTCATGGTCAGGCGGTACACCCCCACCACCCTGGGATGGCGGGCCAGCACCTGCTCGCTGATAAAGTCCTTGCGGGTGCGGTTGCTCTCCACAATGGCGCCAATGAGGTTCTGGGGCACCGAGCTGTAGTTGGCCAGCAGCTGCTTGGTGTCTTTGGGCAGGCAGTAGCCGCCATAACCGAAACTGGGGTTGTTGTAGTGGGCCCCGATGCGCGGATCCAGGCAGACCCCGTCGATGATGGCCCGGGTGTCCAGCCCGCGGATGGCGGCGTAGGTGTCCAGCTCGTTGAAGTAGGCCACCCGCAAAGCCAGGTAGGTGTTGGCAAACAGCTTGATGGCCTCCGCCTCGGTCAGGCCGGGGAAGAGGGTGGGAATCTCCTGCTTGCAGGCGCCCTGCTGCAGCAAAGCGGCAAACTGGTGGGCCTTGTCCACCAGCCGGGCGTCGTCCTGGGGGGCGCCCACCACGATGCGGCTGGGGTAGAGGTTGTCGTACAGGGCGTGGCCCTCCCGCAGGAACTCCGGGCTGAAGAGGATGTTGGGGTTGTGCATTTCCTTCCGGATGCGGGCGGTGTAGCCCACCGGCACGGTGGATTTGATGATGACGGTGGCGTCGGGGGCATACTGCCCCACCAGCCGCAGCACATCCTCCACACTGGAAGTATCAAAAAAGTTCTTCTTTTCGTCGTAATTGGTGGGGGTGGAGATGATGACCCAGTCCGCCCCGGTGTAGGCGGCTGCGGCGTCGGTGGTGGCGCGCAGGTCAAGCTCCCGTCCGGTCAGGTACTGCTCCAGCTCCTTGTCCGCCAGGGGGCAGCGGCGGTCGTTGATGTCCTGCACCCGGGCGGGGACCACGTCCACGGCCCACACTTCATTGTGCTGGGCCAGCAGCACCCCGTTGGAAAGCCCTACATAGCCCATGCCGGCCACGGCAATCTTCATAGCATGGCACCTCTTTCACAGCATAAATTATCCCCATTATACCACATACGCCGCCGCCCCGGTAGAGGCATTTTCCGCGTTGTTCACACAAATTTTACGCCGCGGTTATTTGACACACTGTACAACAAAGCGTATAATAAAAGCATGTATTCTGTTTTCGGCCTTGCAGGTGGTCCCGGCGCGGATCGGGATGTATCCGATAGTATATATTATATTATATATTAAAAAAGGTAGAAGAGCAGTGCCGGCGTAAGAAAAGAGTAAAGGGAGGTTATTTGATATGGGTGAATATGCAGCCATCGAAAAGGAAGCGCAGGTCTTTACCGAGCTTTGCCTGAACAACGACAAGATCGACCCCGCCCTGTTTGACCAGTACGGCGTCAAGCGCGGTCTGCGCGACAAGGACGGCAAGGGCGTGCTGGCGGGCATCACCAACATTTCCCGCATCGACGCCTTTGAGGAGCGCGACGGCAAAAAGACCCCCTGTGAAGGCAAACTGTGGTACCGCGGCTACAATGTGTATGACCTGATCAAAGGCCTGCGGGGCAAGCGCTACGGCTTTGAGGAAGCCGCCTACCTGCTTCTGCTGGGTGACCTGCCCACCGCGGAACAGCTCAAGACCTTCAACGAAACCCTGGTCAAGTGCCGGGACCTGCCCACCAACTTCATCCGGGACGTGATCATGAAGGCCCCCACCAAGGACCTGATGAACAGCCTGACCCGCAGCGTGCTGACCCTGGCTTCCTACGATGATTCGGTGGGGGACAACAGCCTGCAGACCCAGCTGGAACAGTGCCTGAAGCTGATCAGCGTCTTCCCCATGCTGGCGGTGTACGGCTACCACGCCTACAACTACTATGTGAACATGGGCAGCATGTACATCCATCGGCCCCGGCCGGAACTGTCCGCCGCCGAAAACCTGCTGCAGATGCTGCGCCCCGACCAGAGCTACACACCCCTGGAAGCCCACGTGCTGGACATCGCCCTGCTGCTGCACATGGAGCACGGCGGCGGCAACAACTCCACCTTCACCACCCGTGTGGTCACCTCCTCCGGGTCGGATACCTACTCGGTCATGGCGGCGGCCCTGTCCAGCCTGAAAGGCCCCAAGCACGGCGGCGCCAACATCAAGGTCATGGAGATGTGCGAGGACATCCGCAAGAACGTCCACGACGTTACCGACGACGAGGAACTCAAGGCCTATCTGGGCAAGATCGTGGACAAGGAAGCCTTCGACCGCAAGGGCCTGATCTACGGCATGGGTCACGCGGTGTACTCCCTGTCCGACCCCCGTGCGGTGGTGTTCAAGGGCTTTGTGCAGCAGCTGGCCGAAGCCAAGGGCCGCAAGGATGACTTCAACTTCTACAACGCCATCGAGCGCCTGGCCCCCCAGGTCATTGCGGAAAAGCGTCACATTTACAAGGGCGTTTCCACCAACGTGGACTTCTACAGCGGCTTTGTGTACAACATGCTGGACATTCCGGTGGAACTGTACACCCCCATCTTCGCGGTGGCCCGTATCGTGGGCTGGAGCGCCCACCGTATGGAAGAGCTGGTCAACGTGGACAAGATCATCCGTCCCGCTTACCAGAGCATCATGGAGACCCGGGAGTACAAGCCCCTGGACCAGCGCGGCTGATTCCCCGATTTTTCAAAGCGGGCCGTTCCCCTGTGGGAGCGGCCCGTTTTTTTGCGGCCTGTATCCGATACTCTTTCTCGGTTGCGGGCCTTGCAATCGGGGAAAACTCCTGTTACTCTTATAAATATAGAGACTGTGACCGCCTGCGGCGGTCAATCCTGTGCGAAGGAGGAAACCCCCATGAACCAGAACCGGAAGGATCTGCCGGTCTATACCGGCAACGACCTGGGCGCGGTCTATGCAAGGCGGTCCACCACCTTCACACTGTGGGCGCCCACGGCGGCGTCGGTCACCCTGCGCCGGTACACCACCGGCACCGACGCCGAACCCGGCGCCCGGGAACTGGACCCGGTGCCCCTGCGCCGGGCGGAACAGGGAACCTGGCGCGCCACGGTGGGCGGAGACCTGGCCGGGCAGTATTATGTGTATGATCTGACCTTTGCCGATGGCTGCACCGCCACGGCGGTGGACCCCTATGCCCGGGCCTGCGGCTGCAACGGGCAGCGGGGGATGGTGCTGGATTCTGCGGCGGCGGAGCCGGAAAACTGGGCCGCCGACCGCCGCCCCGCCCGGGCCAACGATCCCGCCGCCCGCAGCGTGTGGGAGGTGCATGTGGCGGACTTTTCCGCCGACGAGCACAGCGGCATCCGCCCCGAATGGCGGGGCAAGTTCCTGGCCTTCACCCAGGAGGATTCCACCCTGGACTGTGAGGGGGAGCATCCCACCTGCCTGAACTATCTGCGGCAGCTGGGGGTCAGCCACGTGCAGCTGCAGCCCATCTTTGACTTTGCCACGGTGGACGAGAGCACCGGCGGCTACAACTGGGGGTATGATCCCCTGAACTACAACCTGCCCGAAGGCTCCTATGCCACCGACCCTTACCACGGGGAAGTGCGGGTGCGGGAATGCCGGGCCATGGTGGCGGCGCTGCACAAGGCCGGGCTGGGGGTCATCATGGATGTGGTGTACAACCACACCTACTACGCCGACAACTGGATGGAGCGCATCGTGCCGGGGTACTGGCTGCGCCGCCGTCCCGACGGACGGCTGACCAACGGGTCGGGCTGCGGCTGCGACCTGGCCAGTGAGCATCCCATGGTGCGCAAGTATCTGGTGGATTCGGTGGTCTACTGGGCCACCGCCTACCACATCGACGGATTCCGGTTTGACCTGATGGCCCTGCACGACGTGGACACCATGAACGCCATCCGCGCCGCCCTGGACGCCCTGCCCGGGGGCAAGAACATCCTGATGTACGGCGAACCCTGGCAGGGCGGGTCCACCTGCATGGAAGCGGGGGCCATTCCCGCCGACAAGAACGCCCTGCCCCAGCTGGACGGGCGCATCGGCATCTTCTGCGACAACACCCGGGACACCATCAAGGGCGGGGTGTTTGACGCCCGGGCCCCCGGCTACGTCAACGGCGCGCCCGGTGCCGGGTACACCCTGCTCCACGCGGTGGGGGCCTACCGGGACGGAACCGAGGGCATGCAGCCCCGGAATTCGGGGCAGATCGTGCAGTACGTCTCTGCCCATGACAACTTTACCCTGTGGGATAAGCTCAAGGCGGTGGCGGGACGCCGCACCTACGACATCTTCGACGGCGACCTGCTGGCCCAGAACCGCATGTGCGCCGCCATCTGCCTGACCTGCCAGGGGCTGCCCTTCTGGCAGGCGGGGGAGGAGTTCGCCCGCACCAAGCACGGGGACCCCAACACCTACAAGGGGCCTTTGGCCGAAAACGCCCTGGACTGGACCCGGGCCGCCCGCATGGGAGAACTGGTGGAATTCTACCAGGGGCTGCTGGCCATCCGCCGGACCTGGCCGGAACTCACCGGCCTGACCGACCCCGCCCAGCCCGCGCCCCTGCTGCTGGCGGTGCCCGGCTGGCTCATCGGTTTTGTGCCCGAGCGGTCGGACGACGCCCCCAACCGGCTGGTGGTCTACTACAACCCCGAACGCACCGCCCAGTGGATGAATCTGCCCGGCGGCGGATGGCGCACTGTGTGCGACGGACGCCATGCCCAGGCCACGCCTTTTGGCCCGGTGCGCACCGGTCAGATGGAGCTGCCTGCCACCAGCGTGGTGATTCTGGCCGCGGTAAAAACGGAATAACGACGAAAGTCCGGCTACTGCGCCGGGCTTTCTTTTTTGAAGAGTTTTGAATAGTTGTTTAATTTTTCGTAACAGGAAACGCCAAAATCCACATTTTTTTGTTCAGTTTCACGCTATGCACAAAAAGGGGTTGCAATCTTTGGGCAGAGTGCTATAATTGAGCGCGGAAAGAACCGAGGCGTCCGCAGTGCGCTGAAATGTTCACCGTGCGGCAATGGGGCGCTGGCTTTACACCGTCAGGTGTGGGCCCGCCCCGTTTCCGCTTTTTTAGAGGGATTTGTGATAAAAGAACCCGCGGCAGACCGCGTACCGGGAGCATGGACGCTTCCGGACGCTGTTTGCCGCGACGTTTCCCCCGGCAAAACCGGATGCGGCCGGTGCCGGGGCCGACAGACCGCACAGGCGTCTTTTCGAGGTGTTACTATGAAAGATTTGAACGAATTGATGCAGGCGATCCTGGATATGGACGCCGCCCAGCGCAAGGCGGCCGATGAGGCACAGAGCGAGCGCGCCGCCCGGCTGGCCGGGCTGGATGAAGAGCGCCGCCGCATTGCCGCGAAGGCTGCCGAAGAGAGCAAGGCCCGCGCCGATGCTGCCGCCAAGCAGGCGTCCGAAGCCAACACCGCCGCCCTGGAAGAACTGGCCGAAAACCGCGCCGCTGCCGAACGAAATCTGCAGCAGCGGGCCGAAGCCTGCACCGACCAGTGGGTGGACGAACTGTGCCGCCGGGCCCTGGCCGGCACGGGTGCCGGGGGTGAGGCTTAATGCTGCCGCTTCCGCTGCCCATGAAAACCCGGGCCAGCAACGCCGCGCTGGCCAAAGCCCGGGCCATGTACGGACGCCGCCTGACCACGGCGGACTACAAGCGCCTGGCCGCCTGCCGCACCATGCCGGCCCTGGCGGCCGAGCTCAAGGCGCTGCCCATGTATGAGGAAGCCCTCAAGAGCGTCAACGCCCCCACCGCCCGCCGCGCCCAGCTGGAAGCCATGCTGCGCCAGGCCATCTTTGACCGGTGCGACAGTCTGTGCCGGTACGAGCTGTCCAGCGGGCATCTGGTGTACGGGTACTTCACCACCAGCTGCGAGGTGGACGAAATCTTGTCCTGCCTGCGCTGTCTGGACGCCGGACGCCCCGGCGACTACCTGTACAAACTGCCGGACTTCCTGCAGCAGCGCTGCACGGTGGACCTGTACGCCCTGGCCCGGGTGACCGACGCCAAGAGCCTGCTGGCCGCATTGGCCGGCACCCCCTACCAGAAGATGCTGGCCCCCCTGGCCGAACTGCCTGAAGGGTCCAAGCTGCTGGTGCACGCCGAACCGTACCTGGAAAACTGGCGTCACAAGGCGCTGGTTTCCCTGGCGCCGGAGGGCACGGGGCCTTCCGCCCCCGGTGCCGAGCCCGGCGTGCGGGACTTTATTGCGCTGGAGTGTGACGCAGCCGCCATCTCCAACGCGGCACGCCTGATTCGCATGAACGCGTCGGTGGCGGCGGTGGACGCCGCTGCCCGGCGGGACTGCACCAACCTCAGCGAGGCGGAGTGGAACGCCATGCTGGGCGCCAAGGACATCGAAGCCTTCCGCGCCGCGCTGGACAAAAACCGCTACGGCCGTGCTTTGCGGCGGTACAACTACCGCATCCTGAAGGAAGGGCTGCAGATGTACCGCTACGACTGGTGCGAAAAATGGCTGCGCTTTTCCACCGACCCCAGCCTGGTCATGTTGTGTTATATCTACCTGGCCCGGTGCGAGGTTCAGAACCTTGATCATATTATCGAGGGCGTTCATTACCACATGCCTGCCGACGAGCTGCTGTCCATGGTGGTCGGCTGCCGGGCAGAAACTGAAAAAGGGAGGGTGAGTTGATTTGGTCGAACGCATGAAGCTGGTCCATGTGCAGGGCACCCTGCCGCACCTGGACGAATTCTTGGGCGCCTGCTGTCTGGACGGACGGTTCGGACTGGAGCCTGCCGCCGACTACATGTCCGCCTCGCTGGGCTATGCCCCGCTGAATGAGGAGGACCCCTACACGCCGCTGGTGCAGCGTGTACAGACTCTGGCAAAGGAGGTTGGCCAGGATCTGCCGGACAACGCGCCGGAAAAAACCCCCGCGGACCCCGAAACCAAGGAGTTCCTGGACAGCCTGACCCAGCGCATCGACGCGCTGCGCAACCAGAAGTCCAGCCTGCTGGAACAGCAGAAACTCTGCCAGGAGGGCATCGAACAGTACAGCCACTTCCTGAGCCTGAAAGCCAACATCGACGACATCGGCAACTGCAAGCACGTGAAGGTGCGGTTCGGCTTTTTGCCCAAGTCCGGCTACAACAAGCTGATGAGCAGCTACGCCGACGATCCGTACATCCTCTTCGTACCCTGCAGCCAGACCAATGACGGCTACTGGGGCGTCTACTTCACCCCCCGCAGCAAGGCCCAGGAAACTGACGGTATCTTCTCCATGCTGTTCTTCGAACCCCTGCGGGTGCCCGGCGCCGCCGGCAGCCCTGAGGAGATCGTGGAGCACTTCCGGGAAAACCTGGAAGTGGTGCAGCAGAGCATCGACAGCCTCGATACCCGCCTGAAGGAAGTCTGGCAGGAAAACCTGGACAAGGTGCTGGCCATCTACAACGGCGCCCGGTACAACGCGGCGGTGTTCAGCCTGCGTCAGTACGCAGCCGTCAAGGGGGCGCACTTCTTCTGCGTGGGCTGGGTCCCCGCTTCCCAGATCGCCGAAATCACCGAGCTGGCCAAGGCCATCCCCAGCATCCGCGTCACCGTGGACGACCCCGACAAGGCGGGCCGTCATACACCGCCCACCAAGCTGCGCAATGCCTGGTTTTTCCGCCCTTTTGAGTTCTTTGTCGAGATGTACGGACTGCCCAACTATGACGAAACCGATGTGACCGCGTTCGTCGCCGTGACCTTCACCGTACTTTTCGGCATCATGTTCGGGGACGTAGGGCAGGGGCTGGTGCTCACCGCATTCAGCCTGTTTATGTGGAAGGTCAAAAAGAATCCGCTGTTTCACCTGATGATTCCCTGCGGCATCGCCAGCACCCTGGCCGGTTTCGTCTACGGCTCGGTCTTCGGGTTTGAGGATGTCCTCAACCCGCTGTACCTGGCCATCGGCCTGCCCGGCAAGCCGGTGTCGGTCATGGAATCCATCACCGGCATCCTGCTGTGCGCCGTCTACATCGGCGTGGTCCTGGTGCTGGCCGCCATGGGCATGAACATCTACACCCAGGCCAAGCAGGGCCACACCGGGGACGTGCTCTTCGGCACCAACGGCGTGGTGGGTGTCATCACCTACGTGGCCGGCGTGGATCTGATCAGCGCCTTTATGGGTGCCACCGTCTTCATGCCGGTGTGGCTGGCTGCCATCCTGCTGGTGCTGGGCCTGGTGGCCCTGCTCTTTGCGGGGGTTCTGGCCCCCCTGGTCAACGGTGACCCCGACTGGAAACCCGCCGACGGCTGGAGCGGCTATCTGATGCAGAACTTCTTCGAACTGCTGGAAAGTGTGCTCAGCTACCTGTCCAACACCATCTCCTTCCTGCGTGTGGGCGCCTTTGTCATCGTCCACGCCAGCATGATGATGGTTGTCTTCACTCTGGCCGGCACCCCCGCCAACCCGGTGGTGGTCGTGCTGGGCAACCTGGTGGTCATCGCGCTGGAAGCGCTGCTGTCCGCCATCCAGGGCATCCGTCTGGAATTCTACGAGATGTTCAGCCGCTTCTATCAGGGCGGCGGACACAAGTTCCGCGCCCTGGACCTGAACGACGCGTCCACCGTCGTTCCCACCGATGCTTCCTGACAGTGCCCGCCAACCGGTGAGCCCCGTCTTTTGGATACTAAACCGACCAATCACAGGAGGGTATTATCATGAAAACCAACGCTCGTAAACTGATCGCTTCTCTGTTTATCGTCTTTACTCTGGTCTGCTTCGGCTGCTTCGCCGCCAGCGCGGAAGGCACCGACACCGCCAGCACCACCGCCCAGACCACCGCTTCCGAGGAAGTCAGCCCCGAAAATGAACACAACACCAGCCTGAGCATCGGCCTGGTGGCCGCTGCCCTGGCCACCGGCCTGGCCGGCATCGGCGGCGGCATTGCCGTGGCCGCCGGCGCCCCGGCTGCCATCGCTGCCAACAGCGAAAACCCCAAGACCTTCGGCAAGAGCCTGATCTTCGTCGCCCTGGGCGAATCCATCGCCCTGTACGGCCTGGTCATCTCCATCATGATCCTGAGCAAGCTGGTGTAAATTATGCGCTTTTATCTGATCAGCGATAACTCCGATGCCATGAACGGCCTGCGCCTGGCCGGTATCGAGGGAACCGTCGCCCGCAGCGAGGACGACGTTCGCGCCGCGTTGCGCGCCATCGCCCGGGAAAAGGATATCGGCATGATTCTTGTCACCGAGAAAATTTCCGAAATGTACGGCGAGGCCCTGGGCCCCGTCCTGGGCAACGCCGGCGGTCCGCTGCTGGTCACGGTGCCTTCCACCGGCGGTTCCGCCGGCAAGGACCGCATCACCCGCTACATCCGCGAAGCCATCGGCATCAAGGTCTGAGCCACGGCTTTGCCCGGCCCGGCGGTACCGGGAATCGTTCAACCACACAAATTCGTTTTTTGGGGGTGTACCATATGCTGGAATTGAACGTCCACGCCGAACAGTTCCTCGCGTCCATCCGGGCCGAGGGCGAACGCCAGTGCGCCGAAATCCGCGAAAAGACCGACGCCGAAGTTGAGGCCGCGCTCAGCGAAGCCCAAAAGACGGAGGCTGCCCGTGCGGAATCCACCGTCGCCTTTGAGACGGCCCGCGCCAAGACCCAGGCCAACCGCGCCCTGAGCGCCGCCCGCACCGAAGCCCGGGGCGTTTTGGCCAAGCGCCGCGCCCAGCTGGCCGACGATGTGTTTGCCAAGGCACAGCAGAAACTGGCCGATTTTACCCGCACCGACGAGTACGGTCCCTGGTTGCGCGCCAGTGCCGCCGCCCTGGCCAAGCGCCTGGGCGAAGGCACCGTGCTGTATGCCCGGGCCGCCGACCTGCCGCTGCTCACCGATCTGCCCGCCGGCTGCACCGTGCAGGCAGACGCCGCCAACACGCTGGGCGGCCTGCGCGCCGAAAACCCGGCTGCCGCTCTGGCCGCCGACGACACCCTGGCCGCCCGTCTGGCGGCCCAGCGCCCCTGGTTCCTGGAGAACGCGGGTCTGGAGATCGCGCTGTAAGGCTACAAAGAGGGAAGGATCACCATGCAAACCTACAAACTTCACAGCATCAACGGCCCGGTGGTCACCGTCAAAGGCCGCACCGGTCTGTCGATGATGGAGATGGTCCATGTCGGCAACCAGCGTCTGGTGGGCGAAGTCATCCGCCTGGACGCCGACGCGGCCACCATCCAGGTCTACGAGGAGACCGGCGGCCTGCGCCCCGGTGAACCCGTGGAACCTACCGGTGCCCCGCTGTCCGTCACCCTGGGCCCCGGCATCCTGCGCAACATCTACGACGGCATCCAGCGCCCGCTGCCTGCCATCGAAGCCGCCAGCGGCAGCTTTATCGGCCGCGGCGCCCAGGCCCCGGCCCTGGATACCGAAAAGAAATGGGACGTGACCGTCATCGTCAAGCCCGGGGATACGCTGGAACCCGGCCAGGTCTATGCCACCTGCCCGGAAACCCCGGCCGTCACCCATCGCTGCATGCTCTCGCCGCTGTACAGCCGCTGCACCGTCACCTGGGTGGCGGAAAACGGCCCCTACACCGTGGAAGAGCCCATCGCCAAGGTCAAGGATGAGGCCGGCAACGAGCACACCCTGACCCTGTGCCAGAAATGGCCCATCCGTACGCCCCGCCCCACCGCGGCCCGTATGACCTCGCCCAAGCCCCTGATCACCGGCGAACGTGTCATCGACACCATGTTCCCCCTGGCTAAGGGCGGCGCCGCCGCCATCCCCGGCGGTTTCGGCACCGGCAAGACCATGACCCAGCACCAGCTGGCCAAATGGTGCGACGCCGACATCATCATCTACGTGGGCTGCGGCGAACGCGGCAACGAGATGACCCAGGCCCTGCAGGAGTTCAGCGAACTGACCGACCCCCGCACCGGCAACAGCCTGATGGACCGTACCGTGCTCATCGCCAACACGTCCAACATGCCCGTGGCCGCCCGTGAGGCCTCCATCTACACCGGCATCACCCTGGCCGAGTATTACCGCGACATGGGCTACCACGCCGCCATGATGGCCGACTCCACCTCCCGCTGGGCCGAAGCCCTGCGTGAAATCTCCGGCCGTCTGGAAGAGATGCCCGCCGACGAAGGCTACCCCGCCTACCTGCCCAGCCGTCTGGCTGAGTTCTACGAGCGCGCCGGCTATTTCAAGACCCTGTGCGGGGAAGAAGGCTCGGTGTCGGTCATCGGCGCCGTCAGCCCTCAGGGCAACGACTTCTCCGAGCCGGTCACCCAGAACACCAAGCGGTTCACCCGCTGCTTCTGGGCTCTGGACAAGAGCCTGGCCTATGCCCGCCATTATCCCGCCATCAACTGGAATGATTCCTACAGCGAATACCTGGGGGACCTGTCCGAGTGGTACTACGACAACGTGGGCAAGGACTTCATGGACTGCCGCGGCCGTCTGGCCGACCTGCTGCTGCAGGAGACCAACCTGATGCAGATCGTCAAGCTGATCGGTTCCGACGTCCTGCCCGATGACCAGAAACTGACCATCGAGATCGCCCGCGTCATCCGCGTGGGCTTCCTGCAGCAGAACGCCTTCCATCCGGTGGACACCTACGTGCCGCTGGAAAAGCAGCTGAAGATGATGGAGATCATCCTGTACCTGTACGACAAGTGCAGCGCCCTGGTTGCCAAGCAGGTGCCGGTGAGCACCCTGCTGGCCACCGGTCTGTTCGACACCCTGGTCAAGATGAAGTACGACATCCCCAACGATGATTTCAGCCGCTTCGACGCCCTGCGCGCCGAGATCGATACCAAGCTGGCCGCCGCAGGGGCGGGGGCCGGCAGCAAAGAAGGGGGCAACGCCTAATGATTCTGGAACATATTGGTCTGAGCCAGATCAACGGCTCCCTGGTTGTGCTGGATGATGTGCCCGGCGTCAGCTACGACGAGGTCGTGGAGCTGCGCCTGGACAACGGCACCACCCGCACCGGCCGTGTGGTCATGGTGGAAGAGAACCGCTGTGTCATCCAGGTGTTTGAGGGCTCTTCCGGCCTGAGCCTGGTCAACACCCGCACCGTGTTTACCGGCCATCCCATGATGATGGACCTTTCGCCCGAACTGCAGGGCCGTATTCTGGACGGCCTGGGCCGCCCCATCGACGGCCAGGGCGATATCTACCCGGTGGCCCGCCGCGACGTGAACGGCGCCCCCATCAACCCGGTCAGCCGTGTGTATCCCCGGAACTACATCCACACCGGCATTTCTTCCATCGACTGCCTGACCACCCTGATCCGCGGCCAGAAGCTGCCCATCTTCTCCGGGTCCGGCATGCGCCACAATGAGCTGGCTGTGCAGATCGTGCAGCAGGCCAGCGTGTCCGACGGTTCCGACTTCGCCATCGTCTTTGCCGCCATGGGCGTCAAGAACGACGTGGCCGAGTACTTCCGGGATTCCTTTGTGAGCACCGGCGCCATGGACCGGGTTGTCATGCTGCTGAACCTGGCCAACGACCCCATCATCGAACGTATCATCACCCCCCGTGCCGCTCTGACCGTGGCCGAGTACCTGGCCTTCGACCTGGGCAAGAACGTGCTGGTCATCCTCACCGATATGACCAGCTACTGCGAGGCTCTGCGTGAGTTCTCCTCCTCCAAGGGCGAAATCCCCGCCCGTAAAGGCTTCCCCGGCTACCTGTACTCCGACCTGGCCAGTCTGTACGAACGGGCCGGCATCATCAAGGGCAGCACCGGTTCTGTGACCCAGATTCCCATCCTGACCATGCCCGGCGACGACATCACCCACCCCATCCCCGACCTGACCGGCTACATCACCGAAGGCCAGATCGTGCTGGACCGTGCCATGGACGCCACCGGCATCTATCCCCCCGTGGCGGTTCTGCCCAGCCTGTCCCGTCTGATGAAGGACGGCATCGGCGCCGGCTACACCCGTGACGACCACGTCACCCTGGCCAACCAGCTGTTTGCCTGCTACGCCAAGGTGCAGGACGCCAAGGCACTGGCCAGCGTCATCGGCGAGGAAGAACTGTCCGAGAGCGACAAGCTGCTGATGCAGTTCGGCCGCGAATTCGAACACCGGTTCATCGGCCAGGGCAACACCAACCGCACCATGGAAGAGACCCTGGACCTGGGCTGGGAACTGCTGGCCGGGCTGCCCCGCGCCGCCCTGGACCGCTGCGACGACCAGCCCCTGGACACCTACTATGAGCCCGCCCGCAAGCGCCGCCAGCAGCGCCAGCAGGCCCTGTTGAACGCCCAGCCGGCGCCCCAGGCGAAATAATGGCGTACCAACAACATTCCGGCAAAGGCAGGTGATTCATCGTGCAGCAGGTATTTCCCACAAAATCCAACCTGATGGCCACCAAGCGCAGCCTGGCGCTGGCCGAGCAGGGCTATGAACTGATGGACCGCAAGCGCAACATTCTGGTGCGCGAGATGATGCGCCTGATCGACCGTGCCGCGTCGATCCAGGACAAGATCAGTGCGTCCTACGCCGAAGCCTACGACGCCTTGCAGCGCGCCAACATCACGCTGGGCTCGGTGGGCGAGTTCACGGCCAGTGTGCCGGTGGAACATGGGCTGAACATCGAGCGCCGCAGCGTGATGGGCGTGGAACTGCCCACCGTCACCCTGGACCCCAGCGCCCCTCTGGGCCTGTATTACGGCCTGGAATCCACCAACGGACTGCTGGACGCCGCCTACCTCAAGTTCAACGAGGTCAAGAAGCTGACCGTGGAACTGGCCGAGGTGGAAACCAGCGTCATCCGTCTGGCGGAAGCCATCCGCAAGACCCAGAAGCGTGCCAACGCCCTGGGCAACGTGCAGATCCCCCAGATGGAAGCCACCGTCAAGTTCATCGACGATGCGCTGTCCGAGAAGGAACGGGAAGAGTTCAGCCGCCTCAAGGTCATCAAGAACCAGAAAAACAAATAACTGCTTTTTCGGCCGCCGGTCCCGTGTGGGGCATGGCGGTCTTTTTTTGCCCGGGCGGCTATGCCGCCCGATGGCGCACAGCGCCATGCAAAAAAAGCAACGCGCAGCGTTGTTTCCGAAATCGGTCGGCCGCGAAAAGCGGCCCATGGCCCGGGGCAGCAGCCCGGAAAGCCTCACCTGTGTAAGGGGAGGTGCCGCGCAGCGGCGGAGGGGTTGTAAACCCTGCCCTGTTTTATGTTTCGGAGAATCTGGCGGGCGGGTGCCTGCCGGGAAGCTGTCGCTTTTTGGCGTCAAAAAGCGACGGAAAAACCGCCACCGTTTCGATGCGGTGGACGCCGACCAGGGCTGCGGCCCTGGACCCGGGGTGTGCGGCCACCTTACGACGGCCTACTCAGGTCCTGGGGGACCTGAGCAAGGAAGATTTTTTAAAAGCCATAAGAGGAAGTCTGTCGCAACCCATGGTCTGCCCTTAGCAGCTGTTGTTGGGAAATGGTTTTAAAATTTTTCCTTGTTCACCGGCCCCCAGGCCGGTGAAGAGGCCGTCGTCAGGTGGCCGCATCTTGGGGTCTGGGGCCGCAGCCCCAGCCGGCGTCCGCCGCATCGGAACGGCGGGACTTTTCGCTTCCTTTTGGTCACAAAAGGAAGGACTTCCCCGCAGACTCCTGTCTGCCAGAAAGCACCCAACCAACCAAAAAGAAAACCAGCCGCCTTCCGGCAAAAGCTGCCCTTTTCCGCCGCGGCCCCTTGCCAAAACGGCATGGCCGCGTTATAATTAAGTTTCAGCAAATAAGATTCCACCAAAAGGGGATAGAGAGTTATGGAAACGATGGGCAATCTGCGCCGCACCAACTATTGCGGCGAAGTCAGCCTGGCCGACGCGGGCAAGGAGATGACCGTTTGCGGTTCCATCGCCCGTGCCCGTGACAAGGGCGGCATCATCTTTGCCGACCTGCGGGATACCACCGGCATTTTGCAGATGGTCTTTGACGAGGACACGCCCAAGGACGTCTTTGCCAAGGCCGAAAGCCTGAAGAGTGAATATGTGGTCATTGCCCGGGGCACCCTGCGGGAGCGCGCCGCCAAGACCGATAAGATCGCCACCGGCGATGTGGAACTGTATGTGAGCGAACTGCGGGTGCTGAGCGAAGCCCAGACCCCGCCCTTCGAGATCCGCGACGGCATCAACGTCAACGATGACCTGCGCCTGCGCTACCGCTACCTGGACCTGCGCCGCCCGTCCATGCACGAGCCCATCGTGCTGCGGTCCAAGATCTGCCAGGTGGTGCGCAACTACTTCTACGACCAGCATTTCTGCGAGATCGAGACCCCCACCCTGATCAAGTCCACCCCCGAAGGCGCCCGTGACTATCTGGTGCCCAGCCGTGTGCAGCCCGGCCACTTCTACGCCCTGCCCCAGAGTCCCCAGCTGTACAAGCAGATCCTGATGCTCTCCGGCTTTGACCGGTACTTCCAGGTCGCCCGCTGCTACCGCGACGAGGACCTGCGCGCCGACCGTCAGCCCGAGTTCACCCAGATCGATGAGGAGCTATCCTTCGTCACCGAGGACGACATCATGACCATCAACGAAGGGCTCATCAAGCGTCTGTGGAAGGAAATCCTGAACATCGACGTGCCCACCCCCTTCGTGCGTATGCCCTGGGATGAGGCCATGAGCCGCTTCGGCTCCGACAAGCCGGATACCCGCTTCGGCCTGGAGATCCAGGATGTGAGCGGCGTTTTTGCCGGCACCGGCTTCAAGCCCTTCGCCGATGCCCTGGCCGCCGGCGGCACCATCCGTGCCATCAACGCCAAGGGCATGGCCGACCGCCTGACCCGCAAGAACATCGACAAGCTGGGCGAGGTGGCCAAGACCTACGGCGCCAAGGGCCTGGCGTACAGCCGCCTGACCGCCGAGAGCACCACTTCCAGCTTTGAAAAGTTCCTCACCGAGGAGGAAAAGACCGCCCTGTACCAGGCTCTGAGTGTGGAGACCGGGGACGTGGTGCTGCTGGTCAGCGACACCGACTGGGTGCGCGCCTGCACCGCCCTGGGCCAGGTTCGCCTGGAGATGGGCCGCAAGTACGAGCTCATCGACAAGGACGCCTTCAACTTCCTGTGGGTGGTGGACTTCCCGCTGTTTGAGTACAGCGAGCAGGAAGGCCGCTGGATGGCCATGCACCATCCCTTCACCATGCCCAAGCCGGAAGACCTGGACAAGGTGGAAAGCGACCCCGGTGCCTGCCGTGCCCTGGCGTACGACATCGTGCTCAACGGTGTGGAGCTGGGCGGCGGTTCCATCCGCATCAACGACCCTGCCCTGCAGGACCGCATGTTCCATGCCCTGGGCTTCACCGAGGAGAAGGCCCGCGAAAGCTTTGGTTTCCTGATGGATGCCTACAAGTTCGGTGCGCCCCCCCACGGCGGTATGGCCTACGGCCTGGACCGTCTGGTTATGCTCATGCTGAAGAAGGATTCCATCCGGGATGTCATCGCCTTCCCCAAGGTGCAGAACGCCGGCGAACCCATGTCCGGTGCGCCGGACGTGGTGGACCCCAAGCAGCTGCAGGACCTGTCCATCGCCCTGGTGGACAACCACTGAATAACTGAATAAGGACCCGCCGCCGGGTGGGTTGCAAAAAACGCTGGGCTTTGCGTCGTAGGCCATTGAAGACGCGAAGCACCGGCGTTTTTTGTATGTTTGGCCCGGCGCGGGGACAGAATGACAAGAAGGAGACAAAACCATGAACCATACAAATCCGACCCTGCGGGCCGAATTCGGCCGCTATGCGGTGCTCAGCGTGCTGAGCATGATGGCGGTGTCCTGCTACATTCTGGCGGATACCTTCTTTGTGGCCCAGGGTCTGGGCAGCGAGGGCCTGGCCGCCCTGAACCTGGCCATCCCCGTCTACAACGTCATCCACGGCATCGGCCTGCTGCTGGGCATGGGCGGCGCCACCCGGTTTTCGGTGCTCAAAAGCCAGAACGCCGGGGCGGAAGCCAACGTGGTCTATACCCACACCCTGGCCATGGCCGCAGCGGCTTCGGTTGTCTTCGTGCTGGCCGGACTCACCGTTCCCGGCCCCCTGGCCGCCCTGCTGGGGGCCGCCGGTACCGTCCACACCATGACCACCACCTACCTGCGGGTGCTGCTGGTCTTTGCACCGGCGTTTCTGCTCAACGATGTGCTGCAATGCTTTGTGCGCAACGACGGCGCGCCCCAGCTTTCCATGGCTGCCACCGTCACCGGCAGCCTGGCCAACATTGTCATGGACTATATCTTTATCTTTCCCTTCGGGCTGGGCATTCTGGGCGCGGTGCTGGCCACCGGCATATCCCCGGTCATCGGCATCCTGATCCAGGCGCCCCACTGGGCCAACCCTCGGTGCGGGTTCCGCCCGGTGCGCTGCCGCCCCCACCCCCGCACCGCCGCCCGCGTGGCGGCCCTGGGTGTGCCTTCGCTGCTGGAACAGCTCTCCGGCGCGGTGGTCATGGTCACCTTCAACTTCCTGATCCTCCGCCTGGCGGGCAACACCGGCGTGGCTGCCTACGGGGTGGTGGCCAACCTGTCCCTGGTGGTGCTGGCGGTGTACTCCGGCCTGGCCCAGGGCATGCAGCCCCTGGTCAGCCGGGCCTGGGGCCACGGACGGCGCCCCGACCTCTTCCGGCTGCTGCGCTACGCCCTGCTCAGCATGGCGGCGGTGTCGGCGGTGGTGTATCTGGGCATCTTTGCGGGGGCCGGGGTCATTGCCGCCGTCTTCAACAGCGAGGGCGACCCCACCCTGCAGGCCATTGCGGTGCAGGGCCTCAAACTCTACTTTGTCGGGGCGCCCTTTGCCGGGGCCAACGTGATTCTTTCCATCTGGTTCACCTCGGTGGAACGCCCGGTGCCCGCCCAGACCATCTCCCTGCTGCGGGGACTGATCCTCATTGTGCCCGCCGCCCTGCTGCTGGCCGCCCTCTTCGGCATGCCCGGGGTGTGGCTGGCCTTCCCGGTGAGCGAAGCCCTGGTTGCTGCCGTGGGCTGCGGTCTGTTTTTGAAACATCGGGGACGGCTGTATCCCCCTTCCCACGAATCGGCATAAAGGAGGCCCCCGGCGCCGTGCGGCGCCGGGGGCGTTTGGGTGTCTCAGTATTTGGGGGTGCCTTCCTCCGGATTTTGGGGTGCAGTGTCGGGGGTGGCGGGCGGCGCGTACACAGCTGCCCCCTGGGGCGGGGCATTCTGCCGGGCTGCCTGCCGGGCCTTCCGGCGGGCCAGGCGGGCGGGCCGGGTGAGGAGCAGCACCGCGACGATCACCGCCGCCAGCACCACCAGCGGCCACATATAGACCACCGCCAGCACAAAGCCCTGCACAAAGTCCACAAAGCCGTCCCAGCCTTCCCCGAAGGCCCGGCCCAGCTTCTCCCCGAAGGTGGCGGGGGTGACCGGGGTCAGAGTGGCCACCTCATACAGGCTGATGTCCACGGTGGAATAGGTGATCTGGTCGTCCATGGCCCGCAGCTGGCGGGTGTAGTTCTCGATCTCATACTGCACGTCCGAAAGCTGGCTTTCGATCTCCAGCAGGTCGGCGGTGGTCTGGGCGGTTTCGGCCAGGGCATTCAGCCGGTCCCGCTGGTTTTCCAGGGCGGCCAGGCGGGCTTCCACATCCACATACCCGGCGGTGATGTCGTTGGCATCCTCGCTCAAGTACCGCTGGTTACCCGCCCGGCCCGCGGCATCCAGAAAGGCCCGGTAGTTTTCGGCCGGGACCCGCACGGTGCAGTACAGGCTGCGGTTCTGGTCCTCGGCGCTGCCGTTCTGGCTGCTGTGTTCCAGATACCCGCCCTGGGCGTCCACCGCCGCCAGCAGGGCGGTGCGGGCGGCGTCGAAATCGGTGGCTTCCATCTCCAGGCTGGCGGTGTAGACGATCTTGCGGGCGCTTTCGGCGGTGGAACCCGGGTCCAGGGTCACCGCCCCGGCGCCGGACTCCGCCTCGCCGGTGACGGCGTCGGCGGTGGTGTTCTCCTCGGGGACGGTGGACTCCACCGAGGGGGCGGCATCGATGGTGCCGGTGACCTTGTCCATGCTGGCCGCCCCGCAGGCGGTCAGGGAAAAGGCCAGGGCCAGGGCGGTCACAAAGGCCGCCGGGCGACGGAACAGGGAACTGCGTTTCATGGGATCTCCTCCTTTACAGGGGTTGTTTCCTTGTCACCAGTATAACACGGAAAAGGCCGCCGCACGTTACAAATTGATGCCAAAAACAAAGCGGGAACGCCATTTTTCGGCGTTCCCGCTAAATATTTGGGGTGGTTTTCAGTCCTTTTTACCAAGGACCTTGATGTCCTCGTTGTCCGCAAAGGCCACGGCGTTGAATCCGGCGTTCTCCAGCGTGCCGAACTGCTTGCCCAGCTTCTTGGCCTGGGGCAGCACGGTCACGTCGTAGTCGGTGCGCAGGCCCTCGGCCTTGGTGAGCACCTCGGCAAAGTCGGCTTCGGGCAGATAGAGCAGGGCCAGCTTGGGCTTGGCGCCGGGGATGGAATATCCCTGCTCCAGCAGAATGCCGCAGACCCGCTCGAACCCGATGGAGAAGCCCACCGCCGGCACCTGCTGGCCGATGAACTTGCCCACCATGTTGTCATACCGGCCGCCGCCGGCCACCGCGCCGGAGAACTGGGGGCAGGTGACCTCGAACACCATGCCGGTGTAGTAGCCCTGGCCGCGCACCAGGCTGGGGCAGTAGGCCACGCCGTAGCACCCGGCGGCCAGCTTTTCGGCGGTGGCCAGCACATAGCGCAGGTCGGCGGTGAGGGCGGGGCCCTTCTCGCCGCAGGCGGCGGTGACGGCTTCCAGGCTGAAGTCGCCCCCGCGCAGGAAGGCGTCCAGGGCGTTGACGGCCTCGGCGGGGAAGCCCTTTTCCTCCAGCTCACCCCGCACCCCGTCGGCGCCGATCTTGTCCAGCTTGTCAAAGCTGATGCACACCGAATCCAGGGTATCCTCCGCAAAGCCCATGCCGGCCAGCATGGCCCGCAGGATGCGCCGGTCGTTGATGTTCACGGTGAAGCCGGAAAAACCGATGCGCAGCAGCGCCCGGGCGGTCACGTCGATGAGTTCCACCTCGGCGTTGGGGCTTTCGTCCCCCAGAATGTCGATGTCGCACTGCACGAACTCCCGCAGACGGCCCTTCTGGGGACGCTCGGCCCGGTAGACCCGGTCGGTCTGGATGACCTTGAAGGGGTGGGGAAGGGAATTGCGGTTGGCTGCATAGTAGCGGGACAGGGGCAGGGTCAGGTCGTACCGCAGGCCCATGTCCGAAAGCTGGGCTTCGTCCCCGCTGCGCAGGGCGGCGGCCAGCTTTTCGCCCCGCTTGAGCACCTTGAAGATCAGGTTCAGGTTGTCGCCGCCGTCGCTCTTGTTCAGGTTCTCCATATCCTCCAGGATGGGGGTGGAAATGCGCTGGAACCCGGCGGCACGGTAGGTGGCCAGGATCTCGGCCTGGATGTGGTCGCGCAGGGCCTGCTCGTGGGGCAGCAGATCGCGCATACCTTTCAAGGGTTGGGTTTTCATGGCTTGGCAGCTCCTTACTCTGTTTGAAATATCCGCCCGGGGCGGGAAACATCATTCTGGCGGCACCTGGCCGCACTGTACTGTATATCATAGCCCCCGGCCGGTGGTTTTGTCAACCAAAAGGGCCTGGCGGCGGGGAATTTCCGCCCTTTTGGCGGGGCATACTGAAAGGAAGCAAAGGGGGCAATGATGTGAAGCAATCCAAAGGCGCGCCGCAGATTCTGGCCGCGGGGGCGGCGGTGCAGCTGCTCACCGGCATCCCGGCGGCATGGGGGGTGTTCCAGCGTCCGGTCATGGAAGAATACGCCCTCACCCGGGCCCAGGCCAGCATGGTCTTTGCGGTGCTGGTGGCAGGCTACGGGGTGGGATGTGCCATCGGCGGGCTGCTGCAGGACGCCCGGGGCCCCCGGTTCGCCGCCGGATGGGGCACGGTGCTCATGGGCGGGGGATTCCTGCTGGCGGCAGTTCTGCCGGCGGGCAACGCCCCGCTGTTCCTGCTGGCCTACAGCCTGCCCGCGGGGGTGGGCAGCGCTTTTCTGGCCCCGGCGGTGCTGGCCTGCGCCCAGAAATGGTACGCCGGGCGCAAGGGCCTGGCCACCGGGGTCACCGGGGCGGCCATGGGGCTTTCGGGGGCCTTCCTCACCCTGTTTGTCCGGGGCATCGGGGGAACCTTCGGCATGCGGGTCTGCTTTGGGGCCCTGGGCGGGGTGATCCTGGCCGTCTGCGGGGCGGGGGCTGCGGTGCTGAAGGACCCGCCCCCCAAACCCGGCGGCCCGGCGGGCACCGCCGCCGACCTGCCCCCCAAAGCCATGGTGCGCACGGTGCAGTACAAGCTATGCCTGGCGGGGGTGGCGTTGGGTTCACCCCCGGTGCTGCTGTTCAGCCCGGATCTCTTACAGATTGCCGCCGACCGGGGCATGGCGGAAAACCTGGCCCCCATGTGCGTGGTCATCGGGGCGGCGGCCTCGGCGGCGGGACGGCTGAGCTGCCCCGCCCTCAGCGACAAGGCCGGGCGCAAACCGGTGCTGTACGGGGTGTATGCCGGGCTAGGCATCGGGTCGGTGCTCTTTGCTTTGGCGCAGAACTGGTGGGTGGCCGCCGCCTATGCCATGCTCACCTTCTTCTATTCCGGTGGGGCGGCGGTGCAGCCCTCCCTGAACACCGACCTCTTCGGGCTGCGCCACGCCGGGGTGAACTACGGGTTCCTGGCCCTGGGCATGAGCGCCGGCAGCCTGCTCAGCTATGCGGGCAGCCAGCTGCTGCCCATGGGCGCCCGCCACTGGGCGGCGGTGCTCAGCGCCGCGGCGGGGCTTTGCTGCTTCGCACTTGTAAAACCTTTGTGTCAAAATGGTACAACGGTTGCAAAAAAGAGCACAGGACGGTAAAATAGCTAGGTGACCCCGGACCCGGTCCGGCGGTTGCCTTATTTTTGATGTTTCGGGAGGTTTTCCGTTTTCATGCCCAAGCGTACCCTTTCCGCACAGCAGCGCCAGCAGCAGGACCTGGCCCGGCTGCTCGCTTCCGCCGCCACGGCCATGCTGGTGGCGGTGCTGTGCGTCTTTCCTTTGTATATTGATAAATTCTCCAACCTGGGGCTGACCAAGTTTTCCGGCGGGTTCACCCTGATCCTGGTGTTCGCCGCCGTGCTGGGGGCCTGCCTGCTCATTGGCGGCAAGGTCCCCGCCGGGCGCTTTGCCAAAAAAGACCCCGGGGTGCTCTGGCTGGGGGCCTTCGTCCTCACCGGGCTGGTGTCCACGGTGGCGTCCCTGTCCCCGGTGTCCTCTCTGTGGGGGCTGGGGGGCTACTACGGCGGGTTCTCGCTGGTGGTGATCACCGCCCTGGCCTACCTGTGTATCCGGGCTTTTGGCCGGGCGGCGGATGTGGATTTCCTGTTTTTCGGGGTGGGGGTCACCTCCTCCATCGTTACGGTGCTGTATGTGCTCAACATCTTCAACATTGACCTCATCGGCGCCTACCGGGACACGGCGGTGGTGGAGCGGGCCCAGTTCTTCTCCACCCTGGGCCAGAAAGACTTCAACGCCGGGTTCTTTGCCATCGTGCTGCCCATCGTCTTTTATGCCTGGCTCACCGCCAAAGGCCGGGCCCGGAACATCGCCTACGGCATTCCCATGGTTTTCGGCGGGCTGGCCCTGGCGGTGGTGGACGCCGAAGCCCTGACCCTGGGGGTGGTGGTGGCCGCCATGGTGCTGGTCTGCCACAAAAACTTCGACACCCGCATGGTGCGCCGGGGCGCCCTCATCGGGCTGTCCTTCTTTGCCTGGGCCGCCTGGATGCACCACATGCGGGCCACCGTCTACACCCAGGGCGGCCGGTCGCTGCTGTCCCATTTCGGGGACTGGCAGCTGGCGGTGCCGGGCATGGTTTTCTGCGCCGCCGTGTGGGCTTTGCTGTACTGGCGGGCCCGGCGGGGCAAGCCGGAACGAAGCCTGTGCACCGTGGGCCGGGTCATGACCGCCGTCTGTGTGGCGGCGGTGGTCCTGCTGTTCCTGCTGGCCAACCTGTGGCCGGGGTTCCCCTCCCTGGGCAAGCTGGACAGCTACCTGGTCTTCAACGATGACTGGGGCACCTACCGCGGCACCGGCTGGCGGGCTGCCTGGGGCACCTGGAGCAGCGCCCCCTGGTGGCGGCTGCTGCTGGGCTACGGCCCCGGCAGCATGCACCGGGCCATGGTGGCCTGGGCCGGGGATGCCCTCACCGACCGGATGAACACCTTCTACGCCGCCCACAACGAGTACCTGGAACAGCTGCTCACCACCGGCCTTCTGGGCCTGGTGGCCTGGGTTGGCTTTGTGGCGGTGCATCTGCGCCAGGGATTCCGCGCCTGGGCGCGGCCCGGCGTGGCTCCCGTACTGCTGGCGCTGTGCAGCTATCTGGCCCAGGCGGTGGTGTCCATCCGGGTGTCCATGCTCTTCCCGCTGGTGATGGTCCTCTTTGCCCTGCTGTGGGTGCTGGGCGCCGACGCCCCGAAGGAACCCGACCCCGCGCTGCCGGCCAGGGCGGCCCGGCTCCGGTATGTCCAGATCACCCTGTGCGCCGTGGCGGGTATGGCGGTGGCGGCACCCCTGTCCCATATGGTGCTCTGGTTCCTGTTCTGAGAAAAAACAATATGCACAAGAGGCGGCCCGCCGGGAAATCTCCCGGCGGGCCGCCTCTCCGTTTATGATATTGCAGAATCCGGACAAAGAAAAAAGCGACAGAGGAAAACCTCTATCGCTTGTTGGCTGCCCCAGTCCGACTTGAACGGACGACACCCTGATTAACAGTCAGGTGCTCTAACCAACTGAGCTATGGGGCAATATTTGAATCAGCGTCATTAAGTATAGCGCGGGAAACCGGTTTTGTCAAGCGAAAAGTTGAAAAAAATTCAAATTTTTTTGCAGCGGGAAATGAAGGCACAAGTTCAAAAAAGTTTTTGGGCCCCGACACGCTTTTGCAACTTTTGCGGGGGCGGGGGGCTATACTCATCATGCGGGGCGAAACCCGCAGGGTCGTACCCGGAGGGTGCGGCCGGGGCCCGGCGGCTATACGCCGGCCCGGAACAGACGGTTACATATGCCCGTGCAGCAGACAGAACCCGGTGCGGCGGTGCCCGGAATGCCCCCGACCCGATACGGGGGACGGAGCCTGACGAACAGGAACGCGCCTTGCCATCCGACGCTGCTCTGCCACGGACCCGGCGCAGTTGCGCTTTCACGCCGTTGTGAGACCGGGACGGGCCCGCCCGACAGTATTTGTTTCACCGCGCCCTGCGGGACGCGGTTGCGAAAAAACGGGAGGGGTGTACAAGATGAAACGACATCTGCATCTTGCCATGGGTTTGAGTTCTGTGCTGCTGGCGGCCTGCTGCCTGGCGGGCGCCGGACTGGCCTGGCTGCGTGCCGCCGTGGGCGCAGTGGCACGCACCGCCCTGGTGTGTGCGGCGGCTGAACCCGCACAGATACCCGAAGAGATCCTGACCATGACCGGCACCACCGAAACCGCTGTGTCGTCCACCGTCTATTGGTTCGGGGCCACCTTGCGGATGGATGAGCAACCGGACACGGCGGTACGCATGCCCGCCAAGGCGCTGGATGCCGCAGCCTGGAGCCCGGCACCGCCGGGATTTGCCAGAGCCGGGCCCGGCCCGGTGTCTGTGACCGGAACCAGAACATGATCGCGGCGCCGTGAAGCCGGACCCGGCAGGCACCGCGGAGAAGGATAGCCGATGAAACGATTCCTGCGTACCGCGGCGCTGTGGGCGCTGCTGACCATCAGCGCGGCCCTGCCCGCCGGGGCGGACGCCGCCGAACAACCATCCCTGTGCCTGCGCCAGCAGCTGGACTGCCAGGCGGACGGCACCTATACCCTGACCCTGCAGGCCTGGGCCGCGGCGGATACCGCCCCCGGCCCCCAAGGGGAGCTGATCTACACCCTTGACGCTGCCTATACCCTGGGCGAAGACCCCGATATCCAGGTATACGGGGTGGACAAGACCCACAGCGGATGGGGACAGGTCAAACTGGACCTGCCCGGCCTGCAGCTGACCACCGATGCAGCGACCGGCACCCTGACCGTGACCGGTTTTGACTATAGAACCAACGCCGTGAGCGACAAACCCCGTCTGGACGGTTCCGGGCGCACCACCTTCGGCCGGAAGCTGGTGGTGCGTGTGGAGGGCATCCGGGCCGACTACGCCCACACTTTCGGAGGGTGTGGGGTGAAAGCCGGCACCGGCGGCGTCTACACCCGGGAAAACCCCGACACACAGCCGGTGTGCCGGGCAACGTTTCCCGCTGCGGCGGCGGACATACCGCTGCGCTGTACCTATGCCCCCGCCGACCAGACCCTGACGACGGAACAGGAGGTGAATTTCGGATACATGATCAACCCGCCTGGGGGCGGGGCCGGCAACATGCCCGACGGTAAAAACAACGCATGGTGCACCGTGTGTTACACCGTATCGGCGGCCGGGTCCCCCGTGGCCGAGTACACCGTCCCCGCCGGAGCCCCCATGTCCGGCGGACGGTGGACCCTGTGGCCGGCCGAACCCTGCTATACCCCCGGACGGTACACCGTCACCGTAACCCTGGCCGCGGTCAACGACCCGGCCGGAACCCAACCACCCCAGGGCAGTGCCCGGCGCCTGGTCCTGCAAACCGGCGCCCAGGTCAAAAAGGCGGCCGATTGACTGCTGCCGCTGCCCTGTCCATAACCTGATCAGCCCTTCCCCAACCATGCCGGGCGCCCGGCACGGCGGGGAAGTTTTTTGTTGCGTTCGGTCCGGGGCCTTGGTATAATAATACCATATGTAAACAGAAAAATGCCGGGACCCGTGCGCTGGGGGGCGCACCCCGGACGGAAGTACATTGAGGAAGGAACGGGGTGCGTTACCGTGCCAAAAATCGACGTCAGCAAATTCATTGAACAAAGCGGCATCCGCAAGGCACGCTTTGGCGGATACGAGACCGCCGACGTGCGCCAGGCCATGCAGGCCCTGTGCATCGAATACGAACAGCGGCTGAACCGGGCCGAAAGCCACGCCAAGGCGCTGGTGCAGCAGAACAACGCCCTGGAACAGCATTGCCAGAACCTGACCGCCCAGAACCGGCGTCTGGCGGAACAGAGCGCCGCCCTGGCCGGCAACAGCGAGACCTACTCCCGCCAGCGGGCGGAGCTGGACAGCCGCCTGGAAAGCCTGAAGGAGAAGAACCATTCCCTGAGCGACCAGTGCGCCGTGCTGCAGCTGAAAAACACCGACCTGAAGAAGGAAAACGAGGAGCTGAAGGAGCGCGCCGCCCAGGCCCGGGCGGAACTGCGCATCAAGGGCCGGGAACTGGACGACGAGAAGGCCGCCCAGACCGCCGCCCGCCGCCAGCTGCTGGAACAGGCCGAGGACGAGGCGGACAAGATCGTGCAGGAGGCCCATGCCCGGGCCGAAAAGATCACCGACCAGGCCAACCTGGAAGCCCAGGCCACCACCCGGGCGGCCCGGGAACAGGCCCAGGCCCAGGCCCGCAAGCTGGTGGATGCCGCGGCGGCGGAAGCCAACGAGGTCCAGAACGCCCACCAGCTGCGGCTGAACAGTCTGCGGGATGAAGTGTGGGTGCTGGAACAGCGGCGGGACAAGCTCATCGAGTTCCTGAACCGGATGGCCCGGGAACTGATGCAGGTGGAAGGCAATGCCAAGAGCGAGGGGGAAGCCGACGAGGCCGCGCCCACGCCGGAGAGCGACGCCCTGCCCGACCTGCACGAGGTGCCCACCCCGCCGGTGGAGCTGGACCTGGGGCCGGAAGCCATCGCCCGGGCGGTGGATGAACTGCGGGCCCAGGCGGCCGCCGAGGACGACAGCGCGCCGGAACCCGAGACCCCCGCCCCGGAACCGGAGGAGAACAGCGTGGCCGCCCGGGCGGCGCGCAGCTTCCAGCTGGTGACCGAGGACGAGGAGGAAGAGGAGAGCCCGGCGCCGGAAACCGCCGCCGAGGAGGCTTCCGCCCCGGACAAGGAGACTCCCGCCGAGGCGCCGGCCCCCGCCGACC